>Ga0172379_10003333_pt1 | contig 25861 bp, 23 predicted proteins | sample GrowelOW334metaG_FD_119756 | JGI IMG/M metagenome (GOLD analysis project Ga0172379, IMG submission 119756) | Groundwater microbial communities from an aquifer near a municipal landfill in Southern Ontario, Canada - Groundwater well OW334 metaG | ecosystem: Environmental > Aquatic > Deep...
ACATCATAGACACCGGGACCAGGCTGAATGCGGAACTCTCGTCCAGTTTGGTTACCACCGTTTTCGCCTTCGATACCCCCCTGCACGACGGCGCCATGATAGTCCAGAACGGACGTATCATCGCGGCAGGCTGCTTCCTGCCCTTGTCGGAACAACAGGATATACGCAAGAGTTTCGGTACCCGGCACCGGGCAGCATTGGGCCTGTCCGAGGAATCTGATGCGGTAGTGCTGATAGTGTCGGAAGAGACCGGCGCCATGTCGCTGGCCTACGATTCCAAGCTGTACTACGATCTGTCACCCCGGGTCATCCAGCGCAAATTGAGGGAATTGCTGGACCCTGACCGATCCGATGACAGTGCCCAATTGGCGGGTATCGAACTCAAGGAGCCCTTCCTTGAAGAATAGGAAATTCCTGGATCGGATTGCGGGAAACTGGCCCGCCAAGGTTTTATCCATCGTCGTGGCAATCCTCCTTTTTACCTTCAACCGCATGAGTACCCTGGAGGAGCGTTTTTTCTCCGTTCCCTTGCGCGTAAACCTGGATGGAAATCTGGTGCCGGCCAGCTCGTACCCGCGCATGGTCCGGGTTACGCTGCGCGGAGAGGCGAATAGCGTTTTCCCCATCCTCGAGGAGGATATCGAAGCGATACTCGACCTGAGCAAGTACAAGAGCGAAGGTGTCTACAAGGCACCGGTACTGATAAGGAAAAAGGGTACGGCCACCGGTGTGGATCCGTTGGAGGTTCATGTCGACCCGCTGGAAGTGGCTGTCGCCATCGAGCGGAAGGATTCCAAAAAGGTGCCCATCACCCCCAGCTTCCGCGGTTACCTGGAGAACGGCTACGAATTATCCTCCTACGTGATCGAGCCCCCGACTGTCGATATTTCAGGTCCCGCCGGCATTGTCGCAAGGATCAACGACGTCACCACTGATTTTGTGGAGCTTTCGGGACGCAAGGAGGATTTTGCCGCGACGGTGAAATTGCTCAACAAGGAACCCCTGCTCTCGATAGCCGGTGACGGCAGGGTCGAGTTTCGTGGAACTATCCAGCAGTCCATCATGATACGTACCTTCGACAGGTTGCCCATAGTCCTGTCCGGTCTGCGGGACGGTTTTATCGCCAGACCGCAGATAAACTTTGGTTCCGTCAAGCTGCAGGGTAGTCAGAATGATTTGGAAACCTATATACCGGACGCATCGCTTCTCTCCTTGGATTGTTCGGATGTGAGCGATGATGGCCTGTATATACTGCCGCTTGTGGTGCTTGTACCCCCGAATTTTTCGGTAATCCGCTTCGATCCCGTAGAAATTGCCGTTGAAGTGGAACGGGAAAAGGCTACGCGCCCCGGGGATGACCCAAGATGATAGTCGGCATCGGGATTGACGTTGTGCATGTGCGTCGGATGGATCGGTGGCAATCCGTAGCCGGGCTTCTGGAGCGCTATTTCCACCCCGAGGAACTGCGCACCGCCCTGGAACGCAAGACCGGTGCCAGCCTGTCGCTGGCCGCGCGCTTTGCCGCAAAGGAAGCTTTTGGGAAGGCGTTGGGGACGGGGCTTATGGATATCATCCTCAAGGATATCAAGGTACAGAATCACCATAACGGCAGACCTGAGATGATCCTGAGCGGGACCGCGCTTGAGGCGTTCGCAAGGACGGGTGCGGACAGGGTTCATCTTTCGCTCACCCATGAACGGGATAATGCCATAGCGATGGTGGTACTGGAGACGGTGGGAGGCGATGCATGAGCGCGGCGAAAGAAAAGCACGAACTCAAATTGAGCTTCTACGCGAAAGAACCCCTGCATTGTCCCATCTGCGACGCGACCTTCTACCGAGAGGAATTGCTCTCCGGCAGCGGTCGTCTTATAGCTGGCGCACTGACAGACGAATTGCACCGGCTTTACGAACCGTCGGTCAAATTCGGTGATGTATATCCCCTGGTATACATTCCTACCGTGTGTCCTTCCTGTTGGTACGCGTCTTCCGATGCGGATTTCCTGGCCATTCCGGCCAAAAGGAAGGACATGGTGTCCATGGACAAGGATGCGCGCATCAAGGATGCCCAACTTCTGTTTCCCCAAGTGGATTTTTCCTCACCACGGACCCTGCCGGAGGGTGCTGCCGCCCATTATCTGGTTCTACGCTGCTATTCTTTCTTTACCCATGAATTTTCACCCACCATCAAGCAGGGTATCGCCGCCTTGCGTGCAGGTTGGTTGTTTGATGAACTTCACGCGAAAATGCCGGCGGAAAACTACGATTGGCTCGCCCAGCTCTTCAAGCGTAAAGCCCGCTTCTTTTACCGTGAAGCCCTGCGGCTGGAACAATCCGGTAGCGAACCCCTTTCGGGCATCAAGAATTTCGGCCCCGATACGGACAAGAACTACATGTACGAGGGCGCCTTGTATATGGTCGCCCTGCTTGAGCTGAAGTATGGCTCCAGGGAAAATCCCGAGAAGCGCGCTGAATCGTTGGGGGAAGCCAAACGCACCATCGCCAAGATCTTCGGTTTGGGAAGATCCTCAAAAAGCAAACCGGGCCCGCTCCTTGAAAAGGCCCGCAACCTCTACGATACCATCAACCGGGAACTGAACGAGACAGATGACTGATCGGAACATACGCCTGTTGATTTCGTACGACGGTACCGATTTCGCGGGCTGGCAACGGCAGCGTTCCCACCGTTCGGTCCAGGGCGAGCTGGAACGGGCACTGGAGAGGATGCATAAGAAGCCGGTGAACCTGTTTGGTTCGGGGCGCACCGATTCAGGCGTGCACGCCCTGGGTCAGGTAGCGAATTTCCATACCTCCATTGCCAGCATCCCCGCCGCCAATTTCAAGCAAGCCCTCAACACGCTGTTACCCAGGGACGTACGCATCATGGATGCCCGGGAATGCTCCCTCGATTTTCACGCCCGTTTCGACGCCAGGGATCGAAGTTACCGATATTACCTGATCTGCTCACGTCCGGCTTTCGCCCACGAGCTTCGTTTTGCCTGGCAACTCTGGAGGCATCCCCGTATCGATATCCTGAATTCCATGGCCTGCAGATTGGTGGGAGAGACGGATTGTTCAACCTTCGCCACACCAAGCGATCCCAGCGAGTCCAGGCATCGGCATATAAGCCTGGCCCGTTTCATGAGCGAAGGAGACAAGCTGATTTTCGAGATCCGTGCCAATGCCTTTTTATGGCGGATGGTGCGGTCCATACTGGGAAGTCTCCTCCATTACGAGGGGGCCGGTGCCTCGGCGGATGATTTCGATGCAGTAGTAAAAAGCCGCGATCGTGCCTTGGCTGGCCCGACGGCTCCGGCACAGGGGCTGTTCTTATGGAATATCCGTTACTCCCGCGATTGAATGCGTGCATTGACCAAGATTGCGGCCCGGGGTTATTATCATTTTGACGGGGGCGCCGCAAGGCCGTCCGGTGAAGCGCGGATTCCGTATCCGCCCTTTTTCGGGACGAGGGAAGTCGGTGGAATGCCGACGCGCCCCCAGGCACTGTAAGGGATGAGGTTTTTGCGGGTCCTGTCGGGAAGCGGGTGCTTTCCGGACCGGGCATCACCACTGGGGATCGGATCCCCGGGAAGGGCGCAGAAGCCGTCGATGCCGGAATGTTGGTTTTTGCCAGCTTCGCGTATTCGTTTGTAGTTCCGAGCCAGGAGACCTGCCCCCGTTCCGGTACCGCACGGTGCCGTGATCCCGGAAATCCCTTCGGAACCCAGCGGTTTCAAGGATTTCCCAAGCCGATCCTCTGGGCACAGGACGATGGGAAAAGCGAAAACCCTGATGATTCAGGGCACGGCCTCGTCGGTGGGTAAGAGCCTACTGACCGCGGCGCTGTGCCGTATATATGCACGCAAGGGAATACGGGTCGCACCGTTCAAGGCGCAGAATATGGCCCTGAATTCCTGGGTTACCCCCGACGGGCTCGAGATAGGCCGCGCGCAAGCCCTTCAGGCTTTTGCCGCCCGGGTGGACATCGACGTACGCATGAACCCCATACTTCTCAAGCCCGAGGGCGAGTCGGTATCCCAGGTGGTGCTGAACGGCAAGCCCTGGAAGCGCGCCAAGGCCGGCGAGTACTGGAACGAAAGGGCCATACTGTGGCCGGCGGTAACCTCGGCACTGGATTCCCTGCGCTCGGACCATGAATTGGTGATCATCGAAGGTGCCGGAAGCCCGGCGGAAATCAACCTCCGCAAGGGCGATATTGTCAATATGGCCGTGGCCCTGTACGCTAATGCGCCGGTACTGTTGGTTGGAGACATAGACCGTGGCGGCGTCTTCGCTTCCTTCGTGGGCACCCTGGCGCTGTTGGAAGAAGAGGAACGAGCACTTGTCAAAGCCTTCATCATCAATAAATTCCGCGGCGACCTCGCCCTGCTTTCGGACGGGCTCGCCATGCTCGCGGACCGTACCGGCGGAAGGCCTACCTTGGCAGTCGTGCCCTGGATACGTGGCCTGGCCCTGGCAGAGGAGGATTCCACCGCGCTGGACGAGGACCGCTACATATATCAACCAGAAGGCATTTCGGGGGGCAACCTGTCAGCTGCAGATCCAAGAGCAGGCCCATCCTCAGGTCGTGTCGTAGACATCGCAGTCGTACGTTTTCCCCGCATATCAAATTTTGACGATGTGGACGCGCTGGCCTCCGAAACCGGCGTACGCGTGCGTTTCGTCAGCTCCCGGGCCTCCCTGGGTAATTCGGATGCGATCATCCTGCCAGGTTCCAAGTCCAGCATCGCCGATCTGGCCTGGCTGGAGGAAAGCGGTCTGGGAAAGGCTGTTCGGGCTTTTGCCCTGCGCGGTGGGGCGGTGGTGGGGCTATGTGGTGGTTACCAGATGCTTGGGAAAGCTATCAAAGATCCGTTGGGTACCGAAGGTGGCGGTGAATGCACAGGTTTGGGCTTGCTCGGCCATGAGACCGTTTTTGGCATGGAAAAATCAATAAAAAGAACCAAGGCCGTGGTCGAGGGTGGCGAAGGCGCTTTCGCTTTCGCTTCGGGTGTCCTGGTGGAAGGTTACGAGGTTCATATGGGCATTACCTCCCGCCTTCCAGGCCAGGCGGCATTTCGTGTGGAGGATGGTAGTGGTGAAGGCGCCCGCACAGCCGACGGCAGGGTATGGGGAACCTACCTGCACGGCGTTTTTGACAGACCCGAGTTCAGGCGAGCCTGGTTGCGTTCCATTGGCTGGACAGGGAGCCCGGACGGTGGGGAGGCCTTGTCGGAATTGCGTGATAGGGAATTGGACCGGCTCGCCGATCAGGTAGAGGCGTCCATGGATATGAAGGCATTGGATACGATTATCGGCTTGGAGCCGGCTTGAGAAAGAAAGTATTTTGAGGAGTGGTGGGATGAAACGTTCGATACCAGTATTTTTGTTGGCTTTAACTACGATCTGGGGTGCCTTTGCGGCAGGACCTTCGGCTACCGATAGCCTTGGGCGGACAGTAAGCCTGGATAAACCCGCCCTGAGGGTGGTGAGCCTGTCGCCTTCGGCCACGGAAATCCTTTTTGCCCTGGGCGCGGCGGATTCGGTGATGGGTGTGACGGATTATTGCAACTATCCCCCGGAAGCCGTTGCGAAGCCCAAGGTGGGCGGTTTTTCTGGCAAGACCATCAGCATAGAGCAGATAGTCGCGATGCGGCCAGATCTGGTCATCGTCGCTGGGGGCATGCACGAAAAGGTGATGGGCATGCTTGCCACGGTGGGCATCAAATCCTTCGCCGCCGAGCCCGTGACCATTACTGAAATTTACGCGAATATCCGCGCCATCGGCCTGCTGATCGGTAAGGACGCCAACGCCGATAAGGTGGTCCTGGCGATGAGAACCCGGATAGACACGGTTGGTGCCAAGGTGTCGGCGGCAAAGAAACCGACAGTCTTTTGGGAATTGTGGGATGATCCGCTCATGAGCGCTGGCGGCCCTACCTTCATAAACGAAGCCATCCGACTCGCTGGCGGTACGAACGTCTTTGCGGACATGAAAGAACAATGGCCCATGGTCAGCCTGGAGGAGATTCTCGTCCGTAATCCCGATTGGATCGTCTCCGGCGACGACCATGGTGACCGGATGAACGCGGAGCAGCTGAAAAAGCGTAACGGATGGACCAACGTCGCTGCGGTCAAGAACAACCGAATCGCCCTGGTGGAAGCCGATGAGATCAACCGTTCCGGTCCGCGCTTCGCCAACGCCGTGGAAGCCCTGGCCCTCGTGTTCCACCCCGATCTGGTGAGACCTTGAGAGCGGGACGCTGATTCCATGACCCGACGCGCCTACCTGGGTATCCTGGCCGTACTGATTGTTCTCCTCTCCCTGGCCATCCTGGCCAGCCTCGGAATGGGGGCTGTGCGATTGAGGCTTTCGGAGACGATTCAGGTCCTGCTCTCACTTTTCACCGGACGCAAGGAAGGGATCGCGACAACCATAGTACTGGACCTTCGGCTTGCACGGACCCTCCTCGCCGCGGCTGTGGGAGTATCCCTGGCGGTGTCGGGAACGGCCTTTCAGGGCTTCTTCAGGAATCCGCTGGCAGACCCCTACGTTATTGGTGCCTCTTCCGGTGCGGCCCTGGGCGCGGCTCTGGCAATAGTTTTTGGCGCGCCCCAATTCAGTGCCTTTTCCACTCCTGCGCTGGCGGCCTTTGTAGGCGCCCTGGCAGCGGTGGGTCTTGCCTTTTTCGTTTCCCGCGTAGCCGGTGACCCTCCACCTGCAGCCGCGCTTCTTCTTGCCGGCACGGCCCTCAGCTCGCTTTTTTCCGCAGCCCTCTCCCTGGTCCTGGTCGTGAAGGACAAGGATATGGCCCGTGTCTATTACTGGCTTTTGGGTGGTTTTGGTGGTACAGGCTGGTCCGACCTTATCGCGGTGGGACCGGTGATGCTGCTGGGCTGCCTGATCGTGACAGTGGCCTCACGCCCCCTGGACTTGTTGTCCTTTGGCGAGGAACAGGCAGGCAGCCTGGGGCTGGACGTGAAACGTTCGAGGGCCATCATCGCGGCGGGGGCCTCCCTGGCGGCGGCAGCGGCGGTGTCGGCAGCCGGCATCATAGGTTTCGTCGGGCTCGTGGCACCCCACGCCGCCAGGCTCATCGTCGGTCCCAGCCACAAGCGACTCATACCCGCCGCCGCACTTACCGGCGCGCTCCTGGTTGTCCTTTCCGATGTGGTGGCCCGCACCGCGGCGTCCCCTCTGGAACTGCCCGTCGGTATCGTAACCTCCGCAGTGGGCGCTCCCTTTTTCCTGTATCTGCTGGCCAGGAAAGCCAAGGGTCTGGGACGCTCATGACGCCTTCCTGCCTGACCCTCAAAGCAGTAACGGTGGGCTACGACGACCGCGTCGTGCTGGAAAATGTGAACCTGGAACTGAAACCAGGCGAACTATTGGCTTTTGCCGGACCGAACGGCGTGGGAAAGACCACCCTGCTCAAGGTCATGGACGGAAGGTCCAAGCCCCAGCACGGGACGGTCACCCTGGACGGGAAAAACCTTTCAAGTTTCAGTTCTCCCCAGCTCGCCCGCCGCATAGCCTTCGTGCCCCAGGCTGCACGAGTGGATTGGCCCTTCACCGTGCGCGAAGCCGTAAGCCTTGGGCGTTTTCCCCACCGCGGCTGGTTTGCCCCACCCCGACCGGAAGACCGGGAAGCCGTGGACCGATCCCTGCTTCGCTGTGACCTGATGGATTTTGGCGAGAGACTTGTGACAGAACTTTCAGGGGGTGAACTCCAGCGGGTGATGATAGCCCGGGCTTTGGCCCAGGAACCGGACATTCTTCTATTGGACGAACCCGTATCGCACCTGGACGTGAAGCACCAGATCGCCACCCTCGAACTGGTGCGGGAATTGGCCGACGGCGGCATGGCCGTAGCCGCAAGCCTCCACGACCTTAATCTTGCAGGCCTCTATGCTGACCGGGTCGCACTCTTCGTCAAGGGCCACCTGCACGCCGTGGGATCACCCCTGGAAATATTGCGGGAACCCCTCATCCGCCTGGCCTTCGACGTACCCGTACTGGTGGGCGAACACCCCACCGTCGGTGGCGTGCCCTCGGTCTACCACCCGGCTCCCAATCGGGATCCTACCAGGCGCCCGAAGAAGCCAGCCCAGCCATGAGGACCGCCCACAAAACTGTGGAAGCCACCATGAGCCTGATGGCGTGCTGAATGGTAGTTTGGTCGCAGGGGTGTGAATCCGGCGCGGTGCCTATTTTGGGTTTTTCCAGTACAGCGCCGTCGTACGAGACGGTCCCTCCCATTTCGACACCCAAAGCTCCCGCAAAAGCCGCCTCCCCATGGGCGGAGTTGGGACTCTCGTGGTTCAACCTGTCGCGCAGGAGCATCTTCCATGCGCGTAGGGGCTTGCCTCCGATTACAAAGGCGGCCGCGCAGATGATGGGAGCCGCGAGCCGGGCGGGTATGAAGGTCGCCACATCATCGGCCTTGGCCGCAAGGCGTCCAAAATACAGGTAGCGTTCGTCCTTGTGCCCGAACATGGAATCCATCGTGTTGAGGGTACGGTAGGCGAGGGCGCCCAATGGACCGAGCAGGGTCGCCCAGAAGAGCGGAGCGGCCACACCGTCCACAAAACTTTCGGCCACACTCTCGGTGGCTGCCTTCGCGACGCCTTCCTCGTCCAGAGCAGCCGTATCCCTTCCCACTATCATGGCAACCCTTTTACGGGCCTCTGTGAGGTCGCCCCCCACCAGCGACGCATGGACGCGACCCGCGTGCCGAGCAAGATCGTGACAGGCGACTGAAGCCCACACGATTACGATTCCTGCGATGGAGGCACCTGCGGTTTCACCCGTACCGGTATTTCCAAACGCGCCGCCAATCAGCCCGCCCAGTAACCCGGCCAAGCGCAGGATCAGCGTGCCGGTAACACCGACAACGACGCTGACCGTAACCCAGGTGGATATACCGGCTACCATTGGAGCGTATCTGGGCCGGAAATAGCTTTCACAGCGTCCTGCAAAGGTCCCTATGAGCCGCACCGGATGAAAGCGGAAATAGGGGTCCCCGATGATGAGGTCCAGAAGCAGGCCGCCAACCAGGGATACGAGGCTTATGGTCATCGTCGCAGTCATCCCTTGTTACTCCCAAGTTGACGCAGAACCTCGCCCAAGGCGGATACCAGCCGTTCATTTTCGGCTTCCGTGCGGACAGCCACCCGAATGTAGCGGCATTCCTCATTTTGGGACAGACCGGCAAAGCTTGAACAATCGCGCACGGCCACTCCCTTTTTTAACAGGGCATTTTCCACCGTTATTGAGTCGAAGCCCTTAATATTCGGATTGGCATTTTCCAGCTTTAGAAGGAGGAAATTGGCGACCGCACCCGGTAACGGAGCTATGCCGTCCAAGGAAGCCAGCCTACCCAGAAGGTCAAGTCTCAATCGCGCGCATTCGGCAATGCTTTTACGGATATATGCCCCGTCACCCAGCGCACGGGCACCTACCGTCTCCGCGAGGGTGTTGACCGGCCAATCGGACAGGCAGGAGCGGATACGGTCGCGGGTTTCGGGGGCGCACAGGGCGAGGCCGATGCGCAGACCGGGAACAGCCCAGAACTTGGTGAGCGAACGCAGGGTAATGAGGTTGGGTGGACCGTTCCGCGCGAGGGTCGCCTCGGGCTCCGTAAAATCCAGAAAGGCTTCGTCCACGCATACCCAGGACGCGCTGTGGCGTAGTGCAAGGTCATGTATGCTTTCGGATTTTGGAAGGATACCCGTGGGATTGTTCGGGGCGCCCAAAAAGAGCATTCCGCCGGGACCGGCTGTCTTAAGGGCCGTATCCAGGCAGTCGAAATCGACGTAAAAACCGTCCTTTTCCTCAAGCTGAATGATTTCAGTGGGTAGTGTAGAAGATGCGTAGGCGCTGTAGGAGGGGACGGGCACCACCAAGGAGCTGACCCCGAGGGCTCGTGGCAGGATGCGGAACAGTTCGTCCGAGCCGTTGGCACAGACTATGGACGTGGCGGGAACGCCCCAATGCGCGGCGGCGGCTTCGCGCAGGCGATTCGACTCGGGGTCCGGGTAGCGGGAAAGCTCCGGAATCGAGGCGGCGATCTCATCGGCCAACCAGGGGGGTGGACCGAGGGGATTCAGGTTCACGGAAAAATCGAGTATGTCCACTTCCTTGAGCCCCGATCGTTTGGCGAGCCGCGTCAGGTTTCCGCCATGCCAGGCTTGCAAGGAACTCATACCAGGCTTGCCACGACGAAAAATGACAGGCAGACGATCGCCATGTGGACAAGTTCGCCCAATTCTACAGCCGCCCCCAGGGCATCGCCCGTGTACCCCCCAACACCTTTCCTGTACACCCGGACGACGAAGGCGAGGGCGGCAAGCGCCGCAAGCGGCAGGATGATACAAATAGCCAGGGTGAGCCACGCTGAATCGCGGACAGGAAGCCCCGAACTAGAAATCAAGGGCAGGCCGATGCACAGGTACACGAATAAGGCAATACCCGCACCCATGAGAGCCCGGCCGGGGCGTGAACCCAGAGCAAGGCTTCCAAGGCCGCCGGGTCTTGCGCTTGGCAGGATGCAGGGGATAAGGGCTGCCGCGAGCCTGCCCGCAAGGGGATAGGCGAAAAAGGCGACCAAAAAACCCAACTGCGACCGCAAGGCAATCGTTCCGGATATGGGGACCGTACCTGACAAGGTCGACGTGCTGGTGGAGCCACTCATCCTGCCGTACATGAGGCCTGCCGATTCAAGCGCAACACTAACCACCAGTGCCAAAAAAGCCAGTTTTGCGGCAAGATAGACAAAGCCCACAAAAAAGGCGTAGACGCCTATGCGTGAATCCTTGAGTATTGCCAGTTTCCTTTCCTTATCCCCCGCTCCAAGAAAAGCGTCAGCGGTGTCCAGCAAGCCGTCGAAATGGAACAGGTTGAAGGCAAAGTACTGGATGCACAGGATGAGAAGCGCTCCGACTCCCGGCAACCAGGCCGTAAAACCAGTAGCTGGCGCTCCTGCCAATATCCCGGCGGCCAGGAGCCCCAACGGGATGGAGAAAAGCGCGAGGCTGCCCCAAACAAGAAAAGCTACCGGCAGACCAACCACAGGCAACCAAAAGTCCATACGCGAAAGGTCGTGCGCGAAAGGCCGCCGCACCGGAATCCTGCTGGCGAGCGTAAAAATGCTCAGCCAGCGGTCCAGTGGGCCGGACCGCTGGCCGGTGTGCGGTCCAGCTGTCGGTTTGGTCAACGACCCAGGCAACGGGCTGGACCTAGAAGTTTTTTTCATCCGAAGAGCCTTTGGAGACGCCCATCTGCTCGAAGGAGGCCATTTCCCTGGCAGCCTTCACCCCGAGCTCCACCATGAAGCCCCCCGTGACGGCACCGGTTCCCTCGCCCAGCCTCATCTCCATGCTCACGATGGGTTCCAGCCCCATGGCGGCCAGCACGGGAGCATGGCCCTTAACCCGGGATTTGTGACCCGCGAACAGGTAGTCGATGACGCCAGAATCCATGCGCCAGGCCGCGCAGGCTGCGGAACTCACCGGGAAGCCGTCGATGACACAGCCTATGCCCCTGCCTTTTAGGCCCAGAATAAGACCCGCCATCATGGCCAGGTCGAAACCGCCCACCTTTTTCAGGGCGTCGCGGGCATCGGCGAAGGGGCCACGGTCTGCTACCGCGTTCACGATGACCGAGCGTTTGCGTTCCAGCGTCGCGTCGTCGATGCCGGTGCCCCGGTCGATTATCTCGTCGCTCTTGAAACCCAGCGCTACCAGAAGCGTTGCTGCCGTCGTCGTGTTGCCGATGCCCATGTCGCCGATCGCCACCAGGTCGTAGCCGTTATCGGCCGCATCCACAGCTAGTTCCCTGCCGGCTTCCAGAGCCTTTTCCAGCTCCTCATCGCTCATGGCATTCTCGCGGGCAAAATTCCGTGTACCCTTGCCGATTTTCCTGTCCAGGAAGCGGGCTTCCTTGGGGAGCATAGCGGCTGGAGGAAAATCCATGGCAACTCCGGCGTCTACGGCGATGACATCCCATCCGGTACCCCGGGCGAGGGCGTTTATGGCCGCGCCGCCGGCAAGGAAGTTCAGCATCATCTGGTAGGTGACTTCTTTGGGGTACAAGGAAACACCCTCGTCCACGACGCCGTGGTCACCTGCGAAAACGTAAACGGCCTTCTTTTCGACCTTCGGAGGGACGGTTCCCTGGATGAGGGCCATTTTCATCGCATAATCCTCCAGCTTTCCTAGACTGCCTTTGGGTTTGGTCAGGTTGTCCTGGTGGGCTTGCATCTTCTCCTGGATACCGTTCATGTCGCACTCCTGTGGGGTATGATTCCTCGTTGGTCAAGAAGGCGGAGCGTCGGCTCGGCCTCTTCCCATGAAAAAACCTCGATGTTGAGCGTTCCGGTGAAGGAGCGCAAAAAGGGTTCCAGTTCGGCCAGCCAGGTTTCATCGCCCGAAAGCCGCCGGTGGTCGGGCAATTTGCCGTCTTCCAGGGCTGCCCGGCCGTCCACACCATGCAGGTGGATCTCGGCTATACGGTCGTTCCAGAGTTCCGCGAAGGCAGCGGGGTTCTCCCCGCCCAGTACAAGGTGCCCCGCGTCCATGCAGATGCCTGCATGCGGGACCAGCGGCTGGAAAGCCGCGAAGCGGTCGGTTCGGGTGTTCTCCACCAGAAAGCGCGGGCCGTAGCGGGTTATCCATCGGTCCACGTGGACTTCCAGGCCCGTCCCGTCCTTTTTTGGGGGATGGACGATGAACAGACGGGCGAGGGGAGCCAATAACTCGATGAGTTCCTCGTGCTCCGCGGTCAGATTGTCGGGAAGGTGGACGGTATACGAAAAGCGCCCGGCAAAATCCCTTATCGTGTCAAGTTCTGAGTGGAGTTGGGCGCACACCTCCGGGTCGTAAAGGAAAAAAAGTAGCTCCACCGAGCTGATCATGCTTTTATCCTGCAAAAAGCGGAGGTTATCCGCGTAGGTGCCGGAGATGACCCAGGAAGGGACGGAAACTTCCATCATTTAATCCTTAATGGGATGCCCGAAATCATGAACACCACCCGGTCGCAGGCCGCTGCCACGCGGCGGTTGGCCTCGGCAAGGAGTATGTTGTACCTGCGGGTTTCGGCGTCGAATGGTATGTTGCCCAGTCCCGTCTCGTTGGTCACGACGATGACGTCGCCGGACAGGACCTTGATGAAGCCTTCCAGGATGGCGTCGAATTCGTCTTCCCGTTTGTGGTACATCAGGTTGTTCGCCCACATGGGCAGGCAGTCCACCAGGACCCCAGGCCGGTCTCCTGGCCGGGCCTCTAACCGAATCCCGGGTAGGGACTCCAGTCTGGCATTCGCGTCGCTTACCGCCTCGCCGAGGCCTGACAAGGCCCGGACAAGGGCTTCATCGATGCGTACCTGTTCCTCTATGGTTTCGAACAGGTCCGTTCCGTCAGCAGCCTTGCGCTCCGCCCGGTGGCGCTGTATGCGCTCGGTCATTTCCTCGTCCAGGACGGCCGAGGTGGCGATGAAAAAGCGTCGTGGACCGAATTCGCTCTTGGCCAGGTCCAGCGCGTATCGGCTTTTCCCGGATTTGACCCCGCCGGTGACGAGTGTGGGCATATACGCTCCAGCTCGGACGCAAATCTTTGAGGTACAGGAATTTCCGGAGATGCATGTGATCAGACAGGTCGATCAGGCATCAGCGGCGCCCTTTCCTCGAAGCGTCGTGAAGATTGAACGCAGCTGCGGGTATCCCGGCTTGGTCGGTACGGAAGGGGCTCACCCTGTCTCGATATCGGCCTTTACGGTTACGGGCTAGCGCCGGATTCCCACCGGACTTCCCCCGATCTGCGTCGTTCCGGCACACCCGTACGGGTTGCCGGTTACAGGTCCGAGCTTAGCTGGACAGGAGCGTAAGGGTCAAGGGCTCAGCCTTCGCAGGACGCTATGGTCCGCATCCTTTCCAGGGTTTCCTCGGAAAGGACGTGTTCCATCCTGCACGCGTCCCTCTCGGCTATCTCCGCCGGAACCCCCACCACGTCGCGCAGGAAACCGGTAAGGAAATCGTGCCTGGATCGTATCTCGGCCGATCTGGCGTTGCCCGTGACGGTCAGGCTGACTCCCTTGTAGCGCTGGTGCTCCACATAACCCCGCTCCTCCAACGCCTTGAGCGCGCTGAGGACAGACGGCTTCGATACACCAAGCCGGGATGCGATATCGGTGACCCGGGCCATCCCGTCGGTTTTGGCCACCAGCACCCCTATCGCCTCCAGATAGTCTTCCAAGGATTGGGTCATTGTACTCCCTGCAGTCCGCGTCTGAATTATATCCGGACATTTTACTATAAAAGACTCACCGGGTCCACGTCCAATTCCAGGTACACATTTTTGTCCGCCTCTTTAAGGTATTCCGTGTTGGTTTTGCGCACCGCCGCGTGGATACCTCCCAATTCTGCGCCGCGGACTATGATCTGGTACCTCGTATTGCCGGAAATGCGGGCGATGGGGCATTCGGCCGGACCCAACGCCTCGGCGCGGATTGGCAGGTGGTTTTTCAGGATGGCGACGAAACGCCGGGAGGCACGGTCCGTTCTCGCCGCATCTTTGGAGCGGAAGACGATGCGGATAAGCCTGGTGTAGGGAGGAAATCCCAAGGCGTCCCGTTGTGCCAGTTCCTGCGCGTAGAAGCCCTCCACGTCCAGGGCACAGGCAAGGGTGATCGCCGGTTCGCCGGGACGGAAGGTCTGTACGAGAACCCTTCCATCCGGAAAGTAGCGTCCCGCCCGGCCCGCCACCTGCACTATGAGGGAGAAAGTGCGTTCCGCCGCACGGAAATCTGGCAGGCGCAGGCCAGTATCGGCCAGGACGACCCCTACGAGCCTCACTCCGGGAAAATTGAGGCCCTTTGCCACCATCTGTGTACCCAGGAGCACATCGATCTTGCCGGCACGGAATGAATCCATCACATCCTTGATATTCCTTTTTTTTACCCTTGCCGACTTTGGCGGACTCCCGGCCGGGCTTGCCGGTTCCGTGTCAGCGTCGGCAAGCCCGGCGACATCCACCGCCTGGTCCGCCACCGGCTGCCCCGCCACCGGCTGCCCCGCCGTATCAGCGTCCACCCGCTCGACCCGGAGATCCGGAAAGGTCCGCCGCACCTCTTCCTCGATCATCTCCGTTCCAAAACCCACGAATCCGGCATCCAGAGAGGCACATTCGGGGCAGGCCGAGGGTGGACGGACCGAGTACCCGCAATAATGGCAGATGGCCCTTCCCTTGTTCTTGTGATAGGTGAGGGAGACCGAACAGCTCTTGCACGTGAGCTCGTAACCGCAGGTCCGGCATCGGTAGGAATACGAAAAACCCCTGCGGTTAAGGAAAAGTATGGTCTGCCTGCCAGCGGCTGCGGTGGTCCTGATCTCGTCCTTCAAATCCTGGGAAAGGCAGGAATCCGTGCCGGCCATATCTACGATGCGTATGTCCGGAGGAGCCCCGCCCGAGAGCCGTCGGCTCAGGTCCAGTCTGAGCAGGATGCCGTCGGACATGAGCTTCCAGGCTTCCACCGACGGCGTCGCCGAACCCATCACGAGCCTGGCTCCGGCCAGGGTGCAACGTTTAAGCGCGACCTGGCGGGCGTGGTAGCGGGGAGAATTGCCGGATTTGTAGGAGCCATCGTGTTCCTCGTCGATGACGATCATTCCCAGGTTGACGACAGGGGCGAATACCGCGCTCCGCGGGCCTACGACGACACGGGCTTCGCCCCGCTTGATGCGATGCCATTCGGCCAGCCGGGCGCTCCCGGTCATCCCCGAGTGCAGGGTGGCGGCAACGGCGCCGAACCGGGAGGATACGGCGTCCACCACCTGGTGGGTCAGCGCGATTTCCGGTACCAGATAGATCACCGATTTTCCCTCCGCGAGCAGGCGTTCGGCGGCGCGCAGGAAAACCTCTGTCTTGCCGGAACCGGTAATGCCGTACAGATAGGGCATGGGCGCGGGAGTGCCAGTTGCGGTGGTCCTGACGAGGATGGCTTCCAGGGCGGTTTCCTGTTCCTTGGAGAGTTCGTGTCCCTTGGCGGCAGAATCCATTTCCGCATCCGCGAAGGCGGGTGGGGCGATCTCCCTGCGGCCAGAAGGTATCATCGCCGCAAGGGCTTCACCTGTTCCGCAGAGGTAATACGCTGCCATCCAGTGGGCAAGGGTCACCTGTTCCTCCCCAAAAAGGGGTTCGGCGTCGACAACCCGCCTGATGGCCTTCAGCGCCTTCTCCTCGAGTCCTTCGGGCAGTTCATCCCTGGTGCCGATGATATAGCCCAGAATTTCACGTCTGCCAAAGGGCGCCATGACCCGTACCCCGGGCTTCGCCTTTCCTGCTTCGTCCGGTTTGTAGGTAAAGGTCCTGTCGAGGGGAACGTCAAAAACGACTTCGACGTAGCGGTGGGACACTTAAGGCGCCATTCCTGCAGACGGATTATCGTCCAAACGGGCCTTCAGCAGCTTCAGGTCTTCCCAGGCGGGGCGCTTGAGCGTCTCATCCCGTAAAAGGGCGCTGGGGTGGTAGGTGGGTAGGAGCGGAATCCCTTGGTAGTCAACGAAACGGCCCCGCAGCCGTCCTATGCCCTCAGTCGTTTTCAGCAGGTTCTGTGTGGGTACCCTGCCGACGCTAAGTATGATCTTGGGCTTAAGCAGGGTTATCTGTCTTGCAAGGAATACCGCACAGGCGGAAACCTCACCCGGTTCGGGGTCGCGGTTTCCCGGCGGGCGGCATTTGACCAAGTTTGCGATAAAACAATTGTTTTCCCTGGATAGACCTACAGCAGCAAGCATCTTGTCGAGCAGCTGTCCGGCCTTCCCGACAAAGGGTCTTCCCGAGGCATCCTCATCGGCGCCAGGGCCTTCTCCTATCACCAGCACCAGTGGATTTTGTGCGCCTTCCCCCGGCACCGTGTTCCGGCGGGTCCTCGCAAGGATGCAGGCTTCGCAGGAACCCACTTCGAGCGAGACCCGTTCCAACGAGTCTCCTGTAATCGACGGGGCTTGTACGTTAGCCGGGCGTTTTTCCCCATCGTCGGAAAAGGTCCGGGCTTGCCTTTCGGTCCTGTACCCGTCACGGAGCCGGTCTTCCGCAAGGTCGAGCAAGGCGGCTACACGCTGTTTCGCATCTGCGGTCATTGGTTCCTCACGGGAAACACGCGTCGTGCACGGCGCGTACGCTGAGTTCGCGGTCTTCGCGACGAACGACCAGGTACACGGCAGTGGGGCCCGCACCCGCCTGGGTAAGGAGCACCCCGATACCAGCATCCGAGACGGCACCAATGACGAGGGCCGCAACTCCGCAGTTTTCTCGGATTCCTTCGCCCACCGCGGCCACCAGTGCAAGGTTTTCCACAGGTGTCACGGCCAGGACCCCCGGATTAGCCTCGGACTTGAGCGCGGCCAGGGCCGGAAGAAGGTCGGCGCGTTTGAAGAGCAGGTTGATGCAGGTCTGGGCGGTAATGACGCTGGATATATTCACCCCCGCCGCATCCAGGCGGCCTGTAACCCTGGCCAGAATGCCCGGACGGGAACCCACACCCGGGCCCTCAAGCCGCACGATGGCAATATCCTCGGTGGACGCTATGCTCTTTACCACCTGGTCGGCGTGCCCTCCAGCCTTCCGGCCGTCCCCAAGGGCGGGTGGGCCGACGACGGTGAAAGGTTCAATCCTGCCATCAAATTTTTCGACATTCATCACCCGGATGGGTATGCCGTCGCCTTCCAGGGGTTCCACGGTCCGGGGATGCAGGATTTTTGCGCCGAAGTAGGACAGTTCGGCGGCTTCGTCGTAACTCAGGTAGGGTATGGTGTGGGAGTCGGGGGAAACCCTGGGATCGCAGGAGAGGAAACCGTCCACGTCCTTCCACAGGTCAAGGCTGCCGGCACCGATGCAGCGGGCTATCACGGCGGCGGTATAGTCGGATCCGCCTCGGCCGAAGATCGTCGTCCTGCCGTTGGGAGCCATACCGTAAAAGCCGGGGACCACGCTCGTGTGGTCCCCTTCCAGGCCCTTGGCCACCGAGGCGGCGCAGGCGGTGATATCGGCACTGGCGTTACCAAATACACCATCTGTCAGCAACCCAAGCGTTTCGGGTGTCGCCTCCCTGGCGTTCACGCCTGCCGCTCGCAGGACCGCGGCTACGACGGGGGCGGACAGCCGTTCCCCGTAGGAAAGTACCGAATCGCGTACGTATTCGGGGATGCTGCCTATATAATGGACCCCCTTCAGCAGGCGGTCCAGCAGGTTCAGGGTGTCTGAAAGCCCCCTATCGACTTCGGCCAATTCCCGCGCGTCGCTCACGTGGTCCCGCAACGCTTCCCGATGGCTGGCTTCCAGCTTCGCGATGAAAGCCGAAACCGAATCGAGGGAGACTACCGCTTCCTCCAAGGCGCGGGCGAGCGAGTCGGTTACCCCAGAAAAGGCCGAGACCACGATGACGAGAGGACGGCGGTACGCCTTGGCGACCTCCGCTGAACGGTGCAGGTCTGCGGAGGTTTTTAGGTTCGATCCCCCGAATTTGACGACTATCTTTGCCATACCCAGTATATAGCCCGCATCCGCCCTCACAGGCAAGCACGGGACAGGATAATTGGATTATTGATACATATTGTACAGGGTCCGGTAGAGTGTTAGGATGAAGAGCGCTTGTTCACAGGGGACCGCTTTGGAGCGGATTCAAACGGGAGTCTTGGATCATGAAAATCCTGCATTTCACCGATGCGTATTGGCCTAGGGTAAACGGAGTCACCGTATCGATTCAGACCTTCACCGACTCGCTCAGAAGGCTCGGACACGAGGTCAAGATCGTGTGTCCCGAGTATCCGGATTCGAACCTGAAGGGCATAGTCGATGAATTCGGGCTTATCCGCGTGCCTTCGGTAAGTGCCTTCTTCTCGAAGGAGGACCGGGTTTCCAATCCTTTGGCCATCAACGACATACTGCCTGAATTGGAAGCTTTCAACCCGGATGTCGTACACGTCCAGACCGAGTTCAGCTTTGGAGCCATGGGCCGCCATTATGCGCGGACCAGGGGATATCCGGTCATCTCCACCTGCCATACGCATTGGGAACAGTATTTTGAACATTACATACCCGGAATTCCTTCCCGTTTCGCGCGCGCCATAGCACGGACCATCATGCGCACCGCCTATAAGGGTGATGATGTCGTCATAGTGCCTTCCCTGCACATTGCGAGTGTGCTGAGGGATTACGGGCTCAAGAAAAACTTTCCCCTCATTCCAACCGGAATCGACGCATCCTTCTTCACCGAGGACAAGGATCGCGATGCACGGGTCAAACGGGCCATGGTGGAGCGTTTCCCCCGGCTGGCCAAGGGCCCCATACTCCTTTTCGTCGGTCGTGTCGGCCAGGAAAAAAACGTGGCTTTTCTTTTCGGCGTGCTCGAAAGGGCCCGGTCGCGCTATCCGGATATTTCCCTGCTTTTCGTCGGCGACGGTCCCTACCGGGGGGCGTTGCAGAAACGCGCTGAAAGCCTTGGTCTGGGCTCCCAATGCCTCTTCAGCGGGTATGTGCCCCGCGATGATCTTCCCTCGATCTATCCCTTGGCGGATGTCTTCGTATTCCCGTCCAAGACGGAAACCCAGGGTTTGGTGACTATCGAAGCCATGATATGCGGTACACCCGTGGTCGCGATCGGCGAGATGGGAACAGCGGATGTGATGAACGGAGACAACGGCGGTTTCATGGTGGCTGACGATGTGGAACAGTTCACTGCCCGTGTTCTCGGGCTTCTGGGCGATAAGGAACTCCGGGCCGCCAAATCCGCGGAAGCCCGCGCGTACGCGCAAGACTGGACCGTGGAGGGCATGACCCACAAATTGCTCAGGATCTATGAATGGGCTGCGGCTTCCCGCGTTCCCGGAGGTACAGGGCCTTTGGCTTTCCTGCGCCGTGCCATGGGGCGCCGTCCGTACGTCAGGTCCTGAAGGCCTTTAAGGACTTATCAGTACCCGGTCGGCATGGATCCGGATTGCCGCCCGGTCTTCGCTCCTGCCCAGGAGATCTGAAAAATCCATCTTTGGTCCCGCATTCAGGGTCAGGATCGCATCGTTCAGCTCCAAATCCAGAATATGTCGTTTTTTCCTGTCCTTCGGGGCTATGACAAAAGCTCTTCCCTTAGGAGTCTTGCCCTCGGTCGTAGCCAGCTTGAGCTTCCCCAGCCAGGTCCTCATACGCAGGAGTACCGCCCCGTCGCCCTCACCGGCAAAATCCACCCGGAACCTTCCTCCATCGAAAGAATCAGCGCCACGGAATCCGGGCATCGATGTGATTTCGCAATCCAGGGTCTGCCGCAGGGCCTGAATTGCCCTTTCCGTATCCGCCGCACCAAGACAGGGATTGCCGGTGGTCGGGTCCTCGCCACCGATACCATAAAGCGCCAACACGCAGGTTCCTGTCGGTTGGACAGGAAAGCGTTCCCGCAGGTCCGGTGAATTCCAGAGCGCCTCCACAATGCGGAACAGGCGGGGCGACAATTCCCCATCCCGGGACAGAACATTTTTCAGGAGCCAGGCGGAAAGGAAGGCACTCTCGGCGCCTGCAAGCTTTCCCGGCAGGGCAGCCTGTAGATATATAGGTCTCATGCGGCGTTTTTCGTTGATGACCCCAGCTATGCGGTCGGCAAGGGCGAGACCTGCCGCCCCTTTCACCCTATGGCCGGTAAGGCTCGTCCTTTCTTCGCTGGTGGCGCAGGCTCCGCAAGCAATACACGTGCTATCGGATTCCTCGCCGAGGGGGAAGCAGATGGCTTCCTCACGGCGTTCGGTCGCGGCAAGCGCCCGATCGAAACGGAATTTCCGCGAAACACTTCCGGCAACAAAATCCAGGGCACGCGGGCTTCCGGCCTGGTAACCCTCCACGAGGGGACCGCTCAGGAATCCCGGACGATTTGGGGATGCTTCATTACCTTCGGTTCCGTCCTGGCCGGGTTCAGTACCCCAGCTTTCCAGGCGCCCCGGCCGACCGTCCAATTCCCCGGAAGCCCGTAAGGCCCGGGTAAGGTTGGCGACCAGCGGACCTTCTAGTTTAAGGTCGAACAGGCAGCCCGCCTGCACAGCGGCTTCAAGGCCGTTCGCAAGGGCGTATCCCCCGGCGACAAGAAGCTGGTCCGCGACGTATTCGTTCCAGTCCACCGCAAGGCGAAACTCGAAGCCCCGGGTTTCCACCGATTTCTTGACCTCTTCGGCAATCGCCTCCAGAGCTTTCCTGTCAAAATTGAGCGGTTCCGCGCCGAGGGGCGTAAAGGGCATCCTTACCAGGTAGCCGAAGGAAAAGATAGTTCTGGTGCCCGCGTTGCGTTCTGCCCGTAGTTGCTCCAGCCAGGCACAAAAACGGTCGAATTCCGCCAGATCCGGTGCATCCTCATGGCCAGAGATCATGTAGAAAAGCTTCAGCTCCTTGATTTTTTCACGGGACAGTCGATCCAGCAGGGCGAAAAGGTCCTTGTCCGCCAGGTTTTTGGCGTAATACGTGCGCAGGGCTGCTGAAATGCCTTCGACGCCCACGGTGAAGCTTCTTTTTTCCGCCGCCAGCTCGCAGGCCAGCATTCCGGGCACCCGTATCAGCAGGTCCGCACGTTGGCTCATCATATTCACGCGCTCGAAAATGCGGTTCAGTTCCAGCAGCAATTCCAGGGCGTCCGTGTGGGCATTGAAGTTGAAGGAGAACAGATCCACCGAACTGGCCCCGGTTTCACGCTTCAGCGTCCTCGCGGCTTCCAGGATACGGGTCTTTTCGAGTTCCCTGTAGGGCTTGCGTTCCCAACCCTCAAAGCAGAAGGAACAGAACGCCGGACAACCCCAGGATATCTGCAAACGCGCGTTGGAAGCCTCTTCGGAATTGAGCAGCGGATACGACACCAGCCCGATAAAGCCGCTATCCGGCGGACTTATCCAGCGTCCTGGTACGATGCGCCGGAGCTCTCCATCCTTGCGGGCTTGGTCCGGGGCGCCTTTGAGTGCTCCCCAGAAAGCAGGTACCTGTTCCTCGACGCGGTCGATCTTTTGCCCATGGGTTAGCTGTTCGGCCAGCACGCGTACCAGATCCGCGCCGCCGGTCTCTCCCTCACCAAAGAAAATACCGTCCACGAAGGAGTCTCCGTTCGGGAATATGAGACCCTGGGAGGCAAGGGCGTTGGAACCGCCAAGGATGATGGGAGGCCAGGTACCCGTGGAAGGGTCCCTTCGGGCGCTGGCTCGCAGGGGTATGCCGGAATGCTTGAAGAGAAGCCCCAGGTTGACCAGTTCGAGGGCCCAGGAACAGGAAACCAGCACCGCGTCGTAATCCTGCGCGTCGTGCCCGGCTTCGATGCCGAACAGCCAGGGCAGCCTGGCATTTTCCAGGACGGTACGGTCTGGCTTGGACGGGAAAAAGGCGAAATCCGCGAAGGCTGTCGGTCCCAAAGTGGTACGGACAAGATTGTGCAGGAACAGATGTCCCGATGACCGTACCGCATCCCGGAACGGCGATAGCCTGACGATCAGGAAGCGGGTCTTCGCGCTTTCCCACGGAGGATTGTCGAACCCCAGGCTCTGGGCGGAAGCATGAAGGGGAGCTGTTTTTAGCCGCGGGGCGATTTCTGCTATCCGGGAACGGAGATCAGCCACGCCGGACGTCTTTGGAATTGCCGCTTCCCTGTCTATCCTTCCAGGCGGTATCGTCCAAGGGTACCGCCTCGGTCGCGTCCTCGTCCACCTGATCCGGTTCAAGTATCTTTCCCCGGTACAATTCCTTGGGCTGTATGACTATGCTGAGTTTTTTCTCCAGTGCTGCCAAGCGGGGTAATTCAACCTCGTCGCCTATGGTCACCATGATGCCCGTGCGCCCGGCCCTTCCGGTCCTGCCCGCCCGGTGGGCGTAGGGTTCCGGCCCGGAGGGTACGTCGAAGGCAACCACGTGGGTAATATCAGCTATATCGAGACCCCGGGATGAAAGGTCGCTGGTGACCAGCACCGTTGCCCGTCCGGCGCGGAAGTCATCGATGGCTTTTTTGCGCTCCACCTTGCCCATATCCCCGAAAAGCCCGGCCACGGCCACACCCTTGTCCATGAGTTGCCCTACAATGTTGGGAACCTGGCCACCCCGGTCGGTAAATACCAGCGTCTTCACCGGCTTGGCCGCGAGAAGGAAGGACCGCAGGAAGCTGATTTTTTTCCTGCCCTCGCAGAAAAAGGCCCAATGTTCGATTTTTCCCCGCAGGATCTCCGCATCGTCCAGGTCCTCGCGCAAGGCTTCGGGTTTGAGGAAGGGCGCCAGGGTATCCGAGGATTTTTTGGACAGGGTGGCGGAACAGACAATGGTCGTCCTTTCGGAGGGCAGCAGGGAGACCATTTCGGCGGTGGTGTTTCTGAGTTCCTCGGCGATCAGGCGGTCCGCCTCGTCCAGCACCAAAAACCGGATGGTGTCGAGCCGTAGCTTGCGCATCCGCTCAAGTTGGAGTATCCGGCCGGGGTTTCCCACTACAACAAGGGGTTTGTCGTCCTTGAGCTTGTCTATTTGTCTGGACAGGTTGGCGTCCCCTGTCAGGAGTGAAGCCTTTTGGGGGTACGGAAGGGCCGAAAGCAGGAAATCAACCTCACCCTTTATTTGCGCGCAGAGTTCGATGGTTGGGGCGGCAATAAGCGCCAGCGGCCCCTTGGAACCGGAAGGACGGCGGGTTGCTGATGGCGTTCCCGGTACCGTACCGGGGGCCGGGCTCTGGATGACGCCCTGGGACAATTCCTGCAGTAGCGGCAACAGGTAGGCAAAGGTCTTGCCCGTACCCGTGGCTGAACGGAAAGCCAGATCGTTACCCGCAAATATGAGGGGTATGACCTTTTCCTGTACCGTTGTGGCCTCGACTATGGAACGAACCGCGAGTTTTTCAACGAATTGACTGCATACGCCGAGATCTGCAAAGCTTTTCATGGTTCCATTATGACCGATCCACTCGTCTTAGTCGAGACTGGGAGTCCAATCGACTATATACTCCCGTCGTAACCCCGGGATTCCAGGGCTTTTGCTGTTTCCTCGGCAAGGTCGATCAGGCGTTCCGCAACCAGGGGCACAAGGGCGGCGAGGCCGGCGATACCCGTGGAACCGCAACGGGCCTTGCGCGCGTCTTCCGCCGCTTCCCAAATTTCGAAAACCCGGGGGATGAAGCCCAAAACCAGCGCTATGACAAGGGAACTATTGATATGTGAAAGGGAACGGGCCATTCTGATCGACCACTTGGTACCAATTGCCCCAAGAATGCCGGCAAGGGGTAACTGGACCAGCTTTTCCAGTCCTGAAAGGCTTTCCCTGATCTCTCCCGTTGTCGTCGTGGCGAACAGGACCGAGCCAGCCGAGAAGGACACAAGGATACCCACGGCGAAAAGCAGCCCTTCGTACAAACCCGTGGTATCCAGAGCCAAGGGAGTCCATGAAAAGGCCCTCGCAAGCAGTACTATTCCGGTTGTAAGCAGCAAAGGCCGGGAACCTGCCAGAAGCTCCGATGGACCCAGGCGCGCGGCAATGGCCCCTGCAATGACGAATACGATTGAAAAAACCAGTCCCGAAGGACCGCCAAAAAATGAGATGAACGACAAGGCGCACAGGCTCAGCAGTTTCAGCCCGGCGTCCAGGCTGTGCAGGGGTGTTCTGACAGGTTTGTATGCGTAGGCGATTACACGAGCCATGAACAATCCCTGACATCGATATAGGAACGGCGTGGATCCCGGACGCCGAAACGTTCGATCCCCCGGTCCAGCACCTCCTGGGGTTTCCCATCGTCCCGTATGCTTCCCTTGTCCAGAATGACCAAACGGTCGGCGAGGGCCAGCGTTTTCTCGAGTTCATGGGTAAGGATTACAACGGTTTTCCCTGCAGCGGCCAGTTTTTCCACCGCCTTCAGTACCTGGACCACACCGGGCCAATCCAGATTTGCGAAGGGCTCATCCAGGATAAGGACTTCGCAGCCCATGGCCAGGACCCCGGCTACCGCGAGCCGTCGTTTTTCACCCCCCGAGAGGCGGCGTGGCGGGGCGGCATATTTCGCTTCAAGCCTCACCAGTGCCAGTGCCTCGGCAACACGGCGTTCTATCTCGGGTTTGGGTAATTTGAGGTTCCTCGGGCCGAAACCCACGTCCTCGGCTACGGTTTCCCCGACTATTTGGGCATCCGCATCCTGGAATACAAGTCCTACGGCCTTTCTTACCCGAATTGCATCATCAGCAACAGGCAGCCCCCGGAATAAGACCTTTCCGCTGCTTGGCTGGGCCAAGCCAACCAATATCCGCATCAACAAGGTCTTCCCCGAACCGTTGGAACCGGCTATCACCAATAGCTCGCCTTCGCGTATCTCCAGATCCACCGCTGAGAGGGCTTCAGATCCGTCGGGAAAGCGCTTGCAGACACCTTCCACCCTGAATAGCGTCTCAGGCATCGAGCTTGTCGGCGACCGTACGCCTGAGCCGGGGGGCTACGATTACCGCGATGGCCATTTTCACCACATCGCCGACGATGAAGGGCAAGAAACCAAGTGCGAGCGCCTTGGTCCAATCAGCGCCGAGCACCGCCTTCAATCTGAGTACCCCCGGAACGTAAATGGCCAAGGCTCCTGCGATTGTCGCCAGCGCAAGACGCCATACCGGAGTTCCCACCTCCGGCCGTGGCCTGCCGGCTACCAGTCCCGCGATGAGGGCTGCCAATATGTATCCGGCCAGGTAGCCTCCGGTGGGTCCGAAAAAATGTGCGATGCCACCCTTGGCACCCGCAAAGACCGGAAGGCCGATGGCTCCCACCAGGAGATAGATTCCGGTCGCGGCACTGCCCATCAACGGTCCAAGTACAAGTCCGGCAAGCAGGACGAAAAGGTTCTGCAG
>Ga0172379_10003334_pt1 | contig 25850 bp, 18 predicted proteins | sample GrowelOW334metaG_FD_119756 | JGI IMG/M metagenome (GOLD analysis project Ga0172379, IMG submission 119756) | Groundwater microbial communities from an aquifer near a municipal landfill in Southern Ontario, Canada - Groundwater well OW334 metaG | ecosystem: Environmental > Aquatic > Deep...
CCGGCCACCGACCTTGAGTTGGGCCAGCAGTTCGGGCGGAATGATCGGCAAGCTGCCGGAAACCATGATCACATCGTAGGGGGCATGGGCCGGCCAGCCGCGCACCGCGTCGCCAGTCTCCAGCGTGACATTGCCGATGTCCTGGCGCTGGAGATTGGCCCGCGCCATCCCGGTCAATTCCGGCACGATGTCGACGCTCCAGACGTGCGCCGCATGCGCGGCCAGCAACGCCGCCATGTAGCCCGAGCCGCTGCCGATCTCCAGTACCTTGTCGGTCTTGCCGACGCGCAATGCCTGTAGGGCATGCGCTTCGATCCGCGGCGGCAGCATGCAGGCATCATGGCCCAGGGGGATCTCGATGTCGGCGAACGCCAGCAGGCGATAGGCCGGCGGTACAAATTCCTCGCGCTTGACGACGAAGAGCAGGTCAAGCACGTCCTGGTCGCTGACTTCCCAGGGGCGAATCTGTTGTTCGATCATATTGAAGCGGGCTTGTTCGAGATTCATGCGGTTTCTCCAAATGCTATATTAGCGTATATTAATATATCTAAGGCCGGGAAAACATGCATTCTAGTCTACCTGCACCCTGCCCATTCCTTCGCGGCCTTGCGACGAATTGCATGGGGATCTGCGCGAACAGTCGCTATAAGCGACGGGACGAGACGAACCAAAGCGAACCAAAGCGAACCAAAGCGAACCAAAGCGAACCTCACGCATACTGCCAGCAAGCCATGCGCATTGCGGCAGCGAAAATTCACTGCGTTTGCTCCTTGATCCGGAACCACGCCACATAGATCGCCGGAACTGTCAGGATCGTCAGCACCGTCGCCACGATGAGCCCTGCCATGATGGCGACGGCCATCGGTCCCCAGAGCACGCTACGGGTGAGCGGAATCATGGCCAGCACCGCGGCGGCGGCGGTAAGGCAGATGGGCCGGAAGCGGCGCACCGCCGCTTCCCGCGCGGCAACCCAGGCGTCGGTCCCGGCCTCGATATCTTGCCTGATCTGGTCGATCAGGATAATGGTGTTGCGCATGATGATGCCCATCAGGGCAATCACCCCGAGCATCGCCACGAAGCCGAATGGCAAGCGGAAGGTCAGCAGGCCGATCGCCACCCCGACGATGCCGAAAGGCGCTGTCAGCAATACCATGCCGGACAGCGAGAAAGTCCGCAGTTGCAGCATGAGCAGCATCAGCCAGATGAACAGCATCATCGGTACCCCGGCACTGATCGAATTCTGTGCCTTGGCGTTTTCCTCGTAGGCACCGCCGGCTTCGATCTGGTAGCCCGGCGACAGCTTGGCACGTATGGCTGCCAGTTGCGGATCGATCTGCGCCGACACGTCGGGGGCCTGCATGCCCTCAACAATATCGGAACGCACCGATAGCGTCGGCACGCGGGAATAGCGGCGAATGATCGGCTCTTCCATGATCTGTTTGACCGTCGCCACCTGTGCCAGGGGAACCGTCCGCCCCGTCGCCGTCGGTATCTGCATGTCCGCAACTTGAGCCACGGCAATGCGCTCATTGGCGGGACTGCGCACCGTCACGTCGATCAGCCGATCGCGTTCGCGGTACTGCCCGATGACGCCGCCCGAGACGACGCTGCCCAGCGCACGCGAGACCGCCGCCGAAGTGACGCCCAACGCGCGCGCCCTGTCCTGATCGAGGTCAACTTGCAGCGCCGGTGTGCGATCGCCCCAATCGGTATTGACTTCGACAGTGCTAGGATTCTTGCGCATCACGGCCGCGACTTCGTCGCCGATCTGCTTGAGCACGGCGATGTCCGGGCCGCTGACGCGGAAGATCACCGGATAGGCCACCGGCGGGCCCAGCGGCGTCTTCATCGCGCGTCCGCGCACGCCGGGAAAATTGGTGTCGAGTTCCGTTTGCAGCCTGGCCGCCAAACGGTCCCTTGCCGCGACGCTCTCGGTGAGAATCAGCGTGTGCGAGAAATTCGGGCGGAACAGTTCCTGATTGAGCGACAGGAAGAACCGGGGCAATGACATGCCGACACTCGTGACAAACGTCTTTGCATCCCGGTCCGCCTTGATCAGCGCCTCCAGTCGGGATACCTGCGTTTCGGTCGCCTGAAAGCTGGCCCCTTCGGGCAGCCACATCTCGACCATGACCTCGGTGCGATCGCCGGTCGGGAAGAACTGCTTCTCGGTGAGTCCCATGCCGCCAACGCCTATCAGCAGGGCGACGAGCGTGATCAGGATGGTCTGCCAGCGATGCCGGAGACAGTAGTCGATGAGCGACCTCAGCCTGGTGTAGAAGGGTGTGTCGAAATGCTCGTGCGGCTGGCCCGCAAGGGTGGCATTCTTCGGGCGCTTGAGCAGCCAGTAACCAAACAGCGGCGTGGCGATGATCGCGGCAAACCAGGACACGACCAGCGCGATCGTGGTCACGCTGAACATGCCGAAAGTGTATTCACCGGTTGCCGATTTGGCAGTCGCTATGGGCAGAAATCCGGCCGCGGTCACCAAGGTTCCGGAAAGCATCGGCCAGGCCGTGCTCACGTAGGCGAATGTCGCTGCCGCAAACTTATCCAGTCCTTCCTCCAGTTTGCGCACCATCATTTCGACCACAATCATCGCATCGTCGACCAGCAGTCCGAGTGAAATGATCAGCGCGCCGGTCGAGATGCGATGCAGATCGATCTTCAAGGCGTGCATGACAAGGAAGGTTGCGAGCAGCACGAAAGGAATCGTCAGTGCAACCACCGCTCCGGCGCGCCAGCCCAGCGACAGGAAACTCACCACCAGAACGATGGCCACGGCCTCCATCAGCGAACTCATGAAGGTGCCCACGGCCTCCCTGACGACCTTGGGTTGGTCCGAGACCTGGTGGAACTCGATGCCTACCGGAAGATCGCCTTTGATGCGCTGCATTTCCTGCGTGAGATGGTCGCCGAGCCGCAGCACGTCGCCATCGCTTTTCATGGAAACGGACAGCAAAATGGCCGGCTTGCCTGTGAAGCGCGTCGTTTGGACCGGCGGATCGGTGAAGCCGCGGTAGACTCTGGCAATGTCGCCCAAGCTTATCGTGCGCCCGTTCACTGCAAGCTGTAGGTCGCGAACCGCCTTGACCGATTCGAAGTTGCCGCTGACGCGCAGGGCTATGGCGTTATCCTTGGTTTGTATGGTGCCGGCCGGAGCGATGGCGTTTTGAGCTTGCAATTGCTGCGCGATGGCATTGAAGTCGATGCCCAGGGCGGCAATTTTGGCGTTGCTGATTTCTACATATATCCTGTCGTCGACCACCCCCACCAGTTCGATCTTGGCGACGTCGGGAATATGCAGCAAGTCCTGACGGACGTCTTCCACCTTGTCGCGCAACTCCGAAAGCGTAAAGCCATCGCCGGTAAACGCGTATATCGAGCCGAACACATCGCCAAACTCATCGTTGAAGAAGGGACCGATCGCTTCGGCCGGCAGGGTTTGCCGCATGTCGCCGATCTTCTTGCGTACCTGGTACCAGAGTTCAGGCACTTCCTTGCGCGGTGCCGTATCTTCCAGTTCCAGGACTATCAGCGACTCCCCGGGCTTGGAGTAGCTTTGCGTACGCTTGAAATAGTGCATCTCCTGCAGTTTCTTTTCGATACGGTCGGTGACCTGCATGTCGACCTGCTCGGTCGTCGCGCCGGGCCACAGGGTGCGGATGGTCATCGCACGGAAGGTGAAATCCGGATCCTCGCGCTGACCGAGTTGGAAGTAGGCACTGACTCCGGCAATGGCAATGGCGAGTATGAAGAACAGCGTCAGCTGCTGGTGGGTGATGGCCGCCGCGGAAACATTGAATTTGCGCGGCTTTGGGGTGAAGTGGGTCATGACTTGCCTGCGCTCCGAGCGGTGGGCGCGGGTGTTGCGGTGGTTCCCGGCAGGCGCACTTTTTGTCCCGGCAACAGGAGGTTGGCCCCGGCAGTGACCACCAGATCGCCCGGCTGTAGGCCGGAGAGAATGGTGACACCGTCATTGGTACTCTCGCCGACCTTGACGGCGACGGGCTTGACCGTTTCGCTGGTCCGATCCACCAGCCAGACACGAATCGTGTCGTCGCGGGTGTACAGTGCCGAGTTCGGCACCACGATGGCTGGTCCGGCGCCCAGGTCAAGACGCACGGTCGCGCTCATGCCAAGCTTGAGGCTTTCGTCGGCATTGAGTATGGATAGCCGTGCGGCATAGGTACGGCTCGCCGGATCGGCCACCGGCGACAATTCGCGCAGCTTGGCCGTGTAGTTCCTGGCGGGGAGGGCGTCGAGGCTGGCGCTATATCCCCGCGCTTTTTTCATCAGCGCAACGGCGCGCTCCGGAACGTTCACGGCGACCTCCTTTTCGCCCAGTTGCGCCACGCGCACAATGCTTTGGCCCGCTGCGACCACGCTACCGGCCTCGGCATCCACGGCAACCACGGCTCCGGCCATATCGGCGCGCAAGGTCTGGAAATCGAGTCCGTTTTTCGCATTGGCCAACTGCGATTGCGCCGCGCGCAGGCGCGACTGCGCCGATTCGGTCGCGGCAATCTGCCGCTCCAGCGCTGCGCCGGAGACAAAGCCCCTGTCGCGCAATTCCTGCTGCCGCCTGAGTTCGCTGCGCTGCAGTTTGAGATCGCTTTGGCTGACCTCGACCTGTGCCGCCTGCGCGTTGATCGCCGGCAGCACGTCCTGTGAATCGAGCAATGCCAGTATCTGGCCTGCCTTGACCTCCTGGCCGACATCGACCAGTCGTTGCGCTATCTTGCCGCCGACGCGAAAGCCGTAGCGTTGCTCGAAACGCGGGCGAATCTCGCCGGGGAGGATAGCGATGTCGCCCACATTGCTCATGCCGACCTGTAGGTAGCGAACGGGGCGCGGCGGCTCAGCCTGGCGCTGCTTGTCGGCGCCCGGAATCACCCCGGCCGCCGGGACTTGGTCTTGCTCGCCTTTGCCGCACCCCGCCATGGCCGTGGTGCCAAGCAGCAGTGAAATGAGTAATGCCGCCCGTAGAGTCATTTTGTCTCGCTTTCGATGTCGGATGGAAGGATAGGCGCAGCGGCGGCATCATCGGGGCCTGCCACAGGCGTCCAGTAGCGTGTGAGCGCAAGCGTGGCACCGACCGCGACTGCGGCGGAATCCATGGTCAACGTCGCTGTATTCATCGGGTTTCTCCGGGTTTCTGCCCGGCCTGCCGCAGGCCGTTCAGGATCAGGTCGAGGGTGGCTTCGAGATAACGTTGCGGGGCGACTTCGCTGCCCGCGCAGCAGGCAAACGAGTGTTTCCAGATCGCCAGCATCAACAGCGGGGCGAGGATCACCTGGATTTGCGCCTCGATATCCACCGGGCGAAATACGCCTTTCGCCACCCCGAGCTCCAGCGCCGCATAGCACAAGCGGTGGGCGCGGGTAATCACCTCGTCGAAATAGAACTGATTGACCTCGGGGAAGTTTCCGCCTTCCGCGATCATCAACTTGGGTATCCCGCCGATAGGCGTCGAACCGAGCATTTGCCACCAGCCGAAGAGTAATTCGCGCAGGAGGCGCTCCGGGTCGTCGCGGAAGGTCTTGAGCATCGCCTCGCCAGCCTCGATGGCGGGCACTACGCCTTCGCGGATCACCGCCTTGAACAGCGCTTCCTTGCTGTCGAAATACAGATAGAGTGTGCCTTTCGAGACGCCGGCGCGTTCGGCGATGTCGTCCAGCCGGGTCGCCGCGAAGCCGCGCTCGACGAACAAGGCCAGCGCGGCGGCGGTCAATTCGCCGGGGCGGGCTTCCTTGCGGCGGCGGGCCGGGGCCTTGGCGGTGTCTGGGGTGTCTGAATGACGAGAACCTACCATGATCAACCTCATTAATGACTGACTGGTCAGTAATATATGGGTGAGGTCGACATTTGTCAACAAAAAAACCGGCGGATGCCGGTTTCTCTTGTCGTGGGGGGATCGGCCTTAGCGCGATTCCTTGATCAGCCGGTTGTTGGGGGGTTGAATCGGCCGGGCGTTGTTGCGGTACAAACGGGAGAAAATGGCCACCTGGTCCTCGGAAACGGGAACTGGTTGCTTGAAGACGATCCACATGACGTCCTCAGTGCAGGGCGGTGTCGTCAGCGATCCCATATAAGTCCAGTAGGCGCGGCTTTCCGGCAGCAGGCGACTCAAATCGATCGGCACCATGGGTGAAATCTCCTGATTCACCTCAAGCGGCATATTGTTCCAGATCGACTGGATCACCGGTTGTTCCTTGCCCTGTTCGAGCAGCACTGCGATGACTGCCAACTGGTTGTCGAGATCCTTATGGACCAGATGGACCACCATGTCGAAGGCCATGCCATCGACCCGTTCTTCGGAAGGGCGATGGAAATGCAGTTGCACCAGTTCGAATCTCCGTCCCATGACGGCGATGGTGCTGCCGCCGCCGACATTAACTTGTATGGTATGGCCGTTGTTGATGATGCGGTACAACGTGGTTTTGTAATTGAACTTGATCTGTTCCAGATCCACGCGGATACCGTCGCGGATGTCGATCGGCGATTGGCGCTTGCCCGTAGCGCAAGCCGCATAGTCCTTCTGCAACTTGGCCCAGTTGGCCGGTGCGCCCAAACCTTCATAACCCCAATGGACATGGGCATAGGGATCGGCTTCAACCGGCGCGGCTTTCTTGCGCGAGGCGCGGGTAGAGTTGCGCACATAGGTGTAGGTATCCGCCTGGGAGGGCGCGGTCGAGGCGCGGGTACGTGGCGGAACGAGGGATTGCGGTACCGGGGCTGCCTTGGCGGGAGCCTTTTCAGCCGTGGCGGCAGCAGGTTTCTCGGTCGCCGCGACAGCCGCTTCGAGTTCCGCCTTGGAAGGCAGGCCGATTCTGGCCGGAGGAGGCGTGGCCTCGACCTGATACACCGAGGCGCGCTTGCCGTCACCGTCGAGCCGCATATCGGCATACATGGCCTGATGAGAGGTCTCTGGTTCGAGCCCCGCCCCGGTCCCGGCGGCGTCCGGCGATCTTCCGGCTGATTCGGCTAATCGCTTGATCTCACGGGGGTTGCGCGGCTTGCAGGCGATGTCGAGCAAGCGCTGGTCTACGCTGTCGGGCGCCGCCTCCAGTTCCCTGGGGGAGTCTATGGTCTCCTGTTTGACCGCCTTGCCGCCACGCAAATAGACGCGCTTGAGGGTGGTGAAGCGATGATTCGCGCAATCATAACGATTGAGCGCCTCGACCGCCGAATAGCGGCTGGCGCCGATTTCCAATTCACGGCCGAGCACCAGCCGGCTCCAGGCGAGGGTCTTGCCATCGGCAATACGGGCGATGCGATCGTTGTCGATTTCAACGGATTCACTGGCGTCGCCAGCGACCGAGCGCCAGCTGGCTCCATGCCCGACAGCAGGAAAAAGCGCAGCCAGCGCCGCTAAAATGGCAATTATGTTAAGCCGCATGCTGCACCCTCTATTAGACGTAACTAGAATATCGACTGGACCTACAGAAACTTTAGCGCACCGAGCGGATAGTTGCATTCCCGAGTTCTTTCCAGTAGCTTCGACTATTCTGCCGTACCATCATGCAATTCGCCAATCGGAGTTCCGAACATGAATGCCAATGACAAGTTCCTTGCCACCACGGCCCACGTCGACAAGGCCAGTGTCCAGCCTCTGCCGCGGTCCCGCAAGACCTATGTGGCGGGCAGTCGCCCCGACATTCGTGTGCCGATGCGCGAGATATCCCAGGCCGATACGCCGATTCACACCAGCGCAACCCTGTCGGGGGCGGCGACCGAAGGTTCGGAAGCCAATCCGCCGATCTGCGTCTATGACTGTTCCGGGCCCTACACCGATCCAACCGCCAGCATCGATATCCGCAGTGGCCTGGTTCCGCTACGTACGGCGTGGATCGACGAGCGCGATGATACGGAGGAATTGCCTCACTTGACTTCCGCTTATGGGCGCGAACGCGAGGTCGATCCGCAACTGGCGGAAATGCGCTTCGACTTAAGGCGTCAGCCGCGCCGCGCCAAGCCGGGGTGCAACGTCACCCAGATGCATTATGCGCGGCGCGGCATCGTCACGCCGGAGATGGAATTTGTCGCCATCCGCGAAAACCAGCGGCGCGAAGGTCTGTCGGAACAACTGTTGCGCCAGCATCCGGGCGAAACCTTCGGCGCCTCGATTCCCAAGTTGATCACCCCCGAATTCGTCCGCGACGAGATCGCCCGCGGCCGCGCCATCATTCCGAACAATATCAACCACCCGGAATCCGAGCCGATGATCATCGGCCGCAATTTCCTGGTCAAGATCAACGCCAACATCGGCAATTCGGCCCTCGGTTCCAGCATCCAGGAGGAAGTCGAGAAGATGACCTGGTCCATCCGCTGGGGCGGCGACACGGTGATGGATTTGTCCACCGGCAAGAATATCCACGAGACCCGAGAGTGGATCGTGCGCAACTCGCCGGTACCGATCGGCACCGTGCCAATCTACCAAGCCCTGGAAAAGGTCAATGGCAAGGCTGAGGATCTGACCTGGGAGATCTTCCGCGACACCCTGATCGAGCAGGCCGAGCAGGGCGTCGATTACTTCACCATCCATGCCGGCGTGCTGCTGAGATATATCCCGATGACGGCCAAACGCATGACCGGCATCGTTTCCCGCGGCGGTTCGATCCTCGCCAAGTGGTGCCTGTCCCACCACCGCGAAAATTTCCTGTACACCCACTTCGAAGACATTTGCCAGATCATGAAGGCCTATGACGTAGCCTTCAGCCTCGGCGACGGGCTGCGTCCCGGCTCGATCCAGGACGCCAACGACGAGGCGCAACTGGGCGAACTGGCGACCCTGGGCGAACTGACGCAGATCGCCTGGAAACATGACGTACAGGTGATGATCGAAGGCCCCGGCCACGTGCCCATGCACATGATCAAGGAGAACATGGATCTCCAGCTGAAGCTTTGCCACGAGGCGCCTTTCTATACCCTGGGACCGCTCACCACCGATATCGCGCCGGGCTACGACCACATCACCAGCGCCATCGGCGCGGCGATGATCGGCTGGTACGGCACCGCTATGCTGTGCTACGTGACGCCCAAGGAACATCTCGGCCTGCCCGACAAGGACGACGTCAAGGACGGCATCATTGCCTACAAGATCGCCGCCCATGCCGCCGACCTGGCCAAGGGGCACCCCGGCGCGCAGATCCGCGACAACGCTTTGTCGAAGGCGCGCTTCGAGTTTCGCTGGGACGACCAGTTCAACCTGGGCCTGGATCCCGACAAGGCGCGCGAATTCCACGACGAGACGCTGCCCCAGGAAGGCGCCAAGCTGGCGCACTTCTGTTCCATGTGCGGCCCGCATTTCTGCTCGATGAAAATCACCCAGGATGTGAGGGAGTTCGCTGCCGCGCAAGGCGTTTCAGAAAATGAGGCGCTGGAGAAAGGGATGGAGGTCAAGGCGGTCGAGTTCATCCGGCAGGGTGGCGAGGTGTACCGGAAACTCTAACCAATGCAACTCGATCCCACGCGCACGGTCGACCTGGGAGACCCGCGCGCCGTGTTCGCGGCCATCGACGCGCTGCTGCTGGGGCGCTTCGGCAGCGCCTACGGCAGGGCTTTGCTGGAACAGGCGATCACTGATTTAGCCCGAGCTTTTCGCGGCGAATATCCCGGACTGCTACGCTGCGATACCCACTATCACGACCTGCGCCATGCGCTGGACAGCGGCTTGGCGATGGCGCGCCTGATCGACGGACAGGCCGCCTTGACACCCCCCGCCTCGGCCGAGCATATCGATGCGGAACACGCCCTGCTGGGCGTCCTGCTGGCCCTCTATCATGATGTCGGCCTGTTGCGGCGCGACACCGAAGCCCATCTGCAAGGCGCGCAGCTGACTCCGGTGCATGAGGCGCGCGGGGTGGTCTTCATGCGCGACTACCTGAGCCGAACTCAGATCTCTCACCTGGCGGGGAAGGCCGAATTGATCATGGTCACGCGCCTCGACTGGCATATGCCGGCAGACATGCCGAGTCTCGACCGGGCGCTCTCGTGCCTGCTCGGCACCGCGGATATCCTGAGCCAGCTGGCGGATCGCTGCTATCTGGAAAAGTGCCGCGATTTTCTTTTCCTCGAATTCAGCGCCATCGGGCTCGCTGGGTCGCCGGGTCTTCCCTATCCCGATCCGGAAACTCTCCTAAAGAACACGCCGGGCTTCTATACCGGGCTGTTGCGCCGGCGACTCGAGGTTGAATACGTCGAGGCCGACCGCTACATGCGCCAGCATTTCGGCGGCAGTTGTCCCTACGATGCATCCATCAAGCGCAATATCAGCTTCCTGGAGGAGATCTTGGCCAGCGAGCAGCTTTCCCGGCTTCAGCGCTTGCCCCGACGGGTGATAGACACCCGGTAATGATAACGTGCCGCCCTGGCTGCGCCGCCTGCTGCATCGCGCCGTCGATCAGTTCGCTGGGCAAGCCCGCGGGCATGGCCTGTCGGCATCTTGACCGGGACTTGCGGTGTCTATTGTTCGGCCTTCCGGAACGGCCCAACTGTTGTTCCGGATTGCAGCCAAGTGTCGAGATGTGCGGCAATTCACCGGGCGCCGCGATCACCTGGCTTGAGGCATTGGAGGTGGCGACCGCGCCGCCCGTGGCAAATTAGGTCGGCGCCGCCCAGTACTTCGAGACGTTCTTGATGCCCCATTTGGCGGCATCTTCCGTGCCGACGATCCTTTCCAGGCAGCCACGCGCTGCCAGATCAACAATATCCGGCTTAAGATAGCTCTTGGTTCGGGTCGAAAAGAATACTTTGACCTGGGGTGTGAGCAGCGAAGTGGGGCACTGATCCAGAACCACGCCGAGCCGGCCGGACGTCAAGGACACCAGAGACCCGGTCGGATAGATGCCAATGCATTTGACGAAGGCCTGAAAGACCTCCAGGTCAAAGTGCGTTCCAGTCCACTCCGACATCTTCTTGATGGAATCGGTCGGATCCCAGCCCTGTTTGTAAGGGCGGTTGGAAGTGATCGCGTCATATACGTCGCACACCGCCCCCATCTTGGCCAGTTTGCTGATTTCGGCGTCGTTCAGACCGTGCGGGTAACCGCTGCCATCGACCTTTTCATGATGGTGCATCACGACATCCAGCGCCACCTGATCCTTATTTCCTGCCTCGAGCAGGATCCGATGGCCTTCTTCGGGGTGAATCTTGACGATGCTGAATTCTTCGTCGGTTAGTTTGCCGGGCTTGTTCAACACCTTCATGGGGATATTCGCCTTCCCCAAATCATGGAGCAGGCCGGCGCGTCCGGCACCATGAACTTCTCGGTCGGTCATTTCCATCTGCTTGGCCAGAGACACCATCAGGGCGCTGACTGCGACCGAGTGCATGTAGGTGTAGTCGTCCGCCGTCTTGAGCCGGGCCAGGCTGATCAACGCGCCGGGATTGCGGTCGAGGGAAGTGGTGATCTCCTCCACCAAGCCGTCGACCGCGCCGGCGCTGAGGGCCTTGCCCATGCGCAGCTCGCCGAACATCTCGCGGACGGCATCGGTCGCCTTGGCGCAGGTCTTGGCGGCCTCCTTCAGTTCTTCGGATACCGTGACGGTCTTCCGTCGTTCCTCACGCCCGACCGTCTCTTCCAGAACTTCCTCCACCTTGGCCTCGACCTTTTCGCGGGTCTCGCCCGGTTCAACATCAAGGCCCTTGGAGGAGTCGATCCACACTTCGGTGATGCTGCTTTCCCGCAGGCGGCGGATATCCTCCGGGTCGGTGAGGACGAACTTGGTGCGCCAGAACGGATGGCTCATCCACGGGCCGCACAATTCCTTGATGTGCATGCCCAGGGTGACCTGTTCGACACTGATCTTTTTCAGCATGTCGGCATTTCAGTGGCAATCAGTTTTCCAGGTGCTTCCGCCCATGGCTGGCGCATCGCCATGACTCGGAAAACCGCTTCAATTTAAGATGCAAGGCTGCGATTTTGCCTTATTTTAGGGCTGAATGGACAGGGATCGGAAATCGATTCGTAGTGACGCACGCAAACCCCCTGCGATCCCATTGGCTGTGCCGGCTTCGGGCTGGCAAACCTAGGTTGTAGCCGCCCAAAGTTCGTGGAGGTTCTTGATGCCCCATTTGGCGGCGTCCTCCTTGCCGACGATTTTCTCCGGACACCCGGGCCGGGACAGGTCAACCACTTCGGGCGGGATGTACATCTGCGACTTGGTGGAAAAGAACACTTTCACCTGGGGCGTCAGCAGGGATTTCGCCGACTGGTCGAGAACCACGGCCAGTCGCCCGGAGGACAAGCGCACCAGTGCCCCGGTCGGATAGATGCCGATGCATTTGACGAACGCCTGAAATATCTTCGCGTCGAAATGGCCGCTGCTCCATTCGGTCATCTTCTTGATCGATTCGGCCGGATCCCAGCCCTGCTTGTAGGGACGATTGGAGGTGATCGCGTCATACACATCGCAGACCGCCCCCATCTTGGCGAACAGGCTGATCTCCTCGTTTTTCAGCCGATGCGGATAGCCGCTGCCATCGACTTTTTCGTGATGGTGAAGGCAGACGTCGAGGGGAATTTCCCTGGTCGTATGGCCCTCCACCAGCAGCCGGTGGCCCTCGACGGGATGGCTCTTGATGATGGTGAATTCCTCGTCGGTCAGCTTGCCCGGCTTGTTCAGCACTTCCATCGGCATCAGCGCCTTGCCCAGATCGTGGAGCAGGCCGGCCATGCCGGCCTCCCTGACCTCGCCTTCGCCGACGCCGATTTGCCGGGCCAGGGCGACCATCAGGGCGCACACCGCGACCGAGTGCATGTAGGTGTAGTCGTCGACCGTCTTGAGTCGCGCCAGGCTGATCAATGCGCCGGGGTTGCGGATCACCGAGGACGAAATTTCCTCGACCAGGTCATTGGCGCTCTCGGAGTTGACGGCATTGCCCATGCGTATCTCTTCGAACATCGATTTGACGGCTTTGGTCGCCTTGGCGCAAGTCTTGGCAGCCTGCTTCACTTCGTCAGACAGCGAGACCTGCTTGGGCAGTTCATCGCGCACGCTGGCCGTGACCAACACCTTCTGCACCGCAGCCGCGACTTTTTCCTCGGTCTCGCTCACATCGACATCGAGCCCCTTGGCGGAATCGATCCAGAGTTCCGCAATGCCGCTCTCCGTGAGGCGCCGCAGATCCTCGGGGTCGGTGAGAACGAACTTGGTGCGCCAGAACGGATGGTTCATCCACGGGCCGCATAGTTCGTGGATATGCATGCCCTGGCGGACTTGGTCGATGCGGATCTTTTTTAGCATGGCGTGTTTTTTGGCGTGCTACACTCGCTCGCCGCTCGGGGGATGCACGCCGTAGACCCCGTTGTTCCCGCTGTTCCCACCAATTCTGACGGTTGGCCGTGCATGGATATCACTTTACTGTTAAAAGCGCTGATTCTAGGCATCGTCGAAGGACTCACCGAGTTCCTTCCCGTTTCGAGCACCGGCCACCTGATCCTGGCCGGAGACTTGCTGCATTTTAACGACGAAAAAGGCAAAGTGTTCGAGATTGTGATCCAGTTCGGGGCCATCCTCGCGGTCGCATGGGAATATCGCGTCAAGATTGCACGGGTGGTTCTGGGCTTGCGCAGCGATCGCGAAGCGCAACGTTTCGCGGCAAACCTGACCGTCGCCTTCATGCCGCTGGCGTTGCTGGGCCTGCTGTTTCACAAGACCATCAAGGCGCTGTTGTTCCAGCCGATTCCGGTGGCGCTGGCCTTCATCATCGGCGGCCTCTTCATCTTGTGGGCGGAGCGGCGTCAACATCGGGTTCGCATCGAGACAATCGACGAGATGGATGTCCTCGATGCCTTCAAGCTCGGCTTGGCGCAGGCGCTGGCGCTGGTTCCGGGCACCTCGCGGTCCGGCGCCACCATCATCGGCGGATTATTCTTCGGTCTGTCGCGCAAGGCGGCGACCGAGTTTTCATTTTTTCTCGCCATCCCGACCATGACGGCCGCGACTCTTTATCAGGTCTACAAGGAGCGCGCGCTGTTTTCGACGGATGACTTCGGCATGTTTGCGGTCGGCTTCGTCGCCGCCTTCATCTCGGCCTTCATCTGTGTGCGCTGGCTGTTGCGCTACATCAGCCATCACAACTTCGTGCCTTTCGCCTGGTACCGCATTGCCTTCGGGGTGACCGTGATCGTCACCTGGCAGTTGGGCTGGGTCGACTGGAGCAGTCCGTGATTCTCTATCTGCACGGCTTTCGCAGCGGCCCGGCGTCGCACAAGGCGCGGCAGTTGCATGCGTGTATGCAGGAAAAGGGATTGGGAGAACATTTTGTCTGTCCGCAGCTCCCCGTTTCACCACGGGCGGCGATCGATCTCTGCGAAAGCGTCATTGCGACATGCGACCGTCCGGCCACCCTCGTGGGTTCCTCGCTGGGCGGCTATTACGCCACCTATCTGGCGGAGCGGCACAAGCTGCCGGCTGTGTTGGTGAACCCGGCTGTCGTCGCCCATCTCTCGCTACGGGAATATGTCGGGCCGCAAACCAACCTGTTCAGTGGCGAGCAATTCGAGTTTACGCCTGGGCATATCGACGAATTGCGTGCGCTCGAAGTACCCCGAATATCCCATCCGCAAGACTTCTGGTTACTGGTCGAAGCTGGCGACGAATTGCTGGATTACCGGCAGGCGGCGGCGAGATATGCTGGCGCCCGGCAGACCGTGCTCGAAGGAGGCGACCATAGTTTTACCCGCTGGAGTGACTATCTTGACGACATCATCCGCTACGCCGGACTTTGACGGCCGACGCTTCAAGCAGCTCGAACGCGCCGGCTACAACCTGATTGCCGCACGTTATGCCGCCGCCGCGGAGCTGCGCGCCACGTTGCATACCGCCCTGCTGGACGCGGCCGGGCTGGCAGGCGGCCAGCACATTCTTGATCTGGCCAGTGGTCCGGGCATCCTGGCCCAGGCGGCGTTGCCGCGAGTTTCTCCCGGCGGACGCGTCGTCGCCAGCGACTTGGCCGAGGCCATGCTAGCCGAGAGTCGCAGCCAGCATCCGGCGATATTGCATGCAGCGGCCGATGGCGAACGCCTGCCGTTTGTCGATGGTTGCTTCGACCGCGTGCTGTGCGGCTTGGGCTTGATGTTCTTTCCCAATGAAGCGCTGGCGCTTGCGGAAATGCGGCGGGTCGTCAAATCCGGCGGGCGCATCGCCGTGTCGGTGTGGGCGGATGCGCCACAGGTGCCGCTGGTCGAGTGTGCGCTCGCCTGCATGCGGCGCTTGTTGCCGGCGCCCAAGGTGGCGCGGCTGTCAGTATTCCGCCTGGGTGATCCGGAACGTCTCGCAGGCTTGCTGAGTGCTACCGGATTCACCGAGCCCCATGTCGAAACGTGCGAATTGCAGAGTAGTTTCAAGGCCCCGGAAGACTACTGGCAAGCATTCCTGGACCTGGCCGGAGGCGCGGCGGGTAGCCTCAGCCGGTTGCCGGCCGAGATCCTGGCTAAGCTACAGGGCGGGGTGGCGCAGGAGCTCGCGCCTTATCTCTGCGGCGAGGGTTATCGGCTCACCAGCCGGGTGCTGATTGCCACGGCGAGTCGGGCGCAGCCTGTATAATTCGCGCCTTCCTCGTTTCGCCCCGATTCCCCCATGAATGTCCTTTTCGAAGAGGACGGCGCCTTCAAAGCCGGCGTCGTGCTCGCCGACAACAACACGTCGCTGCAAGTCGAACTTCCCAGCGGCAAACGCAGCAAGGTCAAGGCGGCCAATGTCCTGCTGCGCTTCGAGGCACCGGCGCCGGCGGAACTGCTCGATCGGGCGGAAACCGAGGCCCAGAACATCGATGCCGACTTTCTGTGGGAGGCGTGCCCGGAGGCGGAGTTCGGCTTCGAGGAGATGGCACGCGATTATTTCGGACACGCGCCGCTGCCGGGCGAATCTGCCGGCGTGCTGCTGCGCTTGCATTCGGCACCGATGTATTTTCATCGCAAGGGCAAGGGCCGATTCCGCAAGGCGCCGCCGGAGATCCTGCAGGCGGCGCTGGCCGGGCTGGAAAAGAAACGCGCTCAGGCCCTGGCAATCGAGCGCATGGCGGCCGAGTTGCAAGGCGGCCGGCTGCCGCCGGAGTTTTCAGCCATCGTCAACCAGCTGCTTTACAAGCCGGACCGCAATCGCCCCGAGACCAAGGCCTTCGAAGCGGCCTGCGCCGAAACCGGTTTGTCGGCGCCTCGCCTGCTGGAAAAATGCGGCGCCATCGCGTCGAGTCATGACTATCACCTGGGCCGCTTCCTGTTCGAGTTTTTCCCGCAGGGCACCGGATTCGGCGCTGCCGACGCCGTTCCGGCGATCGATCCGCCGGGACTGCCGCTGGCGGAAGTCGCCGCGTTCAGCATCGACGACGCCCATACCACCGAAATCGACGATGCCTTCTCGGTGACGCCGCGAGCGGCGGGCGGCTGGCGTATCGGCATCCATATCGCCGCGCCGGGCTTGGGGCTACGCCCCGACGACACGCTGGGCCGGATGGCGCGCAGCCGCTTATCGACTGTCTACATGCCGGGACGCAAGATCACCATGCTGCCCGACACCGTCGTCGAGCGTTATACCCTCGCTGCCGGCCGCGAATGTCCGGCGATCTCCCTGTATCTCGAGGTCGCCGCCGACCTGCGCGTCAGCGGGTTCGACACGCGTCTCGAACGCGTGCCGGTGGTCGCCAACCTGCGGCACCATGACATCGAGCCGGTCTTCAACGAAACCACCCTCGCCGGGGAGTTGTCGGAGTTCGCATTCAACCGTGAACTCAAGCTGCTCTGGGAAATCGCCACGGTGCTCGAAGCCGGGCGCGGCAAGCAGGGGGCCAATCAGGCCGATTACAACTTCGTCGTCGATTGGGACGCGACCACCGCACAGGGGCCGGGACGCATCAGCATCTCCGAGCGGCGTCGCGGCTCGCCGCTGGACAAGCTGGTGGCCGAGTTGATGATCGCCGCCAATTCGACCTGGGGCCGCGCGCTCGCCGATGCCGGCATCGCCGCGCTGTACCGGGCGCAGACGGCCGGCAAGGTGCGCATGACCACCGTCGCCGCGCCGCATGAAGGCATCGGCGTCGACTGCTATGCCTGGTCGTCCTCGCCGCTGCGCCGCTATGTCGATCTGCTCAACCAGTGGCAGCTGATCGCCTGGCTGAGGGGCGAGCCGCCGCCATTCACCGCGAAGTCCGAGGAGATGCTGTCGGCGCTGCGCGATTTCGAGTTGACCTACGCTGCCTACGCCGAATTCCAGCGCGGCATGGAACGCTACTGGTGCCTGCGCTGGCTGCTCCAGGAAGAGCGGCGGCAGGTCGATGCCGGCGTGCTGCGCGAGAGCCTGGTGCGGCTTGAGCACTTGCCGCTGGTGCTGCGGCTGCCCTCGTTGCCGACGCTGGAGCGTGGCGTCAGGGTGCGCATCGAAATCGAGAAGGTAGACTTGTACGAGGCCGAGGCACGGGCGCACTTTGTCGAGGTGTTGGCGGCGGAGGCGAATCAGCCTGGCGGATTGGAAATAGACCCTCTTAGCACTTCTGATGAGGGTTTCGGAGGCATCGAAAGCACTCTCCCGGCGGAGTAAAATAACCGGCGATGCTCAAAACTCTCGCCTGGCCGGGCCCTCTTGCGCGCATGGACCCACCCTCGCGTCACCTGACCCTGGCGCTGGCGGCTTCGCTGCTGCTGCATGCGTTGCTGCTGTCTATTCATTTCCGCCTGCCCGAAGCCCTGATGCGCGCCAAGGATCGAGCGCTCGACGTGATCCTGGTCAACAGCAAGAGCGAAAGATTACCGACTGACGCCCAGGCGCGCGCCCAGGCCAACCTCGACGGCGGCGGCAACACCGACGAAGATCGGCGCATCAAGACGCCGCTGCCGGCGTTGCAGGAGACCAGGGACGGCGACGACCTGGTGCGGGCAAGAAAACGCATTGCCGACCTGGAAGCGCGCCGGCAGCAATTGCTCACCCAGGCGCGAAGCAGCAAGTCAGTCCGTCGGGACGATCGCAAGAACGAGCCCCAACCGACTCCCCAGACCACATCCGGCCCCGACCTCGCCAGCATTGCAACGGCCATGATTCAACTGCAAGGGCAGATCGATCGCCAGACCGAGGCTTATAACAAGCGACCGAAGAAGCACTTTTTTTCGCCGCGAACCTCGGCCTATCGCTACGCCCAATACGTCGAAGACTGGCGCCAGAAGATCGAACGCATCGGCAACCTCAACTATCCCGAGGCGGCGCGAGGCAAGCTTTACGGCTGGCTGATCATCACGGTCGAAATCAGGGCGGACGGCAGCGTCGCCACGGTCGAGATCGACCGCTCCTCGGGGAAACATGTCCTCGATGAAGCCGCGCGCCGCATTGTTCAACTGGGGGATCCCTACCCCCCATTCCCCCCGGATATTCGTCGCGATACCGAGATCCTGTCCATCACGCGGACCTGGTCCTTTACCAACAGCGACCGGCTGCAAGCGCAATGACATGACAGACAGATACGCCGTGATCGGCCATCCGGTAGCGCACAGCAAATCGCCGATGATCCACGCCTGGTTTGCCCGGCAGACCGGCCAGGACATGAGCTATGAGAAGATTCTCGCCCCCCTCGACGGGTTGGCCGCGACCGTCCAGGCCTTCGTCCGCGCCGGGGGACGCGGCATGAATGTCACCCTGCCGTTCAAGCAGGAGGCAAGCCGTCTTGCCTCGCGCTTGAGCGAGCGGGCGCGCTTGGCCGCCGCGGTCAATACCCTGGTTTTCGATGGAAGCGACATATTCGGTGACAATACCGACGGGATCGGCCTGGTGCGGGACATCCGCAGCAACCTGGGTCGAAACATCGTCGGGCAGCGCATCCTGCTGCTGGGTGCCGGCGGCGCGGCGCGCGGGGTCATGCTGCCCTTGTTGCAAGACCATCCCGAGCAGTTGGTGATTGCCAATCGGACTGCGTACAAGGCTCTGGACCTGGCCGGCGAATACGCCGGCTTCTCGCCTCGACCACAAGGCTGCGCCTTGGTCGATTTGAATGGCCGCAGTTTCGACATCGTCATCAATGCAACGTCGGCAGGCCTGACCGACAGTGCGCTCGATCTTCCCTCAGGCTTGTTCGCGCCGAACTGCCTGGCTTACGACATGCTCTACGGCAAGGACACGCCTTTCATGCGACAGGCGCGCAGCGCCGGGGCAGCGATTGCCGACGGTCTCGGCATGCTGGTGGAACAGGCCGCCGAAGCCTTTCTGCTGTGGCGCGGTGTGTGCCCGGACACGGCGCCGCTGCTGAGGGAATTGCAGGCGGAATTGCAGCACTCTGGTGCGCCATGAAATCCCTGGGCAAGTGGGGGAAGCGGGTCGTCCTGGCGCTGATCTTGTTCATGTTGTTGTGGCAAGGGTGGTATCTCGGCTGGGTGGTATGGTGGAAATATGCCGATCCGGGTATGACCCGCTTCATGGAAATCCGCCTCGACGAAGCCCGTGCCAAGAACCCCAAGGCGGTGCAACAGCACCTGTGGCAGCCCTACCGGAAGATCTCGATGCAGTTGAAGCGCGCCGTGATCGCCGCCGAAGACGACAAGTTCATCGACCATGAGGGCTTCGATTGGGAGGGTATGCAGAAGGCGCTGGAGAAAAATCAGCGCAAGGGCAAGGTCGTCGCCGGTGGTTCGACGATTTCACAGCAACTCGCCAAGAACCTGTTTCTTTCGCCCTCCAAGACTCCCTGGCGCAAGGCCCAGGAGGCCGTCATCACGCTGATGCTGGAACTGCTGTGGGACAAGCGGCGGATCCTCGAGGTGTATCTGAACTCGGTGGAGTGGGGCGATGGCGTGTTCGGCGCCGAAGCCGCGGCGAGGCGCTACTACAACCAGTCCGCGGCGCAGTTGTCCGCCGAGCAGGCGGCACGGCTGGCGGTGATGTTGCCGGCGCCGCGCCGCTACCAGAAGAACCCCTATTCGCCTTTCGTCAATGAACGCACCCAGGTCATTCTGGGGCGGATGCAGTATGCGGAAGTTCCGTAGCGGGTCCAATTCAAGGAGCAATCAATTACGCCGACAAAGGCTAAGGATTTGAATCCCGAATTCCCTGCAGAGAAAACCAGGGAACGATCCTGTTGTGCGATGCTGAGATAAGCACGATTTGGCCCGGTTTGACGTCAACCGGCTCAGCGAATATGTAGGTACAGTGCTGCCAGTTGGACACCGGAGACGGTTCCGCGGGATGGTTCTCGAAGCGCGTGGCTGCGTCAAGCTGTAGTCGAATCCACTGGATTAGGCCATAGCAGCGTCCGGGAGCGACTAGAGGAATATGCAGGGTTTTGGTCTCACCCGGGAAACAGGAGTCGTGTTGAAAATCGAAGCGGAAAGCTTCGATTTCTTTGGACAACATCTTCACTTCCAGGTCGTTTCGGGCGATCACCTGCTTCTCGGAAATGATCGAATTGAAGCGACCCAGCTTGAATCCGAACGCATCCTCCACGAAGACATTTCTCGTCAATTCGCCATCCCCGAGCAGGGCGATCATGATGCTACCTGAAGCAGGGATGACCCTTCCCCGGGGTTTTAGCAAGCGGCGTTTTGCGTCTTCAATGCTCGGAAGCACGCCTTCTCCCAGCAGTTCGCTGGAAAAAACCTCCGAGACCAGGATGTCCGCCTGCCGCGACAAGTCGTCTCCCACGCGCACGTCGGTCGACTGCTTGGCTATCACCCTGATGGTTTGTTGGTAACCATTGTCGGCAACAATCCGTCGCGCGGTCTCGGCAATCAATGGTACGGTCTCGCAGGTTGTCACCACCTTGGCGCGGAGTTTGGCCGACATCATGGACAACAACCCGGCGCCGCTGCCAATTTCAAAGACCGTCGACTCGGGCGTGATTGCGGATTCCAGAGCGGCAAAATAGGCATTGTTGCGTCTCTGGTCGTTCATCATCGGGACGTGCCACTGAGGGACGAGCCGACTCAACGTGCTGTTCTTCCCCAGCCGTGCGGCTAACAGCGTAGGGGAGCCATCCAGAGCCTTGTTGAAGTGCACCAAAGCCGCGTCCAGTCGCCCGATCTCGTTGAGGACGGAAGCCAAATTGCAGTGCGCATCGACGAAACCCGGATTGATCTCCAGAGCCTTTCGATAATTTGCAACCGCCTCGTCCCGTAGTCCCTGCTTGTCTAGGGTGGCTCCCAGGTTGTTGTAGGCATCGGCAAAATCATGCTTGCGTTCAATCGCCCGTCGATAGCTGTGCGTCGCCTCCTCGAAGCGGCCCAAATCCTGCAACATCCTGGCCAGGTTGAAATGCGCGTAGGCACCATCCGGAATGATCTCAGTTGCTTTTCGACAGGCGGCCACGGCCTCATCGAGACGCCCCAAGGCTTGCAGGACGAAACCCAGATTGCTGTATGCCTCGGGAAAATCAGGTTGCTCCCGGAGTGCCAGTCGGTAGCTGGCTTCAGCCTCTGCCATCCGTCCCAAGTCCCGGAGGACATTCCCCAGGTTGTAATTTGTGTCGGGACACGCCGGTGTGACTTGCAGTACCCGTCGGTAACTGGCTGCGGCGTCTTCCAGTTGGCCAGACTGCTGCAATATGACCGCCAAGTTGCTGTGCGCCTCCACGAAATCCGGCCTGACTTGAAGCGCTCGCCGGTAGCTGGCTGCGGCCTCTTGCAGCTGCCCGAGGTCTCTCAGAGTATTACCTAGGCAGTAATTTGCCTCCGCGAACTCGGGTTGGATTCGAAGCGCATGCCTGAAACCATCCTCGGCTTGGTGCAACTGCCCCAATCCATGCAGAGTAGCGGCCAGATTCATATGGGCATCGGCGTCAGTCGGCATTAAGGCCGCAGCCTGCTTCAGGGGTTCCAGCGCTTCCTTGCTCCGGCCCATTTGCCGCAACGCCACACCTAAAACCTTCCAGCCAAAACCGTGCAGCGGGAAGCGCGTCGTCAATGCCGTGGACAGTGCTACCGCCTCCGGATAGCGTCCATCCATGACACACCGGACCAGCGCCTCCAGCTCCTGACGATTCGGTTCATTCTTCATTGGTGTAGTGGGATCCTCACGGCCGGTCCTGGCTGCTAGGTTGGCGAGTTTGATCGAAGGCGCCGGTGACTGCAAGTGGACGTCCAGAATGGAAAAAGCCCCGCAGGTGCTTGCACCTGCGGGGCCAGAGCTTGAGACTGGTGTTTCTTAGAACTTCTTGTCGTAAGACGCGGTGATCTTCATGCTGCGCGGCGCCGAATATGCCTCGACTGCGCCGTAACGATTCCACACCGTCGTCGCACCACCCGGAGTGTTGTAGCGCTCTTCGATGGTCTGGACGGCTTGGCGGTTAAACAGGTTGAAGACGTCCAACTTGACGCCAAAGCCCTTCAACATGTCCGGCCTGTAAGACACGTTCAGGTCCAAGCGGATGTCGCTGGGCAGGCTACCCGCACTGCCGCGCGGCGATGCAACGCCGTTGCAGAAGAAATACGCGGAGTTGTAATGCGAGTAGTTGGTGACTGCGCCGTTGGTGAAGAAATCACCCGTGGTGCTGGGTGCATTACCGATGCAGTTCTTCGCACGGCCGGAAGCGAGCAGAAGATTGCCGCCAACGCCCCACTCCGGGGTGGCCTGATAGTAGCCGAAGAGTTTGAACTGGTGCTTGCGATCGTTCGGCAAGGTTCCCTGGGAATTGACCGAGAATTCCGGGAAGTCGAACGCCTGGGTGGTGGACACGTCGCCCTGACCGATGTCGGAGAGCAGTTGCCCTTCCATGTTGCCGGTGTTGCGTGACCAGGTATACGTGACCTTGCCCCACCACTTGCCATCAAACGGATGCTCGGCGAACAGGTCGAGTGCGACATACTTGCGATCCACCTTGGGGAAGCCGAGGTCAGCCGCCGACAAGGCGACCTTGTCGAGCGTGCCGTCGCCATTCATGTCGATGTTGAAGGTGTTGGCTTCGCCCGGATTGAACAGCGAGCAGTTGTAGCCGGCAAAGTTGGTGGTATCGACGTTGTTGCGGACCGCCCAGGCCATGAATGGCCTGTCGTCGCAATGATCGTCAATCGCCGTCTTCAAGGCACGATGGGTGAACTTGGCGCCGACGTTCAGCGCCTTGGACACGGCCTTTTCAAAGCCGAGCGCAAACTCGTCCTGGTAGTTGCCCTTCATGTCCTCGGCGGCGACTTGGCGCGGATCCTTGGCCTGGCCATACTCGTTGTTGCTGGAGAAGGCTGGGCCCAGGGCGGTCAGGCCGGTTGGCGTGCCATCCGCATTGACGCCGGTGTAGACGTAGCTTTGCGTGGTGTACAAGGACGACCCGGCACCGCGCACGGCGACGTTGGTCGGCAACGGCACATGGTAGCGGCCGACGTTACCGAAGACCTTCAACGAGGAATCGCCCATGGCATCCCAGGTCGCCCCCAAGCGCGGCGCAAGCTGCTTGGGCAGATCGATGTAGGACTTGCCGTCGCCGTTCTTGTTGTTGAAGCCTTCGTTTCTTAGGCCCAAGGACAGCAGGATTCGGTCGGTGACCTGATAGCGATCTTCAAGGTACCAGGCCGATTGATCCACGGTCGGGGTAGAGCCGTTCGAGAACAGGATCTTGTCGACGAAGTAGCCCTGTTGCGCATACGGGTTGCCGGCCACTGAGTTGGGAGCGGCGGTGACATTATTGATCGGGGTCCCCGGGGCGGTCTTGTTGTATGCCCAAGTCATTCCGCCGTAAGACTCGACGCCGGCCTTGGAGGTGATGGTGTTCTGATCCACGCCGGCGCGCAACGTGTGCTGGTTGTTCAGTTTGTATTCGACGTCGAGTCGCACGCCCTTGTTCTTGTCAAATGCGCCGGCGACGAGGTTATTACCGGTAAACGGGTTTCCGCTGCCATAAGGTGCGAAAGCGGGAATCTGGTTGTCGGTTGCGGATGTGACCTGCGGCAAGGTCGCGTTGTAGTTGGTCGGGCTCAGCTCATGCGGCGTGCGGGTCCGGCCGGCCAGGGCAGTAACGGTCAGGTTGTCCGTCAGATTGCCGGTATACTTGAGGATGTCCACCTCGGCGCCCTGAGCTGCCGCCACCGTCGGTGCCGGACCCCAGTTCTTGTACGATACGCCGCCATTCTGGACATTGGTCCGCTGCAAGGTCGCATAATTGAAGCCGAAGTATTTGCGCTCCTCCTTGACGGTGTCGGAAATCTTGGTGTACTCGAGATGGTGCGCATCGGTGATGTTCCAATCGAGTTTGATCAGGAAGCGCGGCGTCTTGACGTCTATCTCCTGGAACTGGGTCGATTGCGCGGTTGCCGACGCTGCATAGGTGGCGCTGGTGTTGGGCTGCCGGATGGAATCGCGTTGGCGGTTGGTATCCTCGACCGCTACGAACATGAACAGCTTGTCCTTGATGATGGGGCCGCCGAGGTAAGCAGAGGCGGTGGTGGTCGAATCTTTATCTAGGCCACGGTAGTAGCGCAGCTTTCCGTCCAGCGTCGTGCCATTGTTTTCATATAGCTGATCTCTTTGCCTGGAGCGCAGGCTGTTCGGCTCGATGGAATAGGCGACGCCGCCCTGCCACTGGTTGGTGCCGGTCTTGGTGACGATGTTCACCACGCCGCCGGTGGAACGGCCGAACTCGGCACCGTAACCGCCGGTCAGCACCTGGGCCTGGGAGATGGAATTGAACGGCAGTTGCGAGAAGCCGACCTGGGTCAACAGGGTGGTGACCGGAAAGCCGTTGATGTAATAAGCGTTCTCCGAGGCGCTCGAGCCGCCGAAGCTGGGGGCGTTGCCGCCGCCGTAACGCGTGTCGCCGCGGGTGGTGTTGGGGGCGAGTTGCACCACGGCGCCGACGTTGGTGGCAACCGGAACTTTCGCCAGGTCGCTGGCGGTAAAGATGGTTGTCGAACCCATCGAGGACACGTCGATCTTCTGACGCAATCCGAGTACTTCAATTCTTTGTACGGCTGAGCCAAATGCTACCTCGCTACCTTGGCCGATGCGCACTTCGACATCGTCCGTGGTCTTGGCGACCTTGCCATTGACCAGCAACTCGACTTTGTAGTTTCCGGTCGGCAACGATGTCGCGGAGAATCGTCCGGTGCTATCCGGGGTCAAGGTACGGCGGTTGCCGGTTTCCTTGTTGGTGATCGCTATCGTCGTGCCCGCAGCAACGTCCGCATGACCAAAAATGGTTCCTGTCGCACTGGTTTGCGCCAGCGCGGTGGTGTTGATGCCGGCCGTCAAAGCCGCGGCGCCGAACGCAACAAATAGCGCGCGGGCGACCAAGGTCTTCTTGAATTCGGTCTTTTTGCTGCGAATGCGAATTGTCTCTTGAGTCATTAATATCTCCCCGTGATCGGTTGAAGAAGTCATCAATTAAATACGCCCACATTCCGTGAGCATAAGCCCGAACTTTAAAGCAGCATTTAACAAGAGCGCAATCTATTTCGTCGTGAATCCGCCATATTGCGAGCCAGTCTGTTGTAAAAAAACCATAGTGATCCCCGCAGGCGAAGTATGGTATTTCCAATGTTTGACAATGCAAAAATGAAGTTGCCTTGGGGCGACATTCCCGGTAAAGTTGCGCCCCAGATTAGAACTGGCACGAGAAATGTCCGCTCAAGAAGACAAATTGTAAGATGACCAGTTCTTCCCCTGTGGCTAAAACCTAATCATTCGTAAGGCATAATGAGTTACGTCCAACCGCACGACTCAGGTCGTCGCTTTACCGGCATTATATTTGTCGTAGTGCTGCATGCGTTATTAGTCTATGGACTGATCAACGGCCTGGCCCGCAAGATCGTCGAAGTCGTGAGCCAGCCCTTGGAAACCAAGATCATCGAAGAACTGAAACCGCCACCGGACAAACCGCCGCCACCGCCCCCACCCAAACTCAACACCCCGCCGCCGCCCTACATCCCGCCGCCGGAAGTCTCGGTC
>Ga0172379_10003335_pt1 | contig 25847 bp, 26 predicted proteins | sample GrowelOW334metaG_FD_119756 | JGI IMG/M metagenome (GOLD analysis project Ga0172379, IMG submission 119756) | Groundwater microbial communities from an aquifer near a municipal landfill in Southern Ontario, Canada - Groundwater well OW334 metaG | ecosystem: Environmental > Aquatic > Deep...
ATAGTTCTGGAAAGTGATCGAAGCGTAAGTTCGCGATTCTTGCTGAACCGAGACGCCTTCTTTGGCCTCAATAGCCTGATGAAGGCCATCGGACCAGCGGCGACCAGGCTGCAAACGGCCGGTGAACTCGTCGACAATGACGATCTCATTGCCTTTAACAACATATTCCTTATCGCGATGATAGAGTGCGGTCGCTTTGATGGCTGTCTCCAGATGGTGAACCGACTTTATACCCTTATCGGTGTAAATATTGTCTATGCCCAAAATCTTCTCAGCTTTGCTGATGCCAGCTGCCGTCAGAGAAATAGAGCGATGCTTTTCCTCGACAATATAATCTTCCTCCACCTTGAATGATCGGACCATAGAGGCAAACTGCCGATATATGCTTTCGGCATCTTTGACCGGAGCGGAAATTATGAGAGGTGTCCGGGCTTCGTCGATCAAGATTGAGTCGATCTCATCGACAATGGCATAGTTGAAATCACGCTGGCGCAAGCGGGCCGGCTCATATTCCAGATTATCACGCAGATAATCAAAACCGAATTCATTATTGGTTCCGTAAGTTATGTCAGCCCTGTAGGCTTCTGGTCGAGAAACTGGCCGAAGAAATTCATGAACCACTTTGAAAGCACCAATGGAGTCGCGTTCTTTATCCAACGGGTCTGTTGTGCCTTTTCCTCTTGCATTGTCATTCCCGCGAAGGCGGGAATCCAGTGTCTGGCCACTTAATCCAGAATCCTTGGTTTGATCCTGGATTCCCGCCTTCGCGGGAATGACACGATCACGATGTTCCGGATCATATACAAAGGAAGACTCATGATTGATCACACTCACCGAGAGACCAAGAGCAGCATAGATCTGACCCATCCAGACGGCATCTCGGCGAGAGAGATAATCATTAACGGTTACAATATGAACACCTTTGCCGGAAAGAGCGTTCAAATATGCCGGTAAAGTCGCCACCAAAGTTTTACCTTCACCGGTCCTCATCTCGGCAATAGCACCGGAATGGAGAACCATGCCGCCCAGAAGCTGGACATCGAAATGCCGCTGACCCAAAGTCCGCCTGGCCGCTTCCCGAACCACGGCGAACGCCTCCGGCAAGATCTCGCTTAAGGCTTTCTCATAGTCAGAATCGGATTTAGAGGAATCATTAAAACTCTCGCTTTGCTCTACTTTCAAATCTCCAATCTCTAATCTCGATTCTCTTACTCCCAGCTTCTTTCTAAATTCCGCTGTTTTCGCTTTCAGTTGTTCATCACTTAAAGCCTTAATAGCCGCTTCAAAAGCGTTAATTTTGGAAACAATCGGGGCGAATTTCTTCAAGCTCCCCGTTGGTGCCGAACCGTTGAATTTGCCTAGAAATGACAGGAAAGACATGAAAGCACTTTAGCACAAAACTTGCTCTAATTCACCCACTCCACCTCAGCTTCAATCTTAATGCCTGTCTTTTCAAAGACACAATTGGCAATCTCCCGGCTCAGTTCCATAACCTCAGAAGCCGTTGCCCCGGAACGAGCCACGATAACCAAGGCCTGCTTTTCATATAGATAAACATGTTCATGGCCTTTGCCTTTAAGTTTGCAAACCTTGTCGATAATCCAGCCAAGAGAAACTTTTACAAAACCATTTGGTTCTGGATAGCTCGGCAAATCAGGATAATGGAGTTTCAATTCGACAGACTGTTGCAGAGAAATAATCGGGTTCTTGAAGTAAGAACCGGCCGTTCCCCACTGTTTCCAATCGGGTAGTTTGGCCGCTCTGATACCAATAACAGCTTCCCGAACCTCGGCTGGTGTTGGTAACCGCCCCAAATTCTTCTCTTTGAAATAGAGAACCAAATCTTTATACTCTATATTGACTCGCCCATCCCGAGTCAGCTTGAAAACTGTCCGGCTGATTATATGACGACCTTTTTGATGTTTGAAAATACTATCTCGATAGGCGAAAGCGCATTCGGCTTTGGAGAGATTACTGAAATTTAAATTTTGCGTATCAAGAACTCGAACTGATTCAAGAACATCCCCAATATCAACTCCGTAAGCGCCAATATTCTGGACGGCCACCGCCCCAACTGTCCCTGGTATGGCCGAAAGGTTCTCAAGACCGCAAAAACCTCGACTGACCGACTCGGCAACGAGATCATCCCAAATTTCGCCGGCCGCGGCCGATACGCGATCATCAGAAAAAGTTACACCCTTAAGCTCCATCTTTATGACCAAACCGGCAAAACCAGCATCAGAGATGAGAAGATTAGAGCCGCTCCCTAAGACAAAATAAGGAATATTCTTCTCCTGGGAAAATTTGACAGCCTCAACTAAGTCTTCCTCGCTTGCAACCTCACAAAAGAACCGGGCCGGGCCGCCAATTTTAAAAGTCGTATACTGAGCAAGAGGAATGTTTTCTTTGATTTGCATGATGAAATAGGCATACCGGAAGTCAAAGCCTCTCTACTTAGCTTGATAAGTTATTTTAATAAAGTTTTGCGCCCAATGATGGCGACGGGTGCGAGCTCCAAATAAAATGTTTAAATTTAATGTGAGTACAGCCGTCGCCATCATTTGGTACAATCCTGATTTATTATAACCTGAATTTCAATAAAAATGCAAAGCGAACAACCAAAAAGGCCGATCTGGACCCTAAAACGCAAAAACCCGCCGAGTGCGGGACTTTGCGAAACATTTATTCTTGGAAACTCACTGTATCACGAGTTTATCTTACCATATTTACAGACAAAAGCAAGCGAGAAATCCCCAAGTTATCCACAGTTTGATAAACAAAAACAGAGATTTGTAATTGGATATTAGTAATTAGGAAATCACATTTTTTAATTGTTCTCTTCTCATCTCTAATTTCTAATCTCTAATCTCTAATTCGCTACTTGATGCTTTTAATGATCGCTTCAATCTGATCTTTAAGATCAGGCCGATCTTTCTCCATACCACGCAAAGTCGCAACCGATTGAGAAATGTAACCGGCTGTATATTGGATCTGGGCTAGCCGGAGAGGCAGGTTTATATCAGACGGAGTGGCCGCGGCCAGCTTTTTGTAGACGGCGATAGCCTTGTCATATTCCTTGAGGCTAACATATGCCTGAGCCATTTGGGCTGTCTCAAAGATCGTCGTGTCCGGAGCGGCGATCATCCGGGCGACATTTTCCTGTCCGGCTAGAACCAAAACCGTCAGATAGGCGGCCTTAACCTGATAGAAATCCGGCGCCGCTTCATAGGCGCCCTTCAAGAGGCTCAAAGCTTCGGCCAGTTTGCCGTTATTCAGATACGTAGTGGCCAACTCCAAACTGATTGTTTGCTTAGCCGGAGAAAGCTCATGGGCGGAGAGAAGAATTGGTAAAGACTCGGTAAATTTGCCAACACTATTCAGATATGAACCGCCCAAAGTGTAGATCCGAGTGTCCTTAGGAGTAACAGAGATTTGGTCTTTGAGAGCCGTGTCAGCCAAAGCGAAGAAAGCCTGTTTGGTCGGACCAGGAACTTGAGCGGCGCTAATCGTCCGGCCGGCACAGAAGAGAATCTGTTCCCTGATCTCTTGATTGGCGGCGTAGGAATTGACATTCAAGGCGCTTTGGAACAGAGCGGCATCAGGGCTATTGCTACCGGAACAGCTCTGCATGGCATAAATCAGTTGGGTATTAGCCCGAATAACCCTGATATTAAAGAAGTAAATGCCGGCAATCAAAACCACAATAACAATTGGCAAAACAATGTATTCGACGGCGTCATTCCTTGTCGGCTTGATTCCGAAAGGCCGGACCGCCCACTCACTTGAAAAAGTGTTGACCAGGCCTAGGGCAGCAAAGAACAAAGCGTAACTGGCCAGGTTATCGAAGACGAAGAAGTTATGGATAGCGTAGCCGGCCAAGAGCCCAGTTAGAAGGCTTTTCTCGGCCAGAGAAAGATTGTTCTTCCTCTGCCAAATGACTCGAAGGAATATGATATAGAGTGCGAGATAGGCAATAAGCCCAACAAAACCGGTCGCCACGAACCAGTCAAGAAAGACATTGTGAGCCCGGTCGAACCATTGCTCCTGGTTGTACATAGCCGGGTTGTAGTTGGCGTTGAAGATATAATTGAAATTCTCCTGGCCCCAACCGAAAATCGGTCTTTCCATAGTTCCTTTCAAAGCCATCGGCCAGATGTAACCGCGAGCCTGAGTCTTAACATCGGAGAGAGAAATTGTTGCCAAACGGTTCAGAACTTCGCTATTTTTTATGAACTGGCTGCCACGATTGAACCAGAAAACTAGACCGACTAGGATGATGAGAATAACGATGCCCGCCGAAATAAACCTGGAAATCCTGGCTTCCTTCTTGGCCAGAAGAGCATATAGAACCAAGGCTAAAATAATTCCGCCAAGCAAGCCAAGAATCGTACCGCGAGTCTGTGTTTCAAAAATCAGAAATGAAAAAAGAAGGGGCAAGATGTAGTACGGATAAAGAACGGCCAAAACAAAGACGATAAAACCGACCAGGAATGACCAGAAATGGGCTTTGATGAAAACCCCTAGAAGCGGCAAAAAGGCGCTTGATTCAGAGGCTCCGTAGACGAAAGTCAGGAAGATTATGGCCGACACGATCGAGAGCCAGAAGATCCAAAGACGTTCCCTTCTGATCTTCCAGGTCCACCTAACCTTCTCTCCCAGGAAAAGATAGACAACCATACCGGCATTGATGAGCATGTAGACGGCCAGATAAGCCGAGTTACCAAGTGAGGCATCAAGACGAGTGCTACCTTGATGAATAGCCAGGACTCCACCCAATTGCAAAAGTCCATAAAGAGCGGCAACCAGAGCCGTACCTAAAGAAAAGAGCAGCCAATTCTTCCAATGGCGCCGACCCTCCTCGCCATGGCCAAAAAGACTAGTTGAAGTCACGAAGAACATCCAGAGATGAAGAACAGTGATCCAGCCTTCCATACGCTCAAAGTTAGACCAGAAGCTTCGAAGCGGATTAACTCCCAGAAGATTAGCCACCAAGCTAACTAGGGCGAATATGGAAATAGCCAGGAAAAGCGGGGTGATCTTCGGCCGATATTTCGCATCAATGAAGGCCAAGATAAGCCAAGCGGCGAAAGCCACCTCGACCAACATTCGGAAATAGAAAGCTTTTCCGGTTATGAAAGGAAAAAATAAAGAGTTATCGACAATAAGCGGGAAAAAAGGGATCAGAAACAAAGCGGTAAAAGCCACAGCCGATGAGATTTTTTTTATTTGCATAAGTTCTTTTATTAAGTTTTGGTCACTATAACATAAGGGGTATCGGAAATACTAGAGTCGAAGTCAGTAGGGCTCGCCCACTATTCTTTTACGAAGCTCCGGCACATCGACATAGCCCCCCAAGACCGGTTCATTTTCCGCCAATTTCACCAAAAGGCGCAATGTCGCCTTCTCGGTCGGGTGGGCCGGATCGTAGAGTTCCTTGTCTGACGATCCAATGGCCTTAAGATCTCGCAGATCATAAAAGCGATAGCCGTGCTGACTGAATACGGCCCTGAGTTGGCTCGGGACTTTCCGGATGTTATCTCCATATTCGCCGGGAAGAGACTGGATCTTTTCGTAAATCTCTTCGGCATAAGGAGAAAAGTAGCCGATAACATATACATTTCTCTGGCGGCTAGCTTCGAGGAAATTTCCGATTTCGGTTAAATTTTCCGGATCAGCCGTCGAATCAAAGCTGGCTACGGGCTTTCCAGCCACAATTCCCGATAGATTTTGTGCTATGAGATTTGGCACTTTTTCGATTATGACTTTAATCTCTTCAGCATTCCCACGGGAAAGGCTTCCGTCTTTTCGATATCCTTCGTGGCGAATCAGAGCATTCAAACCAATCGACGGCAAAATGGCTTTTTCCCTAAGTAGTCCGGACAGACTGAATTTCTTGTTAAGATAGCTTATATAAACCTCACGCCAACCGGAAACAAGAAAAAGCTTAAGGCCCGTAAGCATTTCTCCACCCCTCACGGTTTCCTCTGGAGCGCGCTCATCAGTTAGAAAATTAGATAAGTCCAAAAGAATTACTTTGAGTTTGGCCTCTTTTGGAATATTGGCTAGAAATTCACGCAATTCGGAAACTTTATGCATCGGCACGCCGGCATTATAGAAAGCCGTCCCGTCCTTAAAGAAATCAGAACGAAAGGTTAGCGTCCGAGAGCGTCCGAACACGGCGATTTCCGGATCATGAACAATCGTTTGGAAAATCTTATACGATTTGTCGTTTATGCCGGTAAAGGCCGACATGTAAAGAATATCTTGTGAACTTTCATTCTGCTGTCTGACAACCGTCTGGGCCGAAAGAAATTCTCCGCTCAATACGAATACGGTAAACGGAAATAATAGCAACACCGCGATCGGAATCAGGAAAATCAGAAGTTTTACTAGGAATAGTTTCATTGTTTAAAATTGGAAATATATGAAAGTCCGGGCGCCTAAATATCCAACTCCTAGAATCGTAAAAATTAGGAGATAATACCATCCCCAGCGAAGCAAAAGACTTTTGTTTTCGAAGATAAACTGGGTCTTTCGCTTAGCTTTCAAATATTGGATATACTCGAGAAGAATCATCGCCAGAACTATTACGAGAATCGATTGCGAACGGAGGCCGATATTTTCAAGAGTAAATATATTCCTCCAATTGAGTAAGAATGACGGCAAATCGGAGAAAGCCCGTCCAAGTTTTTCGAATACCTGAAAGGCCTGGCCCAGGCTTGCCGCCCGGAAAAAGACAAAGCTGATCGTTACCAATATGAAGGTCGCGATCACCTGCCAAGATTTCTCTAATGACGGTCTTTCGGCAAGTCCAATCGCCCGAGAAAGGTGTTTCCTGATTTTGGCTGTCCAGATTGAAAATACGCTATACAGCCCATGAATCAAGCCGAAAACAACATAGGTCCAGTTGGCTCCATGCCATAAGCCAATCAAAGTGAAAGTCACGAGGAGACTCAAATTGATTCTTGATTTTGTCACTCTTTTACCGGCCAGGGCCAGCGGATAATAGAGGTAATCACGAAGCCAATTTGACAGAGAAATGTGCCAGCGGCGCCAGAAATCTCCGATCGATCGGGCTGAGAAAGGCCGATTGAAATTGTTAGTGAGATCATAGCCGAAGACCAAGGCCGAACCGACGGCTATATCAGAGTAGCCGGAAAAATCGCAATACAACTGGTACGAGAAAGCGAAAACGGCCAGGAAAACGGTAAAGCCGTTCATTACTTCGAGATTGGAGTAAACGGCGTTGACCAAGGGCGCGATCTTGTCGGCAATGACCAGTTTCTTCCAAAGGCCCCAGAGTATGAGTTCCAGTCCACGTCTGACCTTCAATGAATCGAAAGGATGTTGTTCCCGGAATTGGTGGAGCATATGCTGAGGCCTTTCGATCGGTCCGGCCACAAGTTGGGGAAAGAACATTATATAGAGCGCGTATATTCCGAGATTACGTTCCGGTTCCTGTTTGCCGCGATAGACCTCGATCACATAACTCAGACTTTGGAAGATATGGAAAGACAGTCCCAGAGGCAAGGTAATTTGGAGGATAACGAGCGGATAATTCCAATGGATGATGCTGGCCAAAGCTGCTGCGTTTTCGCTAAAGAAGTTAAAGTACTTGAAAAAGAAAAGTGCACCGAGGTTGGCAACGAGGCTACCGATAAGGAAAAATCTCCGCCTTGTGCCCGTTGCCTTCGAAATCCGCAAACCGAAAAAGAAATCGGTCGCGATCAACGCAAACAAGATGAGAACGTAGGCCGGCACGAAAGCCATGTAGAAGTAGCAGCTGGCCACAAATAGAAGCGCCGGCCGGTACCGGTTCGGGATCGAGTAGTAAGCGATGAAAACCGCCGGCAAAAATATCAGAAACTGGAGAGAGTTGAAAAGCATTTTAAGATACGCATTCCGGCGCGACAAGAACTGTCAGTGTCTTCACATTTTGCGAAGCCTCCGAGCAAAGAATTGCGACCTGCTCGGCCACATCTTCTGCCGTCGCCAATTTTTTCGAGGGAATTTTTTCTCGAACCATATCCAGAAAGGCTTTCGGCGTGGCTTTATTCAAACCTCCGGCCATCACCCCCGGCGCGACGGAGTAGACTCTGATACTATAGGCAGCCAACTCCTCTCTGAAAGCGACCAGCATTCCTTGAACGGCGTATTTGACCATACTATATGCGCCTCGTGCTTTGGTATTGCGGTCAGTCACCACACCCGCCGTGGTAATGCCGACAATAACTCCCTCCTTATGCTCTTTGAGCCGGCTTACGCAATTTGAAAGAAAATTGAAGCTACCGAAAACACCGGCTTCGAATTGCTCGCGAACATCTTCAAGACTCGAAGCCGAAAGCTGTTTCGGCCTGGGTAGAGAGCCGCTGGCGTCTATAACGGCAAAGATCGGCCCTATTTCCCCCTCGATTCTTTTCAGAACTTCCTTAGTAAACCGGGTGTCCCCGAAATCGCATTGATAAGCCCGATGGCCGCCTCCTGAAAGCCTGGCCAGAGCTTGGTCGACAACATCCTCTTTAGTCGTATGATAAAGCAAAGCGATAATAAAACCGTCTTGGGCTAAATGGCGAACAATGGCTGAGCCGACGAAACCCATGCCGCCGGCAACCACCGCTATTCTCAAATTTTTATTCATGATTAATGCTGATATCTTTAAACGATTTTATTAGGCAAGCACTCGGGTTGTCGCTTCTCCCGTGGCCGCAATCTCTTGGCCTTTGGAAATGGAAATATCAATCTTGACTATTCTAGTGGAATGACTCCTCGATGTCACCGTGCCTATAACTTTAAGAGTCTCGCCGATAAAAACCGGCTTTTTGAATAAGAGCGTCTGACCGAGATAGAGACAGCGCTTACCGGGAATGTGCATTCCGACGAGTCGCGAACAAAGCGATCCGACTAACATTCCCTGAACAAGACGCCGGCCAAATTCGGTTTTTTGGGCATATTCCTCATCCAAATGAAGCGGGTTTTGATCGCCGCTAAGTCTGGCGAAAGTCTCCACGTCTTTTTCAGTGAAAGCGTGTTCGAAAGTTATCGTGTCGCCCACTTCGATGTCTTTAACTGAAAGGTCCGGTATTTCCATGTCATTTTCCCCTCGCTTTTACCGCTTTTCTCAAGTCACCGACCGTTTTGGCATTCATAACTTCATCCATGGTGAAAGAGAAGTCGAAGCGTTTTTCCAATTCGGCGATGAAAAGCAGATAATTCATTGAGTCCCAAGCGGGAATATCTTTGGCGGACATTTCATTGCGAATATCCTCGATCTTGATCTTGAATATCTGAGCCAGTATTTCATTAAAACTTTCCATAGGTGGTTGTTATCCAATCGGGACCGACCGGAACCGAAGGTATATTGAAATAATTATTTCCATTAAGGAGCTTTCCCGCGAATTCCTGGGCTGGAGCGTTTTTAGGCGTTTCTTCCAGAGCTATCGTCAGCCTGTCTGCCCCCTCTTCGCGAGCCCGCTTCATAATAGTCGTGAGAAATGCGTCCTCGACGCCGCGTCCGAAAACACGGCAACTCATGAGCAACGACTGGATATACCACTCTTTCTCTTTCTTCGAAATCAAAGCAAAAGCAATTATACCGTAATTGCCGAATTTATCGAGGAGGGAGGCGTGGAATACGGCACAAGAAGGGTCTTCGGCGCAAATCCGAATCTCCTCGACCGAAAGGGGCCGCTTCAAAGTATTGAATTGATTGGTCTTTCCGGTAAGCTGGGAAAGACGCTCAAGTGAATCCGTGTTATCTTCGTATACTTCGAGAGCGAGAGACAAGCTTCTCAGGAATTCTTCCCGACTTCCATGCCTTTTCTCTTCCTCTTTCCTTAAACGCTCCGTGACATAGAGATTACCCCGCATTTTATCCTCGTTCGTAATCGCTTCTTTACCGAAACAATCGAGCGTGTTTAAAAAACGGGCATAGTCTCCGGGATCGGCTGGCAGATCGGGCGTCAGAACTTCCGGGACAAGCTCCCGGACCAAGCCGCGGTTAATATGATCGTCATCAAGGAAGACCATGGAATCAAGGCCGATATTCAGTTCCGCGGCCAACTCGCGGATGTTCTGGGCCTTGTCATTCCAATTGATGCGGCTAGCCGCGAAATGTTTCTCCTTAAGGATCATGTTGGGATGATTACGGATCACATTCCAAGCCTCTTCGGGATTATTTCGGCTATTGATCGCCAAGATCACGCCCCGACCGTAAAGATCGAGAATGGCCTGCTGGAAAGCCAAATAGGCGTTGCCCGGCCAAACAACCGAGAGGACGATATTTTCGAAACCGTCTTCTCCGACAATGCCTCCCCAAAGAGTATTGTCCAAATCCAGCACCAGGCATTTTTTCACGGAATTCATGATGATGGAATTGGGAATATATTAAAAAGCCGCAATGGCGACGGCCATCTTTGCCGAATGAGAGATGGAAATATGAAGGGAAAGTTTTTTCTCTTTGCTCCAGATTTCTGGCCGACCATCGAGATCATGCCGCACTTCCAGTTCAATGAAAGGGTACTCGGCGGTACCAAGAGCCTTGCTGGCGGCTTCTTTGGCCGCAAAGATGCCGGCAAAATGCGGCGCGGAATCTTTATGCTCCAGACAATAAGCGATTTCCAATTTTGAAAATGTTTTGACCAAAAAGCGCCGCTTGATCTGGCTTCGAATAGACTTGAAACGAGAGATCTCCGCCACATCGACGCCCAGTCCGCGCAAGCCAATTTTAACCGTCTTCATCTGGCGATTGTATCAATAAACTGGCAACCATTCAATTCACCAATTTTCTCTGTTATACTAAACTTCATGAAACGTCTCATAAAAAACGCAATTGTCGGACGCCAATGGTCACAAAGATTTTTTACGAAACTCCTGGGTATTTCACTTGAAGGGCTAAATATGGTCGGAGCCGGTCGAGGACCGCAAACATGGGGAGAAGCCTGGGCGATCAAATATGTCCTCTCGAAGAGCCGGGCCAACCCGGTTGTGTTTGACGCTGGAGCACAGGGCGGAGATTACATGAACGAGATCTTGAATATTTCCCCCACTTGCACTATATACGCTTTCGAACCGGCAAAAAGAGCTTTTATCAAACTTCAAGAAATATTTCAAAATCATCCAAATATCAATTTGATAAATATCGCGCTCGGAGCCGAAAATACCACCACTCCTCTCTTTTCGTCCGAAGGAGTCGACGGAGTCGATAGTTTGTATAAATTGCCGGATACCAAAGCTAACCATTTTGTAGTTAGCCGCGAAGTGCACGTATCTACCATAAATGGCTTTTGTAAAGATCGAGGAATTTCATATATTGATTTACTCAAACTCGATATCGAAGGAGGAGAACTAGCCGCCCTGAAGGGTGCCGAGACTATGATCAAAGAAGAAACAATATCTTTCATTCAATTCGAACACTCTAATGCTTCATTCTATGCCGGGTATCGTTTTAAAGAAATATTTGATTTACTTTCACCTCACTATAGAATTTATCGCATCCTCAGGCACGGCCTGACAAAAATCTTGGAGCCGAGTGCGCTCCAAGATTTGCCTTTCGCAGTCAACTATCTGGCAGAATCCAGAAAGATTAAGGAGCGATTGTAATCTGGGCACTTATCCCCGAAGACGCTCCGAAGCCAGTCCATGTGTTGCTTTGCGTATAAGAAGTTGTATTAATGATACCGTTGCTGTCCCCAACTTGGCAACCACTAAAATCTCCTTCCCTTTGGGTCCAATTTGAACTACTAAAACCATTTTGACCCACCGCTGTGCAAGTAATGTAGACGGACCAATCATTTGTACCTGTCACGCTACCTGTACCACCACTACCTGTCGTCTGGGAGAATGTGAACGGATCCGAAACGGCCGGTTGACTGATCAGACGATACCAATCCGGTTGACTTGTACCGACATTGCTATATGTAACTACTTGCTCAGAAATATACCCTCCTCCTGAACAGCTCAAAGTATGAGAACCAGTGGAAGGGTTCGCCAAAGTCTGTATTTCAAGCCAATTGGAACCACCGTTTCCCCACTGAGCAGTTGAAAGGTGATTCAAAGAAGTTCCGTTATAAGTGCAAGTTGAGTTGCCAGATGAACTTTTTATGATTGCGACGATCATAAAATTACCGCTTGCGTTATTAAAAGAGAAAGAACCAGAAGAATCCGCTCCTGAACTGCTGAAGGAAATAGCAGAAACCGGTACTTTATAATTTAGACCGTAAGTGCCCAAATAATAGCTTCCATCATATAAGAAATGCGCCGTATCTATACTATTAGCCGTACTCGTCAAAGTTGGAGTAACACCATTTGGCCACTTGACATCTGATGGCCAAGTCACCGTACGGCCACCCGTCGAGTCTTGGCCGAGAATTAAAGTGTACTCACCGCCGGCTTGCCCACCGCCAAAAACAAGAGTAGGACTATTCGAAAGTGTCAGCGACTGCACATTCCCAGCTGACCATAAAATGGTCGACGATGTCGCTGTCACCAATCTACTGTATATCGCACCAGTAACATCTAGTTTAGATTGTGGATTTATATTTCCAATTCCAACATTTCCATTTTCATCAATATTAAATAATCCGGCTGCAAAAGACTCAAATGGAGAAGCGAAGGCCCAGCCACAGATTCCAACTACTGCTAATAGAAACGAGACAAAGATTTTTTTGTTTTTACTCATAGAGAGTATGAGATTAAAATTGATTAATCGTTTACTAATACCTGCAATCATAACATTTACAAATGATCGTGATATTTCATACATGTGAATAAGATTCTATAAAACCGCCCCTGACCTTACTTGACACCTTTTGACACCCTGCTATCATAGACCATCATGGAGGAAATAAAGCCCTTAGCCATATACACTACCGACGAAACCCGCAAGGCTTTAAGGATTAGCGAGAGTACCGTCAAAAGAATGCTCAAAAAGGGCCTCCTCAAGGCCAATAAGGTCGGCGGCCAGTACCGCATCTTGGGCAAAGAGATCCTTCGCCAAGTCTCACCTGAACTAGAAAAAGAGGCCGTCCAGTCCTATCTGTCCCTCAAGAAAAAAGTCGTCAATAAATTAAACAAATGGTAGACTTCAACGATATGTCATTAAACTCTAGTCCGACAATTACCATACGTCCAAAAAAAATCTTCCGTATTTCCGATCTTTCAGAATTATGGAAATACCGCGAACTTATGTATTTTTTTGTCTGGCGTGATCTCAAGGTACGCTATAAGCAGACTTTCGTCGGCGTCGGCTGGGCCCTTTTTCAACCATTTATAAATATGGTTGTCTTTTCGATCTTTTTCGGCCAACTGGCCAAGATACCTTCCGATGGTGTTCCTTACCCTATTTTCGTCTATGTCGGCCTTCTTTTTTGGCAATTTTTCTCCAGCGCCCTAGCCGATACCAGCAACTCCTTGGTCGGCAACCAGGCCATCATCACCAAAGTTTATTTTCCTAGGCTAATTCTACCCATTTCTTCTGTGGCCACGAAATTCGTGGATTTTCTGGTTTCCTCGGTCATCCTGGTCGGCCTGATGTTCTATTACGGCTATACACCACATCTCATCGGTTTTTTGCTCACTCCTCTACTCTTGGCTATCAGCTTCATGGCGGCCGTTGGCGGTGGACTCTTCTTGGCGGCCATTAATGTCAAATACCGCGATGTCCGCTATGTTCTCCCCTATTTCATCCAATTACTGATGTTTTTGACCCCGGTTATCTACCCGGCTTCGATCGCCGGAAAATACTCCATCTTCTTGGCCCTGAACCCAATGATGGGAGTCATCCAGAACGCTCGAGCCGCCCTTCTCGGCACCGCCCCGATCAACTGGACCCTTCTTGGCATATCCTTCGTCGCTTGTCTCATCCTTTTATTTGTCGGCATCTATGTCTTCAAAAAGGTCGAGAGATATTTCGCCGACATCGTCTGAACCACATATGAATCCCATAATCGAAGTAAAAAACATCGGCAAGAGATACAAGATCACCCACGAACGCGGGCGGTATGTGGCTTTGCGCGACGTTCTTACGGCCATTATCCGAAAACCTTTCGCTTATATGAAGCAAAAAGCCAAATCGGTGGCCGGCCTTTCGAAGAAAGAGGATTTCTGGGCCCTCAAAGACATAAATTTCACCATAAATAAAGGCGAAGTTGTCGGGATTATCGGAAGAAACGGCGCGGGCAAATCGACTCTTCTCAAGATTCTTTCTCAAATTACGCCGCCGACGGACGGCGAAATAATCATGCGCGGCAGCGTTGGCAGTCTTCTTGAAGTTGGAACTGGTTTTCATCCGGAATTGACCGGCCGAGAGAATATCTTTCTGAACGGCGCGATCCTCGGTATGGGTCGGAAAGAAATCGCCAAGAAATTCGATCAGATAGTCGATTTCGCCGGCATCGCCAAATTCCTCGATACTCCCGTCAAGTATTACTCTAGTGGGATGTACGTTCGATTGGCTTTCTCGGTGGCCGCCCATATGGAACCGGACATTCTCCTAGTTGATGAAGTCTTGGCCGTCGGCGACGCCGAATTCCAGAAGAAGTGCTTGGGTAAAATGGAAGAAGTTACACGGAAAGACGGGCGGACAATCATCTTCGTTAGCCACAATCTCGACGCCATCGAAAAGTTATGCAAAAAGACCATCCTCCTCAAAAACGGCCAGATCGAAGCTATCGGAGAAACAGCCGGCATAATCAAGCGTTATCTTTCTGAAAACGAGATCGATTCGAAAATTCCGCTCAGAGAGCGGCCCAGTCACGGCGCCGGCAAAGTGATCTTTACCGGCTGCGAACTACTGGGCAACACGCCGGAAAACGGTTCCCTGAAAATTAAGATTTCTTACGAAAACACAACAAGCCATGCTTACGAAAATGCCCGGATTTCTCTCTCCATAAAAAACGCCGAGGGAATGCATCTTTCCAATATGACCAATAGCGTTCTTGACCAGCGAATCGATTTCTGGCCGGGCAAAGGCGACATTGTCCTAGAGATCAAGAATTTCAATTTGGAGAGCGGAGAATACTGGATCGACCTCTTTATGTCGACCGATGACGTCAATTCGGAAATTTTGAGCTGGATGGCCGATGCCGCTCTGGTCAAGATCAACAACGACACCTTCTATCGGACGGAAAAGCTTCCACCGGTGCCCTGCAAGATGTTCTTCGATTTCACATTCCAAAATGTCAAACCTACGGAAACTACTCAGAAATAAATTCTATTCGGCCAGAAACAGGCTTTTCCCGGCCAAGGAGTACGAAAATCAATCGTATTCCCAGGAAGGCGAAGACATGGTCTTGAATAAAATCTTTGGCGGCAAAAACCGCGGCTTTTATGTCGATGTCGGGGCTCACCATCCCTACCGTTTTTCCAACACTTATTTTTTCTACAAAAAAGGCTGGAGAGGAATAAATATCGATCCGAATCCGGGCACCGTCGCGCTCTTCAGCAAAAAAAGGCCTCGTGATATAAACTTGGAAATTGGTATTAGCTCCAAGAATGGCACAATGAAGTATTACGAGTTTAGTGAGCCAGCCTTAAACAGTTTCTCCGAAGCACTTTCCCAGGAAAGAAACCGGCTTAGCGGCTGCCGGATAGTGTTCATAAAAGAAGTGCCAGTCGTCCGGCTAGATAAGGTTCTCGATGAGAATATCAGGGACGGACAAACTATAGATTTCATGAGTATTGACGTCGAGGGACATGAGCTTGAAGTTTTGAAGTCCAATAATTGGAGTAAGTACCGGCCGACCGTTATCCTGGTCGAGATACTAGATTTTGATATGATAAGACCCAGCCAGTCAGAAATCTTCAATCTTCTGGTATCATTAGGCTACAAGCTGTACGCCAAGACGGGATTAACCAACATTTTTATCTTGAAGCCCTAGAGAAATTTGTGGCGTTTATCTACTTTTATAAGAATTCTTAAGATAAAAAAATGATCAGAAATACTTTAAAAAAAATTAGCGCCGGGTTCGAGAGAGCTTCCGGCCTCCGCATTATTCCCTCAAAGAAAAAGCAGGGCCTTTATGGCGCCTGCAAAACCGTCCTGGGTATAAAAGATATCCCGCCCCGGAAACCGGACCCCAAAGAATATTCGACCATCGTCGGCAAAGGTTCTATTGTTCCCTGCCAGCAAGAGTCATACTTTCTGGCTCTTCGGGAATATGTCCAGGAAAAGGACGTCGTGCTCGATGTCGGCTTCGGCCTCGGTTATGGCATGAATATCCTTTCTATAAAAGCCGGGGCCATTCACGGTGTCGATATCGACAAAAAAGTCTATGATTACTGCAACGAGACCTTGATCGGCCGAAATCCGAAGATTGTTAAAATTTCCCTCTATGACGGATACAAGCTTGACTACCCGGACAATTTCTTTGATGTCGTAACCTGTGGCGATGTGATCGAACATGTTGAAGATTATCATCGTCTGATCAAAGAACTTCTCCGAGTTTCAAAAAGAGGCTTGTTCTTGAATACGCCGAACCGACGGCCCGAATACACCAACGCCGACGGCACGCCCAAAAATTATTGGCATCTCCGAGAATGGAATTATGAGGAATTAGACAAAATTATTAAGCAACATGGTAAACCGGACTGGAATTTCATCAACGGCCCTTTCGAGGGACCGTTCACAATTTCTAAAGTTCCCAAAGAAAACACTCTAGCCCTTTCACCTTTTATCAGAAAATCCTAAGTCGCCAAAATCACCATTATGTGCGGAATTTTTGGAGTTGCCGGAAATGATCTCAAAGGATATACCCCGAAAGTAGTCGAGGACGCCTTGACTGCTCTTTCCAAGCGCGGACCCAACGACAAAGGCGCCGATCATCTCTCTAATTGCATCCTTGGCCAAACCCGCCTTTCGATCATCGATCTCTCTGGCGGTCATCAACCGATGAAGGATAGCAAAAAAGACCTAACTATTGCCTTCAACGGTGAAATCTACAACTTTCTCGAGCTCCGTGAGACTCTCCAAAAAAAGGGCTATGTTTTCTCGACGCACTCTGACACCGAGGTTATTCTAAAAGCTTACCAGGAATATGGTAACGGGTGTCCGAAATATCTGAACGGAATGTTCGCTTTTGCCATCTGGGACGGCGGAAAGAAGGAACTTTTCATGGCTCGCGATCGTTTCGGCAAAAAACCCTTCTATTACGCTTTCGATCACAAAGCCAACCTTCTCATCGCCTCGGAAATAAAAGCGATTTTCGCGACGGGTCAAATAAAAGGCCTAATTGATTATGGAGCGATCGATAATTATTTAACCTTGATGTACATTCCGCCCTGGAAGACTGTCTACAAGAACATAAATGTCCTTCCGCCGGCCACCTCCGCCGTTTTCAAAGAGGGGCGCTTGTCTATAGAGAAGTACTGGCGGCTGGAGAAGAAGCCCGCATCAATCTCTTACTCGGAAGCCAAAGAAAAGGTCAGGGAACTTTTAACGGAAGCGGTCAAGAAAAGAATGATTGCCGATGTCGAAATCGGCTCCTTCCTTTCCGGCGGCGTCGACTCAACCTTGGTCACGGCCATTGCCCAGAGTTTTTCCAAGACACCCATTAAGACCTTCTCCGTCGGCTACGAAGACTATATCAACGAACTGCCTTTTGCCGCGGAAGCCGCATCCAAGATTGGCACGGACCACAATACCCTTCAAGCTAAAGATGATATGGTAGCCGAATTGGAAAAGACTTTGGCCTATTTTGATGAACCGCACGCCGATTCTTCTGATTTTCCCCAGTACTTGCTTTCCAAATTCACCGCCTCCAAGGTCCGGGTTGCTCTTTGTGGCGACGGTGCCGACGAGCTTTTCCTCGGCTACGGCTGGTACATGCGGCACAAAAATCTTTCCTATCGAGCCCATTTCTTTGAAAAAGTTTTCCTGAGCCCGTTTAAAGGGTACCTCCAAGCAACGCAGATCTTCAGCTCTCAAGAACGAACTCGACTCTGGAAAGATTCTTCTTATAAAAAGAATGATATTATCTCGGAAGAAGTCTTAACTTCTGATCTTGACTCAGCGAAAAAAATAAACCTTTTCGATCTGACGACATATCTGCCCGGACAGCTTCTGGTCAAAGCTGACCGGATGGGCATGATGAATTCCCTGGAAGTCCGCTCGCCTTTCTTGGACCACCATTTGGCCGAATTTGTTTATAGTTTGCCGGATGATTATAAGACAAACCAAACGACCTACAAGCGAATCTTGAAAGATCTCTTGGGTGAAATCATGCCTCCGGAATTCGTTCATCGCCGCAAACAGGGCTTCGGCGCGCCGGTTAAGAAATGGTTGCGCCAGAAGACTTTCAAAGACGAGATCTATTCAAAGCTCTATAATACGGAAGCTGACATTTTCTCCATATTCAAAGAACGAACCATAAAAGCCATGATTGATGATTTCTACAACAATAACAACGACCGCTACAATTACAAGATATGGGTTCTTTATTGCCTTGAACTCTGGTTCAATAGCCATAAGTCATATTTCGCTTCCAAATGAAAAATTTCCTCAACAATTTGCTAAGAAAGATCGGGTACGAGATATCCCGGTTCGACTCGTCTCGATACAATTTTCGGGACGAACTCAAAACCTTTCTGACAAAAGAAGTTGTCGGAAGCAAGATTTTAGATATCGGCTCGGCCCAATGGAATTACCCAAAAGATCATTTCAAGGGCATCACGACCCTTGACCTGCAAGCGCCGGCTGATGTTATAGGCAGTGTGATGAAAATGCCCTTTAAAGACGGCAGCTTTGATTGCGTTATTTGCCTGGAAACTTTAGAGCATGTCGAGAATCCCCTAAAGGCTATGGAAGAAATCCATCGGGTTCTTAAATCAGGCGGTAAGTTCGTGGGCTCTACCCCTTTTGATTACGAACTGCACGGCGAGGAATACGGCGATTATTGGCGTTTTACTCGGCAAGGCTGGTCAAAAATACTTTTAAAGAACTTCAGAGAAGCCACCGTCCGTCCTTTCGCCGGAAAAGAGCTTTTTCCAGGCTGGTATTTCGTCACGGCTATCAAATAAAATGAACAACCAAGAAACAAAGCAGAAAGACGTCCCGAAGGCAGTGCCTGCGGTCGCCTTCATCATCTTTAACCGGCCCGACTACACCCAAAAAGTCTTTGACCAAATCAGGACTGCCCGTCCGAAAAAACTTTTCGTCATCGCCGACGGGCCGAGAAATCCGGCGGAAGCTTTACTCTGCAAAGAGACTCGAGCAATCATTGACGGAGTCGACTGGGATTGCCAGGTACAGAAAAATTATTCCGTGATTAATCTCGGCTTAAAGAAAAGGATTTCATCTGGGCTCGATTGGTTTTTTGAAAATGTGAAGGAAGGCATCATCCTCGAGGACGACTGTCTGCCTCATCCCTCCTTCTTTAGGTTTGCAGCCGAGATGCTGGAAAAATACCAGCACGACGAGCGAATCATGATGATTTCCGGCGATAATTTTCTTCCCGATCTCCAGATTGAAGACGGTTATCTTTTTTCCAGATTCTTCTCAATCTGGGGCTGGGCTACCTGGCGGCGGGCTTGGAAAAAATACGATGTCCACATGGAAAGCTGGGCAAATCCGGAAAACAAAGAATTGATCAAAAAAACTTTCTCCCAAAAGTATATGGCCGAAATCATGATCAGGGATTTCGATCGCGCCTATCTGGGCCAGGCTTCAACCTGGGATATTCAATGGGCTTACGCCTGCCTCATGAGCGGCGGATATTGCATCGTGCCTAAGGTAAATCTCGTTTCCAATATCGGACTTTCCGGCACCCATTCCGAAGGCGGTAACCAGAACCGGCCAACTTTTCATCTTTATGAAGAATATTTGATTTATCCGGAAGAGATAGTCCACAATACCGACTATGACGAAACTCTTTACGAACGCGATTTCAAGCCCAAATCGCAGAATATCTTCCAGCGCTTCCGCTTGAAAATCGTCGCTTTTGTGGCCAAGTCGGATAATGCCAAGCGGGTTTACCGGTCGTTGTTTCGATAATAGCCAGAAGACCTGACTCGTCAAAATAGAAATATCGTGATAAAGTGGCCTCAAATAAATATGAAAAAAACATTAGGGAAATTGAAGGATAAAATCTGGTATTATCTCAATTTCGACAACCGAATCAGGGCAGTCGAAAGGCTGATCGTCCGCGAATCGAATTCCCAAAAAATGCTCTTGGGCCAAATCCTGGTCGACAACCTTCTAAAAAAGGGCGACTTAGACGACATCCGTGAGGCCGAGTTCAAAGTCTTTTCCCAGTGGGGCGACGACGGAATAATCCAATATCTCATCAATAAAATAGAAACACCGAAAACTTTCGTCGATATCGGCGGTGGCACTTACACGCAACCTGATACGCGGTTCTTGTTGGAGCACGATAACTGGTCCGGCCTGGCCATCGACGCCTCGCCGGTCGATTCATTGAGAAATAGTGATCTTTACCCAGTCTACGATATCACGGCCAAACAAGCTTTCGTTACGGTCGAAAATGTTAACGAATTGATCACTTTCAAGGAAGTCGGTCTTCTCAATATCGACATCGATGGCAATGATTACTGGGTCTGGAAATCCATCAAGATCAATCCAGTGATCGTCATAATCGAATACAACACTTATTTCGGATTAAGACCGATCGCTATCACCTATAACAAGGATTTCAGGCGAACAGAAGCCCATCACAGTTCCATGTACTTCGGAGCTTCTTTGACCTCTATGTGCGATTTGGCGGAAAAGAAAGGTTACGCTTTTATTGGTTCCAATAATAACGGGGGCAACGCCTACTTCGTGAGAAAAGATAAGCTCGGAAATTTGAAGGTTCTGACTCCGGAACAAGGTTTTATAGCCACAAAATCTAGAGAACACCGGGATAGAAAAGGCAATCTAACTTTCACCGCCCCGGAAAAAGCCAAAGAAAGCATGAAAGGAATGCCGGTCTTCAATACCCGGACTAATACAATCGAAAAGTTCTAGCTTAGGCTCGGTCTTTGCCGATTTTTCTTATGATCATATCTAAAATTTTACGGTCGTATAAAAACAAAATCACCAACAAGATAAATGGAGTCGTTCATATGCCGGCTCAAGGAAAAAAGAAAGGGTCTGTCCTGCTCTCGTACATCACAGAACCTTTTACGAAACTACCCTGGCAAAGTCTCTCCAATCGTCATACCAATTACTGGGAATGTTTGGAAATCGCCCGTCTATTTTCGGCCCGCGGCTACGCCGTAGATGTTATCAATTGGGATAACAGTAAGTTCATTCCGAAAAAGAAATATGCCGTTTGCGTCGATGTTCAAAACAATCTCGAACGCCTGTCGAAATATCTCCCCAAAGAATGCAAAAAAGTGGCTCACATAGTGAGCTCGGCGGCTTCTTTCCAGAACACGGCTGAAAAAACAAGGCTTCAAGAATTAAAGAAACGAAGAGGGGTAGAGCTGATTACTCAGAGACAAGTTGGAATTTCAAACAATGTCCATGTAGCGAACTTTTTGGAAGGCTTCGGCAACAAGACTGTCTGGGCCAGCTATGGAAATCTAGACAAGCCCATCTTCCCCATACCCATTTCCTCAGTCAAAATTTTTGACTTTCCGGAAAATATAAACTTCGAAGCGGCTTCTAAAAATTTCCTTTGGTTGGGCGGTGGCGGAGCGGTTCTCAAAGGACTGGATCTGGTTCTTGAAGCTTTTGCCCAAAACCCAGATTTAACCCTTCACATCTGCGGACCGGTTCAAGCCGAGAAGGATTTCTGTCAAGCTTACAATAAAGAATTATTTGAAACAGCCAATATTCATTTACACGGCCGAATCGACGTTACTTCAGACCTATTCAAGGAACTTTCCCTCACATGCGGCGCTTTGATTTACCCAGCTTTCTCAGAAGGAACATCGGGCGCGGTCGTTCAAGCTATGCAAGCGGGAATTGTTCCCATAATTACTCCTCAAACGGGGATATACGAAGAGGCTCCAGCAATCATCATCACCGAACCAACCGTTGAATCGGTAACCAAAGCCGTTAAGGATTTTTCTCTATTGTCACCGGAGCGCATTGAGACAGTCTCTCGAAATGTTTGGAAATACGCCCAAGCACACTATACCCGAGAGGAATTTAGCAAAGCTTACGGACATTTCATAGATGATATACTTAAAATATGAGCAACCCTTTGATTTCGGTCATTATGCCGGCCCACAATTCGGCTCAATCTATCAAAACAGCCATTGATTCTATTATTGCTCAAACTTACAGGAATCTTGAGATCATTGTGGTCGACGACTTCAGCACTGACAACACGAAAGATGTTATTCTGGGGCTAACCAAGATCGACCCAAGAATCCATTACTACGCCCTCACGGAAGATGACCCTGATCGTTTCGATCCCAAACTTCAAAGAAACATTAACGCCGGCTACTCGGCTCGGAATTTCGGCTTCACTCAATGTCACGGGGAGCTTATAACTTTCCAAGATGCCGATGACGCTTCCCTCTTGAATCGCCTTGAAATACAGCTTGGTTTGCTGGAGAAATATAAAGCCACTCATATCTGCACCACGACGGCCTCTTTTGATGAGAAAAAACTGGGTACGACATTCGATTTGAAAAAGCATCCTGATGCCGGCAAGCTTATAGCCGACCCGCAAGAATTATATAGATTATCCCAAAAAACCAAAGGTTTGGTAGCCAAGATTTCCCCGGCCTTGAACTCTCGAATACCGTTTCATTTTAAGCGTTTGAAAATCCTCAACAAACTTTTCTTTGGCTCCCTAGCCCCTTATCCCGGTGCTGGCAACAGTCCCCTTTTCAAGCGAGAGGTTATTGATAAGGTTTCATTTCGAAAGCTCTCTAACCGCATCTGGCCATCCTTTATGGGTCGCGGCGCCGACCGTGATTTCAACTTCCAAGTGGCGGAAACCTTTAAGAATAGTTATGTTTTTGATTTTCAACTTTATATGTGGAGCCGAGAGGTGGTTGTGAAATAGGAAAACCGCACCCCCAAAAGAGTGGTGCGGCTTTATGAATTCGCGAACAACCGATTAGGACTTGAGCGACACGGTCCCCGAAAGGGCGCCGTGGTCACTCACACTGAAGGTTACTTGAACATCGGAGACCTGGTAGGCATCTCCGAAGCCGAGAAAGTAGTCAGAGACCACTTCTACTCTCCCTTTAAGGGGGTGCAAATCGGGGTCTAAGGTATTATTGATTCTGGCGGGAACACAGTCTTGAAGACCTTTCGCAGTCAGCATTTCGTAAATCTCGCCCCCGCGTCCGGCGTTGAGATCCCCGGCCAGCACCATCGGTCCCTGTCCGACGGCGATCTGTGCGAACCGCATCATACTCTCCTTCTGGTGATCATCCGTCTTTCCACCCGGCACCCAAGTGCCGTGGGTGGTGCCAATCTTGAAGATCTCACCACCAAGCTCGATCTCAACAAAGAGAGCTAAGCGGCTCTCCGTGGCCCGGACGAGGGCCAGGTCGTGATTCCGGCTGTTTCCTTCGGCATCAACTTCGACACCTTGGAGGTCGTGGACCGGCAGGACACTGCCCACATAGGCGTGGGCCGAAATGGCCTGGAACGGGAACCGGGAAAAGATCCCGATTCCCACCGGCTCCCGATGACCACCGGCAACCAGATGCCGGCACATCGGGACGAAATGCCTGGTCGGATATGCTCCAACCAAAGCTCCCAAATGCCGTTCCTGAACATCCTGGAGACAGAGTACATCTGCATCACATGTGTTCAGGAACTCAACAGTACGGTCGAGGTGTTTCAATCCTCGACCGACATTGAGTGTCACAACCCTGAGGGTTGGGCTAATTTTACCCATTTAAGGCCCCTTTCTTTGTTTTTTCTCTATTTCAATCTAGAATTGGCCTCCTCAGCCAATTCCCTTCTGGTCAGAACAATAGCACACATGTATTTAATAAGTCAAATATTATCTTGACTTATACAGTTCACTATGCTACCGTTTTCACAAAGCTCTTCACAGACAGCCAAGATCCACTCGCTTGAATGAGGGGGATCTTTCAATCAAACATCAAACAAAAGGGACGGAAATGAACTTGAACAGTATCGCCCTGGCCATCACTTTGGCCCTAATCATGGGCTCGTGGCCCATCTTCGGGAAGTTCGCGGGCGCGACGGCCGCCTGGACGTTCCTCGTGGTCAATGTCGGGACGATCACGACGGGAACTATATTGTTTGGAAACAGGCTAGTTTCCGAGCCCTGCACGAACCGCACATGGGCGATCTTATTGACGGTAGGGATCGTAAACGGTATCGCCTGTTACTTTTCAGTCAAGGAATGCCTGAAGGTTACGGTCAACACCGGCCTATTCTTGACAGTAATCGCAGTAGCGTCTTGCGTCTTCGGACCAGTCATTAACCTGGTCCTCAACCACGAGACATTGACTCTCAAGCAGGTCTGCGGGATCTGCCTAGCGGGTCTATCGATCTGGCTCTTGAAAAAGTAGCCGACCGCTTGACCGAACGCTCCGATGAAGATCGGAGCGTTTTTTGCTATCAGAGGCATTTTCACTGGCACTTCTTCTTTTTCGTAGTAGAATACTCACATGAAAAAAATAAGCATATTAAAGGCCCAGAAGCACCCCAAAGGCTGGGGCGAGGAAGTTTGGATTATTAATACCGAGAAATACTGCGGCAAGCTTTTGAAGTTCAGAAAGGGCGCCCGGTTCAGCGACCATTTCCATATCGTCAAGGACGAAGCTTGGTATGTCCTCTCAGGAAAACTCGAACTCCATCATTACAATCTGGCCGACGCCACCAAGATAACGACAACTCTCAAAGAAGGCGCGGTCGTCCATATACCGCCCAACAATCCCCACCAGGTTCAGGCCTTGGAAGATTCTGTTATCATCGAAGTCTCGACCACTCACGACGAAGCCGATTCGTACCGCATAGGCAAAGGCGACAGTCAGAAGAAATGATGCGGCGCGCACATTTCGCTTGTTACTGACGACAATCAAATCTTTTACGGCCGCTCGATGACCGTGACACCTTTTTGCGAGACTACTTTGGAGGCGCATACATTGGCAAATTCGATAGATTTTTCAATCTCGCCTGTCTCGGCGTATTTGACCAGAAGAGCGGCAAAGAAACTATCGCCGGCGCCGGAGGTATCTTTGACTTCGACCTTATTCTTGACCGGATAATTCTTGCCGTTAAAATAGGCCCCCTCCTCCCCTTTGGTGTAAATCAATTTACCCATCAGAGCACGCGGCATTGTGTCTTTGGAATGTTCGTATTCGTAATTGTTGATCTTGATGCACTTGGCCTTCAAAGCCCAGTTTCCCAAAATCTTTTTGGTGTCAATAAAAACATTCTTATTGTTCTTGCAAATATATTCTATATCTACTTCTTTCAAAAAACCCTTATTGTAATCCGAAATAGCCACGATATCGTAATCAGCAAGCGGGACTTTTTTTACATCAATCCGTTTGATGTTGTGATCCGTATCCACTCGGATAAACATATGATTGCTCTCCAAATGCATATATCTCGTTTTGGTGACATTTTCCCAACCTTTATTGGTAAACATCCGGCAGTGGGGGTATATGCTCAAAATATTCCTCTCGACATTCTTGGCCATGCCCGGATTTTCGGTTTGGTTCACAATGCTCAGAGCCGGAACGGGAATATCCGGGCAAAGCCTGTTGGCTTTGCAATAGACGAAAATATCGCGGCAGCTTTCGCCGATCAGGAGGATTTTTTTCATTTGATGATAAGCCCCGGCGAAAGATGCAACTCCTCAAAGCTTAATTTCTTTTTCATGAGAGGCTTCTTGAGCATACCTAGAATAGCATTGGCAACATCGATCTTGGTCGGATAATAAAACTCCGTCAAATTGGTCGAA
>Ga0172379_10003336_pt1 | contig 25836 bp, 21 predicted proteins | sample GrowelOW334metaG_FD_119756 | JGI IMG/M metagenome (GOLD analysis project Ga0172379, IMG submission 119756) | Groundwater microbial communities from an aquifer near a municipal landfill in Southern Ontario, Canada - Groundwater well OW334 metaG | ecosystem: Environmental > Aquatic > Deep...
AACCGTCGTGTCCGCCCTGTCTGCCTTGGGGCTGGACCGGAACAGGGTTCTTGATTCCCTGGCCGATTTCGTCTGGCCCGCCCGTTTCCAGGTTCTGCGCGCCGTCTATCACGATACTGACGCAATGCCCCGTTCCGTTATCTACGCGCAGAACCTGGAAACGGGCGGGCCAGACGAAATCGGCCAGGGAATCAAGAACCCTGTTCCGGTCCAGCCCCAAGGCAGACAGGGCGGACACGACGGTTTGCGCGTTTAGCACATAGGGCTCGCCCAAAGCGGAAACGGCGTGGATGCCGCCGGACCCGTCCCGGAAAAGAGTGGAATTGCGGTGCCAGTCGAAATCATGAAAGTCAAACGGGCTGTCGTCCGGCGCGTAAATTAACCGCGCGTCTTTTTCAGCCGCCGTCCGCTTGATCACCACCAAAGCCTCGGGCGGAACCTGGGCGCAGACGCAAATACCGCCGCTCTTTATTATGCCCGCTTTTTCATACGCTATTTTTTCTATGGAATCGCCCAGCAGGTCAACGTGGTCAAACCCCACGGAAGTGATAATTGAAACTTCCGGCCGCGCAATAATATTCGTGACATCAAGCCGTCCGCCTATGCCTGTTTCCAGTACGGCGAAAGAACAGTTGTTGCGCGCAAAATGCAAAAAAGCCGCACAGGTGAGAACTTCAAAATAGGTAAGCGTGACGGTTTCCGCGGCCAGCACCGCGCCCACCGCGTCCGCGAAAGCGCGCTCGCTTATATCGGTTCCGTTTATTTTGATGCGTTCGCAAATGCTTACAAGGTGCGGGGACGTGTAAAGGCCGGTTTTTTCGCCGGACAGCGAAAGCGCGTTCGCGCACATGACGGCGACGCTTCCTTTGCCGTTGGTTCCCGCTATGTGAACGAATTTTAATTTATGGTGGGGATTGCCCAAAGCGGACAGAGTCCGCCCGACATCCGCAAAGGAATTCCGCGTTTTTAAAAGCTGGCGCTTTAAGAGTTCGGAATAAGCGGGCAAAAATTCCATGACGCTTAACCATCCTGCGGGGTTTTCAGAAAAGAGCCGCCGGCCAGCTTGGATATGCCGACGCCGAGAAAGCCCACAAGCTCCATATCCTCTTCGGTGAACTTGCCGCTCTGCGGATTGAGCAGTTCGATTACGCCCAGCAGCCTGCCCGCCGACAAGGCAGGCACGCAAAGGATATTTTTCGTGTGGAAACCCGTAGAATCGTCAACTATCTTTTCAAAGCGGTCGTCTTGGTCCGCGTCGTTTACTATCACGGAGCGCTGATGCTCAGCCGTCCAGCCCACCACACCGCTGCCGTACGCGATGACAAGATTCCGTATTTCCTGGGAATGCTCGCCATATACGAATTTGAGCGTGAGCTGCCGGGTCTCGGCGTTTGCCGTGAAAAAACTGCCCGCCGGACATTTCAGCGCCGCGCACACGCCGAAAAGGAAAGAATTCCACACCATATCCGGATTTTCGGACATGGTTTCATTTACCCGCCTGCTTATGTCTGAAAGTACTTTAATCTTGTCCATGGCTCCCCCCTCAATATTTTACCCGGCGCACCTTCGCCCCCAGCGCGGAAAGTTTTTTATGAATTTTTTCATAGCCTCGTTCGATATGATAAACGCGGAGAACCTCGGACTTGCCGCAAGCGGCCAGTCCGGCGACGCACAGCGCCGCGCCACCGCGCAAATCGGAAGCCATCACGCTCGCGCCGGACAATTCGGGCGCGCCCTCTACCAGCGCGTTCTTCCCGTCTACCGCGATCATGGCTCCCATGCGCGCCAGTTCCGGCGCATGCATGAACCGGTTTTCAAAAATATCTTCCGCGATAATGCTTTTTCCTTCGGCAACCGTCATATAAGCCATCCAGGGCGCCTGCAAATCCGTGGGAAAGCCCGGATAAGGCAAAGTCTTGATATCCGCGGCTTTAGGAATCCGGTCGCGCATGTCCACCGTTATGCTGTTTTCCGTTTCCGTAACGTCCGCGCCGGTTTCCGAAAGTTTTTCCAGAACAGCGCGCAAATGTTCCGGGTTGCAGTCCTCAACGGTCACCTGTCCGCGCGTGGCGGCGCCGGCGATAAGATAGGTTCCGGCTTCAATGCGGTCGGCTATAACAGCATGTCTGGCGCCCCGCAGTTTTTCAACCCCACGGACGGTAAGCTTATTGCCGCTGCGCTCTATGCGCGCGCCCATTTTGCGCAGAAAGTCATAAAGATCGTCGTTCTCCGGCTCCAGCGCGATATTCTCGATAACCGTAACGCCAGGCGTCAAGACCGCGCACATCGCCATATTCTGCGTCGCGCCCACGCTCGGGAACCCCATTTTAAAACGGCAGCCGGAAAGTTTTTCGGCCTCCAGCACAACGTTTCCGGCATGGGTTGAAACGGCGGCGCCGAGGCAGGCGAACCCTTTTAGGTGAATATCTATCGGCCGCAGCCCTATGGCGCAGCCGCCGGGCAGCGGCACGCTGGCGCGCTTGAATCTCGCCAGCAGCGGACCCGCCACGAGCACGGAGGCTCGCATCTGCTTTACAAGTTCATACGGCGCGGCGGTGGAAAGTTTTTTCCCCGCCCGCACAACAGCCCGCCCGCGCGAATAGCTCACCCGCTTGCCCAGATATTCTAGCAGCTGGAAAGTGGTTTTGATATCCCGCAGATCAGGCACGCGGGTAAGCACGCAGTCCTCGTCGGTCAAAAGCGTGGCGAACAACAGCGGCAGGGCGGCGTTCTTCGCGCCCGACGCGGAAACAATTCCCTGCAAAGGCCGTCCGCCTTCTATCACGTATTTATACATTACCCGCTCCAGAAACAGCAGTTTCCTTTATTATAGTTAAAGTTCCGCGCTGATGTAACGGTCCAGCCGGTTGACATCGGATATTCCCTCGGTTTTGCGCCACACCTTGCGATCGAACATGGCCAATACCGGTTTGCGCTGCCCGCTGGCTGTTTCCAGCAGTAAAACGCCTTTCAGTTTCAGAAATTCCGGCGCGCGAGAGACTATTCCGCGGACCACGGACATGCCGTCCGGCCCTCCGTCCAGAGCCAGCGTCGGCTCGCGGCGCACTTCCGGAGCGAGCCCCGCCAGTTCGCCCGACGGAATATACGGAGAATTGCTGATTATCATGTCAAACCGGCCTGAAATGTCTGCGAAAATATCGCTTAAAACGAACTTCACGCTCACGCCCAGCATGGCGGCGTTCCGCCGGGCGGTTTCAAGAGCAGCGGGCGACACGTCGGACGCAGTCACCGCCGCGTTTTTCACCCGCGCGGCTACGGAACACGCTATGCAGCCGGATCCCGTGCATAAATCCAGCACGGACGGATTTTCCCGGTCTTTTAATAGTTCGCATGCGCGCAAAACCATATCCTCCGTTTCGGGGCGGGGAATCAAAACATCCGGCGTGACGATAAATTCATGCTCGAGAAACGCCGCGCGGCCAAGGATATATGCCAACGGCTCGCCAGCGGCTTTGCGTTCAAGCAAAACTGTGAATTCCTTCTGCTGCTGCGCGTTTACGGGCAAATCGGGAAAGGCCCGGAAGGTGAGCCTGTTTTTTCCCATAACGCGGGCAAGCAGCAGTTCGCTGTTTTCAAAAGGCTCGCCCACGCCCTTGCCGGACAGATATTCCGAAGCCTTTTTAAGCAGCTGGCCAGCGGAAAGATATAAATTGGAAATATGCAGCATCCGGTTCAGCTCCCCGTCAGACGCCGGCCTCGGCAAGTCGTTTTTCAATGCGGTCTTTGCGGCAGGCGTCGAGAATGTCCTCAATTTCTCCTTCCATAATCTGGTCAATATTGAACCAGGACATTTCAAGCCGGTGGTCCGTAACGCGGGACTGGGGAAAGTTGTAAGTCCGTATTTTTTCGGACCGGTCGCCCGTGCCGACCTGCACGCGCCGCGCGTCGGTTAGGCTCGCGCTGGCCGCCTCTTCGGACATAGCGGTCAGTTTCGCTAGCAGCATCTTCATCGCGCGCTCGCGGTTTTGCAGCTGGCTGCGCTCCTGGCGGCACTGCACCACGATCCCCGTAGGCAAATGGGTTATGCGGACTGCGGTTTCAACCTTGTTGACGTTCTGCCCGCCTGCGCCGCCCGCGCGGCAGGTATCCATCCTGATATCGGCGGGTTTTATGACAACGTCTCCTGTTTCCTCTACTTCCGGCAAAACGGCGACAGTCACGGTGGAAGTGTGCACCCGGCCCGACGCTTCGGTGGCGGGCACGCGCTGAACGCGGTGTACGCCGCCTTCATCCCTCAGCCAAGAATAAACATCCGCTCCTTTTATATAAAGGGAAGCGTATTTGCAACCCTTAAGACCGGTGTCGGTATATTCCAGAATTTCAGGCTGCCAGCCTTTGGACTGGGCGAATTTGGTATAAACGCGCACCAGTTCGGCGGCAAAAAGGGCTGATTCGTCGCCACCCGCTCCGGGCCGGATTTCGATATACACGTTTTTTTCGTCTTTGGGGTCCGGCGGCACAAGCAAAAGCCTCAGCTCCTGCTCCAGCGGAGGGAATTCCGCTTCAAGCCGGGCCAGGTCTTCACGGGCCAGTTCCGCCATTTCGGGGTCATTTAGCATGGCGCGCGCGTCCGCAATGCCCTGCTTTACGGATTCATACTGCCGCGCCTTGTTAACCACCGGCCTGAGTTTGGAATGCCGTTTGGAAAGACGGTTTATCTCATCCGGCGTGATGCCGTTTTTGGACAGTTCCGCTTCGAGATTCTCATATTCCGAAAAAAATTTGCTTAAATCCATAACCCCTCGCAGCAGGCATAACACAATACCTTATAAAACAGAAGCAGACCCCTTTGAAAGACAAGGGGTCTGTTTCAGGAAAAATACGGTCTAATTGCCGGGTTTGCGGCCGCGTTTTTTGGAATTGGCTTCCGCGACTTTCTTTGCGGCTACCGCATCCTTGCGGGCGGTGGTGGACAGAACGGTTGACGCCTGTATCGCCTTCGCGCCTGATTTCTGGGGCTTGCGGTTGAGCGTTTCGCCCTGAGTGGACGCGAAGCGTTTGTTGAATTTATCAACGCGGCCCGCGATATCAAGCATTTTCTGCCGGCCAGTGAAAAACGGGTGGCATTCGGAACAAATGTCCAGTTTTATTTCATTTCTCGTCGAGCGGGTGGTGAACTCCGCGCCGCAGGCGCAAATCACTTTCGCCATAACATATTTCGGATGAAGATCCTTTTTCATTTCTCTACCTCGTTGCGTGCTAAATCTATAAGATATTATACCATAACCCGGACCCAGATAAACACCCGTGGGACCAAATAGCTTAAGGGGCTAGGCCTTTAGTCCCATGCGCATGGCGCAAATAAGATGTAGAATAACTGTAAGTAACAGTTACGGATTAACGGAGATCTAAATGAAAAAACTGCTGACTCTCACGCTCATGGCGGCCTGCATCAGTCCGCTGTTCGCCGCCGAATCTGCCCCCGCGAACACCCTGCCGCCGGATCTTTTGAAAGCGTTTGCCCAGGATATGGCGAAAATCAAAAAAACAAAAGCCACCCCGAACTTCGCTAAAATGACAGCCTATGAAGCTCTTGTTGCCATGTTTAAACTGTCTTCGCCCATAGCAAAACCGTCCGAACTTCTGCGCAAACCGGACCAGGTTTATGTGAATCTGCAGTATCGCACCAATGAAACGGTGCTTGCGACCTTCGTCGTGCAGGACGATGCTAACAGCAACGGCATTTTAGGGCCTACCGTCGTGGCGTCGCTCGCGCGCCCATCAATGATGTTATATTTCACACAGCAACCAGTTTCAAAAGACAAAGACGGAAAATGGTTCTTCGTAAACCAGGAAGGATCACGCCTTTATGTCGGCAAATACAATAATTACATCATCGCGGTGAACATCGGCTCCCAGTCATATGACTTCGCGTTCAGCTATCAGATGCGCAGCTGGTACGACATTCAACTGTAAATAAGCCGAAACACCTAGCACTGTTTTGAACTTCCCCCGTCATACGCCGGGGGAAGTCTCATTTATAGAACCAGGAAACAATTAAGAAAAAGCCGGAGCGTTTAACGCTCCGGCTTTTCTTGTTTCATGCAGCCAATCCTGTTATCCCACGCCGCCCATTTCCATGGATTTCAGGAAATCCTTATTGGATTTCGTGACTTTCACCTTTTGAATCAACAGTTCCATGGCGTCAACGGGATTAAGCGGGGCGAGTACCTTACGCAGTATCCATACCTTGTTAAGTTCGTCCTGCGACAGCAGAAGCTCCTCTTTCCGGGTCGAAGTGCGGTTAAGGTCAATCGCCGGGAAAATCCTGCGGTCGGAAAGCTTGCGGTCAAGGTAAACTTCCGAATTGCCGGTTCCCTTAAACTCCTCGAAAATAACCTCGTCCATCCGGCTTCCGGTTTCCACAAGCGCGGTTGCGATAATGGTCAGAGATCCGCCTTCCTCGACATTGCGCGCCGCGCCGAAAAACCGTTTCGGACGCTGCAGGGAAGTGGCTTCCAGTCCGCCCGAAAGCACACGCCCGCTGGACGGCGCGATCGTGTTGTAGGCGCGGGCCAGTCTGGTTATGGAATCGAGCAGGATAATCACGTCTTTTTTCTGCTCGACAAGCCGCCGCGCTTTTTCCAGCACCATCTCGGCGACCTGAACATGCCGGTCCGCCGGCTCGTCAAAGGTAGAGGCTATAACTTCGCCGTCAACCGAACGGCTCATATCGGTAACTTCCTCGGGTCGTTCATCGATAAGAAGCACCATGAGGACCACGTCCTTGTTATTCTTCTTAAGCGAGTGGGCGAGATTCTGTAACACCATCGTTTTTCCGGTTTTGGGAGCCGCCACAATCAGCGCGCGCTGGCCTTTACCGATAGGACAGATCAAATCTATCACGCGGGTGGTAAGCTCGTTTTTCTCCATTTCCAGAACAAAACGTTCATTGGGGTGGAGCGGAGTCAGATTATCAAACAGAGGGCGGTATTTGTTTTCCAGAGCGTCAACGCCGTTAACCGTCTGAACCTGGAGCATGGCGTGGTAACGCTCGCCTTCCTTGGGCGCCCGGATGGCGCCTTCCAAAGTGTCGCCCTTGCGCAGCCAGAAACGCTTGATCTGCGAAGGGGACACATAAATATCGTCCGGACCGGAAAGGTAGTTATTGTCGGGCGAACGCAAAAAGCCGAACCCGTCGGGCAGTATTTCCAGGACGCCGCTTCCGTAAACAACGCCGTCCTCTTTCGCCTCGACCTCAATTATTTTGCTTATAAGCTCCTGCTTGCGCAGGCCTGAAATACTTTCAATCTTGAGTTCGCGGGCTTTTTTAACAAGATCGGAAACTGTCATTTTGGATAATTCGGAAACATCCGTCCGTTTCTTCGGCAGAACAACGGTTTCCGTCTGGGCGGACGGATTCTGCCCCTGCTGTCCGTTGCCGGAGTCCTGCGGACCCATTTCGCCGGGCTGGCCGGGCATCGGCGCCGGAACCTGCGGATTATACCGGTGCGGACTATGATGCCGGGGCTGGTGATAAGGCCGCCTGTGTTCTCCGTGGGGATTGTTATTTCTGCCGCCGTAAGGGCGGTTATTGTTTCTGTTTGCGTTACCGTTACCGTTTCCGTTTTGTTGCATACCTTGTTAGCTCCTGGTTATTTTTCCCTCAAATGGATTAATGTAAAAACTTCCTCGACGCGGGCGCGCAAAGCGTCCGGCGTGCCCGAATTGTCTATCACGAAATCAGCCAGCGTATCTTTTTCCTGGCCGTCCAGCTGGGCGTCGGATCGTCTGAAAAACTCCTCCCGCGTCCAGCCGCGTTTAACCGCGCGCTCAAGCCGCACGTCCTCATGGGCGGAAACAGAGATCACGCAGTCAAACCAACTTTTCTTCATGCCGCTTTCAAACAGAAGCGGCGCGTCAAAAACCACAACTCCTTCGCGCGCGCCGCGCGCTATGCTGAGCGCGTTCGCAAGCACGGCTGGATGCACCGCACTTTCAAGTCCGTTCCGCATTTTTTCGTCAGCGAAAACTTTCTGCGCCAGCAGTTTCAAATCCGTTGCCCCGTCAGGGCCGAAAAAAACGCCGCCGTAAGTATCCGCCAGAAACTTCCAGCCCGCGCGGCCCGGCAGCAATTCTTCCTTCGCCAGAGTGTCGGCGCAAATGACGCGCGCGCCCAGCTCGGCGAACATTTTCGAAACCGTGCTTTTCCCGGAAGCGACCGTACCGGTCAGCCCCGCCATAATTTTATCTTCCGGTTTCACCCAGTTGAAATTTTCAAGCGTCACAGTCCGTGCATCCTTCTGGAAACGTCTTCCAGTATATGCCGCTCCCGCAAATTAAGCGAATCCATACCGTTATGGCGGATTTTATCCAAAATGGCGTCGACCTCTTCTTTTGAAACGAAATCCGGTTCCTGCCTGACAGGCGTGACGGTTTTAAAGGACCCCAGCAGTTCGGGATTTAATTTAAGATACAAAAATCCCGTCAGCAGTCCGCCCAGATGCGCCAGATTTGCTATGCCGGTGTAGGACGAGAAGAAACTGGAGGCCAGTTCAATCACGCCCAGCACAACCGCCAGATACTTCGCTTTAACCGGAATAAGAAAGTAAAGAAAAACCGTGGCATTCGGATACATCATCCCGAAGGCGAGCAAAAGCCCGTAAATCGCACCGGACGCTCCGATAACCGGCACCATGGAATTGGGCGCGAACAGAACATTGAACAATGCGGCGCCCATCCCCGTAACCAGAAAATAAATCAAAAACTTTTTGGACCCGATCGCCCCTTCAATCAGCCCGCCCAGCATCCACATCATGAACATATTGAAAAATATATGGAAGAACCCGCCGTGCAGGAACATATACGTTACCGGCTGCCACAGCCAGAACTTATGCGTTAAAAGATATGGCACAAGACCGAGATAGACATAAATCCTGGGCCCCAGGAACATGTCCAGAACATACATCGCGCAGGACACCGCGATAACCGTTTTGGTCACTCTCGGCAAATCGGAAAAGCGGGCGAAGATAAGCTTCATCGGGGCATCGCCTCCATATCCTGCCAGTTGCGGCCCCGCTTTATGGTGACGGTAAGCGGAACCTTCAAAACCACCGCGTGTTCCATAACCTGGCGCGCCGCGGCGGAAAATTCCGCGGCGTTGGCCTGCGGAACTTCGAACAGCAATTCATCGTGAATCTGCAAAAGCATCCGCGCGCCGTATGTGCCCAGGCAGGGATATATTTTGAGCATGGCCTCTTTGATAATGTCGGCCGAACCACCCTGCACGATAGTATTGATGGCGGCCCGCTTCGCGGCCGCAGCCGCGTTGCCGGGACCTTTTATTTCCGGAAAAAACCTGACCCGCCCGGACATGGTGTGAACGCGCTCCGTTTCCTCGGCTTGCTTAACGGACCGGTCAATCCACTCGCGCACACCGGTGTAAGTCTGGAAATAACGCTCGATGTAGGCTTTCGCTTCGCTCAGCGGAATATCAAGCCCGCGGGACAGCCCCATACCCGTCTGCCCGTAAACTATGCCAAAATTTATCGCCTTGGCCTTGCGGCGCATTTCCGGCGTGACCATGCCGGGCATTACGCCGAACACGTCTGCCGCGGTCTGGGTGTGGATATCGCCGCCGCCTTCAAAGGCCGTTATGAGCGCGCGGTCGCCGCTTTCATGGGCCAGCACGCGCAAATCTATCTGGGAATAGTCGGACGCCAGCAGGACAAACCCCTCTTCCGCCTCAAAAGCGCGGCGGATTTCCTTGCCGTAAGCGGAGCGGACGGGAATATTCTGCAAATTGGGCCGCGCGCTGGAAAGCCGGCCCGTAGCGGTGCCGGTCTGGTCGAAAAAGGTATGCACGCGGCAGGCGGCGTCGGCTGAGGAAACAAGATTGTCGGCGTAAACCGTTTTAAGCTTCACCGCTTCGCGGTATTTCAGTATCTCCGCCGCCACGGGATATTCGCCGGCCAGCTGGGTCAGCACTTCCTCATCCGTGGAAAAACCTGTTTTGTTTTTCCGGACAGGATCAATGCCGCGCTCTTTAAACAGAAACTCCGCCAATTGTTTCGGCGAATTGATATTCAAATCATGTCCCGCCGCCAGAGCCACGGCGCTCTCCGCGGCGCGCGCGACGGCATCCAGTTCGGAAGAAACCTTCTGCAAAAGAACCTTATTGATTTTTATGCCCGCGCTTTCCATACCGCAAAGAACGGAAGCCACGGGCGTTTCCATTTCCGAAAACAATTTCCACAGGCTGTTTTTCTCAAGCTCGCCCGTAAGTTTTTCACGCAAATTGAAAATTTCCTCGCACACCACCGCGAGTTTCTGCCCGCCCTCGGCCTGGGGCGGCAGCTTGCCCAGATAACTTACGCTAAGCGTTTCAAAATCAAAATGCGGCATGGACGGATTAAGGCAATAAGCCGCAAGCATCGTGTCAAAACTGTTAACCGTCCGCCCCGGCTCCGGCACAAAACCCAGAGCGTGCATTACGGCTTTGATATCCCATGAAATTTTCAGAACTTTGTCGTCCGCCAGCAGCCGGGCCAGAGAACCGCTTTGTTCCGCCGTCAGTTCGGCGCGTTTAAGCAGGCAGAATTTGCCGCCCGCAACGCCCAAAAGAAGATTTTCACCTTCGCACAGCAGAACTATTTCGACCGCGACTGACGCGGCCGAAAACACTTCATCCGCCGGAGTTCCCGCCGCCGTTTCAACTCTAGGAACGGCGGTTTTGGCCATTTCGGCCAGATCGCGGAATTCATATTTCTGAAACATCGCAAAAAGCGTTTGTGAAGACGGGGGCCGGACGACATAATCGTCCAGCTTAAATTCAAGCGGAATCGCGGCGTCCAGCGTTACCAGTTTTTTGGACAGGAGCGCGTTCTCACGGTTCGCTATTATGCTCTGCGCCAGTTTCGGCTTCATGCGCGTGTCACCGGCGTCCGCCGCCGCGATGATATTTTCAAGCGCGCCAAATTCGTTTATAAGAGCAAGCGCCGTTTTTGGACCCGCGCCCCGGATGCCGGGAACATTATCCGAACTGTCGCCCACGATGGAAAGGTAATCCGCCATCCGCTCCGGAGGCACGCCGAATTTTTCCTTCACATATGCCGCGCCGCGCAAAGGCTCCTTTCCGCCCGGCCAGACGGAAATATTGTCCGAAACCAGCTGGCATATATCCTTGTCCGTGGTGACCAGAACTGTGGACAACCCTTCTGCCGCCGCGTTTCTGCCGAGCCAGGCCATGAAATCATCCGCTTCCAGCCCTTCCCCTGCCACGACTTTAAATCCCAGCCCCTCGGTGATTTCGCGCGCCAGAGCAAGCTGGGACACCAAAGCATCGTCCGTTTTCGCGCGGTTGGCTTTATATTCGGGGTAAAGATGATGCCGGAAGGTTTTGGCGGGAGAATCGAAACAGACGGCTATGTAATCCGGCTTTATCTCCCTCATAAGCTTTATAAGAAGGCGCGCGAAACCGAACACCGCGCCCACCTCAACCCCCTTGGAAGTGGTAAAGCCGGGCAAGGCGTGATAGGCTCTGTGCAGAAAGCCATGCGCGTCTATCGCATAGAATTTTTTACCGGAGAACATTTAGGAAAGAATTATTCCTCTTTAAGATGAGCTATTTCGCTGTTAATTTCGGAATCAACCTGAGGTCCGTAGCCAATCCACGTTTTGCGGACTTTGCCTTTTTTATCTATCAGAACGAAAGTCGGAAATCCCCGGACTTTGTAAGCGCGCGCGGCCTCATACTTCAAATCCGCGGCCAGCGGGAACGTAAAACTGAACTTATCGGCGTAAGCCTTCAGATTGTCGTCCAGGGCGGCGCCGGAAACCACGCCGAGAACCGAACAGAGAACACCGTCATGCTGGCTGAATATTCTGTTCACCGCCGGGAACGAAGCTTCGCAGGCGGAACAGCCCGGCATCCAGAAAAACAGAAGAAGAACTTTATTTTTGTAATCCGCGATCGTGACGGCTTTCCCGCTTTCGGAAGCCACCCGGAAAGCGGGCGCGGCATTATTGCGCAGGCCGAACCAAAGCAAGGCCGCTATCGCCGCAACACCTAAAAAACGCCAGAAATTCATCCGCGGTTAAGACAAAAGCCCGTCAAGAATCTTTTGCAGTTCGCCCTTGGGCTGGACGCCCACGGTGCCGCTCACTTCACGCCCGGCTTTGAAAAATTTCACGGTGGGAATAGCCGAGATCTTATAAGCGACAGCGGTTTCCGGACACTCGTCCGTATTAAGTTTGCAGACCTTGACTTTACCGGCGTATTCCGCGGCAAGCTCTTCGACTATCGGGCCAAGCATTCTGCAGGGACCGCACCAAGGCGCCCAGAAATCAACCAGTACTGGAACGGAGCTTTCAAGAACCTCGTGCTTAAATGTTTCATCCGTGAGATTTATCTCGCTCATGGCGTCTCCTTTTGCATTTAGTTACCGCCCGCTGAAAACGAGCAGGCGGAAAACTTTGGTTTTGGGGAAGATTTTATTTTTATTTGGGGAATAACTGCGAACCGTAAAAACACGTTTAATTTGCGCGAGCGCAAATAACACCTACTACAAAAGTAGCACACTGGCGAAAATTTGTCAACAGAAATTGCACATTCGCCGTGTATTTATTATACTAGACGGGACGGCTTGTCCGTCAAACTCATCGGAGCGAGGCTACTATGCCGGAAAACAAAACAATATGCATACTCGCCGGGCGGAAAAAGATGTACTTCCGCGCGGAACTTCTGGCTACCCAGATAACTGACAGGCAGGGCCGCACACTGAAAACGGAAGGCGCACTTCCGGACGGAGAAGTTACGGAGTACAACGCCGTTTCTGTGACGGAAAAAAATTTTTCCAGGACCAGAGCTGTGGGCAGACAGCTTACGGTCAGCTGCGAAACGGGGCTGCCCGTTACGGAAGAAGCGTTCCAGGACGGATTCCTTACCGGAATCCGCGTGGAATACTTCCCCAACGGAAAACCCAAGCTGAAGGAACATTATAAATTAGGGAAACTGAACGGCACGGTAACGGAGTATTACGAATCTGGCAATCCGCGCCTGGAATACATGTATAACGCGAGAGAGCTGGTGTCTTTCACAGAAATTCCGGACACGGCACCGGTAAAAACGGAATCTGCTCACCCTTATAAAGCGGAACCCGCGCAGCCCGCGCAAAAAACGGTTATGCCGGATTTGCCGGCTGCCGCGCCGGTCCCGGAAACAACCGAGCCGGCCGGGCCTTTGCCGGAACAGCCCGCGCGCGCCGCAACCCCTGCGACGGACAACTTTACGACGCGCAAAGTGGAAGGCAATGTCCGCACTTATTACCGCGGTGCGGATGAAATAGCCAAAGAAATAATAGCCCCGTCCGGAGAAGTGGCCGACAAGGCCGGCGTCATTCCCAACGGTGTCGTCAAAGAGTTCTACCCCAACGGCAAAATAAAAGTGGAAGAACTGTACCAGAACGGCGCGTTAAACGGCAAACGCATTAAATACGACGAACTGGGCCGCATCTGGGCCGAAGAAACGTACCAGAACGGAATGCTCGACGGACTGGTGAAGATACATAATTATTTCAAAGACAAGGTTTTCGAGGAAGAGGCCTTCTTCAAAAACAACAAACTCAACGGTGTGCGCAAGTCCTATTATCCCAACGGAAATCCGAGCGTGGAAGAAACATACAAAGAGGGACTGTTGCATGGCGTGCGCAAATCGTATTACGAAAACGGCAGCATAAACACCGAGGAGAATTACGAACATGACCGGCTCTGCGGAACGCGGCGGCGTTATTATGACACCGGCCAGCTCTGGAACGAAGAAAGCTATATGGACGGACATCTGCACGGCCTGCGGACGGATTTCTACATAACCGGGCAAACCCGCCTCACGGAAAACTACAAAACCGGACGGCTTGAAGGCGAACGGAAATTCTTTTATGAAAACGGACGGCCCATGTATGAGGAAACCTATACATACGGCAAACTGGTGAACCGAAAAGAATTCAAAAAGAAAACAATTATGTAAAACGAAAGAAAGGCGGGATAAACATCCCGCCTTTCTTTAAATATTCAAACAACTACGGCTCGACACAGTAAACGCAAGACATGGGGGATTGGTGAAAATTTGCAAGATGTTTACCAGCAGAAAAGGCCAGAATACGGTGGAATACCTGCTAATGCTTACGGTGGTCACGGGCGTGGTTTTGGTGGCCGGTTATGCGCTGAAAGGATATATCCCGAAACTTTTCCACACCATAGAAGGCCTGATAAACGGCGCCGCCAATACGCTCGGGCAAGTCAACAACAGCGCCGTCCAGTAAACATCCTTCCCAAATACTCCGGCACAATCCGGGATATAATACTTGACGCCAAGCATAAAACCATCGAGCCAGTCACTTCGGGATGGCTCAGTAAGTGGCGGCAAACATTTTCGACCATTTATTTTCAATACGGTAAGCCGGATTTGCCTTATGTACCAAATTCGCCAGCACTTCCTTATCATCAGGGAGATGGTATGTGCATAACGACAGCTTGGGGCAGAATTCCCGCAATGTGTTCTGCGCCCCGGACAGGAGCAGACGTTCCGCGCCCTCAATATCGGCTTTGACAAAATTCACGGCCCGCAAGTTTTCCGTTTTCACGAAACTATCGAGGGTAATCGTCTGGATAGTGATTTTCTTGCCCGAACGGGCGGACACCAGCGAGGCGTCGGAAATGCTGCCGTCCGTTAAATATATATCGCAATATCCGTCGGTATCCGACAAGGCAAGCGGTACCACTTTAATGCCGGGATTCATGAGAGCCGTCTTTTCCAGATAGTTTCTGCGCACGCTTTCAATCGGCTCAAACGCGTACACCGTAGCTCCCTTTTTAGCCGCAAAAGCAGCAAACATCCCGATATTGGCGCCGGCATCTATAACAACATCCCCCTTGGATATTTTCACCTCGCCCCACTCATAAGGACCGTCACCTTCATCATAATAACCGCCGAATAAATCGTGATAAAGTATGTCCCGGAAATCCGCGAACAGATAAGCCGTGTCCGCGGCGTTCATGGGCAGAGGCAGGCGGACACCGTTGAAATCCAGACAATCGCCCCTTACAAACTCTCCCAGTATTTTGCCGGAAATAAATCTGTTATGCGTGCCCGCTCCCATTAAGTAATGCAGGATAGAAGGCATATACAAGCGGTATTTAAAATCTCCCCGCGCAACATGTTTGAGCGCAACGGCCATATCGCGGGCTAAAACTCCGGTAATGCGATCTTTCAGAAACATTTTGACCTCTCAATTTAATGATGTTTATTACCTTTTCTCAAGTGGAAATATTTTTCTTAAGAACTCTTTTACCGACGGAGGATTCCCCCTGGCTTATTCTACCACAATCTTAAAGCAGTTGCTAAACCATGCCGGACTGTTATTCCGGGTGGAGAAGAACACCCGTTCCGGTTCTGGAGTCTATCCTTATATCCACCGGATGCCTTAAATGCAAATGCCGTACGAAAGGCGTTTCGTCAACGGAATGCTGCTTGTCCAGCCAGGCCCAGTCAATAGGATTTTCCGCGTGGTTGACAATAAAATACCCTATCCCCAAAGCGATGACATTGTGCAGGAAATGACTGCCGTAAGACGGCTCGATCACGAACCCCGGCAGGCTTGTTTCCACTATCAGCCGGACATTGGATATCTGACTCCAGTGCACCGGCACGCCGAGCCACGGGTCTGAAGAGCCCCAACGCCCCGGCCCCAGCAGCACATAAAACCTGTCTTCCTCGCGCATGCGTTCGTTTATGGCGGAAATCTGCTCGGCTATCTTCTGGGTATTGGCGGCGTCAAAAGCTTCCGGACGGACATATACGATATCCCTTATTTTTCTCACGCAGCCGTGGCCGAGGCTTTTCCGGCTTGTGCAAATCACGCGTGAAGGCGGAAAATCGTTCATGGGCACTTGCTCGGAACTGTTCATGCCGCTCATGGGACGGATCTGAAGAATACTGAAATTGCGCGACGGCAGATCAACCGCGAACTCCATCTCCACCTCGCAGCCCATGGCTTCCTTGCCCAGCTGCAAAAGGAATTTGACAATTTGGGTAAGCGGAAAAGTGCCCGACTGGAGAATAGGCGCGAAAGTGACGACACGCACGCCCTCCCGATCGGCGCCTTCGTAAAAACGGTCGTTCTCGGCCGAATAGGTGGACACCACGGGCGCCAGAGTGCCGTGGCGTTCCGCGTCTGACAAGAATAAAGTGACGATATTGGAATTGGAGTCCCGATCCGGCATAAAATCAGACTGCGCCAGGTCCAAAGCCAGAATCTCCCTCTGCGAATGGGAAAAATAGGCCTTCGTGTTGCCGAACTGGTAAAGCCTGTCCGGGTGATTGGGAGAGAACCGCAGCGACTGCCGCCCGTCCACCACCGTGATGCCAAGCCCCACCGCCACGTTAACGTTGCCGTCTTCCGCAACTATCGGAGGCAGCGGATAATAATTATATGATTGCGCCACTCCCGAAAACGAGGGATAGAACACGTTTTCATGCCGCCGGCCCGTTATCTGCTGAATGATAACCGCCATCTTCTCCTCATCCTGCAATTGAATAGTCCGGCCTAGGTAATTGCGCGCGGCCTTGGCGTAAGTGGACGCGTAAACCAGCTTGACCGCGCGCGCCAGCTGTTCATAACGCACGTCGGCGTCGGAATGGTTGTTGGGAATCATGTAAGTTTCATAAATTCCCGCGAACGGGTGGGTCTGCGAATCCTCCATGACCGATGAAGACCGCACTATCAGCGGCGCGCCGACCCGTTCCACGATAAGACGCAGGTCGCGCTTAAGTTTGTCATGCAGGTCCGCTTTAAGAAAGGTTTTAATCAGCCGCGCATCGTCAGGATTGCCGGCCACATACGAATGCAGGCGATTGTGATCCATGAACCAGTCGAACATGTCCGTAGCCACCAGCACCGTTTTCGGCACAGACATATGCACGCCCGGAATGGAATCGGAAAAATTGTTTTTCTTCATCAGGGAATTGAAAAAAGCCAGCCCGCGCCCCTTGCCGCCCAGCGAGCCGTCGCCGATTTTTGCGAACGGCACGTTAGCGTCGTAATATTCCGGACTGAAATCAACGATGACGCCTTTTTTTGCTTTATTAAGAAACCCGTCTATGGTGCTCACCAGGTATTCGCGCAGTTCCTCGGCGTTTTTGAATTCCGAGCTTTTCCTGCGGCGCAGCTGGTAAGCCAGTTCGAACTCCGTGCGCGCCATAAGCCATTTGGAAAAATGGTTGTTGCCCGCGTGATAAACAAGCGAACTCTCCGGCGCCCATTTCAGAAAATCCAGCATGGAATGCAAATCGGAAACCTGGCCTATGCGGGTGCGGTCGGGCAGGCAGAAAATAAAATCGCCGAACCCGAAATTTTCGCCTATGAAATGCCGCAAATCCTCCAGCATGGTGGAGGAGCCTTTGTTTAAAAAAGCCGCTTCCAGCTTAACCGCCTCGGCGGCGAAACGCTCGTCGCTGCTTTGCAGAAGAACGGGCATATCGGCGCGGTCGCGCTTGACCATGACGGTAAACTTCAGGCCCGCCTCCGGATCTTTTTTTCCGGCGTTGGCGAACTCCACGTCGGAAATGAGGCCCAGCATATTGTCTTTGTATTTCTGGTAAAGCGCGGCGGCCTCGTCGTAAGAACTGGCGAAAAGTATCTTCGGGCGCGCGCGCATGCGCAACAGCTTATGCATCATGTTCACACCTTCGGCCATAAGCTTCTGGGTCTGCGCCATTATCTCCGTATAAATAAGCGGCAGGTAAGCAGAATAAAACCGGACGGAATCCTCCACCACCAAAATAACCTGCACGCCAGCCACTGCTATATCGTGGTCCGCGTTCCTTCGGTCCTCGATGAGCTTTATTATGGCGATGAGGATTTTCGCGTCACCGTTCCAAAGAAAAACATAATCCAGCGGCGAATCCGGCTCGTTGGGCACGCCGGCGACGTCCATCAGATTGTAAGCCAGCAAAACCACGGGCAAATCGGGTTTAAGCTTTTTCACTTCTCCGGCGAAGGCCATAACGTCCATATTGCCGACCCGGAGCATGGTCAGCACCATGTCGAACTCTTCGCCGCGTATTTTCTCCAGTGCCTCGGTGGCGGTTGACACGCGCGCGACATAAGGCGACCAGCGCAAACTTAAGTCCAGATATTCGCTGAAGATGATTTCGGTAAGCCGGCTGTCCTCCGCGATAACAGAAGAATCGTACGGACTGGAAACCAGCAGTATTTTCAGCACGCGGCTGGGCATCAGCGAATCAAAGCCGCCGAAGCTCACTTCACTGTCGAATAACCCGGAATTATCCATAAGTCTCTCATTAAAAACCTGTCCCGGTAAATAGCGCCGGGACAGGTTATTTTACGTTTTAACTCAATTTTGGCTTAGACAAGTCCCTGCTCAAGCATCGCGTCGGCCACTTTAAGGAAACCGGCGATGTTGGCACCCATCACGTAGTTGCCGGGATCGCCGTAGTTGTTCGACGCCTCAAGGCAGTTTTTATGAATGGTTTTCATAATTCTGCTGAGATGCTGGTCAACTTCCTCGCGCGTCCAGGACAGCCGGATGCTGTTTTGCGTCATTTCCAGCCCCGAAACCGCCACGCCGCCCGCGTTGGAAGCCTTGCCGGGCGAGAACAGGATTTTAGCCTTGTGGAATTCCGTTATCCCTTCGGGAGTGGTGGACATGTTGGAACCTTCCGACACGCACTTGCAGCCGTTGGCGACAAGAGTCTTCGCGTCCGCGCCGGTGATTTCGTTTTCACAGGCGGTGGGCAGAGCCACGTCGCACTTGAGGTGCCAGGTTTTCTTGCCGGGCAGATATTCGGCTTTTTTGTATTTCTCGGCGTATTTGTTAAGGCCGAGGCGCTGTTTGAAAACCAGGTCTTTGGTGTAGGACAGCTTCTCGGCGTCAATGCCGTCCGGATCGTAAATGGAACCGTCGAAATCGGTCATGCCGACCACTTTGCCGCCCAGCTGGTTGACTTTTTCAATCGCGTGCAGACCCACGTTGCCCGCGCCGGAGATAACGCAGGTTTTGCCCTTGAAGCTTTCGCCCTTGGTGGCAAGCATTTCCTGCGCGAAATAAACAAGCCCGTAACCGGTGGCTTCAGTGCGGCCCAAACTGCCGCCCCACGCCAGACCCTTGCCGGTCAACACACCGTCAAAACGGTTTGTGAGTTTTCTGTACTGGCCGAACAGGTAGCCGATTTCACGACCGCCCACGCCCAAGTCGCCCGCGGGTACGTCGGTGTTGGGGCCGATGTGGCGGAACAATTCGCTCATGAACGACTGACAAAATCTCATCACTTCCGCGTCGGATTTGCCTCTGGGGTTAAAATCCGAACCGCCCTTGCCGCCGCCCAGGGGCAGGCCGGTGAGGCTGTTTTTCAAAATCTGCTCGAAACCTAAAAATTTTAAAATGCTTAAAGTAACGCTGGGGTGGAAGCGCAGCCCGCCTTTGTAAGGGCCGATAGCGCTGTTAAATTCAACCCGGTAGCCTTTGTTAATCTGTATTTCGCCCTTGTCGTCAACCCACGGCACGCGGAAGGAAATGGCGCGTTCCGGCTCGACGAGTCTTTCTATTATTTTTGCTTTCCGGTATTCGGGATGCCTGTCATAAACCGGCATGAGCGACTCAACGACTTCATCCGCCGCCTGCAGGAATTCCTTTTCGCCGGGGTTATTGGCGGCCAGGTTCTCCATAATACGTTTTGCATTTTCGTTCATTGTAATGACCTCTCAAATATCTTTCCGGCAATGCACCGCCGGTATGTTACCAGCATATTGCATTACCGCCGGATTTGTCAAGGACGAAAATCTACTTTTTCCGGCGCGCAAAAAACTTTGGTTTTAAAAGGAAAGGAAAGTTTGATATAATAAGTTTAATACGGGCCTGTAGCTCAGCTGGGAGAGCGCTTGCATGGCATGCAAGAGGTCAGGGGTTCGATCCCCCTCAGGTCCACCAGATTTAACAAAAGCCCGCCGATAATATCTCGGCGGGCTTTTTATTTGAAAAGCAAAGCCCCCCCGGTAAACCGGAGGGCTTTTATATTCATACCGGACTATCTGGTTTTCAAAACGACAGCAAGGCTCTGCCCATCCTTTTCAAAAGTAAACTCGGCCTCTTTGTATTCCGGAGGACTGCCCTTAAACCCTATTTTGTTATTTGAAAAACCATACGCTTCCAGCGGCAGACCGAAAATATCCTTGTCAAAAACACCGTTGCCGTTTTCATCGTGGTACACCGTCGCGGCGTAACTTCCGAACGGAATATCTTTAAACATGACCGAGGCGGCGTTATTTTTTACATACGCGAAAGCTGAAAACGTTTTTTTGGCGGTATCAAACGGAAAGCCGTCCGGCGAAGCGTACAGTTCAACCCTGACCACGCCGCGCCCGTTTGGCACGCTTGCAATATTAAAAACCAGATCCCCGCCCCGCGCCGGATTCATTACTTTTACGCGGGCGCCGCTGCCCTTAACGTCATAGCGGATATTAACGGCCATTGCCAGAGTGGCCGAGTCAACATTAAACACCGCGCTGTCAAACAAAACTTCCCCGGCTCCAGACGTGCCCATTTCTTCATCAGGCGCGCCGTTGACCATATCCAGTTTCCCATTGGCATTCACATCGTGAAAAGCGACAATGGCGTACGGCCCGTAAGGAACATCCCTGAATACCACTTTTGATTCACCACCGCGTATTTCCGCATATGAGGATAAAGCGGCTTTTTCGAATTCATACGGAAACCCTTCCGAAACCGCATAAAGCGACACCATCGCCAGCCCCGCATCGGAGGAAAAACCGCTTAAAACGACCGTGATATCGCCTGTTTTCACTCCCAGCCTGTTTTTCGGGAAATTGCGCCTTGAAAACTCCGGGCTATAATTGGGGGAAACCGTAATTTCCATCTCCGGACTGTTCAGCTTAAAAGCTGCGTAATCAAAGGAAGGCGGAGTAAAAAGGGAAACGCTGCTGTTTGAAACGCCAACCCCCTCGGCTGGCAGGTCAAGCGCATTATCCGCGTCTTCATCGTGCGCGATTACAGCGGCATAGCGCCCGTAAGGCACGGACGAAAACACAAGCTCCGCGGCATTACCAGTAATTTTAGCCGATTCCTTGCGCAGCGCAGCCGAAAAATCGGCGGGGAACCCGGAACCGGAATTAAAAACGGCTCCGACAATCTGCCCGTTGTTATTACGCAGATTGTTAACCTTTATTACTATTTTCCCCAGTTCCGAAGCAAAAGAAAGCGCGGTAAATCCGCTCAGAAACAAAATCGCAAATACTTTTTTCATTTTCTCTCCTTTTACATTAAAAGGCCCGCATTCGCGGGCCTTAAAAAAAACAAACAGCCAGTTCCTATAGTGACGATTTGCAAAACTTGACAAAAGACGACCATCCCGACGCCTTGCTAAAGAGAAGATCATCGTACGAAGACATAAGCAGTTCCGTGAAGTCAGACTGCTGTGGGTTTTTTAAAGTCATATATATGGAAACACCGCGGCACTGTTCATACACCTGCCGACGAGCCTGGCGCTCGGCCGGGGGAATATAGGAATAAGACAAATTATCCACCACCAGTTCTTTGGTGATAAAATTCATCAGATTCCGCGCCGCTTCATTAACTTTAGGCTCGCGGGTATGCAAAGCAGCGGCTCTGACGAAATCATACAAATCAACATAAGGGGACATAACCCTGTCCGTATCGTTGCCAGAAAGGTTAAAGCGCACGGCGTTTTTTACAGCGTAAGAAATCGCCGCCGTTTCGCGGTAAGCAACAACCGCCGATGTCCATATAAAGAGATACTCCGGCAGTTTGGAAATTTTTTTAAGATCCAGAACCGAGATTGTTACACCCAAACCCGCCTTTTTAAGGTAGTCCAGAATCTTCGGATCGGAGAACGTTTCCTTATACGCGGAAACAATATGACCAGCAACCAGGCGGGGATCTCTTAACTTGGAATTGACAGCTGAAACCAAAGCTCTGTAATCAATATCAGGAGCGAGCATTATTTCTTCCGACCCCACCATATAATGCACATAGTCCTTTATTTCATATCCTATCTCCGCCATTTGCATCAGGCAGGCGTTGGAAAGATAGATATCCACCGGGCCGGCTATTTCAAAAATCGTACGCATTTGCGGTGTGCGCACGTAATTATTGGAATTGTCGTCAAACAAAATACCGCGCGGGTCCATACCCCGCTTTTGAGGATCAAGCACGCCCGTCCCGTGGTTCCAGAGAACCAGCATATAGCGCTTGGCAGGATACCGCATTTTGCAGAAACGGATAAATTCCGCGACATGGCGGTAATCCCCCATATCAGAACTGATAGCCGGCGCCTGGGCGATGATTTTGCTTTTCTTAAAACCTATTTCATAACGCGTTACCGGCTTACCCAGCATCCCGACCTCGGCTATAACCGCCGCTTCACGGGTTGTGCCAATGCTCTGCATCTCCTCAATATCGGCGGCAACATGTTTAGCGAGATTATTGTTTGCGTTCATGAAAACCATTACGGTCCACTCACGCGTAAGCGCGGAACTTGCGGGAGAAGCAACGACCTCACCCGCGGGATAAGACTCCGCGGCAAAAACATTAATGCCCCCGGCAATAATAAAGAGAACAGACAGCAAAAGCCTCATAGCAAGTCTCCGATGTTCTATAAAACCAGCCTACTGCGCCAAAAGACCTATATTCAGACTATTTTGTTTTGGTGGCGGAAGATATTTCCACCGTGCCGGGAACGGGCGTTTCGCTCAATCCCAAAACAAACGCGTTATACCTGGTCTTTATCGTAATATCGCTGCCGGCCGCCGTTTTCATAATATCATCCGCGGTTTTTGCGGACACGGGAAACGCGCTTATTAGCTGCGGAAACGGACGCTGGGAATCCTTCACCGAATAAACCAAAAGAGCCGCGTTTTCTTTCTGCGGATTTTTAAACGTCACAATATCCGTTCGCAGGACAACCGTTCTTTCCGCAATCTTTGCGGTTTCGCTCAGCCGCCCTATTTCAAGGCCGCCGAAATCAAAACCTGTAAGCATGGCGGGGGCATTAAGCCGCTCAAGCAGCTGAAGCGCATGAGCATCGTCCCGAAACGCTATTCTGCCGATAAAGTAAGTTACGTTGCCAAGCAAAGTTCCGCTAGACGGTTTCGGACCCAAGCAGCCGTCCGGAAGGCCGAGCCCTTTTTCTATATCGGGCTGAACCCAACGCGCCCGCTTATAGCCATAGGGGGTTTTTAGATTGCTGAACAGATAGCCGTAAGTATGCGTAATGCCCGCAGGAACAACCCGTCCCCGCGCGGGCACGCTACGGGCCAAAGTAAACAAAGCGCCAAGCACCTGTTCGTCAACGATGGGCTGTTTCGAGTTCTCGTCAAAATTCTGGCTTGATCCCCACAGGCGCGGAAGCATAAAATCCTTGCCGTCGCGTTCCAGCTGCGCGACAATGCCGGGCGCGTGTTTTTTCAAAATCGGCAGAAACGGTTTTTTCTTTTTTGCGGTGTCGTCCATAAGGCGCACGATTCCCGCCCAGGGGCAGTCAAGCTTAGTCTCGTCACTGTTCTTCGCGGGGCATACCAACACCTGGGAAAAACACGGCGACATCAGACCTGCGAAAAGCACAAAGTGAATCAACAGTTTCATTCTTTTCTCCAAAGCCAATGTGATACGATTACATATTACATAAAATCCTCGCCTGTTGGTATTGCCGTCATCATCCCGGTCAGAAGGAAAACGCGCGCCCGGCAATACGCAATGCCGCGCCGGAATTCAATTTTGTTATAATGCAAAAGTGGACACCGAATTTCCCGAGTCCTTACGGACCCCTTCCTTGCCCGCACAACAGGAGATATTATGGCGGAAAAACTCAAACTAGACAAATCAGACGGTATGTACGCGTACGCCCAGACCCTGATTCCGGGAGCTGTGGCCGGAATACGCCGGCCTTACAATTTCGTACCCGGCGAATACCCGATTTACTTTGAAAGCGCCAAGGGCGGGAAAGTAACCGATATTGACGGCAACGAATACCTGGACATGCTCTGCGCCTACGGGCCCATAATAATCGGGCACCGGGAGGAAGAAATAGATACCGCGGTAATAGACCAGATCCGCAGTAAAGGGTTTTGCATGTCCCTTACCCAGCCGATACAGAATAAATTGGCGGAAAAGCTGATTGAAACAATTCCTTCAGCAGAAAAGGCGGTTTTCGTTAAAACCGGCTCGGACGCGACCTCGACCGCCATCCGCGTGGCGCGCGGATTCACCGGTAAAACCAAAATTCTGCGCTGTGGCTACCACGGCTGGCACGACTGGTGCGTGGAAGTTAAAGGCGGAATCCCGGCAAAGCTTTACGAGGACATTTTCGAGTTCCACTATAATGATTTGAACGAGGCCGAAGACCTGCTCAACAAAAACAAGGGCGAAGTGGCGGCGATAATCATCACCCCGCTGGGCCACCCGCTGGCGCATGAAGTGCAGTATCCGAAACCGGGTTTCCTGGAAAACCTTAAAAAACTGGCGCAGCAGCACGACGCGGTCCTGATCTTCGACGAAATCCGCTCCGGTTTCCGCGTTAGCCTGGGCGGCGCGCAGGAATATTTCGGAGTAACGCCGGACATGTCAGTTTTCGGAAAAGCTTTGGCGAACGGCTATGAAATCAGCGCGGTGGTCGGCAAAGCGGAAATCATGGACATGCTCAGGGAAAAAGTGTTTTTAAGTTCCACATTCTTCCCCAACAGCCTGGCCCAGGTGGCGGCCCTTAAAACCCTTGAGGTTTTAAAACGCGACAAGATTCTGGACGTGATAGCCGAGAAAGGCAAAAAATTCGGCGAGCGGGTATCAAAAATATGCGCGCAATCCGGCGTGGACTGCTCCTTTTCCGGCGGACCCTGGATGCCTTATATAACGTTCAACGCCGATCCAGACAAACGGTACAAAAAACTCCGCACCGAGTTTTACACCCAGTTAATCAGGCGCAAGATCTTCCTCCAGCCCTACCACCACGGTTATATAGCCTACCGCCATACGGACGCGGACCTTAACCATGCGGCGGACATGATCGCGGAATCTTTCGACGCCCTTAAAAAACTACCGTAACGACTATACTTAACAAGGAGACTTCATATGAGCGAAGCTTACATTATTGACGGACTAAGAACCGCCATCGGTTCTTTCGGCGGAACGCTCGCCCCTCTGGGCGCCGCGGATCTCGCCGTGCCGGTAATCAAAAGACTGCTTGAGAAAAACGGCATAAAACCGGAAAACGTTGATGAAGTGCTTATGGGCTGCGTACTGCAGGCCGGACTGGGACAGAACGTCGCGCGGCAAGCCGCGCTCAAATCCGGCATTCCCCACGAAAAAACCGCGCTGACGGTGAACATGGTCTGCGGTTCCGGCCTGCGCGCGGTCGCACTGGCGGCGCAAGCTATCAAAGCGGAAGACGAGCAGATCGTAGTGGCGGGCGGCATGGAGTCCATGTCCAACGCGCCGCACATCCTGCCCAATTCCCGCGTTGGGAACAAAATGGGCAATATCCAGATGGTGGACAGCATGGTCAACGACGGACTATGGGATATTTTCAATAACTACCATATGGGCGTTACCGCCGAAAACCTTGTCTCCAAATACGGCCTTACGCGCGAAGATCTGGATAATTTCGCCGCCGAAAGCCAGCAGAAAACAGAAAAGGCGAACACCGCCGGAAAATTCAAAGACGAGATAGTACCTATAATCCTGCCGCAAAAAAAAGGTGATCCCATAGTTTTCGACACCGACGAATTCCCCCGCGCCGGAACCACGGCGGAGAAACTCGGCAAGCTCAAA
>Ga0172379_10003337_pt1 | contig 25829 bp, 24 predicted proteins | sample GrowelOW334metaG_FD_119756 | JGI IMG/M metagenome (GOLD analysis project Ga0172379, IMG submission 119756) | Groundwater microbial communities from an aquifer near a municipal landfill in Southern Ontario, Canada - Groundwater well OW334 metaG | ecosystem: Environmental > Aquatic > Deep...
CCATTGCAAAAATTGTTTCAACAATCTTAGACTTTTCCGTTAAAGGACGAGCTTCAGATATTCATATTGAGCCTGAAGAAACCCGGACTAAAGTTCGTTACCGGATTGATGGAATTCTTCAGGAAAAACTATCGTTGCCTAAAACCATTCATGAGGCTTTAGTTTCAAGAATCAAAATTCTTTCGGAAATGAAGATTGATGAAAAAAGAATTCCTCAGGATGGACGATTTACTTTTAAATCCAAAAATGATGAGGTTGATTTACGTGTCTCTACCTTGCCGACGGTCTTTGGAGAAAAAGTGGTAATGAGGCTTTTAAAAAAGACAGGCGGAATACCAAGTTTGGCTGAGTTAGGTTTCGGAGGTCCGCAGTTGAAAGAGCTTGAAGAGGCAATTGCAAAACCTTACGGAATAGTCTTAATCACTGGTCCAACCGGAAGCGGTAAAACAACAACTCTTTATTCAATTCTTTCCAGATTAAACAAACCAACTGTTAATATCGTTACTCTTGAAGACCCTGTAGAATATCAGATTGCCGGAATAAATCAGGTGCAGATTAATGTTCAGGCGGGACTGACATTTGCAACCGGGCTTCGGGCATTTTTACGTCAGGATCCCAATATTATTCTCGTTGGAGAAGTGAGAGATAAAGAAACTACTCAGCTGGCGATTCAGGCCGCATTGACAGGTCACTTAGTTTTTTCAACTTTACACACCAACAATGCCGCTACCGCTATTCCAAGGTTGATTGATTTGGGGGCGGAATCATTTTTAATAGCGTCAGTTCTAACCGCAATTCTCGCGCAAAGAATTTCCAGAAAAATTTGTCCTTATTGTAAGGTTTCGTTTAAGGCGTCTGACGAAATCACCGCCAATATCAAGGTGGTTCTTGGTCCTCTTTTCCCCAAAAAATATGAGACAGAACCTATACAATTAAGTAAAGGTAAAGGATGTCATGAATGTAATCAAACAGGATATCTTGGGAGAATCGCCATATTTGAAATATTAAAAGTTACCTCGGCCATTAATCAGCATATTTTACGTCAGGAATCAGCCGAAGAAATTGAAAAAACTGCGAAGAAAGAAGGTTTTATTAAAATGGTTGAAGATGGATATTTAAAAGTTCTTGATGGTGTAACAACCATGGAAGAAGTATTAAGAGTTGCCGAAACCTAAATTATGGATTTATCAAAACTTTTACAACTTGTAGTTGATAAAAAAGCTTCGGATCTTCATATGATTCCTGGATATTATCCGACAATCAGAGTGAACGGAGAACTATTCCAGCTAACAACTTTAGAATTGGTAACACCTGAAAATTCTGCTAAAATTTTAAAGTCTTTTCTAAATGATGAAAAGAAGGAGATTTTATTGGCGAACAGAGAAATCGATTTGGCATATAGCTTAAATGGGTCAAGATATCGTGTCAATTTATATTACGCTCAAGATATGCTTTGTGGCAGTTTTCGCTATATTCAGCCAAAAATCAACACTTTAGAACAATTAGGTCTTCCTGCCTTTTTGCATCAAGCCACTGATTTAAGACAAGGCTTAGTTTTGCTAACAGGTCCTACAGGCGAGGGGAAATCGACTACTTTAGCTTCTCTTGTCAATGAAATTAACAAAAAATATGCAAAACACATCATTACCATTGAAGACCCAATCGAATATGTTTATGACAAATATAAATCTATTATTTCTCAAAGAGAACTTCACCAAGATACCCATTCCTGGAGCGTTTCCTTAAAATCAGCCTTAAGAGAAGATCCTGACGTTATTTTAGTCGGTGAAATGCGAGATTATGAGACAATTTCATTAGCTCTGACGGCGGCAGAAACAGGACATTTGGTATTTTCAACTTTACATACTAATTCTTCACCGGAATCAATTGATCGTATTATCGATATTTTTCCTCCACATCAACAAAATCAGGTCAAAAGCCAATTAGCCGCTGTCCTCAAAATGGTTATCACCCAGCGATTATTACCTAAATTAAACACAATTGAAAGGATTCCGGCAGTTGAAATTTTAGTAAGCAATTCAGCAATTTCAACAAGTATTAGAGAAGGAAAAACTTATCTAATAAGCAACATTCTAGAAACAACAGAAGGAGAGGGGTCTTTGTTGTTTGAAAAAAGCCTCCTTAATCTTTATCGTGCCGGATTAATTTCAAAAGAAACTGCTTTCTCTTTCGCAATTAGACCGAAGGAACTAGAGAAGTTTATTAGAGTATAAATATGTTTTTCCAGTATAAGGCTTTAAAAGACGGCAAAATTATCGAAAAAAAAATTGAAGCCGCAAGTTCTGATGTCGTAATCGATTATTTACAAAAAAACGATTATTTTCCCATCTCTATAAAAAAAGTCCAAGACAGGAGTTTTACTTTTTTTGATAATTTAACGCAAAGAATAGACTTTAACGATATTGTCGACTTTACCAGACAGGTCGCAATAATGCTAAATGCCGGGTTAACTTTAATAGATGCTCTCGAAATTTTAAAAAAACAAACAACTAAACTGCCTCTAAGAAAAATGATTGAAGCAATTGATTCTAAAATTAAAGGTGGACAATCTTTTTCTGAAGCCCTTAAAGACTATAGAGGTAATTTTTCTAATCTATATATTTCCTTAGTTAAATCTGGTGAAGCTTCAGGAAAATTAGGGGAAATTTTATTAAGATTGGCTGATAACTTGGAAAAACAACGCGAATTTCAAAGCAAACTTAAAGGAGCTCTTGTTTATCCGGCGATAATTATAATTGGAATGTTCATAGTCATGTTTATTATGGTAACTTTTGTTTTACCAAAATTGTTAGGCTTATATAAAGATTTCAACGTGGAACTTCCAATGTCAACCAAAGTATTGATAGCCGTGTCGACCTTCTCGACTAGATTTTGGCCGCTAGTTTTAATTTTGGCTTTAGTGGGTGTTTATTTTGCCAAAAAATATTTAGCGACGAAAGCTGGTAAAAAATCTTTTGATCAATTTTCATTAAAAACTCCTGTTTTCGGTCATATAATTTCTGTTTCCGCATTGGTGGAGTCAACCAGAACTCTAGCGATTCTTATCGGGGCGGGAATATCGATACTTGACGCCTTGTCGATTGTAGTTGACTCAACTGATAATTCGGTTTTTCAAGAAGCTTTTTCAAATGTAAGCCGAAAAGTGGAAAAAGGCCAGTCGATGGGTATTGCTCTTGAGCAGGAAGGAATCTTTCCTCCAATTCTTGTTCAAATGAGCCAGGTTGGTGAACAGACAGGTAATTTGGACGATACTCTTTTAAGACTGTCCAAATATTTCGAAATGGAATCGGAGATGGCAGTGAAGACAATGACAACATTGATTGAACCGATGATCCTGGTATTTTTAGGAGTGGGAGTTGGGTTCTTGGTCATGTCAGTTATAACACCAATATATAATTTAACCAACTCATTCAAATAACAAATTACCAATAACAAACATCAATTGAATCTTAAATAACAAATATCAAATGTCAAAACAGTTTTGTTATTGGTTATTTATAATTTGATATTCAATTGTAGATTTGTGATTTGTCATTAATCTCTTGATATCTCTCCTTGCTTGTACTTCTTAACCGCTTTTTCAAGTTCTTTCCAATCCTTAATATCATATTTCCCAACAAAATATTCGACTGCTTTTTTCGTTTTATTAATTAGCTCAAAATCATTTAACGAAGCTATTTTTAGGTTCACAAAACCGTGTTGCTCAGTTCCAAAAATATTTCCTGCTCCCCTATTCTCTAAATCAAATTTTGCTAATTTTATACCAAGATGATTTTTACAAAAAAAATCTAGACGTTTGTTTGTTTTTTCAGACTGATTGTCGGTGTAAAGAAAACAGTATGATTGTTTATCCGACCGACCGACCCGTCCCCGCAGTTGATGAAGTTGAGCTAAACCAAAGCGTTCCGCTCCCTCAATTAACATAATGGTAGCGCCCGGAATATCAATTCCAACTTCAACAACAGGCGTGCTTACCAAAATATCTATTTTTCCGATTTTAAAATCTGTCATAACCTTTTCCTTTTCTGTTGATTTCATTTTTCCATGCAAGAGTCCAAGTTCAAAGTCGGAAAAGATTTTCTTAAGATTTTCGAATTCAATTTTGACGGCTTTAACAGATTTCAAAGTTTCCGATTCTGATTCTTCGATCAAGGGACATACTATAAAAATTTGTGATTTGGAATTTATTATTTGAGTTTTCATCCACTGATAACCATTATCTCTTTTTTCTTTAGGTACTAAAAAAGTCTTAATAACTTGACGGCCCTTTGGCATTTCCTCAATATAACTAAGATCAAGTTCACCATATAAGGTCAAGGCTACTGTTCTTGGAATTGGTGTCGCTGTCATAGTTAGCAAGTGAGCATTTAAAGTTTTTTCCTTTAGTAAAGCTCTTTGATTAACTCCAAAGCGGTGCTGTTCATCAATTACAACCAAACCGACTTTATCAAGTCTATATTTCTTACCTAATAGAGCATGAGTGCCTATTAATATGTCAGATTTTTTTGGAAGCTGGGTAGTTTTTATTGAGCTTGTAAATAAATGTATCTTAGGTTTGTTTGATTTAAATTTTTTGAATAAATTAATAAAGGTATTAAAATGTTGCTGGGCAAGTATTTCTGTAGGGGCCATGACAACAGATTGATACCCATTTAAATATGATAGATAACTGGCAACTGCGGCCACCACAGTTTTACCTGATCCGACGTCACCCTGCAGAAAACGATTCATCGGTGAACTTTTTTTTAAATCGGAAGTTATTTCATTTATGACCTTGTTTTGATCTCCGGTTAATTTAAAGGGAAGGGCGGCAATAAAATCGCGTACGGAACGCATATATGCGTTCCCTACATCAAACATATTTCCTACCTTTTCTTTTTTCCATTCCTGTTTTACTAAATACGAAGATAATTGAATTGAGAATAACTCATCAAAGGCCAATCTCTCTTTGGCTTGGTAAGCGGATTCAAGATTATCAGGAAAATGAATTTGTTCATAAGCGCTTTGTCTTTCCATCAACTTATTAAATGAAATTATCTCCTTAGGCAGCGTCTCTGCCACCCGATAATCAACTGACTCAGTTGATTTTAGGGTGGCGTGGATTTTTTCACGGATTGTTTTTGTTGAGAGACCTTTTTTTTCCGGATAGATAGGTACTATCCGTCCTGTGTGAATTTGTTTGTTTCCAACTTCGTACTCTTTCGGTTCGATGACTAATTTTGATCCGAATCGCTTAACTAAACCAGATATCGAAATAAATTCTCCGATTTTCATAACGCGTATTAGATATGGCTGGTTAAACCAGCTTACCTCAACAGGCCCAGTTTCATCAGAAACGACTACTTTTTGAATAGTTATCCGTGATCTGGTGTATTGATTTTTTGCATCATCTATTTTCCCCTGAATCGTAACTGTCTCTCCTTCCTGAATTTTATCTATTCTTGTAATTAAGGAATAATCTTCGTATCGAGAGGGAAAATAGTTTAACAAATCAAAGTAAGTATTAATTCCGAGTGATTTAAATTTGCGGATAGTAATTGAACTTGTTGAAGGAAGAGACTCTATCTTAGTGCCAAAAAAGTTCATTATTTTATAAACATTGGAGCAAATGATGTTAATACTAACAATATAGATGAAATAATAACAATCACTTTCCAAATGTTCATTTTTTTAATTTTTTTCCCAAAAATCTTCATAGTTGAAATTGTAACAAATTGCTATAATAAATGTATGTATTTATCTAGGAGATTGCGATTTCGTTCACAGTATGATAAAGAAAAATTAATTGCTAAATTGCTCTTTTTTCTGACCGGGGCTGTTGTTTTAGGATTTATTTTTATTTTTATACTCTTTGCCTGGTACGCTAAAGACCTTCCTTCACCTTCAAAACTTTCCCAACAAACAGGCTACTCAACCGTTTTTTATGACCGCGACGGTAAAGTCCTTTATGATATGTACAAAGACAAAAATCGTGTTCCGGTTATTTTTGAAGAAATCCCAAAAACGTTAAAGGAGGCAACTATTGCCACCGAAGATAAGAATTTTTATAAACATGGCGGTTTTTCTCAGACCGGAATGATTCGTGCGGTTTTCAATATGTTTTTAGGACGAGGGCTCCAAAGTGGTTCTACAATAACTCAACAATTAATAAAAAATGTTCTTTTAACAAACAGGCAAACAGTTACCAGAAAAGTTCAAGAAATAATACTAGCTTTTGAAGTAGAAAGACGCTACAAAAAAGATGAAATTCTACTAATGTATTTAAATGAGGCTCCCTATGGAGGCAGTTATTGGGGAGTGGGAACTGCTGCCAAGGCGTATTTTGGAAAATCGGTAAAAGACTTGAGTTTGACGGAATCGGCTATTTTAGCGGGACTGCCGCAATCGCCAAGTCTTTACTCTCCTTTTATAGGAAAGAACGAAGCTTGGAAAGATCGAACTAAAAGTGTCCTGCGGAGAATGAGAGAAGATGGTTATATAACCCGCGATCAGGAAAATTCTTCTTTAAAAAAAGTTGAGGCAACAAAGTTTATTGCCCCTAAAATTTTAATTGAAGCCCCACACTTTATTTTTTACGTTAAAGATCAGATTGAGCAAGAATATGGGTCTAAAATTATTGATCAAGGAGTCAAAATAAAAACAACTTTAGCCTTGGATGTTCAACAGACTGCTGAAAAAATAGTTAAAGAAGAAATTACGAAATTAAAAGATTTTAACGCGACTAATGCGGCCGTGGTCGTTCTCGATTCAAAAACAGGAGAGATTTTAGCTATGGTTGGTTCCTACGATTATAACGACGAAAAGTTCGGAAAATTCAACGTAGCTGAACTGGGTTTGAGGCAGCCGGGAAGTACGCTAAAGCCTTTCACGTACGGATTGGCCTTTGAAAAAGGCTATACTCCATCGTCGATATTTATGGATGTAAAGACGACCTTTCCCGATCAGGGTGGACAAGAATATATTCCGGTAAACTATGACGGGAAATTCCGGGGACCTGTTCAATTAAGGTTCGCATTAGGTAATTCGATCAATGTTCCAGCCGTCAAAATTCTTGCAGTTCTTGGGGTCCGTGATTTTTTAACCAAATTAAACGACCTGGGGATGACTACTTTTGCACCAACAAGTGAGAACTTAAAACGTTTTGGTCTTTCTTTAACTTTAGGCGGCGGTGAAACCACTCTATTAAATTTAACCTCCTCTTATGCTACTTTAGCAACGGGTGGTTTGAAACACGATATTAATTCATTTTATGATATATCAGATTTTAAAGGTAAAAATATTTATAAGAAAGTAAGGACGCAGGAAAAGAAGGTTTTTTCACCTGAAGCTTCATTTTTACTTTCACATATCTTATCTGATAATAATGCTAGAATTGATGAATTCGGTCCAAATTCTTACCTTAATATTCCCGGAAAAACTGTGGCCGTTAAGACAGGGACAACTGATGATAAGAGGGATAACTGGGCTGTCGGTTACACTAAGTCGATAACGGTAGGGGTTTGGGTCGGAAACAATGATAATAGCCCCATGAATCCAAAAATAGCTTCTGGTGCGACCGGTGCTTCGCCGATCTGGTACAGAATAATGCGTGAGTTATTAAAAAAATACGATGACGGCATAATTGATAAACCGGCAAAAGTCAAAGCTGTAACCATAGATTCATTTCTTGGGGGTTTGCCAAAAGATGGCTCTTCAACCAGATCCGAATATTTTGTTGAAGGGACAGAACCTAAAGATATTTCTCCATGGTATAAAAAGCTAAAGATATCTAAATCAAACGGAAAATTGGCTAACGAAGTTGAAGTAAAAAGTGGAAACTATGAAGAGAAGGATTTTATTGTCATTACTGAAAGTGACCCAGTTTCAACTGACGGAAAAAATCGTTGGCAGGAAGCAATAAATGCATGGGCTGGACAACAGTCAGATAGCAAATTCAAGCCGCCGACGGAAACATCTGATGCTTCCTCAGATTCAGTGATTGTTTCTATAAAAAGTCCCTCTAATCAAGCTACGATTTCATCCGGAAATGTTAATATAAAAGTAAAAATTACCTCAGTTGAAAAATTAAAAAATGTCAAAATTAAATTGAACGGTGAAGAAATAAGGAGTTGGAACGAAGATAAAAAAGAAATAGATGAGACAATTTCAATTACTGAGGACGGCGTCTATGAAATCCAAGTGACCGCAACTAACGAAAAAGATAAAAACGGTGAATCAACCATCAAATTCGGTGTCAACAAACCATGGGATTCTCCCACATCGACACCAACACCTACGCCTTAACCTTATTTAATTCTTCCTTCGCCTCTTCTTCAGTAATGTTCTTTTCAGAAGATGAATAGTAGAAACGTAAAGTCAGCTTATTTTCATAAACAGAGATAGCCTCAATTTTTTGCAATAATTTTGATTTAAACGCTTTCTGTCGTAAAACTGCGTAGGTTGTAAGAGGTTGAATTTCGAAGGTTTTGTCTAACTTAATTATTGAATAAGGATGAATGGGTTTATATGTTGGCACCAATTTAGAATTATCAATTAATGATTTAAAGTTTATTTCTGTCATAAATACCCCGGATTTTTCAATAATTTTTGATATAGATAGTTCATCGATATTCAATTCCCTGTATAAAGCCTCAATTATACCCTTAAGATCAAAATAATCGGTATTTGTGACTATTCCGACTTTATAGATTTCATCGGGTAGATCGTCTTTTTTTGGTAAATAAACCTTTGCTATTTCAAATAATTTTAGAACGTCTTTTTTTCCAATATTATCTTTAATGTTTTTAAACAAAGACGGCATCAAATCTGTTCTTAAGTATTCAATGTCTTTTGATAACGTATTTGAAAGTCGAAGATGTTTCTTTGAATCTAATCCAAATTCTATAATCTGATCTTTGGAAACCATCGAGTAATTAATTACTTCGTTTAAACCTAAATGTTTTAAGAATGTTTTTATTCTATTTTGAAAAACAAAGATATCCTCCATTTCTTTTGGTTGCTCAATGTATATGTTTGGCTGCAAAACTGAAGGGATATTATGATACCCGTAAACCCTAGCTACTTCCTCTATCAAGTCTTCGGGAATATTTATGTCGTTTAATCTCCATGAAGGTACGGTGATTTGCAATTTGTTTGGGTCGACACTAGGGTCGACCCCTACAATAAATCCCAAATTCGCTAAAATATCGTTAATTATTTTCTTATCGATCTTGACTCCGATTAATTTATCAAATTGCTTGTATTCAACATCAATTTCCTTTAACTTTACCGGCGACGGGTAAATATCCGTAATTTTAGATACAATTTTTCCTTTACAATATTTTTCAATTAATTGAGATGCAGCAACAGTGGTTGCTTCGACCCTTTTTTCGTCAAGACCCTTTTCAAAAAACGTAGCGGCAATTGTTCTTTGACCGGTTGACATAGTAGTTTTTCTGATCTTCGTTTTATTGTAAGTTTGGACAAATAACAAAACTTTCTTTGTAGCTGGGGTAATCGCCGAATTTAATCCCCCCATAATTCCACATAGATCAATTAGCTTTCCGGAGCCGTCTTCAATGACGATATCTTCACCGGGTAAGGTTATTTCTAATTCGTCCAAAGTTGTTAATTTTTCTCCCTTGCGTGATTCCCTAACGATCATAGTAGGGACAAGTCGCGACTTGTCCTTACCTATTTTGTCGTAATCAAACATATGAATAGGTTGCCCTAAGGTAAGCATCAAATAATTCGAAATATCTACAACGTTATTAATAACTTTTACTCCTGCAAGTTTTAATCTTTCTTTAATGTAATCTGGAGATTCTCCTATTATTACATTGTCGAAGATTATTGCCGTAAATCTTGAAACTAAATCCGAATTTTTAATTTCAACTTTTAAATCAAGACCTGATCCGGGTTTGATTTGATTTAGCTTTAAATTCACCAAGGGATTTAATTTTAATTCAGCTTTTTTTCCAAACATCGGTAAGATTGCTTGAGCTTCCTGAGCTATTCCAATAACCGAAGCTGTATCAATCCTATTTGAAGTAATTTCTATGTCAAAAACAAAATCATCTCCGACCTTTTCGACACTTTCTATAGATGGCCCACAAAGTGATAAATATTTTTGTATTTCATAGGGAGTCGCGTCTGTATCTAAATATTCAAGAAGCCAGTTATATGTAATTTTGATGTTCATAGTTAACAACTCGTTAACCCGTTAACGCGTTAACGGGTTTAAAACTGTTCAAGGAATCTAATATCCCCCGAATAATAATTTCTAATATCATCTAATCCGTATTTCATCATAATCACCCTTTCTATTCCAAACCCAAATGCCCAGCCGGAAAATTCCTTTGAATTAATTCCCCCTTCTTTCAAAACGTTTGGGTGAACCATACCTGTACCTCCCAATTCCAACCAACCGGATTTACATACACGACATTTTTTTTCCTCAATTTTTCCAGTTCCTCTACAGTTATTACATGAGATATCTACCTCGAATGAAGGTTCAGTAAACTGAAAATGATGCGGCCGAAGTCTTGTTTTTGTTCCTTCCCCAAAATATTTTTCGGCAAAATAATCAAGGGTCCCTTTAAGGTTGACGATTGTAATATCTTTATCAACACACAGTCCTTCAAATTGGTGAAACATTGGGGTGTGGGTGGTGTCCCAATTTGGCCGGTAGCATTTAGAAATATTAATCATTCTAATCGGAGGCTTTCCGACCCGTTTCATCTCGCGGTTTTGACCATTGGAGGTATGAGGTGTCAGGACCATTTTGCCAAGAGCCAAATGCGCAGGTACATCGATGAAGGAAGTTTCAACATCGTCGCGTGCCGGGTGATTGGCGGGCATATTTAAAGATTCAAATGCCCCGTATTCCCAATCGACTTCAGGATATGAAACACGGATAAAACTGATCTTTTCAAAGATCTTTGTAATTTCTTCGATTGCAAGAGATACGATGTGAAGACTGCCTTTTGGATATGCTTTCCCCGGTAATGTTTTATCAAAAAAAACATCAGTTTTGTTATCCTCAAGTTCCTTTTTCTTCACTATAATTAATTGATTAATTGTAGTTTTTAGCTGGTTTACTTTCTGACCATATCTTCGTTTTTCCTCGTTCTGAATATTTTTTATGTCCGAAAGAAGTTTGTTTATCTCGCCGTTTCGTCCTAAATATTTTATTTCCAACCTATCAAGTTCGTTTAAATTTTTCGCAGTATTGATTTCAGTTTCGTATTTCTTGATATCCATGATAAAGAAGATTATATAAGAAAAAAGTTATTTTAACAATACGGCAATTTGCCGTTATTTCGCTTTTTCGACGATTTTTTTGAAGACTGCTGGATGTTCTACAGCCAGTTGTGAAAGAATTTTACGATCAAGTTCGATTTTATTTACTTTAAGTTTATTAATAAAAACGTTGTATTTTACCCCCAATTCACGAAGGGCGGCGTTCATTCTCATAATCCATAACTGCCTAAAATCTCTTTTTCGAAGCTTTCGTCCTTTAAAAGCATATTCACCGGCATGAAGAACGGCTTCCTTTGCCTTTTTAAATTGCTTATGCCTGGTCATCCAAAAACCTTTGGCCATTTTCAAGACTTTTTTATGCTTCGCTCTAGTTCTAACTCCACCTTTAATTCTTACCATAATTATTTTTTACCCAACATCATTAACACTTTCCTTTTCATTCTTCCGACCACTTCTAATGTTTTCTTTTTTCGTCTTAACCAGCTTTTATTTTTCTTACCTCTTAAATGTCGAAAACCCTGTCCTCGGTTTAATACTTTTCCCTTAGGACTCACTCTAAATCTTTTCGCAGCCGACTTTCTGGTTTTTGGTTTATTTTTTGCCATATTATTTTTTCTTCGCAACAACTGCTCTTAATATTTTGCCTTCCAGTTTTGGAGGCTTGGAAATATTAACGTCGCCTAAACTAACAATAAATTTGTTAACTAGAGCAAATGCCATATCCCTCTTTGCGTTTTCCCTTCCTCTAAGTAACAAATTTATTCTTACTTGATGTCCCTCTCCTAAAAACTCTATCGATCGTCTTTTCATCCTGTCTAAATCTGCGCTACCGATAAACAATCCTAAATTAATATCTTTAACAACCCCCTTTTTAACACCTTTTTTTGCATCCTTTTCTTTTTTTTCTTCTTGATATAAAAACTTCTTAAAATCAATAATTTTAGCAACCGGTGGTACCGCTTTCGGAGCGATCAACACCAAATCTCCTTCCATTTCTTGGGCTTTATTTAACGCTTCTTGTTTGCTTAGCACTCCAATCTGTTCACCTTTTGCATCAAGCACTCTCAGCATCGGGGCTTCGATTCTGAAGTTTATAAAGTAAAACTTTCGCTGCGTAAATTTTCTTTTATGAAAAATTCTCAATTTGAGATTTTAATTGATTTATAAACTTATTAACTTCCAACATTCCCAAATCTTTTCCCTCTCTTGTTCGTACAGTAATAAATAATTTTCCTTTTTCTATTTCCTTTTCTCCAATTATAATCATAAAAGGTATTTTTTGCAAGGTCGACTCACGGATCTTCCCTCCAAGAGACTTGTTATCGTCATTCAGTTTGACCCGGATGTTATTTTTTTCAAGTTCTTTTTTAACTTCATCAGCTTGTTTCAAAAACTTTTCCGAAATCGGAAGGATAGCCACTTGAACAGGTGAAAGCCATAATGGAAAAATTCCTGCATATTGTTCAATCAAGATTGCCAAAAATCGTTCAAGTGAACCAAGAGGAGCTCTATGAATCATAACCGGGGTTTTTTCAAGGCCGTCAGAATCTACATACTTTAAATTAAATCTTTCCGGTAGCATAAAATCAATTTGGACTGTTCCGCATTGCCATTCGCGTCCGAGCGCGTCTTTGATCATAAAATCTGCTTTTGGACCGTAAAAAGCGGCGTCTCCTTCTGAAATAGAATATTTTGCCCCTGTTTTATCTAACGCCTCAATTGCTTTTTCTTGAGCTTTTTTCCATAAAGAATCTTCTCCTAGATATTTTTCTTTTTTAGACCTTACTCCAAGCCTTACTCGATAGTCTTTAAATCCAAATACTTTATACAATCTATTAATAAAGTTAAAAACGGAAACAAATTCGTCTACTGCTTGCTCAAGAGTACAAAAAATATGGGCATCGTCCTGTGTAAAAGCCCGCACCCGAAGTAAACCGGCTAATTCTCCAGATTGTTCGTACCTATATACAGATCCAATTTCAGCAATTCTATAAGGCAAATCCCGATAGGATTTAGGATTAAAAGTAAAAGATTGTATATGCATGGGACAAGTCATCGGTTTCACAAGATATTCTTCGCCGTCGACGTCCATTGGTGAGTACATTTTTTGTCGATATAAATCCCAGTGACCGCTCTTTTCCCATAGGGATTTTCGGCCGATGTGGGGACTATATACGTGTTTAAAACCCAGTTTTATCTGCTCGTTTATCATGAAGTTTTCAATTTCCCGTCGAATTATCGATCCATTTGGAAGCCAAAGAGTAATTCCCGGTCCGACTTCGTTGTTTATGGTAAACAATTCAAGTTCACGACCTATTTTCCGGTGATCTCTTTTCTTCGCTTCCTCAAGCATTTTTAGATAATTTTCAAGTTCTTCTTTTGCTGGAAAACAGGTTCCGTAAATTCTAGTCAGCATCTTATTCTTTTCATCACCATGCCAATAAGCTCCTGCAATCGAAAGAAGTTTAAAAGGTCCGACTTTTCCGGTCGATTCTACATGAGGACCTTTACAAAGGTCGACCATGGAGTTTTTTTCGCCTGGTTTACCTGTCCAATAAATAGTTACCTTTTCACCTTTTTTATCAATTCCGTCTATCCACTCTAATTTATAAGGATTATCTTTAAATAAATCTCTTGCTTCTTTTATAGAAATTTCCATTTTAGTTAGCGGAAGATCGAGGTTTTTCAACTGTCTCATTCGTTCCTCAATTTTTTTAAAGTCACTTTCCGATATTTTTATCGAATCTTTGCCTTCTGGATTATTGTCGAAGTCAAAATAAAACCCCTCATCAGTTGCAGGACCCATCGCAAGTTGAATTTGCGGATATAATTCCTTAACGGCTTGATGTAATAAATGTTCAGCCGTGTGCCTCATTGCTAATAAATTTTTGTTTTCCATGGTGGGCGCATCAGGACTTGAACCTGAGACCTTTACAATGTCAATGTAACGCTCTAGCCAACTGAGCTATGCGCCCGATTAGATAATTCTACCAAACAACCTCCCCTTTTTATATTCCAATATTTCAGCCACATCCAACCGCCCCGGTTGAACAGGCTTGTCAGCTTTAATATATATTGGAAGCTGATTATCAAGTAATGCTTCCTGGTAGCCCTCATATGTAGTAGCAATAAATAAAACTGATGAACTCCGACCAACATTTTTTTTCAAAAATGATTCGTATTTCTTTTTTCCAAGATCGGAAAGAATTTTCGCTCTTTTCATTTTCACAGCGCTTGACGGTTCTTTTAAATTCTTTTTCATGTAATGAGCTGCAGTATTATCCCGACTCGAAAATCTAAAAATATGGAACTTAGAAATTGGCGATTTTTCAAGAAAATCGTACGTGTTCCGGAAGTCTTCTTCTGACTCATCTAAAAATCCAACTATTACATCAGTCGCAATTAAGGCTAAAGGATTAATTTTCTGTAGTTTATTTAGCTTTTCCATCATTTCCTCGCGAGTATATCCGCGTTTCATTAAATTCAAAATTTTATTTGACCCCGATTGAATCGGAACATGAAAAAAATTCACTAATCGTCCAAGCGGTAAAATCTTTTTATAATAATTTAAGAACTCTGTTCCTATGCTCCACGGATGAATAGACCCAAAGCTAATTCGCGGTATAGTTGAATTAGTTAAAATAGTTTCAATTAGCTGAAATAGCGTTTCTTCAGTATCTAGCCCGAATGCTTCGGTATTGATTGCCGTTAGGATAACTTCGTTAAGATTTTTATGCTGACTAATTTGACTAATAATTTCCTTGATATTATATGACTTGGGCTCACCTCTAAGATAAGGAACTATGCAATAACTGCAAAACCTTAGGCAACCGTCCTGAATCTTAATTAAGGCTCTTCCAGAATTCAGATACTTATCTATGCCAGGCGAATTCTGACCTCCGAGGTTAGAAGTAGCGTGGCCAGAAAGTCTCTTTTGTAATATTTTGACGAGAAATTCTTTATTTATATTGTCGATGACAAGGTCTATAGGTAAATCTTTTAAAAGAGTATTCTTTTTCCAATAGGTTGCCGAACATCCCGTAACAACTATTTGCCCCTTAGGATTATCTCGTTTTAGTTTAAATATAAGTTGTTTAGCTTCCCTTTCAGCTTTATGTGTCACCGCACAGGTATTGACGATTGCTATGTCAGGACTGTTCGTTTTAAGGCTAAATCCGCTATCCTGCATCTCTCGGTCAATAACTTCTTTTTCAGCCTGGTTTACTCTACAACCGAAGCTGTAGGTATAAAATGTTTTCATGGCTAATATTATAGCTTAATTCTGTTATTCAGTTAACGCGTTAACGGGTTAACGAGTTGATTTGGAAAACCCGTTAACTGAGTAACTGTTTATAATATAGGTTTATCTTATAAATACTTGACATTCCTATAGTTTTCTGCTATAATGCCGACTAGATCCTAAGGTTCTTCTAATTTTTAGAAAAGCTTTAGGATTTTTTTTATATGAAAAAAATTATTGTCTTGATAGTTTTTCTTGCGATTTTTTTGATTTTTGCAAACCCTATTAAAGCTGAAATAATCGCCGGCTCATCTGCTCCTTTGACTCATCAATCCTTTATTTCTGACGAAGACATTCAATTAGAAAAAGAAAAACAACTTACAATAGTTATAGAGTCAGTTTTAAATCGTTATGATTCTCCTATGGCCGGAGAAAGTGAAGCATTTGTTAAAGCCTGTATAAAATATCAAATAGACTGTTATTTACTACCATCAATTGCTGGTTTGGAATCAACATTTGGTAAATTTATTTTGCCTAATTCCTATAACGCTTTTGGATGGGATCGAGGTTATATGATGTTTGAAAATTGGGCTGATGGAATAGATACAGTTGCAAATGGATTAAGAAAAGGTTATTTAAATAAAGGTGCTTTAACCGTTGAAGATATTGGTCCTATTTATTCTGAAAGCCCAACTTGGGCAGTCAGAGTAAATTTTTTTATTGATCAATTTCAAAAAGAAGAAGCTAAAATAACGTTGCTTTCAAATCAATTTCCTGTACAATTATAAAATGTATAGCTACAAGAAGGAGAAACTTCCAAAAAACACAGTCCAATTGGTAGTTGATGTACCTAAAGCTGACGTTAAACAAGAGGAAGGAGCGGCTTTTTTAAGACTACAACAAAAATTAACGGTTGAAGGTTTTAGACCGGGTAAAGCACCCAAGGATATTGCTGAAAAACATATTCATAAAGAAGATCTCTATCAGGAACTTGCACAAAAAATGATTTCCCGTATTTATTCAGAAATTTTATCTAAAGAAAATTTAAAGCCGATAATCTCTCCAAAAGTTGATTTAGTCAAAGCTAAAGAAGGTGAGGATTGGCAGATTAAAATTACCTTAGCAGAAAAACCTAATATCGTATTAGGAGATTATAAAAAAGTTATCAAGGAAGCTAAATCTAAAATAAGCAAAGCAAATATTTGGGTACCTGGAAAAGATAAGGATGCCAAAAAGCCTGAGGAAGACAAGAACAAATTATTAAACGAAGTCTTAACAGCCCTTTTAAAGGAAACAAAGCTTGAAATTTCTGATCTGGTAATCAATGAAGAGATTAACCATCGTTTAGCCCATTTGCTTGACGAGATTCAAAAAATAGGCCTAACCACGGAAAACTACTTAAAATCCAAGAATTTAACCATGGATGCACTTAAAGAGCAGTTCAAAAAAGAGACTGAAGATACCTATAAACTGGAGTTCGTTTTGGCAGAAATCGCCGATAAAGAAAATTTAAAAGTCGAACAAGAAGACCTAAAGAAGTTATTTGTCAACATAAAAGATGACAAAGAAAGAAAAATTGCTGAACAAAATAGTTATTACTACGCAACCATCCTTAGAAAGCAAAAGACACTTGACTATCTGATTAGCCTGTAGTAAAATGTAGGCATGACACAAACCCAAAATACAAAAGCTAAAAGTCAAAAATATACAGAGAAAAATCCTCTGGAAAGTCTTCGTGATTTAGGTACCTCAACAGCAAAAGATACCGCAGACGCATTTGGAAAAATTGGCGGAGGAATGTTAGACCAATTTTTTGGAAGCTCTGATAACGATGAAAGTAAAGATTTGGGAAATGAATTAAATTTCAAAAAGGAATTAGATAAAGCAAAAGGGAAAAAACAAGAAGTTAAAGTATTTAACTACCAAGAATACTATGAAAATACCCTTATCAAAAAGCAGATCCAGGAACTGACCGAAGCTATAAAAAAAGAGATCGAAATGATTAAACGTGCGGACGCATCGCTTATTAATGATGTTAAAGACGTGGAGAACTTAACAATTAATGGCTTGCCGGAAAAACCAGGAATTTATCATATTCGATTTCTTGAACTTGTATTAAATATTTTAAGGCATTTAAGAGCGAAAGTCGGAGAATCAAAAACCTGGCTTCAAGCCCTGATGTCTAAAAAGAAAAAAAGAGGTTCTGCTTTTGCTGTCCGCAGTAAAAAATCAGGTACTCAATATTCAATGTCGCAAGAACTGTCTAATTCAAGAAGCGTTCAATAAACTTTACTCAAGGGCTTTCAAAAACGTATTAACCCCATTCTGCCAGCTACCGTTTGAAGATGGTGTATATTTTTGCATAATTGCGGAAGCAGTAACCAGCCCCTCATCGATGTAATGTTCTTTTATTCCTTTAGCAACTGTTTCAATTGCCTCATCGTAAGAGTCAAATCTCGTCACCGTTGTTCCATAAATTCCCCAACCCCAACAGTTGTATGAATTATCGGGAATAACCCGGCATAAATTTGACTCCTGCATTGCTATCGCTGGCAGCAAGCGATAATCAAACTGATACTTATCCGAAACCTCAATTATCTTTTCTGCATAAAGGTATAAATCAGAATTATATTGACGTAAAAAGGCTTTTAGGTTCGCAGCTCTAGCGTCGCCTGATTTTATCTCCGCAGAATAGCCGTCTGATAAATTTGCCTTATATGAGGCAGTAAATTGGTAGTTTTCGCTATTTCTTCTATCTGCAATTTCCCCAAGAACCTGGGCAAAATCTTTTCGCGTCTTAGTATAGATAAAAGTTTTATCAATCAAAAAAAGATTAAGAATATTAAGAAACAAGTATATTACAAAAAGAACTCCTGCTTTTCGCATCATGCTTTCAATATAGGGTAAAACAACAAGAAAATCAATAGAAATGTGAGTCCGCGGGGACTCGAACCCCGAACCAATGCCTTAAGAGGGCACTGCTCTACCAGTTGAGCTACGGACCCAAATTTGAGTGCTCCCAGGAGGAATCGAACCCCCATCACTGGTTCCGAAGACCAGTACTTTATCCGTTAAGCTATGGAAGCTGTCGCACTAATATATTATACTAAAACATGCTCCAACTTATCTTATATTTGTTGTTAGTTTTTTCGCTTCTTATATTTCTCCTTTTTATGTCTGTTTATGGAATTTCATTAATAATTTCTTCGCTTTACGGCGCACCTTATGTTCCAACAAAAAACAAACTAGCGTTAGAGATTTTAAAGGAAGTTAAGTTTAAAAAGAATGGATTATTCATCGAACTGGGAAGCGGTGACGGCAGAATTGTTAGGACCGCAGTGCAAAACTATTCAGTAAGGGGTATGGCCGTCGACATTAATGGTCTATTAATCATCTGGTCGAAGTTTCTAGCAAAGCTTGATAAGACATATCAAGGAATTAACTTTGTAAACAAGAATATTTTAAAAGTAGATTTAACAAAGGCAGATTATATTTATCTTTTCCTTTTTCCGGCGTTGATTAAAAAGTTAATCCCAAACTTCGACCGAGATTTAAGAAAAGGAACTGTGATTATTTCTCATGGCTTCCCCATAGAAGAATATAAAAACAAGATTATTAAGAAAGTTGATCGGAGCACCTTTCCAACGTATTACTATCGGTTTTAATAAAGACAGTCTTTATAAAGACTGTCTTTAAATTATCTCTTCTTTTCTTTTTCTTACGAACGATATCCATTCCTCGACTACCTCAAAGATTAATTTAAACGGAGCTTCAATAATAAAATCAAAGATAAAAATAAAGAAATTTAGTTTAGCAAGACCTGAACTGAAAAATTTTCCTAATGATAACATGGGCATAAAGAAAAAATCGCCGACTGGCGCTAAAATACTTGCTTTTTCTTCCAGTCGCAATTCTTTTGTTACTTGGCGTATTCTATACGAAAAGAAAGAAACCACACTTACAAAGAAAATAAAAATTGCCTGACTGACTAAATTAAATCCTAAATTGCTTAAAAATTCGTAAATCAAAGACAACGTAACTAAAAATGTTAAAGAATAAAAAACTGTAAAACCGAATATTAATAGAGGTCTTTTTGCAGATGATTTTTTAGGAACAAAAGCAACTTTAGTTTCAAATGATTTATCTTCATCGATAATATCAACGATTCTTTGAAATATTTTTTTAGTATTATCATCTCCAGGAACTTTAAAAAATCCCAGAATTCCGATCATTAAAATTGGAGGAAAAATACTATTTATAATAATTGCGTTTCGATTTACTTCACCATAAAAATACATCGAAACAGGAATTTCCAAAATTATGGCAAATATCATTTTTGTTAACAAAATATATATAAAGCTTCTAACAGCAAGTGTTCGGATACGAACGCCGAGCTGCTGGTATTTTACCCTACAAGTTGTGTCTACTTCGTTCCATAGTTTTTCACGATCAGTAAGTATCGTTTGCAACTCATCAGGCTTACTTTTAATTAATGCAAACAAAATTAAAAATGGGGGTAGTTGCTTGCGGACAAATTTAGCCAGATTATCAACATAAGGGTTACTTGCTGTTTCATCAATTTTCTTGAATATTGATGGAAACTTTGAACCAAGTGAATTTAATTCTTTCTCAGTGTAATTAAAAAGCGTTTTGTAAAATGTTGTAAATAAATGATATCGAAGATAAGATCTGTCACTTTTAGCAAAAACTTTTTCTATAGCCACTAAAAAATAAGCGTCTTTTTGATCTTCCTTTAATCCTTCAATTTTTATTTTTCGCCGTAAAACCTGATATATAAAAAAGGAAAGATTTGATTGAACAGCGGCGGATTCAGGTTTTAAGGTTTCCTCAATCTCACAGGTGAGTAAATCCATTAAGAACTGATCAAGAAATACTCGAAGTTCGTTATCTCTGCCAACTACAAGCTGACGCCTAAGTAGAACGTATTTATCGACTAAGCCCTGAATTATGACGTTATCCTCGGCTCCAAGCACACCATTATCGAAATATCTTGCCCAGAGAAGTTCGCGAAGTAAATTTTCAGCTTCCCCATGACCATCAGGGTTTAATGAAAACCGGCGGCGCAAAATTCGTTCAATTGCAGCCCGAAGAATTAAATGATCCTCACGGTATTCAACAGCATTTCTTACCCGTTCATAAACAAGAGCAAAGAAAGAAACTGTTTGTGAGACAGATAAAGCTGAAATGTCGTCTGGTCTGGCTCTTTTTTTTGCGTTTTTAAAGGTGTCAAGAAGCGCCTTGGTATACTGGGAAAGAGCTATGGTATTATCTTCAGTTGTCTTAACCTCTTCGTCTGGCATAAAGTAGCCACATTATACGATTTTTAGGTTGTTTTTACAAGGTCGGGCCTTATTTAAGAGAATCTACGTTTACTCCAACCTTAAAATCTATCTCACTTAAACTATGCAAGATTTTACTAACTTGATTTTTAAGCAAATCATATTTTTCTTGTGTCTTTCCCTCAAATTTAATAGTCAAATAGGGGCCGTTTTGCGAAGCTCTAACTATCATCATTTCATCTTCCGTATCCATTCGAACACCGTCTAATTCAACGTATTTAGCGGTTGGATAAAGTTTCTTTATTTCCCCGCCTATTTTATCAGTAACAACGGCAAATTTTATATTATCAGCGCATCCAACTTTTATTTCCGGACTGGAAAAATAATGAGGAAGTTTGGAAATCGTTTCTTTTAATGATTGGTCAACTCTAGTCAAATATGCTAGCAAACGTAGAGAAGCTATTGCCCCGTCATCATGACCATAAAAATTATCAACAAAGAAAAAATGTCCGCTTAATTCTCCTCCAAAAATGGCTTTTTCTTCTCGGACTTTTGCTTTAATGAAAGAATGACCGGTTTTCCACATAATTCCGGTACCATTGTTTTGTTTGATTACTTCATCAACCTGTTTTGAACATAAAACATTAAAAATAATTTTTGAATGAGGAGCAAAGTCCAAAACGTCCTTGGAAAAAATTGCTACTAAAGTATCATTCCAAATCAGATTGCCTTCGTTGTCAACAACGCCCATTCTGTCTCCGTCGGTATCGTAGGAAAAACCTAAATCGGCCTTTTCACTTACCACTCGCTTAGCCAAACGTTCCTGGACTTCTTTTTCAGTTGGATCGGCAACGCCGACCGGAAAGCTTGGATCAGGGGTAGTATTTTGTTCGATCACTTCACAGCCAACTGACCGTAATATTTTTGGGAGAAACAACCCTGTTGTAGCGGCACAGGAATCAACGACAACTTTAAATTTTCCAATTTTACCGATTCTTCTAAGTAAATCTTTTTGATAATCCGGAAATATATCTTGTTGAACATGCTCGCCTTTTTTTTCAAGAGAAATAAATTTCCCTGCTTTAACTAATTCTCTAAAGCTAGTAATTTCTTCAGTGACCATCGTTTCCGAGTAACCTGTCCCGAACTTAAAGCCGTTATATTCTTTTGGATTATGGGAGGCGGTGATCATCACCATCCCTCTAGTCCTAAAGAAATATTGCGCAAAATAACATATTTGAGATAGAGTAATCCCAATATCGTAAACTGTCACTCCAGATTCGGTTAATCCTTTGACAAATATATCTCTAAATCGCGGTGAGGATTCACGGGAATCAAAACCGATAACACAATCATATATACGTCGTTGTAGCAAATATGTTGCATAACCTTTAGCAAGTATTAATACGTTTTCGTCATCTAAATCAGTACCGACCACTCCACGTAAATCGTAACCACGAAAGACATGATTCGGAACTTGTTTCATTTATCAATTATAAGTAATAACAGGCTAATATATCAAGCGACTTTTTAACAGAAAAAGGTGTTCCATTCGTTTTCGAATTAACGTCAATTCTATGCAATCCTTGATAAAAATTTATCAAATTTTGTAGTTCCCAATATTTTGCCTGATTTGCCAGTTTTCCAATCTGCCAGGACATTAATTTGGGAATTTTTTCACCCGTTTTTGTTATTAATATATTTCTCATATGGCGGGCTAACATAATAAAAATGAAAATATCTTCAGTTGATTCCGACAAAGTATTTAATGTATCAATAAACGTTTTTAAATTGCCCGGATAGCAAGAATCTAAAAGCTTAAAAATATTTTTATCAGGTTTAAATTCCTTGATAATAATCCCTTTGATTGATTTTAAATCCCTAGCAGAAGTTTCTTCCTCCCAATCATAAACTTGAACGTCTTTTGAATTAATAATCGCCTTAATTTTTTTCTCGTTCCTATCACTCATCTTTTTAAATACTTTTTTATTAAGACCTTGAGTAAAATAGGCTCGTTTTGAGGCAAAAAGAGAGGTTTCTGAATCGCCCGTTTCATCAAGTTCTAACACCTGGTGATAATCAACGTTAACGATTTCAAAATCTTTTTCCTTTAATAATTTTTGTTGATCGGTAAAATAATTTCGTGACGCAATCGAATCCTCGCCACAGATAATTGTGAGCATAACAATAGTTTATCAAGTTTTTAAAGTTTTAAAGTTAGCTTTTATTAATTGCTTGAAAATAAGTTACTTAAAAGTATAATTTGATTATGTCAGAACTAAGAAAACGACACACTGCTTCAGAAGATGAAATAAGGGCAATTATTGAAGGAATAGCTTCAGCAAGTACCACAGGCTATTTTTATGATAGTCAAGTAAGGAGAGAGTTGGAAAGACAAGGAATTGATTTGAGGTCCTCTAATTTTCAAGCAATTTGTGGATCAATGTTTTATGAAGATCGATTAGGACCGAAAATAGGAGGTGAAAGCCGATTTCCAAGAAGTGTTAAAGATAGAGTTAAACCAATGCCAGAGGCTCCATTAATGGCCGGAGCTCCAAATTTGGGTTTGCCAAACGCACTCAAAATTGTAGACGGCACTTACCGCCATGGTGCTAAGGGTTCTAGAACTGGAGGGATTGGTCATGCAAAACCAAGAGATTTAAGACCCAAATAAATCTGCATATGAAGGAATATGTCATACGGATTGACCTGAAGCTTGATTTTTTGTATTACAATTGTTACAATTCAGTTGTATGAAAAAAAGTACTGAGTCGCGAACTGCTTCCGATCCTTTTACAGAACATAGTAAAAAAACCATTGCTGCGTTGGTTACTGGTGTTTTTGCAACAACCGTAATGATATTATTTTTTTCTGCGCGTCATTTATTACCATTTAATACGCCAGATTTATCCCCACTTGAAACAACCGCCCGTATGTTAGTACCTCTTGCCTTAGGAATGCTTGAATCCTCTAGACAAAACCATTTAGCCAATAGATCCCTAATAAATGGTTCTGGAGAAAAAGGAATGGTTTAAAGCTTCAAATAATAGTTTACTCTGCGAAATTTGATAACTCTGTTATTATTAATTTATGTACGATCTTATTTGCGTTGGTAATATTGCTATTGATCTTTACTACAAAGGAAAAACCTTAACAAATAAAGATGGGCGGTTTCAATTAGCTATAGGTGGGAAATATCATGCGGATTATTTTCACGAAGATATAGGAGGAGGAGGTTGTAATGTAGCAGTAGGAGTTGCTAAACACGGATTAAAAACAGCAGTTTTCGCTCGAATCGGAAATAATAATTTTAAAGAAACTATTCTAAACAGACTAAAACAAAAAAATGTGTCCAGCGAGTTTTGTCAGTTTGAGGAAAACTATAATATTATTTCTTCGATATTGTTGATTGACTCGGGAGAACGGACAATAATTAGTTACGATACTCCCGGTCACATGGTTAAAAAATTTTTTCTTCACGACGATTTAAAAAAAGCTAAAAATATTTATGTATCTTCACTTACTAATGTTTCCATTGAGGATAAAATTGAAATAATTACCTATCTTAAAGGTGATCAGACTCTGACATTTGTTAATCTTTCGATAACTGATTGTAAACGTGAACCGGAAGCACTTTACAAGATATTCGATAGTTTAGACGTATTAATAATTAATGCGCATGAATACGGAGAATTAATTAAAAAACCTTATAAGGAAATAAATTTAAAAAATTTAGAAATTACACTCCCCTATCTTAAAAACAGAATTTTGATTATAACCGATGCCGAAAAAGGCAGCTACGGTTATTATAAAAATGAAAAATATTTTCAAAAGGCGGTAGCGCCTAAAAAAATTGTCGACACTACAGGTTGTGGAGATGCTTATACGGCCGGTTTTATTGCTCAATATTTAAAATCTAAGGACATAAAATCTTCAATGGAATCCGGGGCAAAATACGCAGCAGAAAAGTTAACGAGAATTGGGGCAAACTAATGTAAATAAATATAAGCCAGTCCGCATGCGACCGCATCTGCCTTGTCATCCTGTGTTAACACAATCCCGGTTGTAAGCCTTATCATCTTTTGAACTGCCAATTTGTCAGCTTGTCCATAACCTGTCACAATCTGTTTAATTTGAAGCGGAGTTAAAAATTCCACTTTAATTTTATTTTGAGCAGCCAAAAGCATAACAATGCCTTGGGCTTGGGCAACGCGAATAAATGTTTTTTGGTTTCTAAAGAACAATAACTGCTCTAAAACCATTACATCCGGCTGATATTTTTTAAAAACTTCTTTGAGCTTTGAATAAATTTCCTCTAATCTAATTTCCGTAGATTTTTCCTTAGACGTCTTAATAAGCGCGGAAGTGACGTACTTTTTATCCCTAAAAATTGCATACCCGGTCCGTTCTATACCGGAATCAATGGAAAGAATCGTCATGGGGATATTATAACGAATTTGAAAAATTTGTGTTTTTTTATATTTAGTACTATAATCGTGGCATATGGACGGTAAGATAGGGCTAAAAGGTTTAAAGAATCTTAATTTTGCACCAAGTAAAAATACTCTTAAAAAAAACTGGAACTGCTCTAGTTTTATTACTATCATCTATCGCATTGACTGCTTGTTCTCAAAGTGAAAAAAGTAACTCATTTATTATTTGGGCACCGTTATTGTGTATTTTTGGTCCAAGTGTTGTGGGAGCTGTTATAGTAGGCATTGTCGCAGCTATTGATGATAAAATTAATCCAGGACAGTATGCGGAGTCAGAACCGTATGATTGGAGTAAAGGTGGAGATCATTAATTTTTTTAAGTTCTTAATAATCTCATTACAAAAAGACTTTTTTAAGCGCGGAAATGGCGTCAATTTATTCGTTATTTTGGAATAATTTTAAGAAGTTGTAAAGAAAGTAAACCCATCAATACTACTGAGAAAAAAGATGGGAGAGTCGCTACTTAGTAACTCTCGACTAAAACCCTTACGGGTCTTACATCTAAGTCCTATCAACCCCGTATTCTGCGGGGAA
>Ga0172379_10003338_pt1 | contig 25829 bp, 24 predicted proteins | sample GrowelOW334metaG_FD_119756 | JGI IMG/M metagenome (GOLD analysis project Ga0172379, IMG submission 119756) | Groundwater microbial communities from an aquifer near a municipal landfill in Southern Ontario, Canada - Groundwater well OW334 metaG | ecosystem: Environmental > Aquatic > Deep...
AGAGCTTTCGCTCACTGGTTTTCGAAACCAGCGCCATACCATTCATGCCAACCCTCCAAGTTGTTATATTTTACCAAAGAGACCGCCTATCATGATACTTAACCAAAAAGTAATAATTCCGCCAACAATATCTAAAACATAATGTTGTTTAACAAAAATCGTGGAAACACATATTAAAAAATTTATTGACCAAATTAAAACTGCCTGTTGAGGAAAGGCTAACAAAAGAAAATATGAGCAGATTAGAGTAGCAAATATATGAGCGCTTGGAAAACCGTTTGTGTCGCCGTCATGTCTATAAATTAGGGCAATTAATTTACTAAAATGGTCTTTTCGTTTTATCACCGGACGCTTAACTCCGTTGGGAATAAAATACCAAAATAGTTCGGCAATGATGTAAGAAACAATATAAGTGACAAAAAAAGTGTTAATAACGCTTGAGTTCCATAACAAAACTATTGTTGTAATAATATAAATAAAATATCCAAGGTAGGGGATAATAAAAATAGGAATCAATGGAATATTGTCGTCAATTATTTTTATCTTCCAATAATATTTTGACGCTCTTTTATTTAAAGGCAGATAAACGCTTTTTACCAGTAAAAAAAGAGTTAATAAAAATATCTTGTTCATAGTATTATTATAACTTCAATTGTGAATAATGGCTGTTTGAAGTAAAATTAGAGGGACACGGTGCGTTGGCGAAGTGGTAACGCGACTGTCTGCAAAACAGTTACTGCGCCAGTTCGATTCTGGCACGCACCTCAAAATAAGGAAGATGGGCAGGACGGTAATGCGCGAGTCTTGAAAACTCGTGAGCGCAAGCTCTAACAGGTTCGACCCCTGTATCTTCCGCCATTTTATGTTTCAAAGCCCGACTCATGGAGAAGTTGATCTGGAAAAATTAAGGAATATCGTGTCGACATATATGGCTGACGATAAAAAAGCTAAGTACGAAATAATCGTCGGTACCGATTCTCAAAAGATGGAAAAAGGAGGATACGATTTTGTCTCGGCTCTGGTTATTCACAGGATCGGTTTTGGCGGAATTTATTTTTGGAAGCGCGAGATCAATAATAAAAAAATGGCTTTAAAGGAAAGAATTTATCGGGAAGCAACCATGTCGCTTGAAACCTCAGAAAATTTTGTTGAATTATTTAAAACAAATGGAATTTCCCGCTATGATATTCAGATCCATGTTGACATCGGTCCCAATGGGGAAACAAGAGATATGATCAATGAGATTAGTGGAATGATAAGGGGGAGCGGGTACGAAGTAAAAATAAAACCGTATTCATACGGAGCATCAAAAGTAGCTGACAGATATACTTAAAGATACTCTCTCACATTTGTGTCATTAATGACAAAACTAGTTCCTTCACCTTTGACAATTCTGTAGGCAACTTTCCGGGCGATTCCTTCGATCGTTCTTTCGAGACTTCTTATTCCCGAATCAAATCCTAACGGTCGAGTGATCTTCATCCAAACAGAATCCTCAATTTTTATATTTTCCGGTGTCAATCCAACCTCTTTTATATAACGTGGAAAAACGTAATTTTTAGCAATTGCAATTTTTTCCTCATCAGTATAAGACGGCATTTGAATTACTTCCAACCGGTCCATAACAGCCGTTGAAATATTATTAGTGTTGTTGGCTGTCGCAATAAATAAAACTTGGGACAAATCAAAAGGAAAGTCAATAAAATAGTCAGTGAAATTATTATTCTGACCAGGGTCGAGAAGTTCAATTAAAACACCCATGATAGCTGCCCTTGACTCCGGAGTGATTCTGTCAAGTTCATCAAGAAGTATAACCGGATTTTGAGTACCAGCCCGTCTTAAAGCTCTCATGATCATTCCCGGTTCCGCTTCCGGAGAAGTCTTTGACTGACCGCGCAGATCAAGAGCCGATGAAAGTCCCCCAAATGGGATTCTCATAAATTGGCGGCCTAAAGCTTCCGCGACCGACTTGGCAAAAGTAGTTTTTCCGGTACCAGCCAGTCCGACAAAAAATAAATTGGGAGCATGATGAGTCTCCGGAGCGACTCCTTTTTTTTGCAAAATTAAAACTGAAATATATTCGATTATTCTCTCCTTAATTTTTTCAAGTCCAAAATGATTTGCTTCCAACACTTGTTTTGCATGGTTAACATCTAATATGTCATCGGTTTTTTTATTCCAAGGAAGATTAACGATCCAATCAATATATTTAGCGGTAATATCCAGTTGTGAAAGATTCCCTCCGTGTTTCAGAGTGAGATATATTCTTTGAATTTGCTCAGCCGCCTTATCATGGAGATTAGCAGGCAGATCAGCCGACTGCAAAAGAGTCTTCAATTTTTCTATTTCTGACAAGCTATTAGTTTCATCCATATTGTTAGCAGACTTTCATGTCATTTGATAAAATCCCCTTGACAACGAAAATTTTTTGGGGTATATTTCATCATATAAAAATTATAAGTTAATTACAAATTCCAATTTTTTTCATATGTCAAAAACTAAAGGTAATATTCAACCTCTTTTTGATTACGTATTAATTAAACCGGTAAAAAGTGAAGAAGTCCTTCCTTCCGGTATCGTTCTTCCAGATTCTGCCAAAGAAAAGCCACAAGTAGGCGAAATAATGGCTGTCGGTCCGGGATCAGAATGTTGTGGAGAATGCTGCGGTGAAGAAAAAGATAAATGTGGTGGTATGGTTGTTAAAGTCGGTCAAAAAGTTTTGTATAAAAAATGGGGTGGTAACGAAGTTAAGGTAGGGCATGAAGAATGGCTTTTGATTGAACAAAAGGATGTTATGGCAATTGTTGAATAAAATTATTAATTTAAATTAAATAAATATGGCAAAACAAATCATTTACGGAGCTGAAGCTCGCAAAAAACTTCTTGACGGTGTTGATAAATTAACAAAAGCGGTCGCAACGACCTTAGGTCCAAAAGGACGAAACGTCGGACTTGAACGGAAGTGGGGAGGACCGAGCATCATTCACGATGGAGTCTCCGTTGCAAAAGATATTGAACTGGAAGATGCATTTGAGAATATGGGAGCCCAATTAGTTAAAGAAGCAGCTTCAAAAACAGCTGATATTGCCGGAGATGGGACAACAACCGCAACTATTCTTGCCGGTTCAATCGTATCTCAGGGAATAAAGATGATTACTGCCGGATCAAATCCGATGGTAATGAGAACAGGACTAATGAAAGGATCGGCTTACGTTGTTTCTGAACTTAAAAGAATGGCAAAAACCATTACTTTAAAAGATGCGGCTAACGTCGCCACAATTTCTGCCGGAGACGCCTACCTAGGTAATTTAATTGCCGATGCTTTAAAACGGGTGGGTGGAAAAGATGGAGTCGTTACGGTTGAGGAAGGAAAAAGCTTGGAGACAACCGTCGATCATAAAGAAGGAATGCAGTTTGACCGGGGTTTTGCCTCACCTTATTTTGCTACCGATTCAGATAAAATGGTTGCAGAAATTGAGGATGCTTATATTTTGATTACTGACAAAAAAATTACGGCAGTTTCAGACTTGCTTCCATTTTTGGAAAAGTTTGTTAAAGTTTCCAAAAATTTAGTGATCATTGCCGAAGAAATTGAAGGCGAAGCTTTGGCGACATTAGTAGTCAATAAACTTCGTGGAACATTTAACGCGCTGGTCGTTAAAGCTCCAGGATTTGGAGACCGCCGAAAAGAAATGTTGGAAGACATTGCTATTTTAACCGGGGGAACAGTCATTTCGGAAGATTTAGGCAAAAAACTAGAAAATATTGAAGTAGCCGACTGCGGCCGGGCTGACAAAGTAAAATCAGATAAAGAAAACACTTCAATCATCGGCGGTAAGGGTGATAAAAAATTAATCAACGGACGGGTTGAAAAAATTAAAAGAGAATTGCATGAATCAACCTCTGACTTTGATAAAGAAAAGTTCCAGGAAAGATTAGCTAAGCTTTCCGGTGGAGTTGCCGTCATAAATGTCGGAGCTGCGACCGAAGTTGAGCTAAAAGATAAAAAAGAAAGAGTGATTGATGCGGTTGCCGCCACAAAGGCAGCTCTTGAAGAGGGAATAGTTCCAGGTGGAGCTGTTGCTCTTCTTGACATCAGTCAAAAAATGAATTCAAAAGACTTGGAAAAGTCAGGAGCCAGCAGAGATGAAGTGATTGGCTTCGAACTTGTTAAAAGTGCAATTGAATCCCCATTTACAAAGTTAATGGAAAATGGTGGACTAAATCCGGGTGAATTAATTGCCAAAGCCCGATCAGCCAGTGCCAAGGGACAAGGTTTTGATATTTTAAAAACCGAGTCAACCGCAACAGCTGAAACGATCGACATGATCAAAGCAGGAATTATTGATCCATTAAAAGTGGTTAGAACTGCCGTTGAAAACGCAGTTTCTGTCGCCACAATGGTATTGACAACCGAAGCTTTGGTTGCCGACCTGCCGGAAAAGAATCCTCCAGCCGCCCCAATGGGAGGCGGAATGCCGGGAATGGGCGGAATGGGATATTAAGGAAAAACTGTTAAACGGTTAAACTGTTAAAACTTAAACAGAAACCAAAAAAAGGCCCTGCGGAAACGCGGGGCTTTTTTGTTATTTTTTAAGATATTTTTCAAGAAATTGAACTGTTTTCATCCAAGATTCCTTAGCCTCTTTTGGGGCGTAATTTTCGTTGGAGGTATTAACAAAGGCGTTTCCAATTCCTGGATATATAATAACTTCATGAGGCGTGCCGAGTTTAGTCAAGACACTGTCAAATATTTGGGCGCTTGCAACCGGAACTAAAACATCTTTATCTCCAAATACTCCAAGTATCGGCCATGTGATTGGCTTAAGCTTTTTCTCTTCAAGAAGCAGGTTCCCGTAATACATAACTGTTGCATTAAGTTTTTCCCCGCTTAGAGAAAGTTTTAAAGACTGTTCGCCTCCGAAACCCCAACCAAGAGAAGCAATTTTTTTTGATTTTTCATTTTCTTTCAAGTAGTTTACAGCCGCTTTCATATTTAATATTGTCTTCTCCTGATCAAGCGAACCGATTTTTTTTTGCACTTCTTCTGGAGTTTTTGCTTCGACCCCGTCGTATAAATCAACCGCCAACACAGAATAACCATACGATGCTAACGATTTTGCCAGGTCACGGATATTATCATTTAAACCCCATTTTTCGTGGATCATAACAACTCCAGGATAAGCTCCAACCGTTATTGGTTTAGCCAAAAAACCTTTGACCTTTTCAAAATAAACAACATCTTGAGACTTTACCTGATATGAGCCTTTTTCATTAATTACTTTGTTACTTTGAACTTTAAACGCAGATTTATACCAGATAAAACCAAGTAACAAAACTATTAAAATAATCCAAAAAACTTTCTTCATAAATAACGAGTATTACTAATACAAAATTAGTATTACATATATTTTAAAATTATGCAATAATGATATTTAATGTCTATTTAAAATAGAAATGATAAAAAATTTTATTAAGTCATCCTTAAAGATTCTCCTGGTTTTTATAGCTGTTTTAAGCGTTGCAGTAGGTCTTCCTCATTCGGTTTTTGCGGCAAGAACCATAACTTCCGCAACTTTAAACGGTTCTTCAAGTGTTACTGTCGCTCCTTCAACATCAATTAGCGCATCCGTTAATGTCACAACAGACGGAACCGGGACAAACAGCCGCTGGCGATCTACCAGCTGGAAGGTCGGAGCTGGGGCAACCACCTGTATTAATCACCCAAATCACGATAATGCCGGTTCATACAATGAAGTTTTTACAATTACCGCCCCAGCCAGCAATGGAACTTATAATGTTGTTTTTATTGCTTATAGGGATGATGCTTGTACTCTTAACGCCAGCGCAACCTATACTCTAACTGGTGGAATTATTGTTTCCTCACCCACCAATACTCCCATGCCAACACCAACCAACACACCGACACCCACGCCGACTAACACCCCCACTCCAACTCCCACCAATACTCCAACCCCGACTCCGACAAATACACCTACACCAACGCCAACTAATACTCCCACACCTACACCAACAAACACGCCTACTCCAACGCCGACTCCGGTTGGAACTCGGACAATAACTAATGCCACCCTTAACGGATTATCATCAGTGACAGTTTCTCCTTCAAGCTTGATAAGTTCCGCTCTTGACGTTACAACTTCCGGTAGTGGAGCCAGTGCCAATTGGGGATCAACAAGCTGGCAGGTTGGGTCGGGAACAATTATATGTGTTGATCACCCTAATCACGGAACAGCCGGTTCGTATTCAGAAGTATTTACTATTACTGCGCCTGCAAGTGTCGGAACATATGATGTTCATTATGTAGTTTTTAGTGATAATTCGTGTTCTCTTGATTCAAGTTCAACATTTACCTTAACAGGAGGGGTTACGGTTGCCGCACCAACTTCAACTCCCACCCCTACGCCATCAAACACACCTACACCTACTCCAACATTTACCCCAACACCCACTAATACACCAACTCCAGTTCCTCCTACCCCAACCGATACACCAACACCAACGCCGACAAACACTCCCACCCCAACGCCGACAAACACTCCAACTCCAACCCCTGTTCCACCAACCTCAACTCCTACACCAACTAATACACCTATCCCAACACCGACCCATACACCAACTCCTACACCTACCAATACGCCAACACCGATTCCTCCAACAAGTACCCCAACTCCAATAAGCACACCAACACCAACGGAAACACCGGTTCCTCCAACCAACACTCCTGCTCCAGTTCCAACAAATACACCGACGCCGATTCCTGTTCCAACATCTACGGCAGCCCCTACTTCAACACCGACTCCATCTCCCGCGCAATTCTGTGGCAATGGAATATGTGAGGCGTCAATTGGAGAATCCTGTTCAGTTTGTACCCTTGATTGTGGAGTATGTCCGACTTCAACTCCGACACCGACTGACACACCAGCTCCTGGAGTAACCGATACTCCTGCACCTGGGGTCACGGATACACCGGCACCTGGAGTAACTGAAACCACGACACCTGAGGCAACTAATACCTCTTCTCCACAATCTTCAAACCAAACTTCTGAACCAGGACCAACTTCAACACCGGCGCCAACAGCAACACCAACTCCGACACCATTTATTTTTCCATCTGTTGTAACAAACGGAATAGATCCGGCGCCACAAACAGGGGCAAAGATTACCGTCACTGGAAGCTTTTCTCCGGGAACCTTAGCCGTTTCCCGAATAGAAGTTACTTTTGACAACGGAATAAATTGGTTCTTGGCTCAAACTTCAGGAAATAACTTTTCTGTTACACAAGAAAATCTTGAAGATGGTAATTACCCTGTTCGGGCACGAGTGATCGATGTTAGCGGGCAAATAGGTCAATCCAATACCCAAATACTTGTCATTGATAATCTTCCTCCAATAATTGGAGGAAGTGCTTTCTCTTTTGGACCTCAAATTTTGTCACCTGACTCAGAAGGTTTAATTAGAGTTTCAGCTGATACTCAAATTACCACCGCCTTAAGTACAAGAGGTGGCGTAATAAAAGCTCAGATAAAATCAGATGGTCAAACTTTTCCATTAAATGTTCTACCCGGTTCAAATATTTTGACCGGAAACCTTTCGTTTAGTAAACCGGGTGTTAAAGATCTAATTGTTGATGCAGAAGATGGAGTTGGGAAAAAAACAGAACGATTAGTAGGCTCTCTTCTTGTAGAACCTGTTGGTAAAGTGACTAATGAAAACGAAAAACAAGCTATTAAAGATGCCTTGGCTTCAGTTTATTTCTTTGATAATAATTCTCAGACTTGGGTGTTGTGGGACGGAACTTCTTATGGCCAATCAAATCCGAAAAAAGTAGCCGATAATGGCAATTATAGTTTTATGGTGCCGGCGGGTAGATATTATGTTCAGATTGACGCTCCGGGACGTAGACGGGCCCAAAGCAATATTTTTGACTTTTCAAATACATCGGTTTTGAATGCTAATTTTAAAACTACCCCCTCTCTAAACATTCTTTCAAACATACTTCCTCCCGACACTTCAGATTTTTTGAACAAAAAAACAGAAAAAAAACTACCGCAAAATATTTTAGGTAGTAATGCCCCTATTTTTAGTTTGCCAAGTAATCTAGGGTTAGTTTCTCAAGATAGTTTTAAAGGAAAGAAGACAGTGTTGACTTTCATTTCAACATGGGCACCTGAATCAGTTGCTCAATCACAAATTCTTCAGAAATTATATTCGCAAATTTCACCTGATGAAAAAATTCTTGGTATCTCTTTACAAGAAACCGAGTCTACCACAGAAACTTTTGTAAAAAGAGGTGGATATAGTTTTCCAATAGTGTCAGACAGGGACGGTTATACAGCTGAAAATTATAAAGTTGAAGCTCTACCTTATCATGTATTTATTGATACAAAAGGGAAGATAAGAGAAACTTCTTCAGGCCTTCTGACTGAAGCAGAAATAATTAATAAATTAAATAAGTTACAATGATATTAATAATTTAAATATGTTATTAAAATTTTTGTTTTCCAATATCAATTTTACTTTATCAGTTTTTTCAGCTTTTGTTTTTTTTATCACTGGCTGGCTTTATCTTGACTCTTCAAAGGTTGAACGCAACAAATATAACTTAACTATTAGGAGCTTAGGGTTTTTTTTACTTGCTTTTTCCGCAGCTGCTTACGCAACCACAATTACTTCTACATTTTTTCTTTTAGTCACCCAGTGGATTGAAATAGTTGGGCTTGTGGTAATCATATTAACTCTATTAAAAGAATCAATGACAGGTCCTCCCGGTAAAAAATCATTAGCTATTTTCCCGATAACCATATTCACATCGTTTTTTTCTTTGATTCCGATAACGGCGTTTTTAAACCTTGTCATTGCGTTGATTTTTTTTAAAAAAATAACCCGAAGTTTCGAAAAGCAACTTATGCCTGTTTTTTGGGCATTTATTTTTTTAGCAACAGCAAAAATTTTAAGTATAGGATTTCTATGGAATGATACGACAAACGTATTTTTATCAAACTTCCTTTCTGATTTTGGACCTCTTTGGTTAGTCACCCGTTTAATCGAAGTTTTAGGCTTGATTATACTGGCAAAATGGACGTTGGGTTATATCCGTTTTAGATTAGCTTCACAGCTGTTTATTTCAATTGTTTCTGCTGCCTTATTTATCTTTTTGGTGACAACAATTTTCTTTACATTTTTGCTTTTGAGGAATGTTGAGTTAGATTCTTTGACTCATCTGGAAACCGACGTAAAAGTATTATATTATTCGCTTGAGAGTCACCAGAAAGAAGCTCTTTCAGATGTTAATACGATTGCCCAAGATGGGGCATTTTTAGAGGCGTTTGCTAACAAAAATAAGAAAGAATTACTGAGAATTACATCAGATTATCTTCTTATTCAGAATACAAATTTTTTGACGGTGACCGATAAAAGCGGAAACGTGGTTATGAGAGCCGAGGATAAAGAAAAAATAGGCGATAATTTAGGTCTTGATCCGGTTGTCAAATCGGCGTTATCTGGAAGAAAGCTTAGTACCATTATAACCATTCCCGGCGTTTTTTTACCTCTAGTTGAAATAAAAGCTGCAATGCCCATTACTATTAGCGGTCAGGTACAAGGCTCAGTCATTACAGGTTTTTTAATTGATAATGCTTTTGTTGACGGAATTAAAAAAATAACAGGACTTGATGTAGCGGTTTTTGCCGGCAACCGCCGAGCAGCAACTACTTTTCTTTTGCCGGATGGAAAATCAAGAGCGGTTGGAACCATTGAATCAAGTCAACAGGTAATTACTAAAGTACTTGAAAAAGGTGAGGTATTTATCGGGCCTTCGCAAGTCTTAAACCAATCATATTACACCGCATATGCGCCTTTAAAAACAAATGGTGACAAAACTATCGGTATGCTTTTTGTCGGGAAACAACAAACTGAATTGATAAAAGCAGCCAACCGTTCATTAGAGCTGACTTTTATAGGAAGTATTATTCTAATGATTTTATCGATAATTCCCAGCTACTATATCTCGAAATATATACACGAACAGGTATCAGCTTAATACTTTTACTTACTTTCCTTAATGATCGTTTTTACTTCTGGAAGGTCGCGTTTATATCCGGATAAAATTTCTTTGACTTTTTGGACAATCTCTTTTGGAACGTAGTCGGCTTTTATAATGTAGGCAACTGCTCCAAGAGAAAGCCCTTTTTCAATATCGGCTTCTGATCCTCCGACATTAGTAAGGAGGATAACAGGAATTTTTTTTGTGTTCTTGTTTTGTTTCATTATCTTTAACATCTCGAATCCATTCATCCGTGGCATCATCACATCAAGTAATATCAAATCGGGCTTAAACTCCTTTGTTTTATTAAATCCTTCAGCCCCGTCACCGGCAGTTTCAACTTCATAACCGTCAGCTTTTAGCTTTGTTTGATACATTCGCACCAGTAGAGCATCATCATCTATAAGGAGTATCTTTGCCATAACTATTTATTTTCAATTTTTAATAACTCGTCGATTTTGATAGCAACATCACTGGGGGTATTATTAGTTTTTATCAGGTAATAAGTTGGTTGGGTTTTCCGGATGTCTTCTAAAGTTTTATCATCAGCGTCGCGATTTGTCAAGATAATCACTGGCACAGTTTTTCCCCATAAATCGATCCTTAACTGCTTTAAAAAGGTCATTCCGTCCATAACTGGCATAGCCAAATCAAGAACTATTAAATCTGGATGATTTTGAATAGCCATTTCTAAACCTTGCTTTCCATTGGTGGCATAAATTGCCTCATAGCCGGAATTACTTAACTTTAACAGATACATTTTGACGATGTTGTTGTCATCATCGATGATGAGAATTTTTTTCATAATTTATTTCTGATCAGGATGTTGGTCAGACTCACTTTTAACTTGTAATTTTGATTTAATTGATCGAAGCGTTCCGCTTAAAGGCAATGAGAAGGCAAAAACGCTGCCTTTTTTTAATTCGGAATGTTCAAGCCACAAATCGCCTGACATTTTTTTGGCAATCAACTTGGAAATGTATAAGCCGAGTCCGGTACCCTGAGGGCGGCCATATTGTTGGGAAGATATTTGCTCAAATTTATTAAAAAGTTTGTGTTGATCATCAGAACTGATTCCAATACCAGTATCTTTAACATAAACAACAATAAGATCTTTTTTCGAAATTGTTTTTTTCACACTTATAGTTATTTTACCACTATCTACGAATTTTAGTGAGTTACCTATAAGATTATTAAAAATCTCTCTAACTTTTTCTTTGTCGGCATAGACCTGGTAATTGATTTTGCCTTCTGTTCCAATCAAAGTTTTTCTTTGTTTTGAAATAGGCTCCAAAAGATCAACAACCTCCTTAATCAATATTTGAAGATTAAAATCAGTTAAAGTAAACTTCATCCGACCTGCCTCAATTCTTGAAACATTCAGAAGATTATTAACAAGTTCAATCAATCTATTTGTAGCTAATTGAACGTCCTTTAGCGGAGGTATAAGATTTTTAGTTATTTTGCCAAAGTCGCCGTCGAATATCATTGAAGTAAGCCCTTTAATTGCCGCCAAAGGAGTCCGAAGCTCGTGAGAAGCAATTGATATAAAATCGCTTTTCATTTTATCAATTTGTTTTTGTTTAGTAATATCCTCTTCGGTACCGATATAACCAATTATCTTATTATGTTTTATTATCGGAGAAATAACTGATTTGGCAATGTATTTTTCTCCATTTTTTCTACGGTTGGTGACTTCTCCCGAAAAAGGTTTTTTATTGGTCTTAATCGTTTTCCAAAGCTTTTTGTAAAACTCAATCGGCATTTGTTTACCCCAAACTGCAGGGGTTTTACCGATAACTTCTGTAGGGCTATAATGAGTAATCTTTTGAACTGCTTTATTGGCATAAATAATTATTCCTTCGGAATCGGTGATTATAATATGATTAAAGGCGTTTTCAACTGCCATTTTAAAAATATTGCTATCTATGATTGTTTTTTTCTTTTTTTTCATAACTAATCTATTTATAACAGATAAAGGTCGGTTGAATCAATAAGTGGCTAAGCTTAAGATGATAAGAGTTTTTCAATACGTATCAATAATTTGTTGATGCCATAATCGGTAGTGACCGAAATGAACTGAGGAGAATAAGGCGCGTAAACTTTATTAACTTTTTTTAATATCTCTTCAGCATTTCCGGAAAATGCATCGATCTTATTAAAAACGTAAATAATTTTTTGTGTGTGAACTTTCAGTTCTCTTAAAATATTATTTACAATGCTTATTTTTTGGCCCATCTCCGGATCGGAGATATCAATTACATGGAGGATTAAATCAGCGTTGATTGATTCAAGAAGAGTTGATTTAAAGGATTCGATTAGGGAAGGGGGGAGATCTTTGATAAAACCAATCGTGTCAGTTATTGTTACTTCTTTTTTTAAAGCCGGAAGATATAATTTTCCGGTGACGCTATCTAAAGTAACAAACAAGGCATTTTCAACAACCTTGTTCCGTTTAGTTAAGTAATTAAATAAAGAAGTTTTACCGGCATTGGTGTACCCGACGATTGAAATACTTTGGATATTATTAAACTTTCTTCTTTCAATCTGTTTTTGATGTTGAAGGGATAAATGGTCTAATTCCTCTTTTTTTAATCTGATTTGATTGCGAAAGTGTCGTTTCATAATTTCAATATTGGTTTCTCCCTGGCCTTTTGTATTTCCTCTTCCTCCTTGACGGGAAAAATAATCCTCACCTAGTCCATAAATTCGGGGTCCCATATGATGCATACGAGCAAGTTCAATCTGGAGTTTTGCCTCGGCCGTGTGGGCGTGTTTATCAAAAATATTTAATATCAGGTCAAACCGGTCCCAGACTTGGATATCAGGATGATCGTTCCATAAATATTGAGTTAAGTTAAACAAAACACTGGGATTGACAATAGCATTAACAACGACGATATCAATCTTTTGTTTATTGACAATATTAACTAATTCTTCTACTTTGCCTTTGCCAATAAAAGTTGCTTTATCGGGACGGGTCCTGTGCTGAATCACATCAACAACATTAATACCCCGATATGTAGACACTAAAGATTTTATCTCCTCAAGATTTTTTGCCGCATCCTCAAGCTTCTGGTAAGGATTAACGATATCAACAATGACAACCTTCTTTAGTTTAGACATGATGAAGAAATTATACTCCGTTTTAACGCACTAAACCGAGCGGCATGTACCAAGTAAAAGGTTTTTTACAGACAGGACATTCTTTTGGCGGCTTACTGCCTTTATAAATATACCCGCAGTTAACGCATTTCCACTCCAAAATTGCACCTGGATCATAAAGGGTTTTTTGGTCAAGTTTGCGGGCGATAATAACATATCTTTCTTCATGTTTTTCTTCAACTTTTTTTAATTGACCGAATAATCGTATGGCTTCCGTTTGTTTTTCTTCAATGGCAACTTTTTCAAAATCCGGATACATTGTAGTCCATTCATATTTTTCTCCTTCGGCAGCTAACTTTAAATTGTCGGTAGTTTTTCCATAAACCTTGATATCAAGATTTGCCTGAAATGAGAGCGGCATTTTAATTTGCTCATATAGCTCTTCAGCATGAGCCCGTTCATTATCAGCGGTTTCTTCAAAGATTCTCGCAATCCATTCCAAATTCTCTTTTCTGGCCATTTTGGCAAACATTGTATATTTGTTACGGGCCATCGACTCGCCGGCAAAAGCTTTCAACAGATTTTGTTGGGTAAAACTATTAAGGTTTTTCATAAGAAAAGTATAACAAAACTAATGAGATATAATAATTAAAATGAATCATCAAGTAATTATTATTCCCGGGCTTGGAAATGGAGTCGCGAAACATGAATGGGCTTTGCTTGGTTGGAAAAGATTTGGCATTACCACTCACGTTTTTGATGCAAGATGGAAGATAGAGGAAAATGGCTTTCAGTTAAAACTAAATCGAGCGCTTAAATTAATCGATTCACTGGCAAATAAGAATTCAAAAATTTCCCTTATTGGAAATAGTGCCGGAAGTAGTTTTGCTATAAATATTTTTGCAAAGCGAAAAAAACAGATTAGTCGTATTGTTGTCAATTGCGGAAGAGTTAGAGACGGGGATTGGCCATGGTTTACTTTTGCTCAGGCAACCGAATCAAGCCCTTCATTTAAAGAATCAGTTTTGAGGGCTCAAAAATTTGAAAAAACTTTTACAAAAGAAGATCGAAAAAAGATTTTAACTTTAAGACCCATATTTGATGAAACTGTTCCTCCTCAAACCGTTCCAATAATTGGTGCCAGAAATATAATCGTTCCATCAATAGAGCATGTTTTCAGCATTGCTTTGAATATGACATTATTTAAAAGACGGATTATTGATTTTATTTTAAAATAATTTATTAATTTTTTAGGCTTTCAACGCAAAATATAGAGATTTTTTGATAAAATAGATAGGTATTGTGATACCAGAGGTACCCAAGTGGCCAACGGGGGCAGACTGTAAATCTGCTGGGTTTTCCCTTCGGAGGTTCGAATCCTCCCCTCTGGACATTTTCGAGGCAGCTGGACGACGTTAGAACTTTCTAGGTATAATTTATCATGCCATTTAACCAAAATGTTTGGGATGTTTTAGGAAAAAGCAATTTTAATACTCATATAAAAGAAGATGAAATTGATCCGAGAGCTGCTGATAATATTCTAATTGCTTGGCCGCCGATATTAGAATTATTACAATCTCAATTTTTACCGAATAGAGAAGTGAATGTTCTTGATTATGGGTGTGGTACGGGTGGGTTTTGCAATAAACTTTTTAATCTTGGATATGAAGTCACTGGTGTTGATTTGTCTGAAGAAATGATTAATACCGCGAAACACAATACAGCTACTGGAATTTCTTATCATAAAGGTGATCAAACCATGGTTTATTCTCTTGGAAAATTTCAAATAATCACTTCAATAATGACACTTCAATTTATTGAAAATCTAAATAGTGTTTTTCAAACTTTAAGCAATTCTTTACTTCCAGGAGGCTTATTAATTATTGTTGATTTCAATAAAGAGTGGGTTAAAGAATGTTTAAAAATTCCAATTTCTTTTGCTGATTTTGATTCAAATGATAATCCTAAAAAAGGTTGGAAAACGTTTGGAGAGATTAAAACACCAGTATTTATAAGGGAATCTAAAGATTACGATCTACTTGCAACAAATAATAACTTACAAAAGATTTTAGAAGTTAAACCACCTTTTACTGTGGAATTTAACGAAAAATATCCTGACAAAAGACCGAAAAATGTTTCCGAGTATCTTATACTTGGCTATAAAAAATTCTAACATCCTTCACTAGCCTGGACAATTCGACGAGCACGGTGTAAACATTAAAAAAATTATTTTTTAAAATCTAATATCCATTTGACCCAGAAGGGGATTTTGACTTCCGGCAAGGCAGGAAAAATATACATCACTTGAGGAGTAGACATCGTCCATTTATTACCGCAACCGGTCCTTTTAACTGCCCAATAATAAAAACCTCTTTCCAATGGGGGAATTTGAAAAATATTACTGCTCATAGATGAAATCGGATATTCTTTAGTTGTTAAATTGTCTCTTTTCGGAAATGAATTTTTCCCCCATATTATTATTGATTGGTTTACGGCGTTATCATTATTTAAATTTTTCCATTCAAATTTTTCAGGATTAGTTTCATATCGTTTTGTTAATGGATTAATTTCAGAAACATTACACTCCGCTTTTATGGGTTCTTGATTTAAAATATTTTTTAGTGCAGGTATTGCTGGGGTATTCAGAATATCTGCTTCATTATAAACATCAATTAATTTTGCTGGATCAATCGTATTATTCAGCGTATTTGACAGTGCTGTATTCCAGCTATAGGCATCTCTATCTAGAGGGGCAAATTCAGGAGCGGCCCAAGGGATATAACCATTTTTTTCTAAAGTAGAAAGAAGTAACGGAAATCCCAAAGGATTTAAGGCTTTTCCATAGATACTCATTCCCGGTCGGGAAAAAGGCGATACAGAAGATCCTATTGCATCCATGTAGCGGAGCTCTCTCGGACCTGCCTCGCTCCAAACATGGGTGTATAGACGCTGTTTGGGAATTCCATTTCTATTTGCAATAAATGTGAATTCTTCAAAATATTTTTTAATAACTCCCTCTCTCATTTTAATAATTTCATCGTATGTCCAATTTTTATTTTGTCCGCATTCTTTATCTTTCAGCGGACAATATACGTCCTGGATAGCCCTATATCCATATGGTTTGAATTCGTTGTCCCCGGGTTTTAGAGCGCCATTGAGGGTAACTTCCGTACCGATTGAAAGTCCCGCAAATAAATTATCTCTACCTTCTTTTTCCCACAAGTTTAATTTATTTGAAATTGTTTTTATAATTTTTTCATAGCGTTTTTTTTGCATACTAACAAAACTTGGTGAGACATTTGTTTGACCAGCCAGATTTGGTGAAGGAGCAACGTAGATATCGCCGCTGCCCCAATTTCTGATTCCAAATTTCATCGGCGTCGTCCAATCCTGCCAATCAACATTCCATTTGTTATCAGGATTAAATCCTTTAATAAATCTGCTTCTGTATTCCGGGTCACGAAGTTTTTTAAAAGGGCATTTTTCATAATCGGTGTTTGTGCATCCGGGAATTTGGTTACCGTCATAATCCCACCAATTCCATAGTTCCGGCAATTCGTCCCACCATTGGACCCCATTTAAGGGAATAAAAACTGGAAAATTTTCTTCTTCGGCTAATTCCATAATGCGCCGTACACGGACTACATAAGGGGAATTATCGCTAGGAACATCCAAAGGGTAGTTCATATATTCAAGCAGTGTGCTCCATGCAAGTTGACGGTCTTTAGTTGCCCCGATTGTTAGAAGCATTTTTATATTCCTTAATCGAGCTTTAGCTTTTGGCTTAATTGTTTCACGCCATTCTTTTTCAGGCGCCGACCAATTAAGAAAATGAAACGTATCGGAAAAGTTAATAACAATATACTGAGGGTCCGAGCTAATTTGAAAAGCTTGAACGGGGGGACACAAAAAAAGAATTGTAAAAAGTAAATAAAAAATAATTTTTATCAATCCGTTTTTCTTCATTTACTATTAAGCTTATCTTATTTCTTATCTAAATAAAAAAGAGATTTTTTATGTATAATATTTTTATGCAAAAGTATTTCCTCGTTTTCATAGCAGGGATTACCTTAACTCTCCTGGTTTTGTTTGGATTGGCTAAATTGAATAATAATAAAATAAACAAACAACCCGCGGCAATTACGGAACAATTTAGTTGTAGGACTAATTCAGACTGTCAGTCAACTTGTAGCCAAGGTTGTGTAAATGCAGAATGGATGAAGGGGAGAGCGGATTGTTTTATGAAAACAAATGTAACGTGTACTTGTTTTGACGGACTTTGTATGGATAAGGGTCTGGAGCCGGAAAGACCGCCAACTGCAATAGATAGCGGATGCTATATTCAAGGATGTCATGGACTGGACATTCAATGTGGGACTTCAAAGGTTCAAGCCTGTGATGAAATGTATCGATTAGGTGATGGCTGCCGTCAATTTGCTAAATGTGGGGTAATTAATAAAAAATGTGAACCGGTATTGGATAAAACATTTAATAGCTGCAAAACTTGTGTTCAAAATTGCGAATTAAAATACGAAAACGACCCCACAGCTGCAAGTCAATGCGAATCTTCCTGTTTCCAATAATCTATTTAACTAAGAAAGAAAACTTTTTGAAGGTTAATAAATCAAAAAAATAACAGAAAGCAAAACAACCCAAAGTATAAATGAACAAAAATTGAAAAGGAAATAAATTGTTAAGATATTTTATATCTGGAAAAGTTTTTAATAGGGCTTCAAAAAAAATTATATGACAAAGATAGACGCCAAAAGAATATCCTCCGATTATATGAATAGTTTTTTTGATTTTTTCCGAAAAATTAATTGGTCCGATTAACAAAACTGAAGATAAGACAAATATTGTACCCAAAAATAATTTAAGCCCTGAATAGTTATAACCCCAGGGCTGGGGAAACTTAAACACACTTAACAAGAATAATGTTGATCCGACAAGGCTAAAAAGAATGATTTGTTTTCTATTTTGATTAATTAAAATACCAAATAACATTCCAAGGGACGCATATTTAATTAATTCAACAATCTGTCCGTAACTTTTTCTGATTTCAACAATTGTTAAATTAAAATAATGAGTATTGATCCCTGTATATTCAAGAATAATGGCAATCATTACAATCGAGATATACAAGGGTACTCTATACTTGGAAGGTAAATAAGTAATTAGCCAAAAAATAAACGTTAAACAAATTAAAATATTTAAATAATAAAGCGGCGTATCAACAACTTTACCAGTAAAAAACTGTAGGCAAACATTTCTGATGTTGATTAAATTTGGTTTTAATAAAAATCCGATCGCCGACCAAAAAATAAGAGGAAAAAGAAGCCGTTGAATTCTCCGCCAAATAATTGAAAAAGATAATTTATTTTGAGATAAATATTTATTCATAAGGAAAAAAGACAGAGTCATAAACAAAGGGACCGAATAATATCCATAAGATTCTAGAAAATTAATTGGCCCCCTTGAAATTACTCTGATATGAATATTAACAACTAAAAAAGTGAGAACAATTCTTAGCAAATCAAAAGCAATATTTCGTCCTTTCCATTCAGTAACCTTTTTAACCATAATGAATATTATAGTAGAATATCAATAATGAAAAACAAAGTATTTATTTTTTTAACCGTAACTTTTTTGTCAGTAATTTTTTTTACTCAATTAAAATTAATCAATCGGCCGGTTGCCGATAACGATGAAGGTATCTATTTAACCTCATTTTTACTAGTTGATAGGGGATTTCAAGCTTATAAAAAAACCTATTTTTCTCAGCCACCCGGATTTTTACTCAGCGTTTATCCGGGATTTGTTTTATTAGGAAAGACGTTGCAAGCGGCCAGGCTGACGGTTGGCCTTTGGTCGATGATCGGACTTTTGGCGGTTATCTGGCTCGGTTTTGAACTAAAAAATAAGTGGACGGGACTACTGGCGGTAAGCTTATTATTTCTTATCCCGTCATACTTTAATCAATCTTTAACATTTCAATCAGATGTCCTAATTACAACTTTCTCCTTAATAAGCTTGGCGGCTTTGGTCAGATTTGGAAAAAACTTTAATTTAATTTGGTTTATTATTTCCTCCTTTTTTTTAAATTTAGCTTTTTGGACAAAATTTGACATAACTTTTTTCCCGCCTTTCTTTTTAGTCCTATTTTTAATTTGTAAAGACAAAAAATTTTTAATCAATCTAATTTTTATTTTCTGCACGGTAAGTCTGGCATTTTTTATGATTTTTATTCTTCCGTTCGGATTCAAAGAAGTTTTTAACAACTCAATAATACTAAGATTTCAGGCAGCATCATCTACAACCTCTTTTTCTTTGTTTTATTTTTTGAAAAAAGATATTTTTCTATCGGTAATTATTTTAAGCGGTTTATTATTAAGTTTTTTGAAAAACAAAAGCATTCGTTATCCGATAATTATTATTTATATCTGGAGTATTTTTGTTTTGATTATTTTTTATTTTTATCGTCCTTTATTTCCTCATCATTTAGTAATTTTGACCGTGCCATTTGTTCTTTTATTTTCACAAGTAACTGAACTTTTTTTTAGCAACAAAAAGTTGTTTAGTTATTTTGTTTCGATTTTATTAATTATTTCTTTAACTAATAGAATTTATATTACAACTTCAACATCTTCAAAGCTTATTAATGAGCAGCAAGAGAATGCAGTCAGGATTATTAATAAATATACAAATAGCAAAGACATTGTTGTCAGTGATGAAGAAATTCTAAACGGTATATCCGGACGGCTGCCACCACCGGAACTTTCTGATATATCTCTGGTTAGAATTAAGTCAGGCAACCTATCTTCAGAAGATTTTAAACAAGCAATTTTTGCTTATAAGCCAAAATTGATAATTCCTTGGAACGGCAGGTTGGAAGCGATTAAAAATTTTAGAGAAAATTTATTAAACTACAGAATCCTAGCTTCATTTTCTTCTTCGAAGAATATTTATATAAGAGTAGGCAAGTAATTTCTGTATACTCAATTTATGAGCGGAAAAGTTTCAATTATTGGTGGGGGTCATGTCGGAATGAGTGCGGCCTTTGCCATGCTACTTAAAAATACTGCCAGAGAATTAGTTCTTTTTGATCGTGATACCGATAAAATGAAAGGGGAACAACTTGAATTTCAACACAGCCTAACATTTCTTGGAACAACAAAAATAACAGCTGCAGAATCTGCAAAAGATCTGCAAAATAGTGACGTAATTGTTTTTACTGCAGGTAGGGGGCAGCTTCCAGGTGAATCTAGACTCAGCTTAGTAAAGAGCAATGTGGAAGTAATTGAAAAGATCCTTCCTGAAGTGATTAAGAATTCGCCCAACAGCGTGATATTGATGGTGACCAATCCTGTTGATGTTCTAACCTATCAGGCAAGTAAACTTTTTAAATTACCGCAGGGAAAGATATTCGGCAGTGGGACAAGTCTAGACTCGGCCCGTTTTAGATTTCATTTATCGGAATATTTAGGAATTAATCCAAAGAATATTCACACCTATGTTTTAGGGGAACATGGCGACAGTTCGTTTCCGACGATTTCTCATAGCAATATCGGAGGACAGCCAATGGAAACTTTTAAAAATATTTCTCTAAAAAATATTCAGGATGCTTTTCAGAAAGCAAAAAATGCCGCGGGTACAATTATAGCCGCCAAAGGTTCTACTTACTATGCAATTGGAGTGGTTATCAACCAGTTGGTTGATGCAATTTTGAGAGATACGAAAAGAGTTTATCCTGTCTCCATTCCTATCACCGGTCAGTATGGCTTTCATGATGTTTCTATAAGCGTACCTTGTGTGATTGGCAAAAATGGAGTGGAGAAAATTCTTGAAGTTCCTTTGTCAGAAGAAGAAAAAAAACTAATGGAAAAATCTGTAAAAATATTGAAAGAAATTATTATTTAATAACGACGGTAATTTCTCCTTTATAATCTCTTTTCATTAATTCATTAATCGGCCCACGAATAATTTCCTCAAACTTTTTTGTCATTTCTCTACAAATAACAACTTCAACATTAAACTTTGATGTATCGATACATCGAAGCGTTTCATTAATCCGTAGTGGTGACTCATAAAATATAAAAACCATGTCAGGGAAGATTATTTTTATTTTCTTTAAACGTTCTATTAATTGAAATATCTGTCCTTCTTTTCTTGGAAAGAAACCGAGAAACATATGTTCTCCCGGATCAAATCCGGAATAAACTAAAGAAGTTGTCACAGCTGACGGTCCGGGGATTACCGTTATTAGAAGATTCCTTTTGATACAACTTTTAACTAATAAATAACCGGGGTCAGAGACTAGGGGAGTACCTGCTTCGGAAATAAGTGAAATATTTTTTCCTTCTTTCAACAGATCAATAATCTCCGGCAATTTTTGAAATTCTTTTTCTTTGTAATAAGACCAAATAGAGGAGCAGGTGACGGTTAAATTAAAACGCTTTTTAATGGCATCAAGCAAGGTTTGCGCGGAGCGGGTGTCTTCAGCAAGAATAATATCTGAAGCGGCTAAGGTTTTTGCCTGGCGGAGAGATAAATCGTCAAGATTACCGATAGGGGTTGCGACGATGTTTAACATATTATTTATTTTTTTTCAGCTTTCTGTTTACTATTTCAAAAACTATCGGTAGCAAAGAAACAATAATTACCCCAAATATTACTAAAGAAAAGTTTTCTTTAACAAATTTTATATTTCCAAAAAAATATCCGGAAAAAGTTGCAATTGCCACCCATAATAATCCACCAATAACATTAAAAGAAAAAAATTGTCGATATCTCATCCGTCCAACTCCGGCGACAAATGGGGCAAAAGTCCGGATAAACGGCATAAAGCGTGCCATAATTATAGTTTTGCCTCCATGTTTATGAAAGAATTTTTGAGTTTCTTCAATATGACTTTCATCAATTGGGATTTTAGGATGGGCAACAATTTTTTTGCCGAAAAAATAACCGATCCAGTAATTAGCCGTGTCACCAAGAACTGCGGCGAGACCCATAAGTAAGAACAATACCCAAATATTTAATGAACCAAGGGCGGCAAATGCTCCGGCAGCAAAAAGAAGGGAGTCGCCCGGCAAAAAAGGTGTAAAAACCAATCCGGTTTCCATAAAGATAATAAGAAATAAAATTACGTAGGTTGCCAAACCGTATGTAGAAATAATCGATCCCAAATGAACGTCGATATGAATGATAAAATCAATCAAAAATTTTATTAAGTCCATTCTGACATTATTTCACACAAGGGGCATCATTTCAACTTGACAAAAAAATAAAGATGTTTATAATGGCATAAATCGAACATATTCAACATATGTCAAACTTAATAAATAATTTCATAAATTATTTATACTTGAAAGAACGGTCGAGGGAAGAAACAAGCAAAATTGTTTCTGAAGTTACTTACAGTACTGTTATCGAACTATACTCCGAAAAATATCCCGATGAATCGTCTGCTCAAAAACTAGAAAAAGACCTGTCTGAATTATTTAATCAAAACGTCTCCAAAGATAAAATTTATGAAAGACTGGGAATCTCCCCAGATATGATGAGAAAAAGACTCGAAAAAAACATCGTTAAATATATTAATTTTAATCGATAAAATTATGTCCAAAATAGAAGCTTTTAGACCCGTACGAACAAGAGCCTTACGCGAAGCTATTAAAAGTGCCCCCGGCGATATTACAGAAAAAAGAGAAATCACGAATGTTTCTAATCAGACTATTCAAAGAATGTGTGAAATAAGATTACCAGATGGTTTTAGAAAAGATATCTTTCCCCATAGTTTTCAGGAAATGTACGAGACAACAACCAGTTTACTAAAGGGAAAAAAAGAAAAAGAAGCTTTTAATAGATATTTATTCAGTACTGCTACAACTTTTGCTTCAAGTATGATGTTGTTTGATTCCCAGGCAATAAGAGGAGAAACGAGAGAACAAACATTAGAACGGTTAAAAAAACAAACTGAACGGTTTTCCACGTATCAATTTCTTTCAGCTCATTACTTACTTCAAAGTCTAAGTAAAGAAGGGTCCAAAGAATATAGCAAAATACAGGAAGAAATGGCAAAAACAATAAGAGGAGAAGTAAAAGAATACACTTTAAGAGGAGTTTCGGAATCGATAGAAAAAACATTTGTTAATAGAACAGCCACTGGTAGGGCACTCAAAATGTTAGCGACTGAATCAATAGGTCCTGCGGAAAGGAAAAGAGATACTTTTATTAAACAAAAAGTTGATGATGCAAGAAAAGAATTTAGTGAAGGAAAATCGAAAAAACCGCCAATTCGATTCATGATGGGTGTTTATGATTCTGTTGCTGAATATTGTCGTAAAAAAGGGGTAGAAAATCCATTATTGAACCTCACTTTAGGAGATGTTACCGGTTTAGGTATGCCGGAAGAAGTTGCAGAGGCTTTAGCGCTAAATCCAATAGGTCCTAAAGGCCTAATGCTAGCAGCAAGGGCACGTATGTACATTCAATTAGCATATATGTCAGGGAAAAGCGGCGATAAACAAAGATATGAAGGCGATTCTTTGGGATGGTTGGGATTAAGAAAAAATTTTATTGATTACGGTCGGCAACTAGGTTTATATTCATCTGACAATCTAGTAGTTAGTTCTATTATAGGTGAAGGGGGAGCTGACGCCCTATATCGGGTTTCAACCATATTAAATGAAAAATTGAAAAAAGAATGGTTAAAAGAAAATGAAACTGAAAAATTTCCTGAAAATAAAAAGTTTAAAGCTTATTTTGCCAATCCTGCTTTTAGGATGGTTAGTGCAAAAGTCCGGGCTGCAGGTTTTGATGTTCATGAAGAACAAACAACTTTAAATGATGGATTTCGTCCAGATTTAAAAAAAGTAAAAAAATATCTTGATGAAAACAGAGATTGTAAAGTTTTTGTTTATGTTCCAATTAATAATCCGAGTTCTGACATTACTGAAAAAGCATATATGGATCAATTAATAAAAATATTAAGAGATCATGGAACTATCTTGATCAACGATATGGCTTATTTGGGAACCGGAGATATGAAAAAAAACAAAGAATTAGCCCAATCAATCAATACTTATGAAAATAGAGTTGATGTTTATTCAATGTCTAAAATCTTTGGTCGGACCGGACTACGATGTGGCTGCGCCGTCTCAACAATTAAAAAACTATCAGAAAAAGATGATATTGTTCCAGTAGCTCAACAAATACAATTAGGCAATGCTTATCCAATGCAGGCGGAAGCAATGGCAATTTGGGATTTGGTCGGGCCTAAGGATAGGCAGCTGTTAAATAAACATTATAAAGGTCAACAGGACAGAATGATTAAAAAATTGAAAAAAATTGACGATAAAAGATTAACAGAAGGAAAAAAGGCTCTTTTTGCTTGGGATAAACAGTTTTTTGCCGATGCAGCCCTTTATACTTACATTCCTTTAGCTGAAGGTATTGATGCGTTTGAAGTTATTAAAGCAGCAGGATTAGTTGGTACACCTGATAGCGGATTTCATCAAAGCAAAATACCTGACGAAACAGTAAGATATCTAAGGTTTGCCTTAGGAGTAGAAGAAATACCAGAAGAAGAAGCGTCTACATAGTAAATCACTCAAATTTTTGCTACAATTATTGGTTGCATTTATGTTTAAACTCAAATCCTCATTTTCCCCAACCGGAGATCAGCCGCAGGCGATTGATAAGTTAGTCGCCGGGATTAAGGCGGGCAAAAAAGATCAGGTTTTGCTGGGTGTGACTGGGTCGGGTAAAACTTTCACTCTGGCAAATGTCATTGAGAAAATGCAGATGCCGGCTTTGATTATTTCCCATAACAAAACTTTGGCAGGTCAACTTTATCAGGAATTCCGGGATTTTTTTCCCGAAAATGCCGTTTCCTACTTCGTTTCCTATTACGATTACTACCAACCGGAAGCTTATATGCCCGCATCAGACACTTATATAGAAAAAGAGGCCCAGATCAACGAACTGATCGATAAACTCCGGCTTAAGGCGACAACCAACATTTTAACTCGGTCTGACGTTGTTGTCGTTGCTTCTGTTTCCTGTATTTACAACATCGGCTCTCCGGTTGAATACGGACGGTTTATCATGGAAGTTAATGTTGGAGAAAAAATCGAAATAAAAAATATTGCCCACCGTTTAATTGAACTACAATATTCAAGAAGTGAATTTGATTTTAAGCGGGGGACATTCAGAATAAGGGGAGATAGGATTGATATCTATCCGGCTTATGAAGACATAGGCTATAGAGTGACGCTTGAAAATGGGATAGTTAAACAGATAGATAATTTTGAACCGTTGACCGGTAAGCTCATTGAATCCCGCCTAAGGAGGGAGAAAATTGAAAATTCTAAACTTATTGTTTATCCTGCCAAACACTACCTGATGGATCCTGCAGTTTTCAAAAATGCCGAACAGCAAATAAGAGACGATTTAAAGAAAGAGGCAAATGAATTGAAAAAGAAAAATAAGCTGGTTGAAATGCAACGGTTGGTCCGAAAAGTTAATTATGATCTGGAGATGATCAAAGAGGTAGGTTATGTCAATGGAATTGAAAATTATTCCCGGTACTTTGATGGACGTAAGATAGGTGATCCTCCATATAGTTTAGTTAATTATTTTAATCAGACCTACGGTGATA
>Ga0172379_10003339_pt1 | contig 25822 bp, 24 predicted proteins | sample GrowelOW334metaG_FD_119756 | JGI IMG/M metagenome (GOLD analysis project Ga0172379, IMG submission 119756) | Groundwater microbial communities from an aquifer near a municipal landfill in Southern Ontario, Canada - Groundwater well OW334 metaG | ecosystem: Environmental > Aquatic > Deep...
CTTAAAATGAAAAATAATTTCAGAATACGGATTTCGATCTCTTTCCGTTCTGTTTAAAACCGGTCTTTTAAATTGATTCACAATTTTCATTCCTGATTTTTCGGCAATTTCTGGGTATAGATTAAACTTATCATTAGCAACAAGAAATACATCAAAGTCTTTTTTAAAGTATTTCTTGCAATTATTTAACACATTTACTATTCCCTCTACATAGGATCGTCGAGCTTCTATTCCTTGCCCTTTATATAAAGGACCAATTTCTAATTCATCTTTTCGTTTAAATCCTAGTAAGTCATAAGCATAGGCATGCTGTTCATGATAATCAATTTGCCCTACATATGGAGGTGAACAAAAAATACCAGCTAATTTTTGTTTCTGTAAAATTTTAGAGAATTCTGGATTTTGTTTTTCTATTTTTTCAAAAATATCTACAGCCCTTGAATCTCCTGTTATAACTGAATAATGAACTGGTTTGCGTAATTTATTAAATTCTCGTATACGATTTAATGTATCAAGAGCATAACGATTAAGCATTGTTTTAATAGAAAAAAGTGGCTTACAAATCTTTTTATGTTTATAACAATAATAAGTTGTGAGTTGTGGTTCTTTTAATGTTGCCAAATCACTGTGTGTTGTTGCACGACATGATCTAATCGTTCGGCTTAAAATAAGTGCAAGAATTTTTCGTGTTTTAATATCCTTTTCTTGTTTTATTGTTTCAAATACATGATTGATTTCAAGACGAACGTTATTCATAAACCAAATATCAAGAAATGAATCAGACTTGTCCTGCTTAATTTTAATTGAATATTTTTTGAGTAATTTTTGATAAATTGGTAAAAATTCTTTCTCTTTTTCTATAGCAAAATTCTTTTCATTAAAACTTCCCTGATTAATTTTATATTTGAAATCATACCCCGGAAAGTATGTTGTATTAAACTTAGAAAGTTCAGATAGGAGTTCATTATCAAATTCTTGAATCTTATTATCACATTCAAAAGAATCAAGAGTGTTCATCAATTTTTTAATTGCCTTTTGTAAATACTCATCATCATAATGAGTTGCTTTACAGCTAGAAATCATGCAATTAAATTCTGAAACATCTATACCAATAGAATGAATACCCGTTTCAATCGATTGAATAATTGTTGTACCAGAACCCAAAAATGGATCAAGTATAATATCACCTTTTTTAAAATAGGCTTCTTTTTTAAAATCATCAGTATGACTATCTATAAAATATTCAACAAGTTGCGGAATATATTTCCCTTTATATGGATGAAGCCTGTGAACGTGTTTTGTGGTATCTACTTCTCTTAAATTATCAAAAGAAAGAGTCCAGTTTAAATCATCCCCTAAATTCTTTTTCCAGCTTACTTCTCTTTTACCATTATATGAATCGTAATATTTCTTTAAATCATTTAAATCAACCATAGTAGAGCCATTCTCTCCATGTTTTTTTACTTTTCCATACTGAACTAAATATGAAATATTAGTTGGTAAAACTTCTTTTTCAAGAAGATTTGTTGCCCATTTTGATGCTTCTGATATTGATACTAATATTGGTGTCATAAGATTATATTATTATTTATTAAAATTCTTTTCTAAGTACTCCCACGACCTTTCCTTGTATTTCCACATTTGTTTCATAAAAAGGTTTCATGTAATGATTCGCGGGAACAAGTTTTATGCGATCTTTTTCCCTATAAATCTTTTTTAATGTAACCTCATTCCTATCTGGCATATATGCAACTGCTTTTTCTCCATCATCAACTGTTGACTGCTCTCGTATTATCACAATATCACCATCTGATATTCCTTCTTCAATCATACTTCGTCCTGAAACTTTTAATGCATAATAATTTGCTCCAGATGAAAGCATGTTACGCGGAACTTCAATTGATTTTTGATCAACAATTGCTTCAATTGGTCCTCCAGCAGAAATGATGCCCATTAAAGGAATTTCGGCAATTAATAATTTAGGATTGCGAAGTTCCTGTATAGATCTTTTTTTACCTTTTTCTACAGTTAGAAGATTCTTCTTGCGAAGTGAGTAAACATGTTCATGTACTGTTGGAACAGAAATATTAAAATGTTTTGCTATTTCAACTAAAGATGGAGAATACCCGTTTCCCTTACGATATTCTCTAGAAAACTCCAAAATCTCCGCCTGTCTTTTTGATGGCCTTCCTATACCTATATTACTTGACTTTATATTCATGCTAGTATTATACTACCTAAAGATAACCTAAACAAGTCCACGTTATCCACATTATTAGTTAATTAATTAAAACAATATGATTAGTGAAGCGTATTTAATGGCAACAAAGAGATTGCCCGATATGATGACAGCAATACAAGATGCTGGTGTTCCTTCAAGATTTACAAATGAATTCCTTAAATCACTTGGATTTAAAAGTACTAATGACAGAGCTTTTATCAGTGTTATAAAAGGTATAGGTTTTTTAGATGACTCTGGTTCACCAACAGAAAGATATAAGGCGTACAAAAATAAGTCAGAATCAAAATCTGTATTAGGCCAAGCTCTCAAGACTTATTATGAAGATTTATTTTTAGCGAACGAAAAAGCTAATGATCTTTCGATTGACAAACTGAAAGGTATATTTGCAACAAAAACTGGTAAGGGGGATTCTGTTGTTCAACAGATGGCCTTAACATTTAAAGCCCTCGCTTCAATCGCAGAGTTTGGTGACGGGGTAACTAAACAAAAAATTAAAATAGAAACAAAAATAGATACAGAGGAAATTTCACTACCAACAAATAATAAAAAAGCAGAGGCAGAATTTCATTATAATATACAGATTCATCTTCCAGTCACGAAAGATATTTCTGTTTATAATGCTATTTTTAAAAGTATAAAAGAACATCTTATATGATAGATAGAACACAAAATTTTATCTTTAAAGGAATGTTATTAAATTCAGAACTTGAGGCCTTAGAAGAAATTGGAATAGTTACCAAAGAAACACCATCACTTGAAGTATCATCTAAGGAAAGTAATCCAATATCACTTGAGGATTTTAGCCCAATGATTCGTTTAAATGGAATTAAAATGGCAAGTGTATATATGGCATTTTACTGTTTTGAGAATTCCGTGAGAGATTTAATCAAAGAAAGATTAAAAGAAAGAATAAGTTCTGATTGGTGGGAAAAATCTGTTCCAACAAAAATTAGAGATGAGGTCAAAAGGAGAAAAAATAAAGATTCAAAAAACAAATGGCATGCTCCGCGTGCATTAGATGAAATTTCATATACCGACTTTGGTGATATGTCCAACATAATCTGTAATCAATGGGAACATTTTGAAGATCTGTTCCCTTCACAAGATTGGGTTCGTACTAGAATTGGTGATTTAGAACAATCAAGAAATGCGATTGCACACAATAATGCGTTAACAGAACGAGATATAAATAGAATAAAAATGTATCTAGATGATTGGGTAAAGCAGGTAGGTTAATATTTATAAAGGTCGATAATTATTAGAATAATGAAATAAATTTATGGCAAAAACAAGTAAAAAAGTTGGTGGACTTGCATCAAAATTGTTAAGGAAAGACCTTCCTCGAAACAAAGAGAAGTCAGTCGCTGCAAGTGCATTACGTCAACGAAGAGGAAAGTAATTGGGTACTTCGAAAAAGCGACCTATCAGTTAGAGCTTCATCGCCTGAGAAATATCTAAATGAGAATACGCTGTAATGCTTGGCAGAGAATAGCGAACAAACGGCGCACCCTCGATAAAACACCACACATTGTGTGGTGTTTTAATTTTAAAATAATCATTATGAAAATTCTTATTCCCGTTCCTATTGAATATCCAAGAATAGAATATATTAAAACTTTCAACTATTATGTAAAGCAAGTTTTTCTTTTCCTTATTAAAATAATTCCCGCCATTAAAAAATTTATCAAACAAATATATAGTGGTTTTGTTTCTTTTTTAAAAATACTAATAGTATAGGGAATTACTGATAGAACCATTAGTATTCCAGATGTATAGCCTAAAAATTCTTGCATGCATTAATAATACTAAAGTTAAATTTTATATCAAAATCTACCTGCTTCACAAAATCACATTTTAAGTATAGAATAACATCAAAATTAATACAAAAACTATGAAAGATAAAAATCAGTATAGTTTCAGGCGGAAACTATACGGTGGATTAGCCATCGTTTCTATATTTTTAACAATAATTTTATTTCTAATATCACAATTTATTAGAGATGGAATATTTGAAGTTAAAGATATTAGTGCCACATTTGGGATATTTAGTTATTTCTTTTTGACACTATCAGCAATTTTTCTTGGTTTAGAAATAAATTTCTACGACAAGGAAAAAAGAGACAATATATAAAAAAACCTCAATCAACAAATAGATTGAGGTTTTTTAGAAAACAAATTACATAGGATTACTTGGTGTACTTGTAGGAGTGGCAACTTCACAAGCCTTGCAGTCTTTCTTGTGAGTTGTGATCAAATATATAGCGGATAGACCAACTAAGATGTAAACAATTTTTGAGATAAAAGCACCTTGTCCTCCAAAAATATTTCCAATATCCCAACTAATTAAACCAACAAGTAACCAATTTAAACCTCCTACTATGACCAAAACAAGCGCGATACAATGTAGAGATTTCATATTATTTTTTAATTTTTTAACTAATAATTTCGACGCATAGAACTTTTACATTTATATTATACCAAATAAATAAATTTTTAATAGTAATTTTTGTGATAAAATACATAAATATGGAAAATAAACCAAAATTAACAGTTTCTGGGTATAGAGGTGTATGGGGTACAACTCTAAACAATGAAATTGTTACAAATTATACAAGGGCTTTTATAAAATTCGTTAGAGAAAATATTAATGAAAATCCAACTATTCTTCTTGGTCGCGATGGTCGCGAAAGTGGACCTGAAATTAAAGAAACAATCATAAAAACCCTAAATAATTTGGGTGTAAATTCTGTATATGGTGATATTCTACCTACCCCGACAGTATTATTTGCAGTAAAAAAACATGAATATAGTGGGGCAATAATTATTACAGCAAGCCACAACCCTCGAGAATATAATGGATTGAAATTCGTCACAAATAAAGCTCTATTCACAAGTGAAAAAGAAGTAGAAATTATAAAAGAAAATTACAAAAATATGAGCTCTGATAATTTAATACCAGAAAGTAACCCAACCTATACAGAAAATTCTAATCTACCCAAAGAACATGCTGACCAAATAATTCAAAATATTAATATTGAAAAAATTCGCTCACAAAAATTCAAAGTAGCAGTTGATATGATAAATGCTTCCGCTTGTGTACTCGACCCATATTTATTTGAACAATTGGGAGTAGAACTTGTCCCGCTTAATGATACCCCAAATGGAATTTTTGCTCACAAACCAGAACCGCTTCGTGAAAACCTAGGTGACATTACAAATCTTGTTAAGGAAAAAGGTTGTGACCTTGGTTTTGCTCATGACCCAGACGCCGACAGGCTTATAGTTATCAATGAAAACGGTGTAGCAATTTCTGAAGAATACACCCTTGCTCTTGGGGTTGAAGCGATACTCTCTAAAAATATAAATGATAAAGTTGTGGTAAATATGTCGACATCACAAATGAATAAGGATATCGCCGAAAAATACGGAGGGATTTGTGTTAGGACAAAAGTCGGTGAGGCAAATGTTGTCGCTGGAATAATAGAAAATAATGCAATCATTGGAGGCGAAGGTGGTGGTGGTATCATCTACCCTACTATAAATATGGCTCGAGATAGTTTTGTAAGTTTAGCTTTAATTCTAGAATTACTCGCCGAAAGAAATCAAACTGTCAGTGAGTGTATAGCAACACTTCCAAAATACGAAATGCTAAAAGATAAAGTTCCTGTTGTTGGAAGTTTAGAAGAAATGTATTTAAAAATGAAGAATCATTTTATTGATTGCGAAATAAATGAACTCGATGGACTTCGTCTAGATTTCTCAGATAGTTCTTGGGTTCACCTTCGTCCATCAAACACTGAACCAATAGTTAGGCTCTACGGTGAAGCAAAAACGAAAGAAAAGATTGAAGAATTATTTATAGAAACAAAGAAAGTAATTTCATAGAGTCTCACCAAAATGGACACAAACTCTGCCATGGCAGAGTTTGTGTCCATTTTTGATATTAATATACCTCTTCCTGATAACATTTCTCACAATATACAATCTCAGATCTTTCAGGTGCATACGAAGTCTCAAATTCATTAATACATCCTTCTTTCATACAAGTTCGATGCCATAATTTCATGGGGTTTCTTTGAGATAGACGTTCATAGTGGCGACAGTTAGGACAAAGTCGTGGAATAGGTAGATTCATACGTCTGTAGAAGGATAGTTCTTCGGGTATTATCTTGAATGCTTCGGTGCATTGTTGATTGCATGTTCCCTTATGGGCACATTCAATGATTTTAGTGGTTATATCGTCATTTATATCATTGATATTGTCAGGGATATCATTTGTATGTATATCTATACTGTAATGTCTTTCTTCTTTATCTTTCCATTTATAACCTTGTTGTATAGCTTCTTCTTTTATTAATGGGAAGTACTCTTGGGCTACGGTTTCATTGTAAGCAAATGGGGATAATTCTGTTGGGAAGAATTCTCCGTACTTATATACTCTACCTTTACTATCAATATATGGCATATCGTTCATGTGTTTGATGATTTTAGGGACTAGTTCCTCGTATTCTTCCTTGGTATATTGGCGGTTGAGGATGCAGTATTGTTTGGAGTTAAGACTCACACAACCAAAGAGATTTCTTGAATTAGATACACAACTATAAACAAAAAAAGAATCTGAAGTATTGCTGGTTGCAACTCCAAATTTTGTATTACTGGCTGAACCTGGACCATTGCATTCATAACAAAGTTCTGGATTGGTAGCAGTAGTAATATCATAATTATCTGACCCTCCTCCTTTTAAAAAGCGCCAGATGTATTTAGAATTATTTGTTTCATAAACATCAAATGAATTGTGACAGTTATGAGAGTGTTCTATACTATTACCAGAAACATTTTCTGAGTTTGTAATATCGGCAAACTTTCTAATTGATTTTAATAATTTATTTTTATAAATATCTTTTATCTTTTCAAGATTTTCAAATGAATTCAATTTAAAAGATTCAATTTTTTCTAGATATTCTTCTTTTGTAAATTTTTCATTAAAAATATAATATTGTTTATTCCTTAAATTCCAACAGCCAAAACAGTTCGAGCAATTTTTACAATTATATAAAAAGATAGAGTCAATACAAGAACTTGCTTTTAAACTTAAAGAAACACTAAAACAATTATTGCAATCAATGCATTCATACAATAAATCACTATTGCGAGAAGAAAGTAAATCTATATAATTTTTACAATCATTTATACCATCTGAATAACAGCAATTCTCGTTTCGATTTGCCGAAAAAATAAGATAACAGTTTTTTGAATCAATCGTCATGTTTGTATAATCACTGTTTATCATATTTATTCCACCAACATTAGGTAGTGGTACTTCTTTAAGAAGATTAAAAAATTGAAGGAAAAAAGGCTGGGAAAAATCATAATCTCTACCATAGTCGAGAGGGTTAAATTTATCGGACCACCAATATTCTTTATCAGAAACTTTTAATGGTTTATCATTAGAATACACAGACAAAATATTTTCACTATGACCCTTTATTGAGCACTTGGTTCTATATAGATTTCTAACATTGCGCCAAATCATTCGGCGCTTCATCCTACACTCCGGACAAAAAGTTGGTGGTGGGACTTTAATTTTTTCATAAAACAAAAAATCATCTGGCTCTATCGTAAAGTCATTTTTACAATTCTGACAATTTTTTGTTTGTGATTCCATATTATAATTATATAACATTATTTTATAATTTATAATTACCAACTTCTGTTCTCTTTATATGTAGAGCTAATGTTGGAATTCCAAGAGCTAGTCCTATTTCATGAGCAATAAAGCGGACATATACACCACTTCCACAAGCAATTTTCAATGTAATTGTTTTAAAATTCTCTTCTTTTTTGTCTTTTAGAATATTCTGCCAAATATTTAGAATTTCTTTCTGCCGAAAATCTCCACCAACTTGAGATATATCTTTTTGAATTTTTTTTAAAAGTTTATCTCCCAAAATAGAGCCATCTTTAATAATTTCTATCTTCTCAACAAATACATCATGCGATGGGATAGTTATGTTCTCAAGCTTCCCCTCCCGCGCCCACTGGTATAATGGCTTACCCTCGACGGTTCGAGAAGAATATGGAGGATAAAATTGTTTTATTCGGCCAGTGAATTTTGAGAGTACATTTTGAATTTTTGGAGCGAAGTCATCATGCAAATTTTTATGGTCTGGCTCCTCGTCCTCCCTCATCCGAGGACCTAAAAATTTGTATGATGACGAAGCGACTTCACTTGTGATTAACCCCATCACATCATAAGTATCGGTGGCAAAACCAAACAAAATTTCAACTTCATAAACTTTTCCAAGTTTTAAATATTCATCCTTTTTTAAACATTCATCTCCTATAAGGATTATAAGTACACCCTCAGCAAGAGGATCAAGTCTACCAGCATAGGTTAAAGGTAAATGAGCCAGTTTGGACTCTGTTTTTTTAATCTCATTTATACATTCAAGAGGGGTTTGCCCTGGTTTTTTATTCACAATCCTAATGTTGTTCTCCATATTGCCATATTATCATATATATGATAATATTCCCTTTAGGTAGGTAATCTATTTTTCTATCGGACACAAAATTGAGAGAAAGAATAAACAATCAAATACGAGCGTCAGAGGTTCGTGTAATCTCAAACGAAGGAGTTAATCTAGGTGTTTTGAGTATTAAGGAAGCTCTATCCCAAGCAAGTGCTTTGGGTCTTGATTTGATTGAAATTTCTCCTAATACTAATCCTCCAATAGCAAAAATCGCAGATTACGGTAAGTACAAATACGAACAAAATAAGAAGCAGAAGAAGGCTAAAGCAGGTTCAAAAACAACAGAAACTAAATCTATTCAAATAAAGATAGGGACTGGAGATAATGACCTTGCACTAAAAGCTAGAAAAGCTTCGGAATGGCTCAAAGAAGGTCATCGCATAAAAGTAGAACTATTCTTATCAGGACGTTCTAAGTACATGCCAGACCCATTCTTAAGAGAAAGACTCGATAGAGTACTTCACCTTATAACAGAAAATTATAAAGTAGCAGAAGATTATAAAAAGGGTCCAAAAGGTCCAACTATTACAATAGAGAAGGATAAGGGAACAATAGCTCCCCAACCACCTCAAAACATATAATAATTTATGAGTATCAAGACAAATAAATCTTTAACAAAGCGTTTGAAAGTTACCAAGAATGGTAAGATTTTATCACGTGCACCAGGATTCAATCACTTCAACGCAAAACAATCACGAACAAAGCAATTAGGGGGAAAAAAGATGAATCAACAAAATTTTACAAACAAAACAACCAGAACTTATTTACCAAACGCATAAGAATAATTAAGAATTAATAATTAAGAATTAAGAATTTATGACAAGAGTAAAAAGAGGAACAATCAAACATAAGAAAAAAAAGAATTTACTAGCCCAGACAAAAGGTTTTCGTTTTGGACGTAGTACAAAGGTAGCTCAAGCCAAAGAAGCGCTAAAACACTCAGGAAATTATTCTTTTGCTCACCGTAAAGATAAGAAAGCTGACGCACGAAGTCTATGGACAACACGCATCAATGCTGCAGTTCGCCCACTTGGACTTTCCTACAGCAAATTCATGGATGGACTTAAGAAAAAAAATATTATGATTGATCGAAAAATCCTTTCTGATTTAGCTCAAAAGAATCCAGAAACATTCCAAAGGATAGTAAAAAATATTGCTTAATATATAAAATCACCCAGACTAAAGTCTGGGTGATTTTTTAACATTCTATTTCTACAATTTCTCCAGCTGTTGGAGTAAAAGCTTTTACTCCAAGATTATCACGTAATTTTTGAGCTAAAAACATGGCAGATTTTGGTTCACCCATTACTACAAAAACTTTTTTAAGAGTCTGAGCCGTATTTTCAACAAACTCTACTAAATGATCAGAGTCTTTATGCCCAGAATATCCACTTATTTTAGCTACATTTGCCTTTATATGAACCTCTTCTCCCATTATATGAACTTTGTTTGCTCCATCACTTATCAAACGCCCTAAAGTTCCAACAGATTGATAACCTGTGAGTAATATCGTGTCATTTTTATTTGGAAGATAATTTTTTTCATGATGTAAGATTCTTCCACCATTAGACATTCCACTTCCAGCAATAATTATTTTGGGCGATGGTGTGTGCAAAATTGCTTTTGAATCTTCTGTTTCTGGGGTTTCTCTTAACCCAGGGAAGTCAAATAATTTATCTCCTGTAGCGATTATATCTCGTGCTTTTTTATTAAAATATTTATCATACTTTAAATAAATATCAGTTAGTTTAATAGAAAGTGGCGAGTCCAAAAAAATTGGCATTTGTGGAATGATTTTATTTTCAACTAAGGAATTTATTTCATAAAGCAATTCTTGTGTACGCTCAAGAGAAAAAGTTGGAATAATAAGTGTTCCTTGGTGTGAATAATTTTCTCGAATAATTTCCTCAAGTTTTTTCTTTCTTTCATCTCGATGTTCATGATTTCTGTCACCATAACATGATTCCATTATCATATAATCTGCATCTTTAATCTCTTCAGTGTCAGGAAGAAGTGGCGAGGGAGAATTTCCAAGATCACCAGTGAAAACAATTTTTTTATGATTATAAATTATTTCTAACATTCCCGAACCAAGAATATGCCCAGCATCTTTATATGAAAATTGAAAACCATGATCTACATTTAACTTTTGACCATATTCAAGAGTCTCCCAATTATCGAGAGCTTTTTTTATATTTTCTGGTGTATATATTTTATCTAATTCATTTTCAACATCACGAGACAAAAGATGGGCTGTATCGGCAAGCATTACTTCAGTAATATCTTTAGTTGGAACAGTAGATACGATTTTTCCATTAAAACCTTCACTTATAAGCTTTGGAATTCTTCCAATATGGTCAATATGTCCATGGGTTATAAAAAGTATATCTATAGTAGAAGCATCATACGAAAATTTGGTCCAATTTAAATCATCGACAAACTTTTCTCCTTGGATTAAACCACAGTCAATCAAAAACTTCTTGCCATTCCCTTCCAATAAAAAATTAGCGCCGGTAACAGTACCAGCCCCAGAACAAAAAGTAATCTTCAAATTTTTATCATTCTCCATATAGTTTTTATTATACATGAGATAAGTGAAAATAAAAAATCCTTCCTTTTAGGAAGAATTCTTTATTAGGACTATCGAAGGAAGTATTACCGTAGCTATAAACTAAGGTGGGATTAAGGATGATAAAAATTTGTTAACGTAATAATGTCACAGCTCTTTATCAAAACTTTATATCCCCTAAAAATTTGTTCTAGGTAACACATTTCAAATAATCCTACTTTAAGTATACTCACAACCAGACACGGTGCAAGCAAATTTATATTAAATAGCACACTTTTGACAGTCTAACAAATTAAATTTTGAATAGTTTTTAAAAAATTAGCTATTTGAAACAAAAATATGAAAAAATAAAAACCTCCCGAAGGAGGTTGTTATTTATAGGTCTATTCATCTACTCCAAAACGTTTATATTCATGTATTACAGCATCTCCAAACCAGTGTTTTATTTCGTGCTCAGCTTCTTCTGGTGTCTCAGAACAGTGAACAATATTCATAACTGCTCTTTTTTCTTTGTTCGCAAGAACTGGACTATCAATTGAGAAATCTCCACGAATTGTTCCGACTGTTGCCTGGTAAGGAAGTGTATCACCCGCAAGTTTACGGACAATATCAACAGCATGTAATCCTTGGACAACCATTTTTACAACTGGAGCACTCATCATAAAATTTATTAGCCACTTACGAACTTCTGGCCCAATAGTTGCTGGGTCGGTAGTACCAAAATCTAACATGGCATCATATCCATATTTTTCGTATGTTTTCATAGTTTTAGTACCAAGACGAGTAATCCACTCCTCGTTCTTAGGATAGTGATTATCCATTTGATCAAGTAATGGTGAAGCCATCTCTATTGCAACAATTTTTAGATCACGTTGTTCTATACGCTTAATTACTTCTCCGATTAAACCTTTTCTAACTCCATCGGGTTTAACCATGACATATGTTCTTTCTTCTTTTGGATGTTTCATATATAAATAAATGCTACTTACCAACTTTCTGGGCAAGATTTTTACTAGTTTGTAATAGGAATACTATATCAGAAAAACTTCTATTAAACAAATAATATCTGTTTTAGGTAGTATTTGTTATTTTTTATGATTGTTTATATTTCGCCATGATTTCTTCCTCAACTTCTTCGCGTGGGCGACCAAATTTTAGATATGATAATTCTTTAATTTTATCTACAATCTCTGTATTACCCTTAGGAGTTAAGCTCCAGTGTGAAGTCATACTAAATGGTTTTGTAGGAACACCATTTACAAGCATACTAACGTAAGAATTAAAATTATCTAATTTCATGATATCTGAAGCAGTAAATGTTGGCTTGAATTTCTGTTCTACAAAATTAGCATCTTCAGAACTGATTCGATAAACTGCCATTGAACCAACGTTTCCAAAAACTGCATTTTTTATCCCTTCTTCAAGTTGTGAAATATACTGGTGAGCAACTGTCAAAGATAAACGATATTTACGAGCCTCAGAAAGAATAGAAGCAATAGAATCAGTTGTAACATTTTGGAATTCATCAATATATAAATAAAAATCATTCATTTTTTGCCCATACATATCTACCCGAGAAAGTGCTGCCATTTGAATTTTACCGATGAGAAGAAGTCCGATAAGATTCGCATTGATATCTCCAAGTCTACCTTTTGAAAGATTTACGAGTAATATTTTTTTATTATCCATTATTTCACGAAAATTAAATACGGACTTTTCTTGAAGAACAACTGGTCGCATAATATCGTTTGAAATAAAATTATCAAATTTAGAAGAAATATACGGCACAAAGTTTGCAAGAGATTGATCTCCAGTTGTCTGCTCGGCTCCTATCCAAAATTGTTTAATAATTGGATTCTTACATCTTGCAAGTTTCATATCTCGAAAGGCTTTATCCCCAAGGACTCTAGTGATTTCAAGTAAAGTACATCCTGATTCTGGGTCTTCCATGACCAAGAAAGCACTATTTCTGAAATATTGTTCAAACATAGCTCCCCCTCCAGTCTTCATATCGAAAAGTTTATTGAAGATACTCATAAGTTCGTTCACAACGAAAGTTTTTTGCTCTGGATATTTAGGATCAAACTCAAGCATGTTGAGTCCCATTGGACGGGCTGTATATGCAGGATCAAAATAAATAACATCATCAATACGTTCTTTGGGCACGTAACTCAATATATCTTGAATGTCATTTCCGTGTGGATCAATAAAACAACATCCGTCTCCATTTTTAATATCCTGAGCAATCATATTTTTCAAAATTGTCGTCTTACCAGTTCCGGTCTGACCGATCACATACATATGACGCATTCTATCTTCACGACTCATCCTGATCTCAGTATCTTTACCTCTATAACTATTTATACCAAGAAGTATCCCTTCCGTACCCATTTCAAGAGGAGCAGGAGCAAATCCAGCTTTTGCTTGCTTGAGCTGAGAAGAAACAACTCCATTTGGAAAATGGAAAATAGTTGCAAGTTCTTTCAGATTGAGTGGCATAGAATAATTATCTGAGAAAGTTCTATATGAAAAATCATGAATGAGATTGGCTAACTCAGAACCCTTTGGGTGATTAAAATCAAATCCATTGCGATCGGCTTCAGTAAATTGATTGAAAGATGATTCTATTTCAGACAATATCTGCTTGGAGCGTATTTCTGTTTCAGCTGAAGTTATGATACGAATATTTGTCGCCATAATTGTACTCTTCAACTTTTCTCCAATATATTCAACAGCTTTATCGTTTACTTTCTTTTCTTCTTTCTTTTTTGAAGACCCAAAAAATAATTCACTTGCTAAATTTTTGAATTCTTTTGTAACCTGGCGGGTCATACTTGAAGCCGTACGGACAGACATACCATCTTTTACATCTGCGTGAATTATATGAAATCGCCTTATAATATCTTCATCTTCAGGACAAATAGAAAATTGGATCGATGCTCCTTCTCCACTTTTTTTAAGTTTAGTAAAAACATTTAAAATTATATTGAGTGGATCGTGATCGATGGCATCATAAAGCTTGATTGGATAAACTTCATGGTGAGCAAGAGTAGCATAAGATGCAGAAATAGATGCATTTTCAGAAAAAATATTATAATCATCAGGAACTTCTGTTACTTTAGCATCTAGGTGGACTCCCAACAATTGCTTTTCAAATAATTCTGCTTTATCAGATGGAACAGAAACATAAAAAACAAAACTATCACTGCCTTCCGATAAAGCGATCTCAAGAGTAAAATGATTACGATTGTAATTTTCTTTTCCTTCACCCACTGAATGCATACCAGCATAAAATTGTTCCATGGCTGACAATAATTCCTTTAATCCCTTTTTTTCTTTTTCATTATCTTGAGCATCGGGAAGTGTAATCTCAAAAAGTTTCATATCGAGCGACTTAAAAAGTGGAGTACCTTCTTTTAATCCAGGAACTTTATGTGTGTTGTATAAATATTGAACTATAAAACGATGAAAATCACTGTCGAGATGAGGATTGTCCATCTTGCTGATAATAGACAAAGTATTTGATATTCCTTTATCAAGTAAAATACCAAGTAATTCTTCCATCTTACTATCATGAGATTCTGGTTTCAATCTAAGTACAAGTTTTTCAATATCATTATTTTTAACAACAACACTTTTATGCATCACATCTGTTGGATCATATTTTCTGTATTCAGATATCACATTGTGTGCAAGTTGTTCTTTATTTACTTCTTGTCCCCTATCACCAATTTGCCTTTCACGTTCGGCAATATGTGCACGCAAAAAATCCAACTCTTCTTGAGGAGTTTTAAATTTCGGTACATTATTTAGATTAATTCCTTCCATAAGAATATTATAACAACAAACGAGGAGCAGAAGCAAACAAATAGCAATTTATTTGCTTAAAACATAAAAGAAATAGTTTTTGAAATCATAGCAAACTTTTTCAAGAAAAAATGTCTGGCTCCTCGTCCTCCCTCATCCGAGGACTTTTTTATTGATAAAGTTTGCGAAGATATATATTTATATTAAAGTCAAAATCTCCGCATCACCTTCTGTGATTAAAATGGTATGTTCAAAATGAGCACTTCGTGTACCATCTGCTGTTTTTATCGTCCAATTATCATTTGCAGTAACTATATGATCTTTACCTATATTCAACATAGGTTCAATCGCAATTATCATCCCGGGTATGAGTTTTTGCCCCTTTCCAGCCTTACCATAATTAGGAACATAAGGATCTTCGTGAATTTTTACTCCAACCCCATGCCCAGCAAGTTCTCGAACAATACCGTATTTTCTATTTACAAAAGACTCTATGGCGTGCCCTATGTCGCCTACTGTAGCCCCTCCACGAGCCGCCCAAATGCCTATTTCAAGCGCTTTTTTTGTACTATCGAGTAAATCCTTATCTTTTTTTGAAATTTTGCCTACAGGCACAGTTACAGCATGATCAGTAAAAAGTCCTCTATGTTTTAAACCAAGATCAAGTGATACAATATCTCCTTCTTTAAGTATTTTCTTTTTACTCGGAATTCCGTGAACAATCTCATTGTTTACTGAAATACAAATTGTCGCTGGAAAAGCTTTTGGAGCACCTTCTGGTTTATAATTTAAAAAAGCAGGAATATCACCTTCTTCTTTTATGAGTTTATAAGCATACTGATCAAGCTCATAAGTCGAAATCCCAGGCTTAACCATTTTAGCTGTTTCTGCCAACACCCTAGCGAGCCTTCTGCCTCCTTCTCGTATAATCTCTATTTCCTTCGCTGTTTTGATAATGACTGACATATATAGTGATATTAGAATAAATGATAAATATAAGCAAACTGATAATATTTTACATATTTTATGAGCGATAGCATAATAAATATGTAATCATAAAAACTCAGACTTATAACATTTCATGCAATATATTATTGGGGCTCTTTCTTTTGAGTAATGGGTACTAAAAGGATTGTTACATTTATGACAAGTCCGCTTAAATAATTTCATATTTAAAGCCAGAACATTAACTTTGTCCCAAATTCTGCAAAAAGGACACGATCGTGATAAGGGTAAATTATGTTGACGCAAAAATTGTAATTCCTGATTTATAATTCGAAAACCTCTTTTACATTGAGAACAACCAATTATTTCATTTTTTATACTATCTGACACATCTTTTATATGATCTGGTAAATCACTTGATGGTATAGTAATAGCATATTCTTTATCTTCTGGTTCATACCATCTTAATCCCCTATCAATAACCTCTACTTCGAGTAAGGGAAAAAGTTTGGAAGCAAAAGTATCATTATAAAAATGTGGAGAAAATTCTAAAGGAAAAAATTCACCATACTTATATATGTGTCCTAAATTATTAATATAGGGATTATTATTCATATCTTCTATAATTTCATTTCTTAATTTTTTATATTCTTCTTTAGTATATTGTTTGTTTAAAATACAATATTCAGTTTTTTTAATAGAGACACATCCAAAATGATGAGATCCCCCAGTTGAAAGTTTCGAATATTCAATATCTCTTATATTATGACCTGATTCGTGAGAAAATTTAACATTATTAGCACCATTCCCAATTGTAATTCCTTCATAAATAAGTTCTGCGTTTTCACCCCAATCAACATAATCATATGAGTCTTTAACCTTTCCAATCTTGATTAACATTAAAAACTTAGAATCTTCACAATCAGTTACATCGTAACACTCTTTACAATTTTTTGACTGAAACACATAACTACCAGTAGAATTCACAGCTAAAGTTTCCCAATTAGGACGAGGAATAGAATTCTTAAAATAATCTTTTGCTTTATTTTTCCAAAATTGATATTGCTTATAAGAACCTAGGTCAATTTCTTTTAATTTTTCTTCATATTCTTCCTTTGTAATTTTTTGTCCTTCATATATGTATGATTGATTACGAATGTTTGTTGCGATAAAACAATGATGGGCTCCCTCACAATCCCTAATAAAAGCACAATCATAAGAAGTAGTATTATTACTAGCCCCACCTATTATATTATAAGACTTAAAAAGATTAGAAGAGTCATAAACAGTATCACATTCCATAATACTTCCACTATTATATACATTTTTTACATGTGTAAATTGATACCCAAAGGCAGAATCCTCCCCATAATCAGAATAATAAATTAAATAACAATTTTTTGAATTACCAACATGATTAGTATATGGAGATAATTCTCCGGTAGTTGAATCAATAGAAAGACCCAATATCGGTGTTTTATGTAAGAGTTCATTCCATTGTTCAAAAAAAGTTCTTTTGGAATCATAATCAACATAAAAATCCTTAGCGTCCCAATTATCACTCCACCAACACCTATCACAATAAACAACGTATGGTGCATTTGGGTGATACATAGATAATTTCATTTCTCCACATAAATCACACTTTCTTTTATAAAGTTCAATTCCTTTCATCCATACTAACCTTCTTTGTAAACGACATTCCGAGCAAAACGTTGGTGGAGGAACTTTTATCTTCTCATAAAACAAAAAATCATCTGGCTCGATAATAAAGTCATTTTTACAATTCTGACATATTCTTTTTTCTGCTTTATCTTGCATATAATTGTAATTTTACATCTACGCTATAGCTGAGATTAAATTAATACACTTCTTGTTGGTAACATTTTTCACAGTAAACAATCTCGGGTCGATTTGGATCATATGATGTTTCAAATTCATTTGAGCAACCAGACTTCATACATGTTCGGTGCCATAATTTCCTTGGATTACGTAGGCTAAATCGATCTTGACGCCGACAAGAAAAGCATTTATCTGGTATAGGTAGATTAAGTATTTTATATAAAGTAAGCTCAAGAGAAGTTATTTTATAAGCCATTGTACATAATGTATATTTTTCCTTTTCTTCTATGGAATTTTGGGAGGAGCATTGTATTACTTCGTTTATTATACTGTCTTTTGTTTCATCATAAGTTTCTGGTAAATCTTCAGAATAAAGTGTAATCCCATAATCACGCCCTGGATGATCATACCATTTATATCCCCTTTTTACGGCTTCTTCCTTACTTAGAGGATAATAATCTTGAGCCATTGATTCATTATATGCAAAGGGTGAAAATGAACTTGGAAAATATTCCCCCCATTCTTTTGTGCTTCGCATATGTTCAATTATTTTTTCTTTCAATATTAAATACTCTTCTTTAGTATATTGTTTATTTAAAATACAATATTTCTTACTACGAATCCCAAAACACCCAAAACAGTCTTGAATATTGAAACACATATCACAATAATACGAATCTGTTATAGTATTAAAACAACTTCTAATGAACATTGATCTATTGGGTATTTCTATTCCTTGGGCCTCATAACAAAGTTGTCCGATCATAATTTCTGTGCAATCTAAACAATCCTCTACTTTCCAGACATCCTGCATGTATGCAGTATCTTTATTATCACGACAATTAAATGAAAGTATCATGTTCTGCGAATTTTCAATATAATCACCAGTTGAATTCTGAACCTGAAAACCATGATAAAACTTAACGGGAATATTTAGATGAAAATTATAAGATTTTTCTTTCATCTCTTTAATAAATTTTCTATTCAAAACAGATTTATTAATTCTTTTTTCATATTCATCTTTTCCAAGATTTTCATTAAAAAAATAATACTGTTTACTTCGAAGACCAACACAACCAAAACAATTAGTACAACCACGGCAATCTCTCGAAAAACATACATCAACACAATCCGAACAATTATATACCCACATACATCTCGAACATTTTTTTATATTTATTGATTCATAACAAAATTCACTTCTTTGAGCCATATAACAATCGCTCAAAAGATAACCTGAATCTTGACACCAACTTCCGTACATACTCTTTTCATTATCCCCACTTGTAAAAAGCATATAGCAGTCTTTATTATTTTGAGACTGATTTGTATACTCACTATTAACACTATTAGAATTAACCATAGCAAGATGTGGAACAACTTTTCTAAGTTCTTCGAATTGTTCAAAAAATGATCGAGAAAAATCAAAATCGCGATAATATTCTACAGCATCCCAAGCATCAGATTTCCAATAATCTTGTTTATAAACGGGGAATGGTACATCCTCTCTATAAATAGAAATTATGTTTTCTCCAGTAGCATCACATTTTCTTTTGTATAAATTGTACTCATTTCTATCTAAAAGTCGGCGAATATACCTGCACTCTGGACAAAAAGTAGGTGGAGGAACTTTAATCTTCTCATAAAACAAAAAATCATCTGGCTCGATAGTGAAGTCATTTTTGCAATTCTGACATATTCTTTTTTCTGATTTATCTTGCATATAATTGTGATTTTACATCTACGCTATAGCTGAGATTAAATTAATATACTTCTTGTTGATAACACTTCTCACAGTAGACTATTTCTGGTCTCTCTGGTGAGTATGAAGTTTCAAATTCATTAGAACATCCTTCTTTCATACACTTTCCGTGCCAAAGTTTTGTTGAATTTCTATGTTTAAATCTTTCATAATGTCGGCAATTGGGACAAAATCTAGGTAATGGTATCTTTTCTCTTTTATAAAAAGATAATTCTCTTGAAATTACCTTAAAAGCACCTGTACAATTAGGATGTTTATCTTTATCATTTATGTTCAAACACTGAATAGTTTTATTAGTAATATCCAAAGAAACATCATTAATGTTATCTACCAACTCACTAGCTTTCATATCTATAGCGAAATTTCTATCAATATTATCTGACCATTTATAGCCTTTTTGAATAATTTCTTCTCTTGATAAATTAAAATAATCCTGTGCTGTAGTATTATTATATGGAAAAACAGAAATTTCAATTGGAAAAAATTCACCATATTTATATATGCAATTGGTTTTATCTACATACGGAATTTCATTCATATGTTTAATAATTTCTTTTTTTAAATTAAAATATTCTTCCTTTGTGTATTGTTTATTAAAAATACAATATTGTTTATTGCGAAGGCCAAGACATCCAAAAATATTCTGACAATTAGCGCAGTGCCCAGAATATTCAACATTCATACTATTTTTACCTACAAAAAAAGAAAATTTTAAATCACTTATATTATTTCCACAAGTCTGAGATTCATAAACATTTTCCACGTTCGCTCCCCAATCAGAATAATCAAAACATCCCTTTGATGAATTTACCACTAAATTAAAGCAATATTTACAATCTTCCGCCCCAGTAACAATAAATGAATTATTAGTATTTTTTGAATTAAATATATAATCACCAGAAACATTGTAATTTTTAAATCCATGATAAAATTTTCTTGGAAATTTATTTTGAAAATCTTTTGATTTAATTCCATTTGTTAATGTTTGTAAAAAAGAACCAGTCTCTAACTCTGAAATTTTTAAGATATACTCATCCTTATTATAAAGTTCATTAAAAATATAATAACTTTTATTAGTTAAATTTGAACATCCAAAACAATAAGAACATCCCGAAAGATTCCTAGAGTATTTTATATTAAAAGAGTCTTTACAATCAACAGAATAGTGGACCCTTGAGCAGTTATGACAGTTTACAGAACCATAACAGAAATTACTATTTGTGACCATCATACAATCAATGCAATCAAACGAATCTATTATTTCTGAACAATATAAACAATTCTCACATTTTTCAGAACCATATACCAAATAACAATCTTTTAAATTACTTGATGTATTTGTATATTCACTATTTATTAAACTGCTACTACTCCCAGAAAGAGCTCTAACTGGTACTTTGTGTAATAGTTTTTTATATTGCTCAAAAAATGAACAGGAGAAATCATAATCTACTCCATAACTCATTACATTCCAATTGTCTGAAATCCAACAAGAGTTACAGTATGTTTTAAATTCCCCGTTGGGAACAATAGAAATAATGCTTTTTTTACATAGGTCGCAAGTTGCTTTATATAAATTTCTTTCATTTCTAAGTGCTAATCTTCTTTGTAAACGACACTCTGGACAAAAAGTAGGTGGAGGAACTTTTATCTTTTCGTAAAACAAAAAATCATCTGACTCGATAGTAAAGTCATTTTTGCAATTCTGACAGGTTTTTGTGACATTTTCCATATGTAAATTATACGTCAATCTTTATATTTATTCAAATTCTGTTTTTTTACGCATATGCATAAATTTATAGAATCAAAATTTATAAAAAAATCTATTCTATTACTGTGCCAACAAACTCTTTTTCGTCTAGATAGTTCTTTAAGTTATCTATGTTGTTTCCATTCAAAATCACAACTTCATAACCTAGTTTTTCTGCTTCATAGGCTGCAATAGTATCAAAGGGTGTATTTGATCCAGGATTCCAATTCTTGGGGAAAAGGAATCGAAACTCATCCCATGTCATTTTATATATCGGTTTGGCATCGGAATTTATTTTTGGATCTTTATCATAAACAAAATCAATATTAGAAAGATTAATTATTTTTTGTGCTCCCACACTTTTTGCTCCATATACAGCAGCAAGGTCACTACTATTACCAGGTTTCCATCCCCCACCTACCATAATAGGCTTATCCGTTTTTGGAATAAATTCAGGATCTAAAATTACTTTTTCATAAGCGTAATCTCCAAAACAAATTCGAACAAGCTCTGCATTTAACCGTGTAGATGCGATACCAAGCCAATCTAAATCCTCATCAGATGGATTTATAATTTGTTTTAATGAATTATTATACCTCCGACAAACCTTTCCTCCTCCTGTAATAATTAAAAAATTAAAACCTTTCAACACATAGTCCTTAATCGTCAAAACAAATGAATTCAAAAAATCAACATTAATCTCATCAGGAACAATCAGAGACCCTCCTAGAGATATAACTATCGGTTCATTGTTTTTCATATATTAATTTAAGATTCCAATTGAATTTATAATTTCTTTGTGAACATTTTCAATACTCTGATCGCCATTTATGGTATATATAGTATAATTGGGTTTATTTTTAAAATAATTCATTGAAGGGATAACATTATTTATATATTCATCGAAACGATTTTTTATTCCCTCGTCAGTATCGTCAGATCTAGCGCGAAGCTTCATTCTTTTTACTGCTTCTTCTTTATTTAATTCTATATAAATAATTTTTACATTATCTCTCTCATAAAAATTCATCATGTTTTCAAAGGCTTCAGATTGTGCAATTGTCCTTGGGTATCCATCAGCGATTAAAGTTGTCCCTTCTTTTATATTGTTAATCAAGATGTTAGTAAACAAACTAATTGTTAAAAAGTTAGGTTGTAAAAAACCTTTTTCGATTGTAGTTTTAACCTTAGAAGCAGTATAACTTCCTCCTTCTATTAGTTTTCTAAATTCAGAACCCGTTGAAGTAAATAACACATCGTTTGAAATATTATTATCTTTTAAATATTTCTCAAGTAACTCAACTTGAGTACCCTTACCAGAACCAACTATTCCAAAAAATATAAATGTTTGTGTTTTATGATTCATACATTATATATTACAACAAAACACACAAATAATAAAATTATTTGTGTGTTTAGAGTTTATCATTCTTAATTCGTAATTATTAATTATCCTAATACTCTCTCATCGATAATTGTGCTTCTACTTTTTTAATTAAATCAAGAACAACAGAAACAACAATTAATAAGGCTGTTCCACCGATAGCAAATGCTGTGATACCAGTGACAGCTCTTATAATAAGAGGGAGAACTGCAATCAAGCCAAGGAAGACTGCCCCCATCATGGTTGTACGATTTAATATTTTAGATATATATGTTCTAGTCGCTTCTCCAGGACGAATCCCGGGAATAAATGCACCATTTTTTTGTAGATTTGTTGAGAGTTGTTCAGGATCAAAAGTGACGGCAGTATAAAAGTAAGTAAACAAAAATACAAAGATAAAATAAAATAATGAGTACAACCAAGTATTTGCGACAAACCATAGTAGTCCCCGAGAGATGGCCAAAAGAGTGCCGTTTGTCATTCCTGCTAAAGCACTACCTATCAATTGTGGAAATAGTAAAATAGAAAGGGCAAAAATTATTGGAATAACTCCAGCTTGGTTTACGCGAATCGGTAGATATGTCTGAGTTCCTCCAGAAACATGATCTCCACGAACTTGCTTAGCATAAGTCACAGGAACAGGACGTTCAGCTTCAGTTACAACAACAACACCAGCAACAATCAACAATCCTACAGCTAAGAATAAAATATACAGCGGTAGGTTCGCTATGTTAAATGTAAAGAAAAATTGTGAAACTTCTTTTGGAATATTTGCGACGATACCTGCAAAGATAATGAGTGAGACACCATTACCTATACCAAATTCTGAAACGAGTTCACCAATCCACATAATAAGCATTGAACCAGCAACTATAACAGAAAGATTTGTAATTAATCCAAACACAGATAAATCTGTCATTATTCCTTGTTTTCTCAACACAATAAGAAGGGCCAATCCCTGAACAAGAGCAAGCGGAATTGTTATCATTCTACTAAATTGAGTAAATTTCTTGCGGCCAATTTCACCATCTTCTTGATACATCGCCTTAAGACGAGGTGACATTATAGTTAAAAGCTGCATTATAATTGAGGCAGTAATGTATGGTCCAACTCCAAGCATGATAATAGAGAGAGTTGATAAACCTCCACCAGAAAAAACATTCAATACTCCAACAAATTGATTATTACTGATAAAATTCTGAAGTTTAATAGCATCTACTCCTGGTATTGGAATAGCAGAAAGAAGTCGAAAAACAACCAAAGCTCCAAGCACAAATAAAATCCTATTTCTTAGGGTTTTATCTGTAAACATCATTTTTATTTTATTCAAAACAATTTCCATAATAATTAGATTCTAGTCTCAAGGTTCTAGGTTCTAGTATAATTTAGTCCTAAAAACAAACACTAGTTACTTACTCGTTACACTTCCTCCAGCTTTTTCGATTTTAACACGAGCGACTTCAGAAACTTTACAATCAGTTACAGATAGTTTTTTACTAATTTCTCCTGTACCAAGAATCTTAACAGAAGGCATTACTCCTCCGACACGACGGATTAATTTATTTTCAAACAAAGATTTTGGAGTAATTACTGCTCCCGCTTCAAAAATATTTAATGCTCCAACATTTACTGGAGTTGATTTTTTGTCAGCAGAATGAAAACGGTATCCTCGAAGTTTAGGAAGCTTCTTTATAATATCACGGATTTGAGGACGACGCTTGTTACCGGCACGAGCAGTCTGACCCTTACCTCCTCGGCCTGAAGTCTTACCACGAGTACCACCACGGCCAACTTGTCGGGCTTTCTTATTTGGATGTTCTCTTTTAAGTGTGTTTAATTGCATATAATTATTTTTATTTTATTTAACTATCTCTCTAACTTCTTCTTTAGCAGCCTCTGGTGCAACAAAAGGAATCGATACTACAACATGTGCTTTTTCTTTCAACATATAGAGAGCTTTGTAAGCAACACGAGCATTATTTAGTTTGTTTTTACTACCTGAGTGAAGTTTTGCTGTAACGTTTTTTATACCTGCTAGAGTTAACATATCGCGGACAGTACTTCCTGAAACTAATCCCTTTCCTCTATTTGGTCTTATTGTTAACTGTGAACTTGAGAATTTTGCAACAACCTCATGAGGAATAGACATTTCTTTTGTTACTTTGATTTTAAACATATTCTTCTTTGCTTGGCGAAGAGCTTTTGCAATAGCAATAGCTGTGTCTCCACCTTTTCCAGTTCCAAGTCCAACAGAACCCTTTTTATCTCCAATCGCAATCGCTACAGCAAATGTCATACGACGTCCACCAGCAACAACACGAGTAACGCGACGAATTGAAACCATCTTCTGGTCAAATTCTGGCTTTGGTCGTTCAAAAGATGGTCGTTGCCGACGAGTATCACCTCCTTCTCTTTTTTGATAAGTAGGTTTTGTAAAAGTTTTATTGCTTGTTGTATTTGTTTTTGGTTTTGCTGTTGTATCCATATATTTTTAAATTAAAACTTTAGACCTGCGGCCCGAGCAGAATCGGCTACGGCTTTTACTCTACCTGTATACTTAAAACCATTACGGTCAAAAACACAAGTTTTGATTCCTTTAGCAATAGCTAATTTTGCAACTTCAGCACCTACTAATGTTGATCGTTCTGTTTTTGTTCCTTTTTTAGCTTTCATATCTGAAGCGGAAGCGATAGTAGTACTAGTAGTATCATCAATAATTTGAGCATACATAAAATTATTTGAACGGAAGACAGAAAAGCGTGGACATTCTGAAGTTCCAGAAATTTTAGTTCTGATTTTTTTCTTTAATCTTATTCTTTTTTCTATTTTCTTATTCATTATATATTTTTTGAATTTATAATCCGTATTTCAATTCTTAATTCTTAATTCTTAATTCTTAATTCTTAATTCTTAATTCTTAATTCTTAATTCTTAATTCTTAATTCTTAATTCTTAATTCTTAATTCTTAATTCTTAATTCTTAATTCTTAA
>Ga0172379_10003340_pt1 | contig 25820 bp, 24 predicted proteins | sample GrowelOW334metaG_FD_119756 | JGI IMG/M metagenome (GOLD analysis project Ga0172379, IMG submission 119756) | Groundwater microbial communities from an aquifer near a municipal landfill in Southern Ontario, Canada - Groundwater well OW334 metaG | ecosystem: Environmental > Aquatic > Deep...
AAAAGACATTTCAAATGCTCGCTCGCGGTGAGACCATCGGACTCTTCCAACTGAACGGCGGAGGTATGACAAAATATCTCATGGACCTGCGCCCGACATCCATTCATGACATCAACGCCATGGTCGCGCTCTACCGTCCCGGACCGATGGAATCCATTCCCGAATACATCAAACGAAAACGAAATCCTGCGCTCGTTCAATATCTTGATCCGCGAATGAAAGATATTCTCGACCAATCATTCGGCGTTATCACCTATCAGGACGACGTCATGATGATCGCCATCAAACTTGCCGGCTATTCCTGGCTCGAAGCCGACAAACTCCGAAAAGCGATGGGAAAAAAGATTCCCGCAGAAATGGAAATTCAGAAAACAAAACTTTTGAAAGGTTTCGTCGAGAACGGATTGTCCGCACAAAAAACGAAAGAACTTTGGGCACTCATTGAGCCGTTCGCCGCATACGGATTCAACAAAGCGCATGCGGCAAGCTACGGACTCGTCGCCTACCAGACCGCATACATGAAAGCGAATTATCCGGCGGAATACATGGCGGCCGTCCTCACCGCCGAATCGGGCGACGTGGAAAAAATATTCGAGATCATCACCGAGTGTAAACGCATGAACATGCCGGTGCTTCCGCCGGACGTGAATGAAAGCATGGGAGATTTTGCCGTGATCAAAGGTGCGACCGCTGCGGACGACAAGATACGATTCGGACTGCACACCATAAAAAACCTCGGCGAAGAGATTGGTGATTATGTCATTGCCGAACGCGAAAAGAATGGGCGATATAAAACATTCGCCGAATTTCTCGAACGCGTCAAACACAAAAACCTCAATAAAAAATCGCTTGAAGCCCTCGTAAAATGCGGTGCTATGGATGAGCTCGGCGAACGCGGACAAATAATTTTTAATATGGAAGACGCGCTCGCCTACAACAAAGGACTGGTAAAAGAAAATGCCGCGCAAGCTTCCCTCTTCGGCTTAATGTCGAGTCCGACATCGCTTCCCTCTCTCAAGCTCAAACCCTGCGAACCGGCAAAACCGTTCGAGCGCCTCGCCTGGGAAAAAGAGCTGCTCGGCCTCTACGTCAGCGGCCATCCGCTCGACAAATACCGAGAGAAACTCGAAGCGCGCCCCATGAACAACAAAACGCTCAAAGAGAACGGTAAAGATAATCTCGCCGTCACGATCGTCGGTATCATCGAAGAAATGCGAGAGATTATCACCAAGAAAAATGAAAAAATGGCGTTCGTAAAAGTAGCCGACTTCTACGACACGATCGAAGTCGTCGTATTCCCGAAAACATTCGAGTCTTACAAAGAATTCATCGTCCTCGAAAAATGCATCGCCATCAAAGGCAAATTCTCCAAAAGAAACGACGAACCAAGCATAATCGCTGATGCCATCAAACTGCTTGATTAAATGTATTTTTGTTAATGAAAAATTCATAATATAATGCAAGAATCGCATGGGAAATAGGCTCATATTCTGAAAGTGAACAAAAAGTTTGCATTTTTTTTAAATATGTGCTATTCTTAATGTGGACCTTGAAACACAACAATTTAAGTAACGACGGAAACAAGACGGAGGGTACCAATATGAACGCAGAAATAAAAGAAGACAGAAGACAGATTGACATGGAGGTCAATGATGACCAAAGAAAAAAAGAAAGACGGATTGAAGAAGCCTATCTGAATAGGGACGAATTTATTAAAAAAGGCACTAAAGCAATATATGTTGTAATGATAACCAGTATTGTTCTGCTTATCGTTACACTTTTGTTGATGTATGGAAATGATCGCGCTGCTGCGGTGGCTGGTGCGTATGACGCAGGAATGTCGGCAAAGGGATTGACGATGTTACCGACGTATGTGTGGACAATCATAAACGCAGTCTATTTGTACACGCATATTTCCTGGTACGCATGGTTTGGGCTAAGCGCTGCCAGCGGCGGATATTATTTCTATAAAGTAAAAAAGAACGAGAAAGAATTTCCACTGAGGCGGCGTAGCGATGCGGAGGTAATAAAAAAGAACGAGGAAAAGGAATTTCGAGATCATGCTAATGCCTAACAGGCAAAAGCGGTGAAGATATTATCTTCACCGCTTTTTTATTACCGAAATTGAAAATCCGCCGGTTGTGAGCCGGCGGATAAACTGATCGTTATCCGATCCCATAAAAAATTATTCCTCCGCTTAGATATATAAATATAAAAACTCTAAAGACTCATTGCGCATATGGTCTAAAGTTTTTTTCTTTTGTTACTATCCCTGCCGTGTCTGTCATCGTTTTCCTGACTCTGCAACTAACAGCTTCTATCCTTTACGAAGAACTTTCGCAAATTGCGGCCGCAACAGTTTGTTGTATCGCCCCGCGGATACGTTGTTTATTGACAACGGGCATCGCAGTATCATTATACACCTGTTAAAATATTTGTCAATACTAATGAAAATACCAATATACGAATACAATACCAATATACGAATGACAACGAATACGGACGATGACGGTAGGCGTCATTCGCAGTGATTCGTATCATTCGTATGCATTCGTATATTGGTATTTTCATTCATATACAAAAAAGCCCGCTATTCGCGGAACCTTATATATACTTTTTTCTTTCCTCTCTCCTTGATAACCCTGCCATCGACGATCTCGATGTATGTAACAGGAACCTATCCTTCTTGCGAATACTTTTCGCAAATAGCGATTGCAACATTTTTTCGTGTTGCCTCGCGGACACGTTGTATTGATTGCACAACGAACATCTCATTTACAAATATATACCATTTTTAATATTTTGTCAAGTGTTTTCGAATTTCTTTCAACGTGATATTATAATGAGCATATGGATAAAACACAAAAACTCTATAGAATACGCCACTCTTTGGCACATTTACTCGCGATGACAGCGCTCGAGCACGACCCTGGCGCCAAACTTACAATCGGTCCGGTGGTAGATAATGGCTTCTACTACGATATCGACTTCTCTGAAGGAAAAGCACCGACTCCGGAGGATTTGAAACGACTTCAGAAAGCGATGAAGAAACTCGCCGGAAAGAAACTTCCCTTCACGAAACGAACGCTTTCCGAAAAAGAAGCACGCACACTGTTTGCCGACAATCCGTACAAAATGGAACTCATCGAAGGAATTTTGAAGGATGGAGAAAAACCGACAGTGTACGATACCGCCGACTTCACCGACCTCTGCGAAGGACCGCATGTGGAAAATACCGGAGAGATAGATACCGACGGATTCAAACTCGACCATATCGCGGGCGCCTATTGGAGAGGAAGCGAGAAAAACAAAATGCTTACGCGCATTTACGGACTCGCGTTCGAAACGGGAAAAGAACTCGACGAATATATCGCCATGGTGGAAGAGGCAAAAAAGCGCGATCATAAAAAACTCGGTGCCGACCTCGACCTTTTCTTCATGGATGAAAAAGTCGGCAAGGGTCTGCCCATGTGGACACCAAAAGGAACAGCGGTACGTTTCGCTCTCGAAAATTTTACCAGAGACCTCGAACGAAAATACGGGTATGAACACGTGATCACTCCCTATCTCGGTTCCGAAAATCTTTACAAAACATCCGGACACTTGGACCACTATACCAGCAGTATGTACGCACCGATCGATATGGACGGCGATCTCTTCTATCTCCGCCCGATGGCATGTCCGCACCACATCCGCATGTATCAGCGCAAAGCCTGGAGTTACCGAGACCTTCCGGTCAGATATGCGGAAATTGCCGATTATAACCGCTACGAAAAATCGGGAGAATTGATGGGAATGATCCGCGTACGAAAATTTACGCTGACCGATGCCCACCTCTTTGTGACGCCGGAACAACTGAAAGATGAGTTTAAAAGTGTGTGCGCGCTTATCAAGGAAGCCATGGAGGGACTCGGAATGGATAAGATGGTTTCCTACCGTTTTTCAAAACGTGACCCCAACAATAAAGAGAAATATTTCCCCGATGATGCTTTGTGGAATAAGGCGGAATCCCTGATGAAAACGGCCTTGGATGAAATGGGTTTCGAATATGCTGAAGCAGAAGATGAAGCGGCTTTTTACGGACCAAAACTTGACGTTCAAGCAAAAAACGTAAATGGAAAAGAAGATACTCTGTTTACCGCACAAATCGATTTTCTCTTGCCGGAAAAATTCGACATGACATACATTGATGCAGATGGAACAAAAAAGCGTCCGGTAATGATTCACCGATCCGTGATCGGAGCGCTCGAAAGGACCCTTGCTTTTCTTATCGAACATTATGCGGGCGCCTTCCCTTTCTGGCTTTCTCCCGAACAAGTCTGGATATTACCCATCACAGACGCGCATGCGGAATACGCAAAGGAAGTGCAGACGATGTTAAAAAAATCCGGTATCCGAACAGAACTCCACGATGAAGCCGAAACGCTTGGCAAAAAGATCCGCAACGGAAAAATGCAAAAAATTCCCTACCTCCTCGTAATCGGAGACAAAGAAGTAGAAGATAAGACCGTTACGATAGAAAGCAGAAGCGAAGGAAATAAAGGTGCGGTTAAGTTGGAGGATCTCATCAAAAATCTTACGTAAAAATACCAATATACGAATATATACATATATACGAATGGCAACGAATACAGACGGTAATGACCGGCATCATTTGCAGTAATTCGTATATTCGTATATTGGTATCTTATTCGTATACATAAAAGGAGGATGACTTTCGTCACCCTCCATGTTTTTATTACAGCTATTGTTATTGTTGTGGAACTTCCATCTCATACAATTCGGTAATATACCGTTTGCAGGTTGGAATTACTGACAGATTTTCCTCAGCCCATTCTTTTGCATTGAACAAGAAATTGTACAGCTCAGGTTCTCTATGCCAGAATCTTGGCAGTTGTGTTCCGACCAATTCCTTCCAGAAGGCATCGGCATCTTTGGCATATTGATCTTCCCAACCACCAAGCTCAGTGCTTCCGTAACCGACAACAAATTGTTTTGCTTCAGGAACACCGCCGTCGAGAATACTCATGTTTAATGCGCAGTTCAACATTGCGGACATCCAAGATGTACCACACGCTTCGCGTCCAAACCACATAAAGTTAAGCCAGATGTCTGCCGCAGCTTTGAGGTATTTCATACCCCATGGGTCGTAGTTTAGAAAAACAAGGGCGTTTTGGTGCTTCCTAGTTTCCGCCAGCATATGATTCCAATCGTTTCTGCGATCTTTATCATCCGCATGAGGACTTCCTCCCCAGATGAGTGAAATTAGTCCCCAATCGATCAGACGATCGAACATCGGACGTTCTCTTTCATGTATAGGCATCTGAAGACGCTTATACCCCGCCCAACGACGAGCAAAACTGAGAGTCGGATAGGCATTCAGAAAGTTCGCAAGAACAACATTATCGTTTGCCGTCAAACCGCATTCTTTTGCGCGGCGCAGACATTCCCGATAAACAATCTCTTTATAATACGTTTTTATCTCCGGGATCTTCATCGGATCTTTTTCATCTCTGAATTCAGGCATTTGCCAGGCCGGCACATAAATACCGTTTCTGATGCCGAGAATTTCCGGACGCTTGTACATTTCCCGAATGACAGCGGCGTGCAAGTCCGCAACACCGTTCCATTTTCGCGATAATCTGAAAGCGATTTCCGTCATCTTCAAACTGCCGCTTCCGGGTCCGCCGGCAAGGTCTGTCATTGTATCAGCGTTGATATAGGCTGAAAGCGCTTCAATACTTACCTTAAGCGAATGAACCGGATTGCCCGCTTCTATCGGTGTATGGTTCGTATAAACAAAACGCTGTTTGATCTTTTCTTCGGCATGAACCGGAGCGTACCCCTGGTTCAAAAGTTCCTGGTATTTAAGCATCTGAGCATAAGCACCGTGACTTTCATTCATATGATACAAGTCAACTTCTATGCCCAAAGTACGAAGCGCAATCATTCCTCCAATACCGAGGAGTGCCTGTTGACAGATCTTTATCCAGTCCTCAGTAGCAAACGGACACCCGAACGACGCCGTTGAATGAAGACCACCGTACAAAGTCCGTGTGATCAATCGTATATCGAGCGGATTTTCTTCCAGATCAGTATCAAGACCGATCAGCATGGTATGTTCGCGATGGATATCATTGATCTGTCTGATATTCACTTTGAATTGCTTGCCGGAAAGATTCATGTGGTACGATCCGATGATCATAGTCCTTTCTATCGGATTAGGGGGATATATAATATCCATCCAGCTATTGTCACGAACGATCTGCCGTGCATACCCGTGAGAAGACCACAGCGTGATCCCGATCGCGGGAAATTTCAATTGTTCAAATCCATATAAGTCGTCCCGAGCCACAACGCCGAGCCCACCGGAACTTGTCCGGACAGTATCGTCAAAAAGTTGAAACTCGTGAGAAAAATATGCGACTATAAATTTTCTGATCGCATTATCCATTATAACCTCCTTCTTTTCCTTTTTTGGTTGATTTAAAGAACTTCATAATACTTACATCTCTGTTGTTAGTACTATTTTTAACGTAACATTATTAATAAAAAAAGTCAATCCCTATTTCTGAGCCAGAAAAATGGTTGATTTGTCGTCGGCTATCGTGTAGGATAGCAAAAGAACCGTTATTTTATTACAAAACTGAGGAGCGCTTATGATACGCATATTCGATTTTGAGATTTCACCACCGGCAAAAAACGCGCTCGTACGAGACGGTTTTATTGCAAAAAATATTACTCCGGAAATCGCGGCGATGCTCAGAATTTCTGGAATCCAAAACGGTACCGTCACGATCCAATCGAAACACACTACCCTTGGGGTACAGGTGAACGAAGACGAATCAGGGCTCAACATTTTTGACTTCCCCGACATCCTCGGTCGAATCGCTCCAAAAGGTCGTCCATACGTACATGACGATCTGACGGTCCGAACAGAAAATCTTGACCCTGATCATCCGGAACGTCCGAACGGTCATTCGCATTGTCGCGCGCTTTTCCTGCCGACATCAGTGGTTCTTGTAATTCAAAACGGCACATTGTGCCTCGGCAGTTGGCAAAGTATTTCAGTTCTCGAACTCGACGCTCCAAGAGAGAATAGGCAGCTGAAAGTTTGTTTTATGGGAGAATAGTGTTCAGTCTGATAGTTGGATAGGCTGATAGTCTGATAGACGAACGATTTATACGAAAAGCTCTCGACAATATCGAGAGCCTTTTTTATCAAACTATCGGACTATCAAACTCCTTAAATATCGAGGTTTGCTAATTTCGCGTTGCTCTGAATGAAAGATTTTCGTGACGGAACATCCGTTCCCATAAGGACGTCAAATACGCGATCGGCATCTTGCGCATCTTCGATCTTAACTCGTTTCAAAACACGCCTCGCGGGATCCATCGTAGTTTCCCAGAGTTCTTCCGGATTCATTTCTCCGAGACCTTTATAGCGCTGGATCGAGAATTTCGAAGAATTTTTCTTGACCACTTCTTCGATATCTTCTTCCGAAATATCCTCGCCTTCTACCGGCACATCCTCGGCAATGGAAGTGTCCGCTCCTTCACCGACAATTTTATTTTTTTCCTCATCCGAATAAGCGTAAGAAACTTCTTTTCCTCGTTTGATCTTATAGAGCGGTGGCTGCGCGATGTAAATATATCCTCCTTCAATGAGCGGTTTGAAATAACGGTAAAAAAGCGTGAGCAAAAGCGTGCGGATATGCGCTCCGTCGACGTCGGCATCTGTTGCGATAATGACTTTATGATAGCGGAGTTTGGTAATATCGAAGGTGTCTCCAATCGCCGTCCCCATAGCAACGACAAGTGATTTCACTTCTTTCGATGCGAGCATTTTATCGAGGCGCGCACGTTCAACGTTGAGAATTTTTCCCTTGAGCGGCAAAATCGCCTGCGTTCTTCTGTCGCGCCCTTGTTTACTCGAACCGCCTGCAGAATCTCCCTCGACGATAAATACTTCAGACTCTTCCGCGCTGTGAGATTGGCAATCCGCGAGTTTTCCGGGCAGTGTAAGCCCTTCCAAGGCGCCTTTGCGCAAGACACTGTCTTTCGCCGCTTTAGCGGCCTTGCGAGCGCGCAGAGCAATAACGACCTTATTCACAATGGCTTTTCCGTCATCAGGATGTTCTTCCAGATACATACCGAACGCTTCTGAAAATGCCTTGTCGACAGCGCCACGAGCCTCCACAGAACCGAGTTTGGATTTCGTCTGCCCTTCAAACTGAATTTCACGGAGCTTTACGGAAATAGCGACCGTCAAACCTTCACGAACATCATCGCCGGTGAATGCGTCATCACCGTCTTTTACAAGACTGTTTTTCTTGGCGTAATCATTGAGTGCGCGTGTGAGAGCGGTGCGAAAACCGGTGACGTGCATTCCACCTTCCGGAGTATGAATATTGTTTGCAAAAGCGAGTTCACGAGAGGAAATATCATCGACATACTGAAGCGCAATCTCAACGCCGACTTTATCGACATCTTTGTTGCAGTAAAAAATATTTTTATGAACCGGCTTTTGGATCTCATTGTAGAACTTCACGAGAGAGACCAGTCCGCCTTCAAAATAGAAAGTGTATGAAGGCACTTCGAGACCAAGCTCGCGGAGATAAAAAACGTCTTCGTCGGCTATCTTTCCGGTATATTCACGCGCATCAAGGATGGAAACGCGAAGACCCCGAATGAGATACGCTTGCTGACGAAGATGAGAAACGACCAGCTGAAGATTATATTTTATTTCACTGAAAATTTCCGGGTCTGCCTCGAACGCAACGATTGTCCCGTGCAAATCCGTTTTGCCGATCTTCTTCACCGGCGCCTTTCGTTTTCCTTTTGAGTATTCCTGAAAATGTATTCCTCCTTCTTTGTGGACCGTAACATACATGTATTTCGAAAGCGCGTTCACCACAGAAGAACCGACACCGTGCAAACCGCCGGAAACCTGGTATCCGCCCTCGCCGAATTTTCCTCCTGCGTGAAGCGTGGTAATGATCGTCTCAAGCGCGGAAACTTTTGTCTTAGGGTGAATATCGACGGGAATACCGCGTCCATTGTCAACTACGCGAATCCGATTGTTCGGCAAAAGCGTCACTTCAATATCATTACAAAAACCACCCATCGCTTCGTCGCGAGAGTTGTCGAAAATTTCCCAGATGAGATGATGCAATCCTTCGACACCGGTAGACCCGATATACATTCCGGGTCGCCTGCGCACAGGTTCAAGACCTTCCAATACGGAAATATCTTTCGCACTATACGCCGCGGACGCTTTGTTTTCGTCGTCTTTTTTTGACATGTAAGTGAATAGAACGGCTCATTTTAAGCCATCTTTTTACGTTTTCTTATACCCGTCCATTATACCAAATTTAAGAAAAGAAAGGTACTTGACATTATGTTGAGATTGTGATACACTTGGTGCGTAAGTTCTTAATTATCACAAACAAAAAGAGAGGTTCTTCAAATGTTACAACTTATCTTGATCCTGGCAGGTCTTTCCACTGGAACTGGTTTATATTTTACTTTCAAGAGCAATTATAAGTATTCATCTTGGTTCTGGAATCTTGCGGCGGCTCTTCTTTGGATATATACGACGATACAGATAATTCCCCATTAGTTGAACATACGCCGGCAGCAAACAATACAAAAACTTCGGTGTAACAGCCGAAGTTTATTTTTTACTGCGAAACATTCATGAAATATTCATAACTTACTGGGACAATGGGACCGAAACGGCGTATATATTTTAACTCAAGTAAGGAGGTGCTGTATGCGTATCATTAAAAATAGAGATGGGACTGAAATCGGTCTCTTCTACCACGATTGCGAAAAATGCGGGGAACATCTTGAATATTCTGTTTATGACAGAATACAAAAAATGTACTTTCTTGGTCGTATTAAATCAGTTTTTGTGGCAAACTTCGTCCATTGCCCCACGTGTGGAACAAAAAACCATACCGGCAGCGTTCGCACTTGATCCAAAATGAAAATTTCTAAAAGAAAATCCCCGACCGAGCGCCGGGGATTTGATATTTTGTTTAATCGAGATAATCGATCGTTACAATGCAAGTTTGTCTTCCGTGCCTTTTTTGAAAATCTGCAGGACCGCCGTTCTTGCTGTAGTGGACAATAAGGTCGCCAATAGTCGCCTCCCTTCCAAGTGCGCTTTGCGCATATTTTCGATTGTCTTCGCCGAGAATTTCGGCAAGCTGGCGTTCGACAAGTTCCGCGTGAGAAAGCTCACTTGGATCATCAACGTCGCGAAGATCAAATACGAGATGTGGTTGGTCGCACATAATATTTATTATTTTTACAAATTCTTTATACAAATAGTATACACTAAAAATAAAAAAGAAAAGCAAAAGTTTTCCACAACTACAAATATCTCGGAAAGATAGCCATTCTCCTCCAGTATTTCTTAAACCGGTCAAAAGACACAAAGAGATTTTCACCCTTTGTCACGCCGTAGCCTTCGGTGGAGGCGGGGTCATTTCCGCCTTCCACATCCGGATCATGATAATAAAATCCATCGATCTTATCGCCCTCCTTTTCGTATCCGACAAAAAGCACCATGTGAAATTTTTTTTCAACTTCCCAATTTTTTATTGCCGAGACCATTACCGGATTTCCTGAATCAAGTGCCACAATAATTTCATGTACGCCAGTTTCAAAAAGCTCATCTGACTTATATTCCTTTCGCACCGAAGAAATTCCGTATTTTTCAAGGATTCCCACAATTGCCGCATGTGCCCATCCGCGATTTGCATCATACCCGTAAGTATCTTTACACTCCAAAATAAGGTCGTTAAGAAATGGCGACCTTTTTCTCCCACCGTCAAGCACCATTTTTGCACACGCAACAGCGCAAGAACGATTCCGCCATTCTTCGGAAACATTCAGGTGCTGGGAATAATGAGGGATATTTAAAAGCAAGCGCACAAGAAAATTTGATTTACGATTTAAGATTTACGATTTAGGAATACGGACGTACGTGCGCCCGTGGCGCTCATAAATCTTAAATCGTAAATCATAAATCCTGTTTTATCTCACCTTCCACCCCTCTTCCGTATTCAGCTTCGTTGTAATATTTTCCATTATGACATTCACCTCCTCGTCGGACAATGTTTTTTCCTGAGACTGAAATACTATTCGAAAAGCATAAGAAGTTTTTTTCGTTCCGTCCTCGAAGGTTTTCTCGAACACGTCAAAAAGCGTAGTCCGGACAAGGAGTTCTCCGGCTTCGGATTGAATTATACCGAGCACGTTCTCTTTTTCAATTCCTGAAGGCACAAAAACGGCGATATCGCGGATCATGAACGGATATACGGAAATTTTTTCAAATCTTTTCGGGGGAGTAGAGATAGTATTTGCAAAAACCTTGTCCCGCGAAGCCTCCGGCGGAGTAGAGAATTTGTCGATGACCGATTCGAGATCAAAAAACATAATGGATGAATTCCACGTTTTTCCGAGCAGGGTTGCACCGAGCGCTTCCCCGAGTTTTTCTTCCGCAGCGAACAACGCATTTTTTATCGTTTCTTCCTTCTTCTTCATATTGCCGTAGATATCCGCTCCGAGACAAAGCGAGAGATATTCCCTTTCGCCTCCAAAAACCTTTCCGATCTCAAACAATTTTACTTGAGAGAGTCCGAGCAGTGGCGCGTTCCGTATATTCAGTTCAAGCGCTTTTTCCATATTTCCGGCAAGCGTGTTGCGGAGGAATTTTTTGTCGCTCGCAATCGGATTTTCAACTTCAACTTCGCCTTTATCAGTGAAAGCATAGGTAGAGATTTCGGAAAATCCTTCTTTAAAAAGTGTTTCGCGGATCAGGTCGCCGTAGTAAACCGTTTTGTTGACCGCGGGAACAAAATCTTCCATGACAGGCTTTGCAGACACAACCTTTTCGTATCCGTACACGCGCCCGATCTCCTCCACGAGATCTTCTTTTCGGCGGATATCGAGACGCTCGGCAGGAACGGTCACGACAAATCTGTTCTCATCCATCCCCACGAGCCTGCCATACCCAACGACCGTTTGGAATTTATCATTTCCCGCGAGATCTTCAGTTACGACGCCCTTTCCTTTTGTCGCATGAATGATTTTCCCTTCGCCGAGATATATTCCCGAGTGGTCGATTCCTTCGGGAATTTTCGTGCCTGTCAAAAATTCGACCGTTTCGTATCGAATTGTCCCTTCGCCGGTATTCGAGAAAACAATATCACCGGGTTTGATCTCTTCTTTTGAGATCTTCGGAGCAAAAACATACATGTCCGCTGTCATGCGCGGAAGCGAGAGCCCGGCTTGCGCATAAACGTAGCCGATAAAGGAAGAACAGTCGAACGTTTTTGGCGCATCATAGGAAATGCTCGCGCCGCGGACATACGGAATGCCGAGCAACGTTTCCGAATTTTTCACGACCTCATCGCGTGGCAAAACAATTTTGTATTCAAAACTATGGAATTTTTTGAGAATGGTCTCGACTTTTGCTTCCGTGAATGAAGTGCCAAGAATTTTGTTCAGCTCGGAAACGGACACGCCGACTTTATACGGATTCATTACTCGCGGATACGAATCAACTATTTTTCCGACATGAAAATTCGGACCGGCGGCATATTCACCGAGGAGCGATGCGACATATTCGATCGCATTTTTTGTTTTTTCCGGTGTGATCTCGTTTTCAAAACGAATGGACGCATCCGTGCGTATCCCGGTCGCGCGCGAAGTTTTGCGGATATTCGACGGTGCAAAATTTGCGGATTCGATAATGATATTTTTCGTGTCGCCTGTCACTTCCGCTTTCTTTCCGCCTTTGATCCCGGCGATTGCGAGCGGGTCGGCATCATCTGCAATAATGAGAATATTCTCGTTTAAAGCAACATCCTTTCCGTCCAAGGTCTGCAGTATTTCGCCGTTTTTCGCCTTTCTGACGATAATATGGGCGGAATTAGTGTTCGAGGTTAGTTTATCGGCATCAAAAGCATGAAGCGGCTGCCCCGTCTCGAACATGACGAAGTTCATGATATCGACGACGTTGTTTATTGAACGCTGACCGATCGATTCAAGATGTTTTTTAATTCTTTCCGGCGAAGGTCCGACCGCGATATCTTCCGCGAATTGCCCGGTATATCGACGGCATAATTTTTCGTCCTCCACGGTGATGACCAATTTTCGTGTATTCCCTTTTTTCGGCTTCTTCAATTTGCGCACAATCGGTTTTTTTCCGAGCGTCGTCCCGATCTCAGCCGCCATCCCTTCATAACACAAACAATCATGAGACCGATTCGGTAAAATGGAAATATCGATCACCGGCCCGTTCTCGGACTTTTCAATTCCCTCCACCTCAAAAGCATGGAACGTAATCACGTCCGCCAATTTTTCCGCATCGGGAAGCGGTTTTTTAAAATACTCATTGAGCCACGTGTGTGATATTTTCATAAGTTTTTTACGGTTCGAAAAATAATTTTCTATAATTTATTTGACCACAGTAACCTTTCCTTCCCTTTTTCCGTTTCAGGGTTTAAAAATAAACGACAAGAAGAATAGCCGTTCGCATCGCCTAATACTTTTGATACCGTCGGAGAAGCGTTATAAATAAAAGCTTGCTCGCAAGCACCCTGCACGATTTTCTTAAGTATCCCCGAATGAGCAGAAAAAAAATCTTTTTCATCTTGAGAAGTAAGATGGCTCTCTAAATCTTGAATTGGAAATTCTTCGTTTAACGTATCCGCCATCTCACGAAGCATAGAAGTATCATACGTGGAATTATGTTGTTTTTTAATTTCTTTTGCCGAGGGGAAGTTCCCATACATAAAACTATGCCCTACATCAAGGTAAAGACTGTTAAGCGTTATCATTTGTTTATTCAACGCGGATAATTTCTCGAAATCCGGATGCTTTATAAGCGCATCTCTCGCATCCTTCATTTCTGCCCAATATGTTTCCAGTACTTTGTCAGACACGTTTTTCGGACCATAGCCCCCGTCAAGCCGATAATATAATGGCTGTCCTTTTTGTATTAGCAGAAGCGTTTTATCATCAAACCCCAACTCTTTTTGTATCATATTCAAAACCGTTCTTAGTTTCATTCTCGCTACGTGCTCATTTGAGCGAAAACATTTAGTGTCGCCGGAAAAAACAAAATCCTTAACCGGTTGTGGATGGTATTTTTCCGGTATTCCATCAACCATCGGCAAATATTTTTCCTGCCACATTTGCTCTACATACTTTTGGTAATAATCCCAAAACTCGCGGCTATAAATATCTATCTCACCGCTCGGTGCGTTTTTTGCAATCTGTTCAACAAAATGTTCCAAAAGACCATTCTCTTGGCGAAATTCTTCGTATGTTTCAATCTGAGGAAAATGTTCAATTTCTTCACGTGAATAAGATTTCACATTTTCCGATTCTTGATCGTTTGTTTTCTTTTCCATATTTTATATGTTTTCCTTGGTTTGGTTCCGGTCTGGGTTTACAACCCGGACCGGAACGTTTGTGATGTTTAGGAACCTCTGTAAAAAATTAAATGCATCCGACAATTCAAACGTTTCGGACGGAGTTACAAACCCCGTCCGGCGACGGCACGACGACGAATTAAAACTGATTCACGAACCGCAAATCTCCCGAGTAAAATAATCTCACGTCATCGATTCCATATCGCAGCATTGTGAGTCTTTCAATGCCCACTCCGAACGCAAAACCCTGCCATTCGCTTGGATTTATTCCAGCACTTTCCAAAACCTTCGGATGAACCATTCCCGCACCCATGATTTCTATCCAGCCGGTTTGTTTGCAGATGTTACAGCCTTTGCCTTCGCATTTGAAACATGACATATCTATTTCAACGCCCGGTTCGACGAACGGAAAAAAGCTCGGGCGGAAACGTATCTCAATTTGCTTACCGAAGAATTTCATGAAGAATTTGGAAAGGATCCACTTCATATTTGAGAGATTGATATCTTTGCCGACCATCAATCCTTCCGCCTGGAAGAACTGCGTTTCGTGGGTCGCATCGGTTGCTTCATAGCGAAAAACCTTGCCGGGCGCAATAATCGCGAACGGCGGCTGATGTGTTTCCATATACCGAATCTGAACGGGCGAAGTATGCGTCCGAAGTAATTTTCCCGCGTTTTTCGGCTTGAGCCAAAAGGTATCCCACATGTCACGGGCGGGGTGGTCGGCGGGAATATTAAGCGCATCGAAGTTATAAAACTCCGTCTCCATCTCGGGACCGTCAACGATCTCAAATCCAAGCTTTGAGAAAATTCGCCCGATCTCCGTAATCATCTGAGACATAAGGTGTATATGTCCCTGTTTTTCATTATTTGTATCCATTGGTCAATTATGCCAAAAAAACCGCGTTTAGCCAAGCAAAAAATCCCCTTTCGGGGATTTTTCTTGAGCCACTTCTCGGGCTTGAACCGAGGACCTACGGTTTACAAAACCGTTGCTCTACCAACTGAGCTAAAGTGGCACTGCTTCGCTGAAGCTACGCAGTGCAAGCGTGTTAAATATAACACAATACATTAAATTTTCAAATCATCATACCATTGCTCGTACTTTATCCTCCGTATCCGCCAACTGGCGGATGGGGGGGCTTAGCTAAGGTGGTTTGGTAAGCTTTTAGGTTTTAGGTGTTAGCTTCAAACGACAACCATCGGTCGTAAAACTAAAAGCTAAAACCTAACAGCTAAAAGCTTTTCTTAAACTTCTGTCTTCTCTCCTTTCTTAAACCGCGCTCTGATTTTTTTCTTGTGCTCCGCGATATCTTTCAGAAAAAACGAAGACCCTCCATTCGCATTGTTGATCGCATTTTTCTTTACCAACGCCTCTTCCATACTGGAAACCGAATGCCTCATCCATTTTCTGGCTTTATCGATAACAATAATTACTAATCGCAGAAAAAGAGAAAGGAATCGCATCGCCCACTGCCGGCTTTCTTCCCAAACCTTTTTCTCCCACTCGGTAAACATATGCAACTGCCTGGAAATTCCCTCGCCGTCAGGAAACGGAATTTTTCCGTTCTTTAATTCCCATACGCGAAAACCTACCATGGAAACAAGCATGACGATCGAGCACAAAAAAATTGAATATAAAATAAACATAGTTGTGCACAAATATCAGGATATAAGTATCAGCGCTAAGTCTGACCTCGGCCCCCTGACACTTATTTACCGCGCGACACTGAAACGAACAAATTTCGCGATCTCCGTTCTTTCACCGAATTTTTGAATTCCGCTTTTTACCAAGTCTCCGATAGTAACGGTTTCATCCTTTATGTAATTCTGCTCAAGAAGCACTTTCGATTTCAGGTAATCGTTCAATTTTCCTTCAAGAATTTTCTCCCTCATCGGAGCCGGTTTATCTTTCGGGACTTCCTCCATTAAGGTTTCTCTCGCTAAATTCATTTCATCCTCGGGAAGATCTTCTCTCTTTAGGTATTGGGGGTTCGTCGCGGCGATATGCATGGCGATATTGTAGGCCAATGCGCGAAAATCCTCATTTTTTGCAACAAAATCCGTCTCACAGGAAAGAATAACCATCGAGCCGACACCGTGATTACCATGAACATACGAAGCAACCGTACCGGAACCGAGATTGCGTTCAGCCTTTTTTGAGGCAACATCTCCGCTGATCTTTCTCAAAAGAAGAATTGCTTTTTCGTTGTCGCCGTTCGCTTCTTCAAGAGCGCGTTTGCATTGCATCACCGATACGCCGGTAATTTCGCGAAGCTCTTTGATCTGTTCCATTGTTATCATGGTAATAAATAATTTAAATTATTAAGAATTCCACGCGAAAAATGTCTTTCCACGCGCTCTTTATATTCTACTTGTTTCGGTACGCGCTGACAAGTTGATTGAGGATAAGATCAATGCTTTTAGTAGAGCTGTCGTTCCCCGGGATCGCATAATCGGCATCAGTATAATTGCAATCCGTATTCAAAAGAGCGATGACAGGAACTCCGACTTTTTTTGCTTCCGCAATGGCGTTCTTTTCTTTTTTCGGATCGATGACCAAAAGCGCGGCCGGTTTTTCCGTCATGTCGGCCAGTCCTCCGAAAAGTTTTACCAATCGGTCTTCTTCCCATTGGAGGATAAGTCGTTCTTTCTTGGTATACACATCGAGCTCGCCTTTCTCTTTTTTGCTGGCAAGATCTTTCATTCGCGCGATACGTTTCTTGATCTCCGGGAAGTTGGTGAAAATTCCTCCGACCCAGCGCTCGACGACGTACGGCATATTGAGCGCATCAGCCGCTGCTCTTGTCGCTACCTTCGCTTCATTTTTCGTTCCGACAAAAAGCACTTTTTTTCCTCCGAGAGAGAGTCCTTTCAAAACTTCTTTCGCTTTTTCCAGATGTTCCGCCGTGAGTTCCAAATTGATAATATCAACACGATTTTTCGTGCCATAAATAACCGGTTTCATCGAAGGGTGCCTGCTTGAGCGAGAATAACCGAAGTGCACGCCCGCTTTGAACATTTCATCAAGAATAGTATCCATATCTTTTATTATTTATTATTACTGTTTTTTGTTATTAATTAATCAGTGCTTTTCATACTATCAGAGAACACATAATTATGCAACATTTACACACTTTTTGCTGTAGATTGGACAAATTAAGTTGTTTGTGATATACTACTGTTTGACAAGAACGTACAAACAAAAAAAGAGGAAACTATTATGAAAAATATGAAAAAACCGGCAAAAGAAATCGGGATAGAATCCGATAAAATAATCGAAAGAATGTCCGGCGTTGGACAGCAAAAAATACCAAAAATATTTGAAGACGCCAAGAAATCATATGTACTACCTACAGCCCGACCTGTGAAAGAAATTTTGGAAGAGATTTCGAAAAAAAGTCCTTCATTCGTTGCCCGTAATCTAAAAGAGAAAATTATTCCTTGGATAAATTCCGAAGCTGTTGCGAACAGAGAGCAAGAAAAAATGATAAAAACTATGGCGTGGGCAGGAATAGTTGGAGATTCTGTCTATTTTGATCTCACAATATTGAAGTTAAATTCCCTCCGCGGCTAAAGCCCGCATAACCCCGGCTCATGACAGAGTCCGGGGTTGTTTGTCGTATTTTAACAAAGTTCTGTGCATCGGCGAACTTGTCGGAGAGACCGCCAAAGGGCGGACTCACCGACAAGTTCGCCTCGAGGAGCCTTGACTTTACACTTTCACACTCCGACGCACTTCCGCGAGTTCTTTTTCTAAATTCGATACGCGGTGTGAAAGTTCTTTTATTTCCGTTTTGTCCGCCTTGGTAAGAGATAACCTTTCCATTTCTTTTTTAATGTCTTGCAGTTCATCATCAATACGCGAGAGATAATCAAAAACAGTTTTGAATTTGGAGTTCATATTTGTTTCCAAATTATCGACTTTTGTTTCCAATCTATTTACTTGTTCGCCCAACATTGTTACCCCTTCAGCGACACCGGAAAGTTGATGTTTAAAATCTTCCGATAATGCCCCCATATATCGTTGCATTTTGTTATCGTGTTCTTCAAACAACTCAACAAAGCTTGGATCAACTTTTGGCTTTATTATTTTTCTTGCCCCGCGAAGTTTTAACGAAGTGGGGTTCACTATTTTTTTAGCTTTCATACCATTTATTATACTCGTGAGGTTTTGGAATGTAAAAATTGACAAAGTAAGCGGTTTGTGATATTCTGTTATACAGAGCAACATCAAAAACAAAGGAAAAAACATGAAAGAGAAAATCGCAGAAATTCCGACGAACCCATCAGTTCAAGGAACCTATATTGGGACCGACCATTTCGACAACGATACGACGATAAAAAGATACAGTTCGGCGTTAAAAAAATTAAGTGCCAAAGAATTACATTTATGGGTCAAATATCTGTTGATTTTATAATTGCAAGATGTTTCCATAATATACAAACTTCGTTCACTGTCGTGAACGAAGTTTCTTTTTTAAGTATTAAAAAAACAACGTCCGCTACACCAAGGACAGTCCTTCCCCCGTCACTCCGCTCACCGCTCCGTTCCTCCTTAAGGACTGTCCTTGTTTCCGCTCATTGCTTATTCGTTCGTATTCCGTTAATCCGTAAATCTTTAATCCGTTAATCCTCGTCGTCTGTCCCCACTTCCCCTCCTTCGCTCACATCCTTCAATGCCTGAATGATAGGGCCGATATTTCCGGCTAAAATTTTCTCTAAATTATGCCAGGATTGTTTGATGCGATGGTCGGTCACTCGGTCTTGGAGGGTGTTGTAGGTTCGGATCTTTTCAGAGCGGTCGCCGGTGCCGATCTGGTTTTTTCTGTCACTCGCGTATTTTTTGCTTTCTTCTTCGTCTTTGAGCGCTTGTAATTTTGAGACCAAAAGGATCATAGCTTTTTCGCGGTTTTGGAGCTGGCTTCTTTCACTTTGGCAGCGAATAGCTAAACCTGTTGGTTTGTACGTCAAACGCACTGCCGTCTCAACTTTATTGACGTTCTGTCCGCCCGCTCCTCCGGAATGGGTGTACTCCATTTCTATGTCTGACGGATTTATCACGATGGAAGTTTTTTTAAACACCGGCATCACTGCTATTGAGGCCGTTGAGGTATGAATGCGTCCGTTCTTTTCTGTGTCGGGAATTCTTTGCACGCGATGAACTCCCATTTCATATTGCAGTTCTTTCCAGACAGCGTCGCCTTTTATCTCGAACACCGCTTCCCGATATCCGCCATGCTCGGAAACCGATTCGTCGATCTTTCTGAACGTCCAGCCTTTTGAGATGGCATATCCCTGATACATAACGGCGAGGTCAGCAGCAAAAAGCGCGGCCTCTTCCCCGCCGGCGCCGGCGCGAATTTCCATGATGAGATCGGAAGGTCCGTTCCCGTCATCTTCTTCTTTCGGATCGAGAATATTTTCCATTTGTTCCCAAGCTTCCGTTTTTCTTTTTTGCAGCGCCACGAGTTCTTCCTCGGCAAGCGCCTTCATTTCGGGATCGCTTTCAGAAACCTCGATAAGATCTTTTTCCTCCTTCAAAAGCCGTTCGTATTCGTCGGCAAGAAACTTTGTTTTATGATCTTTTTTGAAATCTTCGATCGTCATACAAATAAAAATACTAATATACGAATGTGTACAAATATACAAATGACTACAAATGTTAACCGTTATCGTTCGTATTCGTTGCTCATTCGTATATTTGTAACAATTCGTATATTTGTATATACCTTCGGAACACACAAAAGACGCCTCGTTTCCTTGGCGCCTTTCAATAAATACGCTACTTGGCTTTTTTCGGAGCGGCGGCGGCTTTGCGCGCTTTGAATTTCTCGACGCGTCCGGCAGTGTCCATCATCTTGGAATTTCCGGTATAAAAAGGATGGCATTGGCTGCAAATCTCGAGATGCATCTCTTTTTGAGTGGAACCAACGATAAAAGAAGCTCCGCATACGCAGGTAGCTTTGGCGTCCGAATGATATGTCGGGTGAATTGCTTTCTTCATAGTACGGACAGTATACACCAAATTCCTTTTTTTGCAATAGATACGAAATAACGAATGGGTTGCGAATGATTACGAATTACGATACGAATGCGACCGACGGATTTGTATCGGCATTCGCAGTAATTCGTAATGAATTCGTTACTTCGTATAAGCCTTCGGCTAAAGTTTATCTATCTGATTTTCCTGTATGCTCGTCGCTTTTGCAACAACGGAATTTCCATAGCCGGCGGCGAAGGTGGAGGCGGAGCATTTGCTTCCTGAGAAATAGCGACAGGCTGCGTCGCGTTCAGCACTGTACCCGCCGCCTCCGGCACCGAGATCACGCAGATATATTCCGGCTGCCATAAAAGCATCAAGAGGAGACCACGGATCAGCAAGACCAATCCCGAGGTTGGAAGCGACCTGTCCGCGCACACCCATCCATGTTGAAGGAATAAATTGTGCCGGACCCATCGCACCGCCCCATCCGACAGACTGAGGACAAGAAACGCGTGTCTTGTATGGATCGCGTCCGAGTTCGCTCGTGATCTGTAAGAAAGGTTCTACATCACGATCGGGTTTCATCACTTTTGCAAAGGGTGTTCCGCTGTTCATCCCAACACCGGCTCCGGTAGAAGAATTTTTCAAGTAACAGGAGCCGACATTTTTTCCATAGCTTGATTCCTGACTGAAGATAGCGAGCAGAAACGCCGGCCTGACCCCCGTTTTTTGACTGACTTTTAGGGCATATTCGTAAGCCTGACCGAACTGAATTCCGTTCGAATCGCGCAGTTCGAAAAGGGCGGCACGAATTTTTGCAGAGAGCGCTTTTTTATCAGCGAGAATTTTTGCGTATTCTTTTTCGGTATTTTTTGTGATTTTAAGCAGTGTGGCTTTTTCGGCTTCGTTCTTTTGAACCGCTCGCTTCTGGGCCTCTTTTTCCGCCTTCGCATCCGCTTCTTTGTTTTCTTTATCTTCCAATATCCCCTTCTCTCTTTCTTTTAATTTTTTTGCATCGGAAATGGAATTGAGCGACTCACGGAGAGAATTTTTTATCGAGGTGAAAGAATCGAGATCAAGAAAAAAGTCCGAAAGATTTTTCTGAGACAAAACCACTTCGACCATCGACGATTGGTCAACCTCATTGGTCTTTCGCAAAAGCTGAGAAACAGATTCTTTTTCGCGAGCAATCTTGTCGGAGAGCTCATTGATAGTGAGGGTCTTGTTCATGATGTCGTCCTTCAATCCGCGGATAGTGATGTCGCTCGCTTTGATAGAAAGAAGTGCTTTGTTGATCTGCGCAGCTAAAGAAGAGAGGTCGCGCTGGATGCCCACCTTTTGTGCCGTTGTGCTTTTCAATAATACATCTTGGGCAGCGATCTCTTTGTTGCAGGCATCAAGCGCTATCTGGAGCGCCGCTTTGTTGTCCGGGTTAATCCGAGCTCCCGCATCACAAGCGGATTCGGCGTGTACAGAATTAACCGTCGTCATCATGACAGTTGAAAGAAATAAAATAAAAGTGAAGAAAAAGTGTTTATTCATACAAAAAAACAAGCGATAAGGGAGGATTAGTTACAACAGACATGGTAAATTAGCTTGTCTTTCTATCATAACATAAAAAGAGAAGAATTTCAGTTGGAATTCGTGGTAAGGGTGTGGAAAGAAAATACACAAAAAACACCGCCCCATCCGCCAACTGACGAATACTCGGAACGGTGTTTTTTAAAATTAAATTTATTTTTTCTCCGGCACTCCTTCTTCTTCTTTCTTTCCTTTCTTTTCGACAGCAATGGCGGTAAGATCGGCGGCTGGGGCAACTTCGACTTCTTCTTCCGCGACGGAAATGGCGGCGACGACCTCTTCCGGTTCGGTGACAAGAGTGACTCCTGTAGGAAGTTTAATGTCTTTAGCAAGGATCTGCGCATCGAGGTCGACAAGAGCGGCGATATCTACAGTAAGGCTGTGCGGAAGATCTTTTGGCATGGCTTCGACTTCGATCTCATGAAGCACTTTAACGAGCGTTCCGCTCATATCTTTGACTGCCTTGGAAACACCGATGAACTCCAAAGGAACGCTGACCTCAACAACCTTTCCTTTTTCGAGAACATAGAAATCGACATGTACAATGTCATTTTTCACCGGGTCGTATGAAACATCCTGAACGAGCACCTCGGTTTCTTTTTTCCCTGAATTCAAGGTGACAACGGTGGATTCCCCCGCTTCCTTGTACACTTTCAGGAATTCGCTTTTAATTACATTAATGGAGACCGGTTTCTCTTTCGGTCCGTAATAAACGCAAGGAATGAGTCCTTGTGCGCGGTATTTCGCGGCGCTTATTTTTATATCTCTCTCTGTTGTATTAAGTGTAAGCATGGCGTCCATTATACATAAATAGCGAATAATGTCAAAAATTACGCTTTTCCGAAAAGCTACCCTTCATGAGCGGTAAAGATCTTCAGCTTTTCTTCAACGATCTTCTCCATCTCATAAATGGGGTTTTCCATAATATTATACATGGCGATCTCCTCGGGATTGTTTTTGAGAGAGTCTGCGAGTTTATTGCGAAAAGCGATGCGAAGTTCCGTATTGACATGAATAACGGAAATTCCAACCAAAATAGCGCGCCTGAAACTAAAATCGGGGATACCGGAGCCGCCGTGAAGCACCAAAGGAACACCGGATCGCTCGCGAAGCTCCTTAATGCGGTCAATATCGAGTTCGGGGTTTTTTGCATACTTGAGCATTCCGTGGATGTTTCCGACCGCCGGCGCCAAGCAATCAATACCGGTTTCTTTCACAAACTGCATCGCCTCATCGGGATTCGTCAGCATATTTTTTGTGACCTGCACGTCGTCGGGAAGACTGTCAAGAAGGTTGTTTGACGAACCAAGATATCCGAGTTCTCCCTCAACAACGATATTGGCATTTTTGCTTTTTGCGTATTCAACGCTTTTCTTCGTTTCTCTCATATTATCACCGAGAGACAATTTGGCACCGTCGAACATAACAGCATCATACCCGGCATCAACGGCCTCTTTTACCTTTTGGAACGAATAGGTGTGATCGGCATTGAGAAATATCGGGTAATTGTATTCCTCGCGCAAACTTTTTACAATAGCGACGCATTGTTTGACGCCGATAAAAGCGCGCTCTTTTTCTGATGTACCAACAATTATGGGAACTTGCATTCTCTGAGCAACGATAAAGATAGCTTTCAGCGATTCAAGACTGGCAATATTAAAATGTCCGATCGCCGAATGCTTCTGGTCGGCATGAATGATGTATTGTTTGAGGGTCAACATAGGGTTTAATGATTACTCTTAAAGTAGTGAGTATAGTATATCATTATTGGGTTAAAAACACGATAGTAAAATAAGAAAATAGAAAAATAAAAAGATTATAACGACGTCGTAATCTTTCTATTTTTCTATTTTCTTATTTTACTATTTTGTTTATTCCTTTCCAAAAAAACAACGGACCATGTATAATGAGAACATTAACAGTAATTATTTTATTCCATGGCTGAAAATTTTGATTTTGTGGCGATCGGAGATGTCGTGACCGATGCCTTTATTCGCATACAGCAAGCGAGCGTGTATTACGACGAAAAAGAACACGAGGAGAAACTGGCGTTTACGAACGGTGCGAAGATTCCTTATGAATTTGTGAAAGTGATCGCGGCGGTCGGCAACAGCGCGAACGGAGCGGTCAGCGCAGCTCGGCTTGGGCTCAAAACGGCTTTTGTAACCGACATGGGGAGCGACGAACACGGACATGAGATCATGCAAACAATCAAAGACCAGGGCGTTGCGACCGATTTTGCAAAAATGCACGAAGGGAAACTTTCCAATTACCATTATGTTCTCTGGTACAAAGCGGAGCGTACCATCCTCATCAAACACGAGGATTATGAAAGAAAATTTCCTGATATCGGCTCACCGAAATGGGTCTATCTTTCTTCTCTCGGCGAACACACAGAAGCGTATCACCAAGAAATAATGGAATATCTGCGTTCCCACCCCGAAGTCAAACTTGCTTTCCAACCGGGAACATTCCAGATCAAAATGGGAAAAGAAGCGCTCAAAGATATCTACGCGCATTCGGAAGTATTTTTCTGCAACAAAGAAGAAGCGCAACAAATTCTCGGTATTGTCGAAGCCACTTGTCCCGATCTCGCGAGAAAAATGTCGGAACTCGGACCGAAAATTTCCGTCATCACTGACGGACCGAAAGGCGCCTACGCATTCGATGTGAGAGCAAACGAAATGTGGTTTATGCCTCCCTACCCGGATCCGGTTCCTCCGTACGATCGAACCGGTGCCGGCGATGCATTCTCTTCGACGTTCGCAGAATGTCTCGCACTTGGAAAAACAGTCGAAGAAGCGTTCCTCTGGGCTCCGATAAATTCCATGTCAGTCGTCCAAAAGATCGGCGCACAAGAAGGGCTTTTGCATCCGGCAGAAATCGAAGAGTGGCTTAAAAAAGCGCCGGCGGATTATAAGCCGCGTTTAGTATAAAGAAACAACTCTTTAATAGGTTCAGAATAAGAATAACCCCGCGGAGGCGCTTGCGTCTCTGCGGGGTTTTTTGTTCTTAACCTCTGTAGGATTGGAGAAGTAAAATTCTTAAAGTGAAAGCGAGACCCGCAGGATCTTCATGAGATTCCTCGAGATCCCATCTCATATTTCGAATTTCTTGTTCCTGAGAAGCATTTGCCACGGCCTCACTATTGATATGAGATGCGATCATTTTCGGAAAATTCCAGCAAGTTCTTACGGTCGCGGGGGTTAAGGCAATTTCCTCTAAAATTTCTTTGACCGGACGAGTTCCTGTCTTTGATTCATCTATCATTTTCTGTTCCTCTAAATTTTGTGGATGTATTCGGAAAGAACTCATTAAATTTGCGAATACTTTCCAGCCGGATTCATCGGTTTCTCTCCAGTATTTCCAATCTATACCTTTGAGCATCTCTTTTTCATGTTTCTCGGTGACGAGGGCGCGTTCGTCGATGCGTTCAATGACCCAGGCGAGAAATTCGATTTCTTTTTCGAATGCTTCTTCTTTTTCTTCTCTCAATTTTTCAAGATGCGCTTTTTTCTCCGCCAAAAATTCTTTCGGTGAGCGGATGGAAAAATGTGGCGTGGGTTGTGGTGACATACTCATTTCCTCCCTTGTTTATAAGAACATTCTTTTGGGTTATTTATATAATAAATTTCTCACATTAGCAAGGCCTGAGTCCATTGTTTCATGATATAATAAAAAGATCATGAAAGAACAAAAACACGCAAATGATAAAAAAAATGTGGCGGCGAGTTCCGTGTTGGCGGGATTCACGCTGACCGCCGGGAAATTTGTTGTCGGACTTATGACCGGCAGTATGG
>Ga0172379_10003341_pt1 | contig 25796 bp, 19 predicted proteins | sample GrowelOW334metaG_FD_119756 | JGI IMG/M metagenome (GOLD analysis project Ga0172379, IMG submission 119756) | Groundwater microbial communities from an aquifer near a municipal landfill in Southern Ontario, Canada - Groundwater well OW334 metaG | ecosystem: Environmental > Aquatic > Deep...
GCATCACCAGTTCGCCGATCTTGTCGCTGGGCACCTCGCGTTCTCCCAGTGTCACCAGTTTTTCCTCGATGCGGTCGATGGCGGCATCGACGCTCTCGGTGGCGACCGGTCGCTTGCGCAAGGCCAGCATCATGCTGGCCAGAATCTTGTCGCGATCGTATTCGACCCGGCTGCCGTTCTTCTTGACCAGGTGCGGCAATTGCAGTTCAACCCGCTCGTAAGTGGTGAAGCGCTTGTCACAAGCCAGGCAGCGCCGGCGTCGGCGCACCGTGTCGCCGTCCTCGTTTTCGCGAGTGTCGACGACCTGAGTGTTGGGTTCGGCGCAATAGGGGCACTTCATGAATCGCTCCCTTGGAGCGATTCATGAAGTGCCCTTTGGGCCTCGCGGCCCAAAGGAGGGAAATGTTGGCCCCCTTCCCCCCTGCCCCCGTCCCAGGGCGGGGGACTATGTTTGCTCGCTACGCTCGGGGGGTGGCGGCGGGTCATGTTTCGCCTATCCGTACACCGGGAAGCGTTTGCACAGCTCGCCGACTTTGGCCTGAGCACCGGCGATCACCGTTTCATCGGTGGGGGCGTCGAGCACATCGGCGATCAGGTGGGCGACTTGCTCGGCCTCGATCTCGGAAAATCCGCGCGTGGTCATCGCCGGGGTGCCGATGCGGATGCCCGAGGTCACCATGGGCTTTTGCGGGTCGTTTGGAATCGCGTTCTTATTGACCGTGATGTGCGCCCGGCCCAGAAGCGCTTCGGCATCCTTGCCGGTGATATTCTTGGCGCGCAGGTCGACCAGGAAGACGTGCGACTCGGTACGCCCGGAGACGATGCGCAGTCCGCGCGACGCCAGCACCTTGACCATCACCTGGGCGTTCTCGATCACCTGTTCCTGGTAGTCGCGGAACTCGGGCGTCATGGCTTCCTTGAAGGCCACGGCCTTGGCGGCGATGACGTGCATCAGCGGGCCACCTTGCAGGCCGGGGAAAATCGCCGAATTGATGGCTTTCTCGTGCTCCGCCTTCATCAGGATCAAGCCGCCGCGCGGGCCGCGCAGGGTCTTGTGGGTGGTCGAGGTGACGACGTCGGCATGCGGCACCGGATTGGGATAGAAGCCGGCGGCGACCAGACCGGCGTAGTGCGCCATGTCCACCATGAAGACGGCGCCGACGGCCTTGGCGACTTTGGCGAATCGTTCAAAATCGATACGCAGGGCATAGGCCGAAGCGCCGGCGATGATCAGCTTGGGCTTGTGTTCATGGGCCAGCCGCTCCATGGCGTCGTAATCGATTTCCTCGTGGGCGGTGAGGCCGTAGGGCACGATGTTGAACCATTTGCCGCTCATGTTGAGCGCCATGCCGTGGGTCAGGTGGCCGCCTTCGGCGAGGCTCATGCCCATCACCGTGTCGCCGGGCTTCAGGAAAGCCATGAACACCGCCTGGTTGGCCTGCGAGCCCGAGCTGGGCTGGACATTCGCCGCATCGGCACCGAAGATCTTCTTGACGCGCTCGATGGCCAGCTTCTCGACCACGTCGACGTGCTCGCAGCCCCCGTAATAGCGCTTGCCCGGATAACCCTCGGCGTACTTGTTGGTGAGTTGAGAGCCCTGCGCCTCGAGGACGGCATAGGAAACGTAGTTCTCGGAGGCGATCAGCTCGATATGGTCTTCCTGGCGGCGGTTCTCGGACTGGATCGCTTGCCAGACTTCGAGATCGACCTTGGCCAGGGGGTTTTGTTTGGAAAACATGGCGGTTGGAGGATTGGGCAATGGAGGGATCGTGAATTTTACCACTTTGCGCCAACGGCGCCCCAAAGCCCGCATTCCCCGGCGCGCGGCGCTCAGCCCGGCAATTCGTCCAGTGCTGGGCCGAGATGGGCGGCATCGGCCCAGCGCAACACCCGCCAGTCGCCGGCGACGGCTTCCAGCCAGTTGAGCGCCGCATTCGGCAGTTCGAAATCGCGTCGACTGCTCAGGTCTCGTCCCGTCGCGCGCCGATAGGCGATGTCCAGCACACCCCCGTGGGTCACCACCAGTATCGATTCACCTATATGGCGACGAAACAGTTCGTCCAGGCATTCGCATATGCGCCGCTCGAATGCCGCCAGACTCTCGCCGCTCTCCAGAGCGTATTGCGGGTCGCGCGCCACATGCCTGAGCCGGGCTTGGGGATGGCGTACCTGAGCCTCCTCGGCGGTCAGTGCCTGGAGCACGCCGAAATGGCGTTCCCGCAACGCGGGATCGCTGCGAATCGTCAACTGGTGGCTGCTCGCCGTCGGTTCCGCAGTCTGTAAGGCACGCTGTAGGTCGCTGCAATACAAGGCGGAGAAACACTCGGCAGCCAGGCCCCGGGCCAAGGCCGCAGCCTGTGTGCGCCCCTTGGCGTTCAACGGAATATCGATCTGGCCCTGGACACGGCGCTGCGCGTTCCAGTCGGTTTCGCCGTGGCGCACCAGGCAAAGGCGAGTCCTAATTGCGGCCATTGATCACTTGCTCGACTGTTTGCACTGGACTCCCCGCCAAGTCCGGGATAGCGCAGCTTGGCTAATTAAATTCTGGAAAAACTGCCGGTTCCGGTTTATCCTTGCGCGGCCCGACGGTTTGTCCATGCTCCAAAAGAGCTGGCGATCCGCAGGTCGCATGCAATCTTACCGATAAAACGGGGCAACACCCCGCAGGAGTCTATCCGATGAATTCTCTGCTGCAAATTTCGCGGCTGATCGACGCCCTGAACGAGCGTGTCGGCCGCAGCATCTACTGGCTGATTCTCGCCGCCGTGCTGGTCAGCGCCATCAACGCCAGTATCCGCAAGGCTTTCGACATGAGCTCGAACGCCTTCCTGGAAATGCAATGGTACATGTTCTCCGCGGTTTTCCTGCTCGGCTCGGGCTACACCCTGCTGCGCCAGGAACATATCCGCATCGACGTGATCTACGGAAAGTTTTCCCGCCGCACCCAGATCTGGATCGACATCTTCGGCACCGTCTTCTTCCTGCTGCCGATGTGCCTGATGTTCCTCTACCTGTCCTGGCCGTTCTTCCTGCATTCGATCCAGTCCGGTGAAACCTCGGCCAATGCCGGCGGCCTGATTCTCTGGCCGGTGAAAGTCATGATGCCGCTGGGTTTCGCCCTGCTCCTGATCCAGGGATTGTCCGAGCTGGTCAAGCGACTGGCGTTTCAGCAGGGACTCGGACCCGACCCGGGCGAGAAGAAACAGGACAAAACCGCCGAGGAAGAACTCGCCGAAGCCATCAAGGCCCACCTGGTGGCCCCGGAAGTCGTGGATGTCGTCGCCAGCCACGACGCCATGCACGCCGACCGTAAAGATGGGAGCGCAGCATGACCGCCTTCCTCATGGCCAACATGGCCCCCATCATCTTCGCCTCGCTGGTGATCTTCCTGCTGCTGGGCTACCCCGTGGCCTTCTCGCTGGCCGCCAACGGCATCATCTTCGGATTGATCGGCATCGAACTCGGCATGCTGCCGCCGGAACTGTTCCGCGCCCTGCCGGAACGGGTGTATGGGGTGATGAGCAACGAGACGCTGCTGGCGATCCCGTTCTTCACCTTCATGGGACTGATCCTGGAACGCTCGGGCATGGCCGAGGACTTGCTCGACACCATCGGCCAGTTGTTCGGCCCGATTCGTGGCGGCCTGGCTTATGCGGTGGTGCTGGTCGGCGCGATGCTCGCCGCCACCACCGGCGTGGTCGCCGCCTCGGTGATCTCGATGGGCCTGATTTCGCTGCCGATCATGATGCGTTACGGCTACGACCGGCGCCTGGCGTCGGGCGTCATCGCCGCGTCCGGCACCCTGGCCCAGATCATCCCGCCGTCGCTGGTGCTGATCATCATGGCCGACCAACTCGGCAAGTCCGTCGGCGACATGTACAAGGGCGCCTTCATACCCGGCTTCACGCTGGCCGGCCTGTATCTGGCCTACATCCTCGGGGTAACGCTGATAAAGCCAAAATGGGCGCCGGCGCTGCCGATCGAGGCGCGCACCTTTCGCGAGCCGAGCGGCAAGAGCGGTGCGGCTTCGCTGTTGATATTGACCGCCATATCGGCGGCGGCGGCGATCTATTTCGCCATGACTTACAACCCCGATACCCCGCTCGACGAGCGCATCGTCAGTTCGATGTCGGTCGGCATCGGCATCGCTTTCGCCGCGGCAGTACTCAACCGCGTCACCAAGATGCACCTGCTCTCGCGCATGGCCGAGAAAGTCACTTTCGTCCTGATTCCGCCGCTGGCGCTGATCTTCCTGGTGCTCGGCACCATCTTCCTGGGCATAGCCACACCGACCGAGGGCGGCGCCATGGGCGCGTCCGGCGCCCTGATCATGGCGCTGGTGAAGCGGCGCCTGTCGTGGAAGCTGCTCCGGCAGGCGATGGACAGCACCGCCAAGCTGACCACCTTCGTCGTCTTCATCCTGGTCGGCGCCCGCGTCTTCAGCCTGACTTTCTACGCCGTCGATGGCCACGTCTGGGTCGAGCACCTGCTGCAAGGTTTGCCCGGCGGACAAATCGGCTTCCTGATCGTGGTCAACGTCCTGGTCTTCGTGCTGGCTTTCTTCCTCGACTTCTTCGAGCTATCCTTCATCGTCGTGCCGCTCCTGGGGCCGGTCGCGGAAAAACTCGGCATCGACCCGATCTGGTTCGGCGTGCTGCTGGCGGTCAACATGCAGACCTCCTTCATGCATCCGCCCTTCGGCTTTGCGCTGTTCTATTTGCGCTCGGTGGCCCCCAGCAGTGTCAAGACCACCGAGATCTACTGGGGCGCGGTGCCCTTCGTACTGATCCAGATCATCATGGTGGGCCTGCTGATCGCTTTCCCGCAACTGGTCACCTCCGGACTCGACAAGGTGGAGCAGACAGACACCTCCAAGGTCAATATCATGGCGCCGCAGGACGAGAACGCCGGCCAGGATGAGCAGGGCAACGGCGCGGAGAGTCAACCGGCCGGTCAAGCCGCCCCCGGACAGCCGGCCGAAGAAGACGACCTGGCCAAGGCGCTGAACAAGGCCATGGGCCAGGACGGCGGCGGTCCATCAAGTGCCGACGACGATCCGGCCAAGGCTCTGGAAAAGGCGCTGAAGAAATAGCTCGGCTCTGCTCGAAAACAACAAACCCCGCCAAGGCGGGGTTTGTTTTTGTGCCGCCGGCGAAGATCCGTCGGCGTCGAACCGGCTTACCCAGCTTACTTCTTCTTGGGCGCGGCCTGCTGTCCTGCGCGTACCGTGGCCGCTGCGAAGTTGTCGAAGCGACCCTCGGCGACGCTGAACCATTCGATCTGCTCGTCGCGGAACTTCTTGAACGGCCCATAGATCTTGGCGAACTTTGGATTCTTCGCCGCGGTTTCGTCGTAGAGTTCCAGCGCCGCCTTGTAGCAGGCCGCCATCACTTCGTTGGAGAACGGGCGCAACTGGGTGCCGCTGCCAACCAGTTTCTTCAAGGCCGGCGGATTCCGCACGTCGTAGCGTGCCTGCATGTAGATGTGGCCTTCCCAACAAGCCGTCTCGAGAATCGCCTGGTACTCCTTGGGCAGCTTGGCCCACTCGGCCTGATTCACGTACAGGGACAACTGCGGGCCACCTTCCCACCAACCCGGATAGTAGTAGTACTTGGCGACCTTGTTGAAGCCGAGTTTCTCGTCGTCATAGGGGCCGATCCATTCGGCGGCGTCGATGGTGCCTTTCTCCAACGCCGGATAGATGTCGCCGCCGGGAATCTGCTGCGGCACCACGCCCAGTTTGGCCAGGACCTGTCCGGCGAAACCGCCGACGCGGAACTTGAGGCCCTTGAGGTCGGCCACGGTCTTGATCTCCTTGCGGAACCAGCCACCCATCTGGGCGCCGGTGTTGCCCAAGGGGATGTTGTAGATGTTGTAGTCCTTGAAGAATTCGCGCAGCAACTGCAAGCCGCCGCCTTCATACATCCAGGCCGTCATCTGTCGGCTGTTGAGGCCAAAGGGGATGGCGGTGTCGAAAGCGAAGGTGGGATCCTTGCCGACATAGTAGTAGCTGGCCGAATGGCCGCATTGCACCGTGCCGTCCTTGACCGCGTCGAGTACGCCGAAGCCGGGAACGATTTCCCCCGCGGCAAACACCTGGATCTGGAATTTGCCGCCGGTGGCAGTAGCCACGTGCTTGGCCACCACTTCGGCCGCACCGTAAATGGCGTCCAGACTCTTGGGGAAACTGGACGTCATGCGCCATTTCACTTCGGGCGCCTGCGCCAGGGCTGCTGCCGACATCGTGGCGGCACCCGCGCCAGCCAGGCCAATACCAGCCGATTTGAGGAATTTACGTCTTTCCATGCAACGTCTCCTTGAGAAAAGATTTTGCTACGTCTAGCCGTCTTGTGGCGGCACTTGCCCATATCCCTGCTGCGGGATAAGCGATAAATACTACACCAAAAGGCACTTTCCCGTGGCCGAAACCTTGGCGGATTCAGGCTATCAGTTCCCCGCCACCGTCATCCGCTCGACCAGTATCGAGCCGACCTGCTTCGATCCACGCACCAGGACATCATTGCCGATGGCGGCGATGCCCAGGAACATGTCGCGCAGATTGCCGGCAATGGTGATCTCCTGCACCGGGTGGGCGATCTTCCCGCGTTCCACCCAGTAGCCGGCGGCGCCGCGCGAATAATCGCCGGTCACATAATTGATGCCCTGGCCGAGCAGTTCGGTCACCAGCAGGCCGGTGCCCATTTCGTGCAACAACCCTTCGAAGTCGAGCTTTCCGGGGCCCGGATGCACGATCAGGTTGTGGCTGCCACCCGCATTACCGGTGCTCGGCATGCCGAGCTTGCGCCCCGAGTAGGTGGACAGGAAATAGCCTTGCAGCACGCCATCGGCCACCACCTCGCGGTCATGCGTTGCCACGCCGTCGTCGTCGAACGGACTGCTGGCCATGGCGCCGCGCAGATGCGGGCGTTCGCTGATCCGCACATGCTCGGGAAATATCCTCTGGCCGAGGCTGTCGAGGAGGAATGAGGATTTGCGGTAAAGCGATCCGCCGCTGACGGCATGCACGAAGCTGCTGATCAGGCCGCTGGCCAGGGGCGCTTCGAACAGCACCGGCACCTGCCGCGTTTTCATGCGTCTGGCGCCGAGCCTGGACAGGGCGCGGCGCGCGGCATAATCGCCGATGGCTTGCGGAACCGCCAATTGAGCCGCATCACGCCCGGAGGTGTACCAGTCATCGCGCTGCATGTCGTCGCCCTCGCCGGCGATCACCGAGCAGGAGATGTAGTGGCGGGAGGTCGGGAAACCATCCATGAACCCCAGGCTGTTGGCCGAGATGAACTGCGACTGCTGCACCGAGACGCTGGCGCCTTCGGAGTTCCTGATCAGCGGACTGACGGCAAACGCGGCCTGCTCGCAGCGCCGCGCGATGGCGATGGCCTGCTCGACCGGCAACGCCCAAGGATGATACAAGTCCAGGTCCATGTTCTGCGTTGCCGGCATCGCCAACATCGACACCTCGGGCAATCCGGCGCAGGGATCAGGGGCGGTAAAGCGGGCGATCGACAACGCCGCCTCGACGGTCGCCCGCAAGGCCGGCGCGGAAAAATCCGAGGTGCTGGCATGGCCGCGCCGTTGGCCGAGATAAATGCTGACGCCGATGCCCTTGTCGCGGTTGTACTCGATGGTCTCGACTTCGTTCTTGCGCACCGTCACCGACTGGCCAAAAGCTTCGGATACATCCGTCTCGCAAGCGGAGGCGCCGAGTTCACGGGCATGCCGCAACACGTCCGACGCCAATTGGCGCAACGCATCCTGGGTGTAACTGAATTCCAATGCAGACATAGGAGAAGGCATCCGTAGCAAAGCTATAATGATACCCGTGGAACCTATCGAGAAACCCGACCTGAGCGACGAAACCGGCTACGATCCCGATCGCCCCAGCAAGTCGCAGCGCAAACGCGACTCCAGCGCACTCCAGGATCTCGGCGAAGCGCTGGTGGAGCTTCCCGTCGAGCGCCTGGCGAAGATCGAGATGCCAGACGCTTTGCGCCTGGCGGTACAGGACGCCCGCCGCATCACCAAACACGAGGCACGGCGCCGCCAGATGCAATATATCGGCAAGCTGATGCGCTCCACCGATCCCGCGCCGATCCAGGCCGCGCTCGACGCCATCGCCGGCGTATCCGCCGCCGAGAACCAGCGCATGCACCAACTGGAGCGCCTGCGCCTGCGACTGTTGGAGGACGAACCCGCCGCCCTGGCCGAGATCGTCGCCGCCCACCCCGGAGCAGACCTGCAACAACTCCGCCAACTGCGCCGCAATGCGCTCAAGGAGCGGGAACAAAGCAAACCGCCGCGCGCCTTTCGCGAAATCTATCGTTTCCTTAAATCGCTCGAAGAAGCCCCGGTCCCACAACCTTGAACGACGAACTCCTGATCGGCCTGGTGTCCGTCTCCGACCGCGCCTCGAGCGGGGTCTACGAAGACAAGGGCATCCCGGCGTTGCGCGAATGGTTCGACGCCGCGCTGACCACGCCCTGGCGCCTGGAAACCCGGCTGATCCCCGACGAACAGGCGGAGATCGAGAAGACCCTGATCGCGCTATGCGACGAAGCCGGCTGCCATCTGGTGCTGACCACCGGCGGCACCGGCCCGGCACTGCGCGACGTCACGCCCGAGGCGACGCTGGCGGTGGCGCACAAGCTGATGCCGGGCTTCGGCGAAGAAATGCGCCGCATCAGCCTGAATTTCGTACCGACCGCGATACTCTCGCGCCAGGTCGGCGTGATCCGCGGAAAATCCCTGATCCTCAATCTGCCGGGGCAACCGAAGTCCATCAAGGAAACCCTGGAAGGCGTGAAAGACGTCGAGGGCAAAACCCTCATCGCCGGCATCTTCGCCGCTGTGCCCTATTGCATAGACCTGATCGGCGGCCCCTACATCGAGACCGACGAGGCGGTGGTCAAAGCCTTCCGGCCGAAGTCGGCTCTGAGGAAAAAGGATTAGCACCCCACCCAAACTCGGGCGCAACTATCCATACCGATCGATTGCGAAACATTCGCTGCGGGTGTGTAGGCTCGATTCGCAGGAAAACCCCGTAGATAACTTGATTTTTTATGGTACTTCGGCCATATTCCGGGGATACCCGACACGACTATCAAACCAGTCTCCTGGATCGGTTCAAGCTACAAAGACTTCCGGGAATTTCCCGATACGGTTCAGGATGCGATGGGCTTTGCGCTGCATCAGGCCCAACTCGGCGGCAAGCATGGTAGCGCAAAGCCGCTCAAGGGGTTCGGTGGGGCAGGCGTGCTGGAGATCGTCGCGGACCATGTCGGTGATACCTTTCGCACGGTATACACGGTGAAGTTTTCGACGGCGATCTATATTCTTCACGCTTTCCAGAAGAAATCTTCGACCGGCATCAAGACGTCGGTCGAAGACTTGGAATTGATTCATCGGCGACTCAAGATCGCCGAAGCCGATTACAGGGCGCAGCTCGGAAAAGGAAAGACATCATGAAGAATGACAACGACAACAGGATCGTCCGCGGCACTGACAACATCTTTGCCGACCTCGGCTACGCCGACCCGGAAACCCATCTGTTGAAGGCCGGGCTGGTGACTCGGATCCAAGGAGTCATCGACGAACAAAACCTGACCCAGACCGCTGCGGCTAAACGCATGGGACTCAGTCAGCCCGACGTATCGCGCCTGCTCAATGGGCAATTCCGCGATGTCTCCGTCGAGCGCCTGATGCGCATGCTCAACAAGCTTGGCTGTGATGTCGATATCGTCATTCGCGAACATGGAAAGCGGCCGCGTAAGCCAGACACCATCCACCTGGTAGCGGTATCGGCCTGAGGACAGACCAGTGGTCCAAACATTCCGCCGGAAGTCAGGGATCCGGCGGAACAAGCCTCATTACCTATCGCGTCACTCCGCCGCCAGCCACTGCGCCAGCAACGCCGCACCCCAGGCCACGCCGAAGCCGGTGATGTCGCTGGCCACCGGGCCCAGGCCGCCCTTGCAGTTGGCGGACGACAGATCCACATGCAGCCAGGGTACCTCATGGGTAAAGCGCTTGAGAAAGCGCGCGGCCAGGATGTGGTCGGCCTCGCCGTCAAGCGAGCACTGCTTGATATCGGCGACCTTGCTGTCGAGCGCGGTTTCGTAATCCTCGTCCATCGGAAAGACGCAGACCCGCTCGCCCGACTGGCGCCCGGCACCGATGGCCAGGTTGGCCAAGGCGTCGCTGCTGGCGAATACTCCCGCGTAACGGTTGCCCAGGGCGCCGACCATGCTGCCGGTGAGCGTGGCGAAATCGATCAGCAAATCGGGTTGGGACTTGCTCGCCAAAGTCAGTGTGTCGGCGAGCACCAGGCGCCCCTCGGCATCGGTATGCACGACCTCGATATGGGTCCCGTCGAGCGCCGTGATGATGTCGTCTTGCTTGTAGGCCTGTGAGGAAATGTGGTTTTCCGCGATGGCCAGCCAGGCATCGATCGCCACCGGCAGGCGCAAGGTCTGCGCCGCCAGCAGCAGCGCCAGTGACACCGCCGAGCCGTTCATGTCCTCGTGCATGCCGGCCATGTATTTGGCCGGCTTCAGGTTGTGGCCGCCGGTGTCGAAACAGATCCCCTTGCCGACCAGCGCCACTCTTTGCTTCGCTCCCTTGGGTCGATAGGAGAGATGCACGATGGCCGCGTCCTGCTGGTGGCTTCCTTGTGCCACCGCGCAGAAAGCGCCGGCCCCGAGCTTCTTGAGCCGTTTGAAATCGTATTCCTCGATCCGCCAGCCCTGGGCTTTCGCCAGCGTCCGCACCCGCTCGCGGTAGTGCCCCGGCGTCAGGGCGTTGGGCGGCAGCGCGGTCAATTCGCGCGCCAGGGTGTTGGCTTCGGCCAGCGCCGCCACCGCGGTGAAATCCCCGGACTTGAACTCACCCTGCAATACGATGCGCTTGAGCGGCTTGGCCGCCTTCTTCTTCCTCACCGGCAGAACGGCACCGTTGAGGCTGACCACATACAACGCCTCGCGGCAGAGTTGCAGCGCGTCTGGTCCGTCCACCCCGCAGACCATGACATGGATCTCGCGCGGGGATTCTTCGAGCAGCAGCAGGGCGGCCTTGCGCAGCGCGGTGAGTTGCGCGAAGCGCGCCTGCGCGGCGTCGACCATGACATAGGCGTAACGGCCGCCGCCGGGTTGATCGATCGCCAGCGGCGTCTTGGCCAAGTCCGCGAGCTTCATGTCGCGTCGCTTGAGCACCTCCTTGAAACTTGTGCTGCCCGGCAGATCGTCGGGCAGCGCCTTGGCCAGGGGCATCACGATCAATGCATGGAGAGCTGGCGCGCCCTGCTCCAACGATTTGGCTTGGCATTCGAGCTTGGCTTGAAACATGCTGTTTTCCTTTAGAATGGCGTTCGATTATAGCAACGCATATTCGACACCCCTTCGTCCGTTTCCATGCAGCAATATCTCGACCTGATGCGCCACGTGCTCGAGCACGGGCATGAAAAAAGCGACCGCACCGGCACCGGCACACGCTCGGTATTCGGCTGGCAGATGCGTTTCGATCTGGCCCGGGGGTTTCCGCTGCTGACCACCAAGAAGCTGCACACCAAGTCCATCATCCACGAACTGCTGTGGTTCCTGCAGGGCGACACCAATATCCGCTATCTCAAGGACCACGGCGTCTCCATCTGGGACGACTGGGCCGATGCCGACGGAGAGCTCGGGCCGGTCTATGGCAAGCAATGGCGGCGCTGGGAAACTGCCGATGGGCACGAAATCGACCAGATTGCGTTGTTGGTCGAGGGCTTGAAGCACAACCCGGATTCGCGCCGCCACCTGGTCAGCGCCTGGAATCCCGCCGACGTGCCGAAAATGCGGCTGCCGCCCTGCCATGCCCTGTTCCAGTTTTACGTCGCCGGCGGACGTCTGAGCTGCCAGCTGTACCAGCGCAGTGCCGACATCTTCCTGGGCGTGCCGTTCAACATCGCTTCCTACGCGCTGCTGACGCTGATGCTGGCGCAGGTCTGCGGCTACCAGCCGGGCGAGTTTATCCACACCCTCGGCGACGCCCACCTCTACACCAACCATCTCGACCAGGCGCGTTTGCAGCTTGCGCGCAGCCCCGGACCGCTGCCGACGCTGCACCTCAATCCCGCCATCAAGGAACTGACGGCTTTCCGTTTCGAGGATTTCATCCTGGCCGACTACCACCCGCAACCGCATATTCCGGCGCCGGTCGCCGTGTGATCGAGAAGGACTGTTGACCACAGTCAAGATCAATACGCCAAGACAATTCGGGTCTAATAACTATAATGAAATGGAATTGTCATTCCATTGAGGAGACCGAAGATGGCAACACGAGCAAAGACCCCCAGTTCCGCCAAGACCCCGGTTGCGGCCAAGCCCAAAGCCGCGGCACGCAGCAAGCCCGCGGCGAAAGCCGAGGCGGCGCCGGCAAAACCTCTCAAGCCGGCCGCCAAAGCCAAGGCTTCGACCAGCAGCAAGCCCACCGTGAAAGCTACCGTGGCACCGCCGAAGCAAACCCCGCCCACCAGGAAGATTGCCGCCCCGGCGGCAAGCGCGAAAGCCGCGAAGCCGGCAAGACTACCGGTGTCGGAAGAGCAGCGCCGGAACTATATCGAGGTGGCGGCCTACTATATCGCCGAGCGGCGCGGATTCTTCGGCGCCAGCGCGCTGGAGGACTGGACCCAGGCCGAGACCGAGGTCGACCGGATGCTGCGGGAAGGCAAGCTCAATCCCTGACAGATCAGGCGTTCGGGGCCAGCGTCAAGACGACGACGGCTAGAGGTGGCAGGACCAGGGTCAGCGAAGCGGGCCGGTTCATCCAGGGCAAAGGATCTGTCGTCAAACCCGCCCCGTTCCCCAAGTCGCTGCCGCCGTAATGCTGTGAATCGGTATTGAGTAGTTCACGGTAAACGCCTTCCCGGGGCACGCCGATGCGATATTCCTGGCGCGGCACCGGGGTGAAGTTGGCGGCCACCACCACGAAGCTGCCGTCGCGGGCAAAACGCAACCAACTGAGCACCGACTGTTCGGAATCGTGACAATCGATCCAGGAAAAGCCTTCCGCCGCAAAATCCAGTTCGTGCAGGGCTGGGTGGCTTGCGTACAAGCGGTTCAGATCGTGCACCAGGCGCTGCACGGCGGCATGGGCGGGCTGCGCCAACAAGCCCCACGGCAACTCTGCGGCGCTGTTCCACTCATCGGACTGCGCCAATTCCGCGCCCATGAATGCGAGTTTCTTGCCCGGCGTCGCCAGTTGATAGGCGAGCAGCAGGCGCAGGTTGGCGAAACGCTGCCAGGCATCGCCGGGCATTCTGCCGAGCAGCGAGCGCTTGCCATGCACCACCTCATCGTGGGAAAACGGCAGAACGAAATTCTCGGTATATGCGTAGAGTTGGCCGAAAGTCAGGCGATCGTGATGAAAGCGCCGGTGTATCGGGTCCTGCTCCATGTAGTCGAGGGTGTCGTTCATCCAGCCCATGTTCCATTTCATCGAAAAACCCAGCCCGCCCAGATGCACCGGGCGCGACACCATCGGCCAGGCCGTCGATTCTTCGGCAAGAGTCAGCGCACCTGGAAATTCATGGTGCACCATGCTGTTCATTTCCTGGAGGAACTGGATCGCTTCGAGATTTTCCCGCCCGCCGTGACGGTTGGGGAGCCATTCGCCGGCTTTGCGCGAGTAATCGAGATACAGCATCGAAGCGACGGCATCGACGCGCAGGCCGTCGGCATGAAACTCGGCCAGCCAGTAATGGGCGCTGGACAGCAGGAAGCTCTTGACCTCGTTGCGGCCGAAATTGAAGACATAGGTGCCCCAGTCGGGTTGCAGCTTGAGGCGTGGATCTTCATGTTCATAGAGTGCGCTGCCGTCGAAATGCCCGAGGGAGAAGGCGTCGGTCGGAAAGTGGCCCGGCACCCAATCGAGAATCACGCCGAGTCCGGCCTGGTGACAGGCATCGACCAGAAAGCGCAAGTCATCGGGCGTGCCGAAACGCGAGGTGGGAGCGAAGTGACCAGTACTCTGATAGCCCCACGACTCATCGAGGGGATGTTCCATCAACGGCATGAACTCGACGTGGGTGTAGCCCAGGTCGCTCGCATAGGGAACCAGGCGCGCAGCGAGTTCGCGATAGCTATAGAAGCGTCCGTCCGGGTGACGCATCCAGGAACCGGCATGGACTTCGTACACGGACATCGGCGCATGCAGCCAATCACGCCGCGCGCGTTGCTCCAGCCACTGCTGATCGCCCCAAGCATGGGAACCGGCTGCGGTCACCCGCGCGGCATTGGCGGGACGCAGCTCGAACTGACGCGCATAGGGATCGGCCTTGATGCCGATGAGTCCGCTTTGGCGGTTGCGGATCTCGAACTTGTAAAGCGCGTCGGTCGGCAAGTCCGGTATGAAGAGTTCCCACACACCGCTGGCGCCCAGCGAGGCCATCGGATGGACGCGGCCATCCCAGCGATTGAAGTCGCCCACCACCGAAACACGTCCGGCATTCGGCGCCCAAACGCGAAACCTGACACCGGCAACGCATTTGACGCCGCGAGTTTCGGGGACGGCGCCGAGCAGACGGTAGGCCTGGAAATTGCGGCCTTCGTTGAACAGGTACAAATCGTCGGCGGCGGGCTCGGGCGGAAAGGCATACGCGTCGTGACAGCGCCGCGTGGCACCGTCCTCGTCGATGACCAGAAGATATGCGGCCGGCGGCTGGGTACCGGAGGGCGGCGCGCCACGCCACTCGAACACGCCGGCGCCATGGACGCGTGCCAGCGCCGTCGAACCCGCGCTGCCAGGCCATTCGACGGCCACCGCCCGAGCATGCGGTCGAAACACGCGCAGCACCCAGGAATCTCCCTCCCGATGCAAGCCCAGCAGGTGGAAGGGGTCGTGCTCGCGGGCCTCGAGCAGGGATTTCAGCGGTTTATGAGGCATCGTGAGATTTGAACTAAACTTGGAACATATCTCTATTGTAGTCGTCGAGCGAGGATAGTATGCAATCCGGCACCATCACACCGCAGCAGATGAGCGACACCCGCTTCGTCAGCCACCTGACGCGGGCCACTTTCGCCATGGTACTCGCCGGCGGCCGCGGCAGCCGCTTGCAGCAACTGACCGACTGGCGTGCCAAACCGGCGGTTCCCTTCGGCGGAAAGTTCCGTATCATCGACTTCACCCTGTCCAACTGCGTCAATTCCGGCATCCGCCGCATCGGCGTGGCCACGCAGTACAAAGCGCAAAGCCTGATCCATCATTTGCAGCATGGCTGGAGTTTTCTCGACGGGCGTTTCGACGAATTCATCGACCTGTTGCCCGCCCAGCAACAGATCACCGAAAACTGGTACCGGGGCACGGCCGACGCGGTTTTCCAGAATCTCGACGTGCTGCGCCGGAACCGGCCGAAATACGTGATGATCCTGTCCGGCGATCATGTTTACAAGATGGACTACAGCCGCATGCTGGCGGAACACGTCGAGAAACAGGCGGAGCTCAGCGTGGCGTGCATGGATGTGCCCGTGGCGGAAGCCAGTGCCTTCGGCGTGATGGGCGTAGACGCCGAACAACGGGTGGTCAGCTTTGCCGAGAAACCCGAACATGCCGAGTCGATTCCCGGTCGTCCTGACCGGGCTCTGGTCAGCATGGGCGTGTATGTCTTCAATGCCGAGTTTCTCTATGAGCAGCTGATCCGCGACAGCGATGATTCCAAATCCTCGCACGACTTCGGCAAAGACCTGATCCCGCATGTATTGCCACGCTACCGGGTATTCGCGCACGGCTTTGCCGGCAGTTGCGTCGGCACGAATCATGAAGTGCCCGATGAAATTCCCTATTGGCGGGACGTCGGCACCATCGACGCCTACTGGGAAGCCAACATGGAGCTGACCAAGGTGACGCCGGACCTGAACATCTACGACGAAGACTGGCCGATCTGGACCTACCAGGAACAGCTTCCGCCGGCCAAGTTCGTCTTCGACGATGACGGTCGGCGCGGCATGGCGGTGGACTCGCTGGTTTCCGGCGGCAACATCATCAGCGGGGCCGAGGTGAGGCGTTCCATGCTGTTCTCCCAGGTGCAGGTACACAGCTATGCGCTGGTCGAGGATGCCGTGATCCTGCCGAAAGTCGACATTGGCCGCAGCGCCCGCCTGCGGCGCGTCATCATCGACAAGTACTGCCGGATTCCCGCCGGCCTGACGGTGGGCTATGATGCCGTGGAGGATCGGAAACGCTTCCATGTCACCGAAAAAGGCATCACCCTGATCACCCCCGAAATGCTCGGCCAGCATGCCCATCAAATCCGCTGACTCTTCCCCACCATGACAACACCGCTCGACCTGGTCTTCCTGTGGCACATGCACCAACCCGACTATCGCGACCATCGCGAGGGAGAGTTCGTCCTGCCCTGGGTCTATCTGCATGCCATCAAGGACTATTCCGACATGGCGGCGCACCTCGAGCGCCACACCTATATTCACGCGGTGGTGAATTTCGTGCCGGTGTTGCTCGATCAAATCGAGGACTATGTCGCCCAGTTCGACAGCGGGAACTTTCGTGACCCCTTGCTGCGGCTGCTGGCGGCGCCGGATCTCGACCACCTGAGCCGCACCGAACGCGACCTGTTGCTGGAAACCTGCTTTCGCAACAACCACACCACCATGCTGGCCCCGTTTCCCAGCTATCAACGCCTGCACGATCTTTTCCTGAACCTGACCCAAGGCGACAAGACCGGATTGAACTATCTTTCCGGCGCCTACTTTGCCGACCTGGTCACCTGGTATCACCTGGCGTGGACCGGCGAGACCGAACGGCGGCGCCAGCCCATGCTGGCCGAACTGATGAGCAAGGGCGCCGGCTACACACTGGCCGACCGGCAAGCTCTATTGGGGCTGATCGGCGAGATATTGCGCAACATCATCCCGCGCTATCGGGCGCTGGCCGAGAGCGGCCGTATTGAACTCTCCAGCACCCCGCAAACCCATCCATTGGCGCCCTTGCTGCTCGATTTCAACAGCGCCCGCGAATCCCAGCCGGAAGCGCCTTTGCCGATCGCCGCGGTCTACCCGGGTGGGCGCAGCCGGGTGATGGCGCAAATCGAGGCGGCCCGTGACAGCCATGCCCGCCGCTTCGGCGCTCCGCCGGTCGGCATGTGGCCGGCGGAAGGAGCGGTATCCACCCTGTTTGTCGACAAGCTGGCGGCACGCGGCTGCCGCTGGATCGCCAGCGGCGAAGGGGTGCTGAAAGCCTCCCTGAATCACGCCAAGATCCACGACGGTCGTGCCGCCTATAAGCCGTGGCGGCTGGAAAGTGCGCCGGAGTTGACTATGTTCTTCCGCGACGAACGGCTTTCCGACTTGATCGGTTTCGAGTACTCGAAGTGGCATGGACAGGACGCCGCCCAGCATCTGGTCACCGAAATCGAAGCGATCCGGGCGGCGACTCCCCCGGGCGAACGGGCGGTGGTCAGCATCATCATGGACGGCGAGAACGCCTGGGAGCACTTCCCCTACAACGGCCATTATTTCCTGGAGGATCTCTACGCGCGGCTCGAAGATCACCCGGGCATACGCAGCACCACCTACGCCGAACTGCTCAACCGGGCGAATCCGCCCGTCAGCAGCGTCCTGCCGGTCCTCACCGCCGGCAGTTGGGTGTTCGGCAGCATGTCGACCTGGATCGGGGACAAGGACAAAAATCGCGCCTGGGACCTGCTCTGCGCCGCCAAGCAGAGTTACGACCGCGTCATGGGCAGCGAGCGCCTCTCCGCCGAGGAACGCGAGGCCGCCACGGCCCAGCTGGCGAACTGCGAAAGCTCGGACTGGTTCTGGTGGTTCGGCGACTACAACCCGGCTGTGGCGGTGGCCAGTTTTGACCGACTGTTCCGGCGCAACCTGGCCAATCTCTACCATCTGTTGCAGTTATCGCCGCCGGCTCAGCTGGACGTGCCGATCTCCAGCGAGCGCCAGGAGTCTCAGGACACCGACGGCCATGCCATGGAACAGCCGGCCGGCAGCGGCGTCATGCGCCGGGCCCAGGAACATTAACTCGCATGGTCGTCAAACCACTCCCCGTGCCATGAAATCGTTCAAAGACGGTATTTACGCCCCCACCCCCACCCCCGCCCGGGCGGGGGGCTACAAATTGCTCGCTGCGCTCGTGAGTTACCGGTCCCCCGGCGGGGAGGCTGCGCGCTGCTCGGCTTTGGGGTTAGGGTACTGGTGCCCGCCTTTGGGGTTAGGGTACTGGTGCCCGACTCTGGGTTTAGGGTACGGGGTGCTTCGTAACTATGTTTTACGGTAAACGATCGCCATGACCATCAACCTCCTCTTCGGCGTGCATGCCCATCAGCCCGTCGGCAATTTCCCTGAAGTCATAGACGATGCGCACGTGCGCTGCTACGGCATGTTCCTGCGCGTCCTCGAGGGCTATCCGGAGTTCCGATTCAGCGTGCATTTTTCCGGCTGGCTGCTCGATGTCCTGAGGCAGCGCTTTCCGGATGACATGGCCCTGCTGGCCAAGATGACGGCGCGCGGCCAGGTCGAATGGTTCGGCTCCGGCGACTGCGAGCCGGTGCTGGCGGCCATCCCGCAGCGCGACCGGCTGAGCCAGCTCGAGACCCTCTCGGCCAAGCTCGAACGCTATGTGGGACAACGCCCCCGGGGCGCCTGGTTGACAGAGCGGGTGTGGGAATCCTCGGTGGTACCGGCGCTGGCCGATTCAGGCATCCGCTACGTGGCCGTCGACGACTACCACTTCCTCTGTGCCGGCACGCCGGCCGAAGCGCTGGACAGCTTCTACACCACCGAGGAAGACGACCGTACCCTGGACCTGTTCCCGATCTCCGAGGCACTGCGTTACCGCCTGCCGTTCTCGCCCGCCGCCGAGGCGGTGGCCTATCTCGAGCAAATGGCGCGCGAGGGTAAGCGGGCCGCGATCTACTTCGATGACATCGAGAAATTCGGCATCTGGCCGGAGACCTATAACTGGGTCTACGAGCGCGGCTGGCTGGTCCAGTTCATCGAGGGGGTGCTCGCCTCGCCGCTGATCCGCGCCACCACCTTCGCCGAATATCATGCCCAGGCCGCTGTCGCCACGCGCGGCGTGGTCTATCTGCCGACCACCTCCTACATCGAGATGAACGAGTGGACCCTGCCCTCGGCCGCAGCCACGGAATATGCGGCCCTGATCGCCGCCGAGAAAGCCAGCGGCAGCTATGAGCGGCACAAGCCTTTCCTGCGCGGCGGCATCTGGCGCAACTTTCTCTCGCGCTACCCCGAATCGAATTGGATGCACAAGCGCATGCTGGGTCTCTCGGCGCGCCTGGCCGGACTGCCGCAGACGCTGGATCCGCAACGGCGCGAATCACTGCGGGAATTGTTGCATCGTGCCCAGGCCAACGACGCATACTGGCATGGCCTGTTCGGCGGGCTCTATCTGCCGCATCTGCGACGCGCCGTGTGGAATAACCTGCTGGCGCTGGAAGCCGCGCTGGACTGCGAAATGCCGAGGGCGGCGTTTGAACGTCGCGATCTCGACCTCGACGGCCGTGAGGAACTCGTGCTGCACAACGCCGAGTTACAGACGATTGTCCGCCTCGACGGCGATGCCGGCATCCTCGAATTGTCCAGCTACGCCACTGCCCACAATTTCGGCGACACCCTGCGCCGCTACGCCGAGGGCTATCACAGCAAACTGGCCAGCGCGCAGCATGCGGCGCCGGAGCAGGCCGGCGGGATTACTTCGGCGCACGACCGGATAGCCTTCAAGCATCCCATCGATGCGGCGGACACACTGGCCGACGTGCGGCCGCGCGGCATATGCATCGACACTTTGGTGGCCGGCGACGGCAGCCGGCATGCCATCGACACGTACTACCTGGTGGCGGCATCCGCCGACGGCCTGGCCTTTACCACCGTGGTCGGCGGTGGCCGCATCGAGAAGCGCCTGGTGCTCGAAGCTTCGTCCCTGTCGGTGCGCTATCGCGCCACCGGTCTGCGCACCAGCCGGGTCGAGATTCAGTTGAACCTGGCCATGCCCAGTTGCGACGGCTATTCCGGACGTTACATACTGGCCGATGGCAGCATTCCCTGCGGCTTCGGGCAGCGGCTCGAACTGGCCGATCTGCGCCAGATCACCCTGGAAGACGGCGAGCTTCACGGCCGCCTGAAACTCGCCGCCGACCGCCCGCTCGGCCTCTCTGCCGCCCCCTACTTCACCGCCTCCCAGTCCGAGGCGGGCTTTGAAAAGGTCATGCAGGCGGCCTGCCTCACGCTGTCGTGGCGACCGCTCAGCGACTCCGACACGCTCGATTTGCAGTTCACGCTGTCAACTTCCAGTTCTTGACCTCCTGAAAAGACCGTTATGGCCGCCACCCAATTCCACCTCGAAGTAAATCCGGTCGTTCCGCCGCGCCTGGCGCGGCTCGAAGAGCTGTCCACGAACCTCTGGTACAGCTGGGATCGGGCCACCCGGGCGATCTTCGCCCGCCTGCACCCCAGTCTGTGGCACGCAGTGAACCACAATCCCAAGTCCTTCCTCAAGCGCATCGACCAGAAACGCCTGAACAGCGCCGCCGAAGACCCGATCTTCCTCGGCTCCATGGACCGGGTTCTGGCGGCCTATGACGCCTATCATCACCTTCCGGACAATTTCGAGCTGCCCGGCAAGCCGCCGCTGATGCAGGACGACCTGATCGCCTACTTTTGCGCGGAATTCGGTTTCCACGAGAGCCTGCCGATCTATTCGGGTGGCCTGGGCATCCTGGCCGGCGATCATTGCAAGGGCGCATCCGACATGCGCCTGCCTTTTGTCGCGGTCGGATTGCTTTACAGCCAGGGCTACTTCCAGCAAACCATCGATCGCGAAGGACGCCAGCATCCCCACTATTCCGATACCGACTTCGACGACCTGCCGATTGTCCCGGTTCTCCGCGACGACGGCAGCGAGATGCGCGTTTCGGTGGAATTGCCGGGCCGCATCGTATGGGTGAAATTGTGGCTGGCGAGAACCGGCAATACCAGGCTCTATTTGCTCGACACCGCGCTGGCCGAGAACAGCGTCGCCGATCGCAACATCACCCACCGGCTGTATGGCGGCGAACGTACCACACGCATCGAACAGGAGATCCTGCTCGGCATCGGTGGCGTGCGCGCCCTGCGCGAACTAAATATCCGGCCGACGGTGTGGCATATCAATGAAGGCCACGCCGCCTTTCTCATTCTCGAACGAATTCGCGGTTTGTTCGCCCAGGGGCTGAGTTTCGACTGCGCGCTCGAAGCCGTTGCGGCGAATACCGTGTTCACCACCCACACCCCGGTTCCGGCGGGGCACGATCATTTCTCCGAAGACATGATGCGCCGCTACTTCGACCCGTTCTGCGAGGCAACCGGCATCGGCGGCGAAATCCTTCTGGCAATGGGGCGCACCCCGGACAGCCACGAGTTCAACATGACCGCGCTGGCGCTACGGGGATCGCGCTTCCACAACGGAGTCTCGCGCATCCACGGCACCGTGTCTTCGGCCATCCTCGCCGGCTTGTGGCCGCAGGTCGATATCGCGGAAAACCCCATGGAATACGTCACCAATGCGGTGCACGTGCCCACCTTCCTGGCCACCGACTGGCATGAGACCTTCGACCGCTATCTCGGCCTCGGCTGGTTGCACCGCCTCACCGACCAACACTGCTGGCAAGGCGTCTATCGGATTCCCGACCAGATTTTCTGGAGCATCCGCCAGTCGCTGAAAGCGCAGATGCTGCACCTGGTCCGCCACCGGATACGTGAGCAGCACCTGCGCAACCAGGGTTCGGAGTCCCATCTCGATCGCATGCTGAAGTTCGCCGATCCCGCCAACCCGACCGTCCTCACCATCGGTTTCGCGCGGCGCTTCGCCACTTACAAACGCGCGACCCTGCTATTCAACAACCTCGGCTGGCTGCGCGAGATTCTCGGCGACCCGGACCGTCCGGTCGTCTTCATTTTCGCCGGCAAGGCCCACCCGGCCGACGAGCCCGGACAATCGCTGATCCGCCAGATCACCGAATTGTCGCGCCGGCCCGAATTCGAGGGGCGCATCCTGCTGCTCGAAGACTACGATCTGCATCTGGCGCGCCGCCTGGTATCCGGCGTCGACGTCTGGCTCAACAATCCGATCTATCCCCTGGAAGCCTCGGGAACATCGGGCATGAAGGCGGCCATCAACGGCGCCATGAACCTGTCGGTGCTCGACGGCTGGTGGGGCGAGGGCTACGACGGCAAGAACGGCTGGGCGATCAAGCCAACCTCGGAAGGGCTCGACCCGGCCGAGCGGGATATCGAGGAAGCGCGAACGCTCTATGAACTGCTGCAAGACAGCGTGATCCCGCTTTACTATCGCAACACCTCGCTCGGCTACTCGCCGGACTGGGTGGCGATGGCCAAGCACTCGATCGCCAGCATCATGCCGCGCTTCAATATGAGTCGCATGCTGGGAGAGTACGTCAACAAGTTTTACGCGCCGGCGGCCGCCCAGTGGCGCAAATACGCCGGGGAGAATTTCGCCGGCGCGCAGCACATTGCCGCCTGGAAGGAAAAGGTGCGTGCCGCCTGGACCGGCGTGCGCCTGCGCCGCGTCGATCGTCCGCCGAATCGCGTTAGTTACGGCGATGCGTTGAGCTTCGAAGTCGCCGTACAACTCAACGGACTGGCGCCGGAAGATCTCACGGTGGAACTGGTGATCACCCGGCCCGGCGAACGCATCCCCGCCAAGAGCAAACGTTACGCCTTGCGCCACAAACAGGTCATCGACAGCGGCGAACACCTGTTTGTCCGCGAACTGACCCTCGAGCAGTGCGGCAAGATCGATTACCGCATCCGCGCCTTCCCGCACCATGAATTACTCACCCACCCCTTTGAAATGGGCATGACGGTTTGGCTATGAGCGATATGACCAAGACGCCGGCCTGGCAGGCGCTAGCCGCGCTGGCGGAAAAGAGCTGCACCCAGCATCTGCGCCAGTTGTTCGCCGCGGATTCCGGGCGCTTCGGCAACTTCTCCCTGGAACACGATGGTCTGCTGCTGGACTTCTCCAAGCAGCGCGTGAGCGCCGACATCATGGCGGCGCTGTACCGGCTTTGGGAAGCCGCGCATGTGCCCACCTGGATGGACAACATGCGCGCCGGCAAGGCAATCAACAACAGTGAAGGGCGCGCGGTGCTGCACATCGCCCTGCGCGACCCGCATCCCCGCCCCGAAGTCCACGCGGTGCTGGAGAAGATGCGGCGCTTCTGTTCGGATGTCCACGGCGGCCAGTGGCGCGGCAGCGGCGGCGAGCAGATCAGCGACGTGGTGAATATCGGCATCGGCGGCTCCGACCTCGGCCCCAAAATGGCCACCCAGGCGCTGGCGGCGCATCATCAGCCCAGACTGTGCGCACATTTCGTCTCCAATCTCGATGCCGCCCATCTCGCCACCACCCTGGCCCGACTCGATCCGCGCCGCACCCTGTTCATCATCGCCAGCAAGACCTTCACCACCCAGGAAACCATGACCAATGCCCGCTCGGCGCGCGACTGGATCGTCGCCGCACTGGGCGAAGCAGCCGTTGCCCGGCACTTCGTTGCCGTATCGACCAACTTGCCGGAAGTGGCGAAGTTCGGCATCGACCCCGGTAACGCCTTTGAATTCTGGGACTGGGTAGGCGGGCGCTTTTCCCTGTGGTCGGCCATCGGCCTGCCGCTGGCGCTGGCGATCGGCTACGCCAATTTCGAACGAATGCTCGCCGGCGGCCACGCCATGGACGAACACTTCTTCCGCGCGCCTCCGGCCCAAAACCTGCCGGCGATATTGGCGCTGCTGGGCATCTGGAACACCAGTTTCCTCGGCGCCGAGACGCTGGCGGTACTGCCCTACAGCCAGTCGCTGGAGCAGTTTCCGCGCTACCTGCAACTACTGGAAATGGAAAGCAACGGCAAACAGGTCGGCCGCGACGGATTGCCTGCGGGCGTCGCGACCTCGCCCATCGTCTGGGGCGAACCCGGCACCAATGGTCAGCACGCCTTCTACCAGTTGATCCATCAGGGCGGCCGCCTGATCCCCTGCGATTTTATCGCCCTCAAGCAAGCCGACTTCGACTTGCCGGGACATCACGCCGCGCTGCTGGCCAACTGCTTCGCCCAGAGCGAGGCGCTGATGCGCGGCAAGACGCTGGACGAGGTGCAGGGCGAACTGAGCGCCGCCGGCATGTCGGTCGATGACGCGGCGCGGCTGGCGCCTTTCAAGGTGTTTCCCGGCAACCAGCCCTCCAGCACGCTGTTGTTGCCGCGGCTCGACCCTTACACGCTGGGCCAGCTGATCGCGCTGTACGAACACAAGACTTTCGTCCAGGGCATCATCTGGGGCCTCAATTCCTTCGACCAATGGGGCGTCGAATTGGGCAAGCAACTCGCCGTGCGCTTGTTGCCGATGGTGGACGGACGGCGCCCGGCTGAGGGTGTGGATAGTTCGACCCAGGGCCTGATCAGCGCCTGCCGGGCCACCCTACAGGCTTCATGAGCGTCGGGAAGGCGACAACGGCGCTGCGGTGGGAAGAACCTGGTGGCGCCCTGAAAATACTATTCGCCACTTCGGAAATCGCGCCATGGGTCAAGACTGGCGGCCTCGGCGACGTGGCCGCGGCACTGCCGCCGGCGCTGCGCCAGAAGGGTGTCGACCTGCGCGTGCTGGTGCCGCGCTACCCGGCGCTGGCCCAGGCATTCCCCGACGCACCGGTCATCGCCGAACTGCCCAGCCTCGGCGGCGCGCTGCCACCTTCGAAGCTATGCGCGACCGTTACGCCCGACGGCACGCCCCTGCTGCTGCTCGACTGCCCGGCGCTGTATGAGCGGCCCGGCAATCCCTACCTCGGCGGCGACGGCCGCGACCGGCCCGACAATCGCATCCGCTTCGGCCTGCTCTCGCGCGTTGCCGCCTTGCTCGCGAGCGCCGACAATCCTCTAGCGTGGCGGCCTGATCTCCTCCACTGCAACGACTGGCAAACCGCGCTGGCGCCGGCTTACCTGAATTACCTGGGCGCCCCGGGCGCGCGCGCGGCCACCCTGCTCACCGTGCATAACCTAGCTTTCCAGGGTCTGTTCGGCCAATCCGCGCTAAGCGAGTTGGGCCTGCCGCCGCGAGCCTGGGCCATCGATGGCGTCGAATATCACAGCTACCTGTCGTTCCTCAAAGCCGGCTTGCAACATGCCGACTGGATCACCACGGTAAGCCCCGCTTACGCCCGGGAAATCCAGACCGATGCCGAGGGCATGGGCCTGGCGGGCCTGCTGCGCTGGCGTGGCGCGTGCCTGTCGGGCATTCTCAACGGTATCGATACCGACATCTGGAATCCAGCCGCCGACCCCAATCTCGCGTCCGGCTACGACGCCGCGCACCTGGCGAAGAAGGCCGCCAATAAAACCGCGCTGCAACGCCGCCTGGGACTCGCTCAAGGCAACGACATGCCGCTGCTGGGCGTGGTCAGTCGCTTCACCGAGCAGAAAGGGCTGGACCTACTGCCGCCCCTGGTCGAGGAACTCGCCGCGCTGCCGGTCCAGCTTGCCGTGCTCGGCAACGGCGAACGTCAGCTCGAGGAGGCCATCGCGGCGATGGCGGCCAGGCATTCGGATCAATTTGCGGTCCACATCGGTTTCGACGAAGGCCTCGCCCATAAGATCGAAGCCGGCGCCGATATCTTCCTGATGCCGTCGCGCTTCGAACCGTGCGGACTCAACCAGATGTACAGCCTGCGTTATGGCACGCCGCCGCTGGTGCGCGCCACCGGCGGCC
>Ga0172379_10003342_pt1 | contig 25790 bp, 24 predicted proteins | sample GrowelOW334metaG_FD_119756 | JGI IMG/M metagenome (GOLD analysis project Ga0172379, IMG submission 119756) | Groundwater microbial communities from an aquifer near a municipal landfill in Southern Ontario, Canada - Groundwater well OW334 metaG | ecosystem: Environmental > Aquatic > Deep...
ACGTACCGACATTCAAAACATCTACCATAGCAAAGAGCAACAAGAGGTAGCGGTACCCGGAATTTCGAGCTACATAGATGATAATAAACACAAGATTTATGTAATCTCTATCGCATCAACAGTTTTTGCTGTCGATTCTATAACCGGGTACCTATATGCAATAAGTGCTTTTGACGGAAGTCTTGGAAAGCCGATTAGCAAACTCCGATATCAACCATAAGAAAAGGGTCTCAACAAAGAGACCCTTTTTCGCTATTCTACAAACCGAAGTGATTCGAAAACTCGCACCGATATCGGATTCTCAGCAAGATAACGGATAATGAGTTTCTGACCTTTTTTGTCTTCAAGAAGGACGAAGATATGCTTTCCGCCGAGAGAGTGCGGTCCACCTTGTATCCTTAATGGAATTGATTCATCGCTAAATATAGGATCATTACTAGATGGTTCTCTCCATTTCTGAATAAACTGATAAGCCGGTAGTCCATCAACGGTCATCATTTGGAGTGGTTGGATCGTATTAGTAGGACTGGTTGTACCAATAACCAAAGCCTGTGAGACAAGATTGGCGAATTGTAATAGAGAAAGATCGCGATACTTCTTGAATTCAGAGAACTGATCGTCTCTGTTTCGGATGTATTCTTTCCACTCAGCGTTACCAGCCACTCTACCAGCTTTCGTATCTGCGTTAATTTGCTTGTTTATTTCTTGATCGGTCGGGTAAAGGTATTCAATAGAAAAGATGCTCCTAAGACCATTTTCGACATAGACCGAGGAGTCGGCTTCAGGCACGAGAACTTCACTACCCGCCAAGACGGCGAGCGATACAGGGTGGGAAATTGTAAAGTTATGCTGTGTGTTAGTAAAAGGGACCCAAGACTCACTGAAAATTTTCTGCGTGGCTTGTTGCTCCGCGTTTTGCACCGAGAGATTTTTGGGATTAGTTGAAGGATTCACTACGATACTGGCCACCACAAATAACAGAAGGAATAGGAGCAGGGTTCCAATAATGAGAGTTTTTTGTTTCATATTTTTATTAATATAACATACACGCACGCGTTGATAATAATTTCTCGTACTGTTATCATTTACCCAACCTGAGATCTTCCCTGCAAATTTTTTGGGTTTTAGTCTACTAAAAATAACATATGACCAAAAAAATAAAGGTATTTGTCGGTGTACTGGTTGTTATTCTATGGGTCTGTATTGCGATTTTTATTTATCCAAACAAAAAGGACGTAGAGATAAATAGGATAACTACTCTCAATTATCCGGGCGAAGGAGAATCCGAGATACATAATACCAGACCAGTAATATCAGGATACTCAGATCTGCCTATAACACCTCCGATCAAGGTCGATACTTCGAATTGGAAAGTTTACGAGGACAAAAAAATGGGAGTGACGATAAAATACCCGGGGAGCTGGATACTTAAGACGGAAATTGTTAAAAGCGAGGATAGATACGGGGTCCCTTTTGAAATATCATCTCTAAGACTTATCAAAGGTTCTAAGGTCCTGGGAATCTCGTACAACAGCAGTAAAACGGATCTCTCCGGTGGCGGCTTAGCCTCAGTAAATGTCGCGGATTATACTTCTTTTTCAGCTCTAAATACGATTATGTCGAGGTCGAATATTCTCGAGAAATCTGAAATGAGTTACGACACTTATCTATATTCTTGTCATATCCAGACTGATTCTAATAACAAAGTATTTGAAGGGGTAGCTCCTTGCAATAGCCCGGTCTTGGTGAAAGATCTTTATATCGGCGTCACTTACAGTTTCGATGAGAAGGGTGTTAGTGATCCGAAAGACATACAAGAGATGGATTCGATTATCCAAAATATTTTAATCAAATAAAAAAGCCAACCTCGTAAGAAGTTGGCTGTGATTGAGTGATCGCGGACGATCACCTACTTCGTCATATTCGACGATGGATAGAAGATCGGCTGGGCAGGATTATACTGATTCAGCTTGTAATCCTTCAAAAACCGACCTTCCATCTGGACTTGGTTAAGCTGAGGGTCGTTTCCTTCACCAATTGCCGTACCTTTGGAGTAAAAGGTAACGTGAATATGCGTGGCTGTGCTGGTCGGATGGTTTCCATTGTCTCTACCGGTACTTCCCATGATTCCAAGTTTCTGACCCTGGACAACGATTTGGCCCTCTTGGACCAGCGGTGGAGATTTGAAGTGACAATATACGGTCTGGAAACCACTCGTTGTATCCATGTCACAACCGTGATCAATTCGTACGGAATATCCGTTAGCATTGTTGTCTGGATTGTCCCTCCAAACGCCATAGACCTTTCCACCCTCCATGGCCAAAATTGGCACATCGGTCTCTTGGTACACAGGCCCAATTCCTCCAACTTGCACGCTTTGAGGGCTGAAGTCTAAGGAGTAGAAGAGTATGCCTTTGTGGAAAGGATCGTCAATGTTGTCGTTGGCTTTCCCACCAGCTTCGACTGTCAACTTCCAAGCCTTACCTCCGGGTACGGGCATCTTGAAGTTCAGGTCATAGACCAGATGCAGTTCCGGCCTCAATAAAGTAGAGGCCGAATCAGACGAGACAAACTCGTCAAATCGATTATCGTTGGCGGTTGGGGTAAGAAACCAGCCTTGATTGGACAAGGAACCCTGTCGCCAATAAGTAACCGACTGGGTCACGTTAATTCCGTACCACCCTGAACCAATGGCTGGCCCGGAACAGTTGCCGAGGTTATAACCCATGAGATTAGCATGATCCCAAGGGGCTTCGCTCCATGATGAACTTAGAAGCCAGACCTGTATATCGGTCGGCCGAGTACAATTGAGAGCGTAAAGCCAGAGCTCAGCCCGCTTGAAAGATCCGGGTATGCGCTGTGTCGCGGAGGGAAACTTGATAAGGGTGTTGTAGTAATCACCCCACCCTCCAACTCGCAGGATCTCGTTGTTTACTCCGTCTCGATTGTAAAAGGAACCGAAGTACTTATCGATACCGTCGGCTGGACCGGGTTTTAAGACGACCCGATCTTCGACAGCCTGACCGATTGCCACTCCCCACAGAGCAATCGCCACAACCAACATTAGTTTTCTAAACATAAACCATCTTCCTTTCACTATCACTTATTTACCTAGCAAAGAACTGACCGGAACATACCGGCAGATCTGTTATAAGTTTACAGTGCGTCAAATTAAATTTTTTTGACCCTTTCTAACAACTTTTGGCTTTTTTGTTCTACGGGCCATATTCTTCCACGACCGAGGTAAAAATCTTCAGAAAGATTTTATCACTTTTTTATCCGGATTTTATCACTTCTTCATAAAGATTTTATTACATTTGGAAGTTTGTGTGGCGAAGTTTTGTGAAGTTATCTTTCGATATTTTGGTACTCAGATCTACAAAAAATAATTTCACTAAAGAATCTCTAACCCTTGCCTTTTTCTTCCTCTATGCTACCATTATCAGACCATGAATTACATCATGCCGCAAATCAATACGACCGCGAAACCGCAGGTTTTGACCTCGGCTTTTATCGCTATGCCGACAAATTTGTGGCATGATGTCCTAAGTATTTAATTTCTCCCAGGAATTGAGCATTTGACACATCGTGCCAGGCACGATGTTTTCGTATAAGCGAAACTGCTTAGCGAAATGTTCTTTAATCATAGTTCTTTGACAGTTAAATAATCACGATAAAAGAAAGGAAAGCAAAGTTATGGAAAACATAGGAAAGGTTGGAATCAAAAACCCCAATCCGCTTCGTTACTTGCTCAGCAAAACCTGGCAGTATTCGTTGGGTAACCGCCGGAATGTGGTTCGTTACTGGATCATGTTCATTGTCGCTATTAGTGTCGACATTATTGTTCATCCATTGGTCTTAGCCAAGGTTATGGACATAATTCAGAAAGAAGGAGTGGTTAGCGGCAACATTGGCCTTATTTGCCAATTGTTGCTGGTCACTCTGGCTGTCGAGATCTTCTTCTGGATCTTCCATGGCCCGGCCCGGGTGATCGAGCGGACCAATGCCTTCAAGGCCAAAGCCAATTACAAAATGCACCTTCTCAAAGGTGTCCTGACTTTGCCTCTAGACTGGCACTCGGAGCATCATTCCGGCGACACAATCGATAAGATTGAAAAAGGCACCGTTGCCCTCTACAGCTGTTCGGCTGATTCATTCCTGATTATCCAGTCGGTTGTCCAACTGGTGGTTAGCTATGCAATGCTAACTTACTTCTGTCCCTCGGCCGGTCTGATCGTCATTGCCATGATGGCCGTTACCTTCTGGATCACCACTCGTTTCGATCGGGTTTTGGTAGAAGAATACCGGAAACTCAATCAGGCCGAGAACAAAATCACGGCCGGAGTCTCTGATGCCATAAGCAACATCACCACGGTTATTATTCTCCGCGTCGAGAGACTGGTTTTCGAGTCTCTGGGAAAAAAGATCACCGAGCCCTATGGTCTATTCCGGAAGAACAGCCTCAAGATTGAGGTCAAATGGTTCTTGACTAATATGTGCTGCTCGGTAATGACTATCATCGTTCTCTCGGCTTACTTCTATACCAACCTGAACGCGATTGGCGGTATCCTCATCGGTAACGTCTATCTCCTCTTCAGGTATCTGGAAAAGATGAGCGAGCTTTTCTTCAAGTTCTGCTCGATGTACGGCGATATCCTCCAGCGCAAAGCTAGAGTCCTGAACGCCGAAGAGTTAACGATCGACTTCCGACCGTCCAACCTAAACAATCATATCCTGCCTTCCGACTGGCGGAAAATCGAGATCAAGAACCTAAGCTTTTCCTATGGCAATGGCAGCGGTTCCAAGTCACATCTCAAAGATATCTCTCTTTCTTGCAGACGAGGAGAGAAAATCGCCTTGGTTGGTTTGACGGGAAGTGGCAAGACGACTTGTCTCAAGGTCATGAGAGATCTCTATCATCCTCAAAACCTTGACCTCGAAGTCGACGGTCAAGTCATCCCCCAAGGCTTCGAAGGGATTGCCCGGGCCATAACCCTCATTCCCCAGGATCCGGAAATCTTCGCCACGACGATCCTCACGAATATCACCTTGGGTGCCGACCACGATCCGGCTCTGATCGAGCGGGCCATGGAAATGGCCAGCTTCACTGAAGTAGTTCAACGACTGCCGAATGGCCTCGAGTCAACGATCAAGGAAAAGGGAGTCAATCTCTCCGGCGGCGAACGTCAGCGCCTGGCTCTGGCTCGGGGACTTCTGGCTTGTTTCGAGTCAGATAAATCCCTAGTTCTTCTCGATGAACCAACCTCGAGCGTCGATGTTGTCACCGAAAGTAACATCTACGCCCAGATCTTTAGAATCTTCCAAGGAAAGACAATAATTTCCTCTATTCACCGCCTACACCTTCTCTCCCAATTTGACATGATCTACATGTTTCAAGACGGAGTGATTGTGGGCCGTGGCACACTGTCCGAGCTCCTAGCTTCCTGCCCTGAATTTAACATTCTCTGGAAGCGCTATCAGGAACACCACGAGTCTTACTCGTAAGACTACACCTTAGTTCTTTTTCACTCCCCTACAGCTATGCTGTGGGGGATTTTTGTCCATAGGTCGGACATAGGGCCATCCCCACGATATCCCCTTTTTGCCCTTTACTTTTACCCCGAGTTGTGCTATACTTGACTTAGACGGATTGTAATGCTCTTGTACCTTGATAAGGCGACATGAAGCTTGCAGTTTGTTGTCTCAATTTACGAAACCCGTCTCAAAAACATCTTCACCCTGTTGGTGGAGTTGTTAGAGAGACAATCCAAGAAAGGGTACGTCATGTATCTGAACTTGTTGGTCTTCCTGATGGCGATCTTGTTCGTCACCCCCGCGGTCACTGGGCAAGTGACCTACGGTGCGAGCACGCCGGCATCGAGCGTTGTAACGCCGCCGGTGGTCGATCCCTTGTCCGATCGGATCCCGATCGGGAGTGAGAGGACTGTCCGGAAGTGGATCGTATCCACGAACGGAGCGCCTAGTAAAGCGTTTACATTGAGCTTCTTCGTTCTGAAGGTAGATGGAACCTGGGCTGAGCCAGATCTTCAATGTCGTGTTGACGGCTTTTCTTCTTACGAGGAATACGCCAGCAACATGACTGAAGGAGCCATCATACTTCAGAATCGTTCCGATGTGCGAACTTTGTACACAACGGGAGACATCTGGTTAAATACACATGTCTTTTACACCAAGGAGGCTCAATCCTCGGGACTATGGTTACAATACAACCTCGGACCCCTCGAAGGGATCACCTCCAACCTCGTTTACGAGGCTCTGATGTCTGACATCCCCGCGCTGCAAGAACAAGTGTTCTTTCCGGTTAAGGGGCTGACTAACATCATTGTCGAGGTTTCCAAAGACGAGGGGTACTCTTGGAGTCTAGTCCAAGCTAGGGCCGCTAAGGCATCATGGCCCCCCGCGCCTCCTGCCGACGAGCCAAGCCGGCCAGGTATGGCCGTCTTCAGTCACTGGTATTCTACCGGCGAATGGAGAACCAGGATCACTCTGGAAACACTGCTCGAGAGGAAGACCTACACCCAATTTGGTGAGTCGTTACGACCACCAAGGGTAGAGGTAACCTCAAACAGAATCGCTCTCAATCTGTCGGCCGGAGCCGACCTGCAGGTTGAGTTCAGTCCTGACCTCAAAAACTGGACTCCGTTTGTGGCAATCCCTTGGAATGCCACCACCAACTTCATGTCGTTCGAACACCCCTTCAACGCTAAGCAAGGATTTTTCCGAGCTGGCGTTCAATAAGCGGGTGATTCGCGATTAAACAATTTCCCCGACCTGCCTGGCAGATCGGGGATTTATTGTTTGCTTGATTTGCTTTTTATCTATTTATATCTCAGTCTGATTCGCGTTGTATATATTTACAACCGCCGCCGCAGAGGCCGTGGCAAATCCAGCTTTAGTGCATGTAACACCGAATGTATAGGTTCCAACACTTGGAGTGTCTAAACCTTCACTTCCATCACTACCGCTGGTACTACCAAGTGGCCATTTTGAACCCCAATTTCCAATGCTTCCAGGATCGATAGATCTCGTACAGCTATACTGCCCCGGCCCTGTGGGATACGTATTCTCCCACTCCAGTGTAAACTCACTGCCCTGCTTCACCCGGAGCGGATTGTCGATGGTGTGAATCCGGGCCGAGTCTGGGTCCGGTCCAATACGAAGCTCGAGAAGAGGATTGGAAGTTACGATCCTCGAACAGCCGATGACCCCGCTACCCCGGAGATTGGAACCGACAATGGAGACGGTCGGCAGGTATGGGTTGGTTCTGTAAGGATACGGACTGAAGGTCTTGCCGCTATTCGCGGTGTCAGGCGAGACGATAGTGGCACTGCCCAGAGTGGCGTCGCCGCTATTCCAGGTGATGGTGTAAGGACCGATGCCGCCGGAGAGATTGGCTACTCGGAAGTTTACGGTGCCACCGGCCGGAATAGTGACATCTTGGGAACTTACGATATTGTTGGCCACACAGTCCGCAGTGACGCCGACAGTGGTTCCACCCGTATTAAAGAGATTGCAATTGGTCTGAGCCGTTCGTGATGTATCATTCTTGTCGCGGATCGTCAGGAACTGGGTGATGTTCTCACTCGTCGCGGTGTATGTATATTGAGACTCGGAGGTCCAGTTGGTACCGTCCCATCTGTACTCGTAGGCACTGGCTCCATCCGGATCGGCGGTGAATTGGACGAGAGCGTTGGCTCGGTCCAAAACCTGGCCGCTACAAGTGCTACTAAGAGTGCCTGATGGAGGCGGAGCCGTCGGCAAACTGCCCTGGAAATTCAACCAGCCCATAACCAGACCACCCCAGGCGAAACCGGAAAGCGTGCCGGAAGCCGGGTCATAGGTCACACCGCCGTTACCCGTAAGATCGGGACTGGCGTGATAGGTACCGGAAAGTTCAACCCAACCGTCCCAGCCGTCGGAACGACTGGTCATACTGGAACAGTTACCGCTCGCCGTGCCGGCGCAAGCTCTGGCCCAACCGGTCACCTTGCCCGTACTTAGATCCATGTTGGCGTTGGTAAAGGGAGTGCCAGCCGGCGGGAAGCTGGAGAGCCCGCCGAACTTGAGCCAGCCGTAGTTGCTCGACCAGGCGTAACCGGTCAAAGCTCCGGTAGCGCCGTTATAGGCCACGCCCGAAAGATCATACCAACCCGGACCGCCGGCAGTACCGACCCCGACCGCAGCCTGTGAAGCCCCCCAAGCCCAGCCGCCCAGATTACCCGGGATACCGGCTACATTGAAGGTTACGGAAGAGAAGCCACCGCTGTAGACGAAGGAAATCCGACCACTGCTATCGGCCGTGAAAGTCGAGCCAATCCTGCCGACTGTGCCGCCGTGGTTATAACCGACTGTATAGGGTTTGCCGGGATCGAGATCGCCAACTATATGATTGACGACCAAAGTGGCATTTGTCGAATTCTCAGTCCATTTTTTGGTAAAGGGGGCAGTCGTATTCCAAGTAGCAATCGTGGTGTTGACCGTATCAGCCGTGACGCCTTGAGGAAGTATGCCTAGGTCGGCCATGCCGCCGGAAACAGCGTTAAGATGATCGAAGCGGCCATTGCCGTAGGCTTTAGCCCCGGCCCCGAGATTGACCTTGTCCACACCAGAGATGTAAGCGCCGACCGGAGTCACACCGGGGATGGTGGCCGTAACACTCGGACCGCTAGTAAAGGTAATGGTCAATGTACCGCCGCTAGAGAAATTGGCTGTGGCCTGCTGACCGTAGAGAAGAAGGGTGGTATTGGAAGGACCGACGGCTATATTCTGACCGTAGGTCGTATTTTGCTGACCGCCACCCTTGAAGACAACAAGCGGCCAGTAGGCGCTCTCTGATGTTGACCAGATGCCGACCGAAGGTGTGCTGACTTTGATAGATGTGATGGTTTTTGACTGACCGCCCATGTTGAGATTGACCGTCCAACCCCAGTCGTTGGGATTGCCGGCATTGGAACCTGGAGTGAAGGTGGTCGGGCTGGCGTAGTTCGAAGTTTGGGTGGTCAGAGAAGCGGTAGCGGTGACGGGAACCGGAGTCGGTGTCGGAGTCGGACTCGGCGTCGGTGTTACGCTCGGACTCGGCGTCGGACTCGGCGTCGGAGTAGGCGTGGGGGTTGGAGTAACACTTGGACTCGGGGTAGCTCCAACAGCCGGAATCGAAGCGGTGACCGTGGTCGTATCCGTGAAGGTAATCGTAACTGTGCCACTAGTCCAGGTTGTAGCCGCTTGCTGAACATAGAGGTTCAAGACGAGATTGGTTGGTCCAACAGCAAAGGTCTGGCCGTAAGCGGAGTTTTGTTGAGCACCGCTTCTAACTACAACCATCGGCCAATATGAACTGTTGGAGGTCGACCAGGCTTCGGTCAAAACATTGGAAACAGTGATAGATGAAATAGTCTTGCTATTTCCATTCATATTCAGGTTAAGCGTAAATCCCCAGTCATTGGGATTGGCACCGTTTGATCCCCCACTGAAAGGTCCCGATACTGGGGTACCAGCATAGTTTGATGTTTGAGAAGTTAGAGAGGCGGTAGCTGTAATAGCGGAAACAGTCGGACTTGGAGTGGGTGTTGCACTAGCTGTTGGGTTGGGCGTGGGGGTGGGCGTAGGGGTGGGGGTTGGAGTTGGTGTAGCGGTCGGCGTCGGTGAACAAGCTAAAGTAGCAAAGGTGTAATCGGTTGAATCCTTTCTACCAGCCTGATTGGTAGCGTAAGCTCTGTAATGGTATGTAGTGCCGCATGAGAGACCTGTAATATTCGGACCTGTATCGTAATAACCGCCGTTTGCCCAACCGCCGTCATAATGGACATCACCTCCGTAAGAAGTCGTCTGTCCGTACTCAAGACCAATTCTGGAAACAATACCGCCACCGGCGGATATAAGATGGCCGTAAAGTTTAACTCCCGTCTGCGTAATACTATCGTGTCCATTGCGTTCAACATCGGGTAAAACGATGCTGGGTGTAGGGGTTGCACTAGCTGTTGGGTTGGGCGTGGGGGTGGGCGTAGGGGTGGGGGTGGAAACTACAGTCGGAGAAGGAGTAGCTGTGCAAGGTTTGGTTAAGAAAGTTGTCACAACCGAGCGGCCGGTACCAGGAGCATTGGCTGAGTTTAAGGAAAAGACCCGGAAATAATATGTGCGGCCGCAAAGCAGGCCGGTAATCGGCGAGCTCATGTTGCTAAACCAACTATCGGCGCCACCGCTTGGGTATGTGACTGACCAAGTACCAAGATTGCTAAAATCAGAATTAAGACTGTACTCAAAACCGTAGGTTACATTACCCGTCTCATCTCCGTCTGATTGAAAGCCGTAAAGAGCAGCCGTTGTTTGAGTGGTACTCAAAACCGTCGGGGCGGCACCGTAGGCCGGTATTGTCGCGTAAGCATTAGCCGTCGCCGAGAAACCTAGAATGAGGAGAAGAACTGTGAGAGATATTCTTAGGGCTGAGTAAAATTTTCTCATAATTAAAAAGTTAGAGGTGTAAGACCTCCTCTATTCTAACGCATTAAGGCAAGCAAGGTATACTAATTCTGTGGATAGGTTATCCCTCCCACTTTTCCACCATCAGCAGCTTTTTGTTCTTAATAGGCAACGACGACCAAATTTCCTCGGTAATGAAAGGCATGAAGGGGTGAAGGAGTTTGAGACAGGAAATCAGAGCTTGAAAAAGGAAAACTTGGCGCGAAAAAACGGCTTTTTGATCAGAGCTCGCTAAAATGGGTTTGCTTTGCTCTAGGATAAGATCGGCAAATGTATGCCAAGCATAGTGGTAAACCTTCTCCGCCGCCAAGTAGAAGCGGAAGTTATCCATATCGAAGGTAATGTCCTTGATCATAGCTTCTAATTGAATAACTAATTCCCTGTCGGCTGGCAAGAATTTGAAATCAGTCGCCCAGTTGGCCTCATTTAAACTTTCCGGCAATTTGACACCCTCCGTAACTGTCAAAATGAAACGGGTAATGTTCCAGATCTTATTGGCAAACTTCTTATAAGCCGAGATCTTATCTTCGGAAAGAGCCAAGGAAGTACCCGGCGTATTCCCTATCACCAAACCCATTCGGAAAGCATCTGTTCCATACTTTGCTGTCAGATCAAGTGGATTGATGACATTACCTTTGCTCTTGCTCATTTTCAAACCTTTGCCATCCAAGACCAGACCGTGAAGATAAACGGTCTTGAAAGGTACTTTACCCGTAACATAAAGGCCAAGCATGATCATCCTCGAAACCCAAAAGAAGATAATTTCACCGGCTGTTTCCATGACATCGGTCGGATAGAAAGTTTTAAAGTCCGGACTATCTGGATAACCGAGAGTGGCGAAAGGCCACTGACCGGAAGAGAACCAGGTATCAAAAGTATCGTTATCGTTAATTACTTCCCCGCCGCACTTGGAGCATTTAGTGATTTTACTATCCAAATCAACAAAACCCAGGTCACACTTTGGACAAATTTTCGCCGGAATTGGTATGCCCCAGACTATTTGCCTAGAAATGTTCCAGTCGATGATGTTCTCCAGCCAATAAGTCGAGATTTTCTCGTAATGTTCAGGAATATACTTAATCTCCCCGGCTTTGATCTTTTCCAAAGCCTTGTCCGCCAAGGGTTTCATCTTGATAAACCACTGGCTTTTGATCTGTGGCTCGATGATCGTGCCACACTTATAACAAGTCCGAACGACATGCTTATAAACCGGATCAATTTTCTCAACCAGACCCTTGGCCTTAAGCTTTTCTATAATAGCCGAGCGAGCTTTCTTGATATGCTGGCCCGCAAATTCTCCGGCAATGGGCAGCAGCTTGCCTTGTTCGTCAATTATCTGCTCTTTTTCCAAGCCATGACGCTCAGCGATAGCGAAGTCGACCGGATCATGCCACGGCGTGATAGTCATAACACCTGTGCCGAATTCCATGTCGATTGCTTCATCCTTGATAACCGTGGCCGTGATGGGACCATTGATCCACTCCAGATCAATCTTGTCTCCTTCATTGTAAGAGGCATATCGTTTATCGGCCGGATGCATTACCACATATTTGTCGCCAAATTTCGTTTCCGGCCGGGTCGTGCCGATGGTGAAAGGACCGTATTTGAGATAATAAAATTCTTCGGTCCGCTCTTCATTCAATATTTCCAGATCGGAAAAAGAAGTCTGATGCTTGGGACACCAGGAGACGATCTTTTTGCCCCGATAAAGGAGATTATCTTTCTCCAGTTTGGCAAATGTGGAGTAAACAGTCTTGACTATTGCCGGATCCAGAGTGAATTTTTCCCGCGACCAGTCGCAGGAGGCTCCCATCTTACGAACCTGGGACTTGATATTGGAAGAATTGGTCAATGTAAAATCCAAAATTTCTTCATAGAGCTTTTTGGGCTCTATTTGAAAGCGGGTTCTTCCCTCTTTTTCCAGCTTTTTTTCATAAACAACCTGGGTCTCAAACCCGGCATGATCGAGACCCGGCAACCAGAGTGTCCGACGGCCCTTCATCCGGTTATAGCGGGTCATAATATCCTCGATAGTCATCACCAAGCCATGGCCGGCATGAAGAGAGCCGTTGGCGTTGGTAGGGGGCATGATGATAGTAAAAGGCTTGGACTCTTTGGCTATTAGACCGGCCTCGATCATGGCGTCGGGATTAAAAAAGCCGCTCTTTTCCCAGAGTTCGTATATTCTATCTTCGGTCGTTTTGGGATCGTAAGGCTTGAGAAACTTGGGGTCCATGAGGAGATATTAGCAGAAAAGACGGAGAACTTGAAGCTCGATGTGTCATTCCCGCGAAGGCGGGAATCCAGGATCAAAAACAAATAACTTTTTGGTAACATCCTGGATTCCCGCCTTCGCGGGAATGACACAACTAAAAAACTCCGCACTTTGCACTTGCAAGGCTTTTACCTATGCACCCTACCTCCGCCGTATCCATAATTCCCTCCCCTATTCCCCTGATTGTAGCCGTAGTGATTGGAGATCGGCGTGGGTGAATAGTAACCACTGACGAAAGTCGGTCCGTAATTGCCATAGGAATAACCGCGATTGGAATAACTATAAGTACTGGGATAATAACCGTAGGAGAATGAGGGACCATAACTGTATCCGCTGTAACCATAGTCGTAATAGCTTGGCGAATAACCAGAATAGGAGTAGTCGTAGCTGTAATCATAGCTTCCGCTGTAACCGTAGTCGTAGCTGGAGTAGCCAGAGTCATAACCAGAATAACCAGAATCATAGCCGTAATCGTAATACTGGGCCTGGGCCTTGCTCGGAGAGATAAGCATCAAACCTACAAAAAGAAGACTGAACGTGCTCAAAATAAGGCTGTTTTTGGTTAGATTTGACATATGTTTACTAGTATAGGTAATTGGAGCCAGGAGTCAAGATATAACCTCACACTTGTCTTTCGGCCTCAATATTCGCTCTTTCAAAAACCTTAAGACCGTTTTCGGCAATTTTTGCAGTTATTATAAGTGACGGCAAAAATCTTATTACATTATTATAATAGCCACCAATCTCAGTTATTAATCCGTTTTCGTAGCATAATTTCTTAACAAATTTTGCCATTTCTGGATAAGGATCCTTACCCTTCTTACTCCTGACATATTCAATTCCAAACATCATTCCAATTGATCTTGTATCGCCAATATACTGAGAGTTATCTTTTATTCTTTCGAGTGAGCTGGAAATAAGTTTGTTTATCTTTTCAACATGGCCAGGAACATCGAAATCTTTGACAAATTTTAGCGCAGCCAGACCAGCTGCCATCGCAACTTGATTACCCCGAAATGTTCCTATATGAGTACCCGGTTCCCAAACATCTAGCTCACTTTTATAAACAATCAAGGAAAGAGGATACCCGTTTCCACCAATACCTTTGGAGACGACAACGATATCCGGTACTGCTTTTGTGTGCTCGAAGGAGAATAATTTACCAGTTCTATAAAAACCGGCTTGAACTTCGTCAAAAATGACCAAGATGCCATTTTTATGTGCAATATCAACAACATTCTCAAGCCATCCCGGAGTTGGAATGTAAGTTCCACCCTCCCCCAATACCGGCTCAATAATAATGGCTGATGGCTTGTCAATTCCGGAATGAGGATTTTCCAGACAATATCTGAAATATTTCAAACATTCTCCATTGCAAGTATTAGACTCACTTGAAAAAGGACATCTATATGGACTACAGAATGGCATAAAATTAACTCCCGGAATAAGGGGCTCAACATCTTTTCTATGAGAAAGTTTACTCGTAACACTTAAAGCTCCCACAGTCATCCCGTGATAACTACCCTGGAAAGCAATAATACCATGTCTATGTTTTACAATTCGTGCAAGCTTGAGCGCCGACTCAACAGCATCGGACCCAGTCGGTCCCCCAAAATTTATTTTACATTTTCCTCTCAGAGATTCTGGTAAAGCATCCGAAAGCGCTTGCATGAAGTTGATTTTGACTTCAGTAGGAAAATCGAGAGCCTGTGTCATTGAATCATCTTTTTGTAATGAGGCAGTAATTATTTTATTGTTATGACCTAGGTTGAAGACACCACAGCCGGAAATAAAATCTATGTATTGGTTACCATCAACATCTTCGAGAATTGAACCTTTGGCTCGGCCGAAAGCGATCGGGATACCTCTTGGGTACGATCTGTTTCGACTCTCCAACTCATCCTGCTTCCTTAGTAAATCTAAGGATTTAGGACCAGGCACATGATCCGTCGTTATCTTTACTTTATCTGACAGATGATACGATTCAAACATATAATTTCTCTTGCCAAATCTTATTTATATATAGCTATTATTTGTCTCAAAATCAATTCGTCATCCTTCATATATTCACCTCTAAAATCAAACCAAACCCTGAGAAAATCATTTCGATTAATCTCTCTCAGTCCACCGATCTCTGGATCTTGAAGATAGATCATGTCTTTATCAAGACCAACGACAACCGAGTAGTGCCCATCAGCCATTTCCGATAACGGATATTCTTGTCTTCCTCTCGTGAACCAGTTTACTATTACTGGAACTTTCTCAGCGAGCCAACTATTAATGTCGGAAAAATTGCTTTCGTCTTTGACAATCGCTTTCAGGCCAAACGAACTTGCGACTCTAACCAGATCTTCTTCGCCGACTCCAATACCTTTAACCGTACCGACAAGTTTTGATAATTCCTGTTCGCTTTTATCAATTCCGTAATAACTAAGAACCATTTTAAGAGATGCCGGTCCACACATATCAGAGTGAAGAGTCTCCTGAAAAGCCTTAACATCAAGTAGTGTCTTATTTGTCATGACATAACAATATCCCTCTTCCATATATGCGTCAACTTGGCACGTATCCTCAAGACTTCCTCTCTGTTAGAGCCGAATATTACAAAACCTAGTACTGGCTTCTTGATACTAAGCAACGTTATCACTATTCCCTTTCTGGTCCCTTTTATCGGGAACAGGATAGGTTTCATTTTTTTATAGATATAGCTGGCAGGTAATACTTTTTTTCCATACTCAAACGAATCCGCCGACAACGCCGAAATCTTGCTTTGCCAGTTATCTCCAAATATATACCGCGCAAGATCGAAGAGATGGGTTCCACCAGTCCTTCTCGCATTTGTTTCTATAGGAACAGCGGCGCCAGATGCTGATATGACAAAATCAATGTCGAAGAAGCCTCTATATCCCAGAGCCCAGTAATGTCTAGCAATTATGATACCTATCCGATTGATCGACGCCTTCATTATCGGACCAACACACCCTTTTCCAATGTAAGCGCCGATAAAAGCACCAGACTTGTCCAAAAGTTGATTACAAATGTAGGTTACATTAGTGCCATTTTTGTCAATAAAAAACTCAACTGATGGTGAACATAACCATCCGTTATTTGAAGCAATGAATTCCTCGATAACAATAGGGCCACTTTTCCATATGGGGTCTTTAAGAAAACGCTCGCGCACATATTTCCTCAAATACGCCGCAGAAGTGAAATTTTCTCTGTGAATTGTAATCAATCCCCACCCACCTTCACCGTAAGAGGCTTTGACAATGCACGATAAATTATTTTCGTGAAAATACGTTAGAACCGCTAATGCTTCAGCTCTATTTTTACAAATACGGAAAATAGGAGAGACTATATCCTCACCAGATTCTCTTAGCGACTCCATCTCCAATCTAAAGCCTTTTTTGGAATCAAGACGAGAAACAATTCTATAATCGCTTCTTTCAGGCTCTTGATCGACGGAAAATGTAAGGCCAGATTTGCGTAAATTATCCAACAATCGCCGCAACTCTTTTGTGAAAGCATAAGGCGATATTAAAACTGTAGGATTTTCTCGTATAACTTTCTTTAGTTTTTCGAGTAGTTTTTTATCTTGAAAAATAGAGGATGATAGGTTCATTCCCTTTTTGCTCGGATGCCAGTTAAATACATTCCGAAACCCAACTTTGTCTGTAACACTATCCAACAAAGCCGGAATAATTGGAACTGATGAAATTACGATCTTATCATCCCCTTCCCAAAACAAAGAGCGATTTGCAAGGTAGTCCTCAAAATCAATTTTTTCTGCACGAGTCCGCTTATCAGTTATACAAGAAATAATCTTTGCAAAGGCCTCAGTTTCATTTGCAATGATAATATTTTTTATTTTTTTTGACATTTTATTGAAAGAGCGGTCAGTTTCCTAACCGCCCTAGAATATGACCGGTGCGGTCACGCATTATTGGATATACCGATTCTTAGCCGTAACCACTATGCGCTCAATCAGATCCCCAAACGAGACATCTTCGAAACTCGCCATCATGGTTAAGGTGTTATTGAGACCGTGGGTATTGGGACCAATACCGGGATTGTAATTGACTTCGAGCAAGAATATTCTACCACCACTTGTCAGCCGGTAGTCTATTCTCGCGTAGTCACGACAGTCCATGACGCGATATGCAACCCGGGTGTATCGTCTGAGCAAGGCAATCGTTGCCGCAGGGAGTTGCGCCTTGACCATGTTCTCTTTCGTTCCGCCCCACTTGTACTCATAAGATCTTATTCTCTGCAGCTCGGGAACCGCGGGATCAAAGACGAATTCAAGTGGCGGAAAGATGTGCGTCTCTTGGCCATTGCCGACAATTCCAACAGAAATTTCCCTTCCTATAACAAACCGCTCGACAAGTGCGGGCTGTCTGTAGAAAGAAAAGACCTGTCTGACTTTTCTGGCCAAATCTGCTTGATTAGAGACAACACTGTCGTCTGTAATACCAACACTCGCTTCTTCCCAGACCGGTTTAACAATCACAGGAAAAGGCAGTCTGGTCTCAATTGGCAAAGGTACTTCTGGGCGAAACACCTCTCTTCTAGGAGTAGGAATCCCGTAGCCAGAAACCGTCAAGTTGGTCTTTTCTTTGTCCATGGTGTAAATCATATTGCGAAGCGAAGCGCCAGTGAAAGGAATGCCAAGAGCCTCGAGAATCGCCGGCACCGTAGCCTCATTAGTGTTGGATCCGCCGAAACCCTCGGCCAGATTAAGCACTATATCGATTTCACCTTTGATTGCTAATAACCTACTCCAAAGATCAATCGCAGCTTCAAGAGCCATGACTTCGTGGCCACGAGAACGAAGTACTTGTTCAACCAGTGGGACGATGATATCTATCTCTTGTTCGCATACCAGATCACCAGGCACACCTTTTTTCAGAACTACGGCCCGATTAAAAAGTATCAGTATTTTCATAAGTCACCTTAAAAGTTCACGAAATCTGATTAGCTCCTTCGGATTAACCGAACTCAATCACATAACAGTCTAGACTGTCAGAGGACAATAAGAGACACCCATCCAAGGTATCAAGGAGCAGAATAAACTATCCTGTCAAAGACTATTATATTGACGAATGAAAGTCAAAATATTAAATTCTCGATTTGACTGACAGTGACATATACCGTAGATTTAAGACGATGGTAAAACTAATATGCTAAATTATGCACTCAAAGACGACGCCGAAGCAGACAATACTGGCAATACTCCGATTATTCAAATCAAACTTAAAGGCTTGGATTTAGTAAACCTGTATATCAAATTGGAAGGCGAGAATCCCACGGGCAGCATTAAAGACAGGGCAGCCTCGTTTATTTTAAGAAAAATAGTTTCCAATAGAGAAATTAACAAAAATACGATTATTCTCGAGTCTTCGTCCGGAAATTTTGGAATATCCCTATCGGAATTCTGTAAAAAAATTGGTTTGAAATTTTATTGTGTCATTGATAAGAATATTTCACCGGAAAATGAAGAAATCATTCATAAGTCGGCCGGTAAAGTTTTCAAGATTTCCGAAGCAGATGAAAATGGGGGATATCTTCTAAACAGAATCAGAAAGATCAAAGAACTTCAAAAGAAAATTCCCAACTCTTACTGGGTAAATCAGTATGCCAATCCATATAACGCCGCAGCTTATTATGAAACACTGGGAAACGAGATCTGCTCTTCATTCAGAAATATCGACTATGTTTTTATTGGGGTTAGTTCTGGCGGTACGATTACCGGAGTATCGCAAAAAATAAAATTGTTACAGCCAAAAGCAAAAGTTATCGCTGTAGATATTTCAGGTTCTGTAATATTTGGAGGGGTTGCTAAAAAAAGATACATACCCGGTATTGGATCCAGTATGGTACCGAGTATAATTGAAAAAGCCAAAATAGATGATGTGGTTACCGTATCAGAAAAAGATACCGTTAATGCATGTAGAGATTTTTTGAAGACATATAATCATCTTATTGGAGGATCTTCAGGTTCGGTCATTGCCGCGATTTATAAATACTTTAACGGCAAACAGTTCGAGCGAGCGCAAACTGTAATAACTGTCTTTCCGGACAGAGGAGAAAGGTATATTTCAACGATATACAATGATGAATGGTGCAAGAAAATAATCTAATACCATGTTATATCTAAACGAAAAAGATATCGAGAAGATCGGTGTCGATTGGAACAAATGCACTGAAACAATCAAGAAGGCGGTTTTTTGCCTCGACACTCACAATGCTGTACAACCAATAAAACCATACTTGCGTTTCAAAAATCCTATAAATAGAATTATCGCTATGCCGGCATATTTAGGCGACGGATTCGATATTGCGGGAATAAAATGGATAGCTAGTTTTCCGGAAAATATAAAGAGGGGTATTCCAAGAGCATCATCAATCGAGATACTAAATGATCCAGATACAGGAAAAATTATCTCAGTCATAAATGCTTCATCGTTAAGCATTATTAGAACAGCGTCCGTAAGTGCCTTGATGATAAAATACTTTCTTGAAGCAAGAAACCTAGAGAAAATTACTGTTGGCATTATTGGCTGGGGTCCTGTTGGCCAATATCATGCAAAGATGTGCCAAGAAATGTTCGGTGACAAAATCTCGAAAATGTTTCTTTATGACATTAAGAAAATCGGTAGTATCGACATAAATTCCATAAAAAATACTGTGATCGAAAATAGCTGGAAGAACGTCTACACGAAATCAGACATTCTTATTACATGTACCGTATCGGCAGATAGATATATAGATGTCAAACCGAAACGAGGATCTCTATTATTGAATGTTTCTTTAAGAGACTATAAATCGCACATCTTCCCTTTTGTAAAAAAATCAATTGTCGTTGATAATTGGAGCGAAGTCTGTAGAGAAGGCACTGATATTGAGCTGTTCCATAAACTCAATGGATTAGAAGAGAGGGATACAAAATCAATTTCCGATGTTGTTGTTAGAGAAGCCCTCAAGTCTTACCCAAAGACTGGTCCTATTATGTTCAACCCAATGGGCATGGCTATATTCGATATCGCCATCGCAAAGTATTTTCTTGAACAAGCGAAAAAGAAAAAAATTGGTTTGATTTTGCAATAGAGATACGATCTTGTAATGTGCCGACCGACAAGCTCACATTAGCCCGGAAACAAAAACACCCCGACTTTCATCAAGGGCGTTTTTGTTTTCCGCTAGGCGGAAAGGTGCTCGGGTTAACTAGACGCGAGTGACATTCTTGGCGTTCGGGCCCTTCTGGCCGTCGACGACTTCGAATGAAACCGCATCACCAACCTTGAGCTCGGCGAAAGTAACGCCGGAAAGATCGTTCGAATGAAAGAACAGGTCCTTAGCCTCGCCTTCGCGAGCAATAAAGCCGAATCCTTTCTCCGTCAGAGTCTTGATTGTTCCAGTCTGCATGATGAATTGAAGAAATTTAAAAAATAATGAAGAAACTCGACGCTTTCTTTGTGACAGTATGGTAGCACATATCCTATAAATAAGACAGGCCCCAACGATTTCCTCGTGGGGCCCCCAACAAACGGTTACTTCCTATATATTTTACCGCTTGAGTAAGCGTACTCTGCGGACTTCAAAGTAATAGGCTCCCAACCCCACCAACGCTGCAACCGCTACGGATACGAGCACTTCGACGCCGATTATAGCCTCGATTTGTAGTTTTTCAGTTGGTATAAAGAACGAAACCAAGGGTGAGAGAAGACACAACACAAAAAACACTCCAACTGCTCGTTGTATTGCACGGCTTAACGGGCTCTTTTCGTCATTCATATCAAATCCAAATTCCTCCTCCCGCAACGTTAGCGAGAGAAAACCACTTGTTCCGGGATTATCCTAACATAAAAATGGGATTTTTCAACAGACGTTGGCATAACCGCAACAGCAAGAGATGGATGCTGGTCGTTTCGAAAAAGTAAAGGCTCTACTTCAAATACCCTTTCATAGCCTGATAAACCTTATCAGCAATAATTGAATAACCAAGATTATTAGGATGAACTTGATCGGACATATAGCGACTGTCAGCCAAAAGACCGGAAAGGACATCGGGAACATAGACGGAGCCGGTCGATCGGGCCAAATTTCGGAAAGAGGCTTCAAAATGATCGCTTAATAATCCGCCGCGAATACCCAGAAGGACGACCATAGCACCCTTGGCTTGGAGAGCACTTATGATCGCTCGCAGATTTTGGAAGGTCACTTCGGGCGAAACTTTCTGGAGATAATCGTTACCGCCAAAAAGGACCAAAACTATTCCCGGATTTTGCGAAGTAACATCTCTAACCCTGGCCAAACCTTGAGTGGTTGTCTCTCCGGAAACACCGAGGTTAGTTATCGGCCGGCCGATCTTCGTGGAAAGCAATGAAACAAAATCGTGTCCAGAACTAGAGCCAACTCCTTGAACTAAGCTGTCTCCAAAAGCAACCACGGTATTATTGACCGGCGGGTAATTAACAATCTTGTAACGGGGCTTGAAAAGAAAGTAGCCAAGAATAGCTAGGACGATAAAACCGCTGAAAATTAAATATTTTTTGGGCATATAAATGTTACGAATGGTGATACTTTTCGCCTTTGATGATCGTAAAGCCCCGGTAGATCTGCTCGGCCAAGATGCTGCGAACCAATTCGTGAGGGAAAACCAAAGCCGAAAGAGATATACTCAAATAGGCCTTTTCTTTGACCGTATGAGCAATACCGTAGGCTCCGCCAATAACAAAAACCACATCTTTAAGACTTTCATTCTGGGCCTGTTCGAGAATATGAGAAAATCCCAGAGAGTCGAACATTTTACCCTTTTCATGAAGAATGATTAACCGACAACCTTCTGGCAAAGCTTTGATAATTTTTTCTCCTTCCTCTTTCATGTCGGAAGACGGAATAAATTTCCATTCTATGGGGCAATAATGAGCTAGTCGCGAAGTGTATTCAATAACAACATCTTGGCCAAGATAACCTTTGGATCGGCCGGGTGAGATGATGGTAATTTTCATGAGGTAATAGTAGCACGAGAAATTAAGATGCGACTATATAAACAGAAAACCCACCATCTTGTCACAGGGATTTTCTGTGCTAAGACGATGGGCGCGAGTTGCACCTGTACAGGTAGATCTCGACGTGGTCGAGTCCGCCGAGCGTTTCGGTCCGGATAGGTCCGGCGAAACCTGGATCGATGAGAGGCGACCGAATGTGCTTTTGGCCGTCCCTGTAAAAACCGAGTTCTATAACTGCGGCATAATCAGGGCCAAGCTGAACCTTAGCCGTTTCACCGACTGCGAAGTGCGGCTCGCGCGCCCCGTTTATCGGTTTCAGAAACTTAGGTAGATCGGCCTTTGACCTGACGCAAAAAACCCTTTTTGACTCGGGAATGTGGAACTTGTGCTCAAGCCGAAGCCTGATGCAAAGATCCTTATTCAGCGCCGGGTCAAGACCGCCGATGGTTGGCAAGAGGTCATCTTCGAGATCAGCGTCCCCGTAAGTCCACTCGGCACCTTCTTCCCCATCGATTACCAGACCGGTCCCCAGCGTCTGGCGCAGCAACTGGAAACGAAGTCGTCTCCGATCGTTGACCCAGAAGAACCGCATTAGACTGCCCTCGAGTAAAATCGGCCGGGGTGAGTGGTTGATGATCGCTACCGGAGCAAGAGTACTCCTGCCTTTCCGCAAATCTCGGATAGCCATCTCCGACATGTCGCTTTGATGGAAGAGAACCTCGACACCTGACTGAGCCAAGCAGCTCCGCACCGACCAGCGCAAAGCGTTAAGTGCGCCCCTGGTCAGGTCGATGTTTGGAAAGTCTTTCGAGCTGACTACCAGCGGCACGCCGACCAGCATTCTAGACGGCGGGACAAGGACCTCTTCCGCGATTACCACATCTCGCCCGATCCAGACATCCCCAAGAGCTTTTAATTGCTCATGAGCGATAGCCCGGTCGCAAAGATTCTGAATGTGCTCTGGCCGAAAACAATACATATTCACCTCCTTCCTTTTTTTGATTTTTTATTTGTGCAAATGTTTATTTTACATTGCCATATTTCAGAGGTGAATGCAAGAAACACAGATATATAATACATAGTCAATCCACCAAACTAAAGGCTCCGTCTCCTAGCACTTTATAAAAGTTTCCTTATTCGAGCATTATTGTTATACACAGTCCCCAAATTCAAAGAAACGTGCATTTTTTGAAAGCCCATGCTATGCTATCTTTAGGTATCAGTCAATCTTTACTTGGAAGTAGAGATCAGACTGTAAGCACAATGAAAATCAAGGCAAAACATATGCCCACAGACTCCGAAAAACAAACAGTCGCGTTGCCCTTCATCCTAACGTTCCTCACTCCCTACGAGGGAGCCAGCGGTCCGACGACGTCGGGAACGTACGACAACATCGATGCGGCCGACGTGGCCTAGCCGCAGGTATAAAGCAACTGACGGACAAATATACCCCTCTTATTGCACAAGTAGGAGGGGGTTATTTTGAAAGGAGACAAAATGATACTAGCAATCGGTAATTCGGAATGCCTGGAATATGAGGCATACAAGGAAGTCAGAGACTCTCTAGAGAGAAGAGGTGAGCAACTACTCTTGTTTAGGCAAAACAAATGCCTTCAGGGTGAATATCTTACCTTCAGAGTTTCGAAGAACATCCCTATCTATTCGATAGTCGTGGAAGGCAAGGAATACGATGTCAGGCAATTCACCGGGATCTGGTACATGCATCCCATGTTGCCTATGGATTTGCTTCGCCATCCCCAAGTCGAATTCAGGCCTTTCATTTCGGCTCAGTTTCTAGAGATGCGGAAGGCCCTCTGGAGCTTGATGAGCAAGGCCAAATGGCTCAACGATCCCTGGAAAATGGCCCAGGCGGAAAACAAGATCGTTCAGTTGTCCGCCGCTACCCAATCCGGTCTCGCCGTTCCGGATACGATAGTTACTTCGGATCCGGAAGCGGTCAGGCATTTCTACGCAGAACATGGCGGAAGGATTATCGTCAAAATTCTGGCCACTAGCCCCATCTTAGACCAGGTTATATACACAAACCTCGTCTCGGAAGAAAGTATACAGACTATCGAGACCGTCAAGCTTTCGCCGTCGATCTTCCAAGAATACATTCCGAAATCCTACGAGCTTCGGATCACGGTGGTCGGTCATCAAATCTTTCCCGTGAAGATCCTATCCCAGGCTAACATCCAAACGAGCATCGATTGGCGGGCTAAGCCTACAGACAATGACCACGGGGTCATGATGGAACAATGCACACTGCCGGAAAAGATTATTGATCAGATTCGGCATTTCATGTCAGCAATGGGTTTGAACTTCGGTTGCATAGATATGATAGTCACCCCGGCTGGTCACTATATTTTCTTGGAGATCAACCCCAATGGTCAGTGGTACTTTGTCCAACTGAAGACCGGCGCGCAGATAGCGGAAGCAATTGCCCAATTATTGGTGTAATCAAGGGGAAAGGTAGCATTACCAAGTACCCTTTTATTTTTATGAAATCAATGCTTCTACGGAAACAGATTGAAGAAATGCGCAAAGTCGATCAGGCTTTGCGTTTCAAAGCCCTTGAAGAACAAAATAAGCGGAGTTCCAAAAAGACATCATTGGGGACTTATAACTACCTGGTCTATTTGGCCGACCTGCTTCACGGTCTCAAAATCAAAGAAATGATCAAGGATCACGGCTATCCCAATCAGAAAAAAATAGGCCAAGACGGCATGCATGACTTCTGGCTCTTGATTCAGCATCAAGACCAGGATTTGCTCTTACAGAAGAAGTGTCTCAGATTCTGCTCTTTCTCCGGTCCCGATTTCGCCCATCTCACCGATCGGGTTCTTTTGAATAGCGGCAAAAAGCAACGATACGGAACGCAATATACCGGCAAACTGGATAACAAAGGCAATCGCATACTGCAACCGCTTGAGGATCCAAAAAATTTGGAGAAAAGGAGAAGGAGTGTGGGGATGTAAGCAATGATATTATGAATACTCAAAGAACATCCGCCTTTCTCATGGCCAATCTCGGTTCGGAAGTCTCGAGAATTCTTTCTGCAAAAGAACATGGCAATGAAGTCCAGATAAGATCCGGTTTTGAAAGAGCGACGAAGATTTTAACGGAGATTATGACGCTACCAGATATGAAGACGAGGTCTGTCGAGATTCAGGCTCTTTCCGATCTGATCATTGATATGACAAGTAAAAAACCGATGTTTCAGGTCTCTCGAAAAAATATATCAGCATATTTCATTCCTTTCGCCATAAGAATCATGAGTCCTGCAATATAGCTTCAGAATACCATGTATCCTGGTCTTTGAAAACAATGTTGCGAATAGTGCCTTTTTTAAGGGTGTTCTTCATGTTTTTATAGAAGCAAAATGACTGGCAAAAGACAATTAGACCCGAGCTAGCCGATCAAATCCAATCTGATGCAGATACAGTAAAGTAAGATCGGATACATACGGAAGCTCCATTATTTTTTCCACAGACATAAAGATCTGCCGCCTATGCTTTGATGGCTCCATATTTTTCATTTGACCATTGTACTTCAGTACTTCAAATAAATGGCTGGTGACTCTGACATTATGTCCGTCCCTCATATAATAATAGTCTTTGACTACCAACTCTTTACATTCCTCGACATGCAAACCGCATTCTTCTAATATTTCCTGTTTAAGCCCGTCGATCACATTCTGACCATCCTTAACCTTACCGACCGGAATAGTCCAGAAACCGTATTTAACATGATCCTGAACCAGGATTTCACCTTCCTTATCCTTGATAACGGCCGCTATGCCGTGATGGCTGATGACGTCTTCGCTGGTGTATTTTATATCGGTGGGCTGTGAGTCGAGCATATGAAATATGATACTACAATTTGACGACTGTCGTTAATGAATGCTATACGAGGTTGGAAATAACTTTGTGGAAATGTAGGGATGTCTCGGGAATTTTCAATTTAAATCGCCCCCAACCTCCGCAATTAGCCTTTTGACAAGCTCT
>Ga0172379_10003343_pt1 | contig 25789 bp, 26 predicted proteins | sample GrowelOW334metaG_FD_119756 | JGI IMG/M metagenome (GOLD analysis project Ga0172379, IMG submission 119756) | Groundwater microbial communities from an aquifer near a municipal landfill in Southern Ontario, Canada - Groundwater well OW334 metaG | ecosystem: Environmental > Aquatic > Deep...
AAACTCATCGCCAACGGAGGCTCAAGCGGCTACCAAGCCAACCCGGCCGTAGCGGCACTCGGCAACTCAAGCGGCGGCAGCGTGATCAACAACTACTCAATTTCGCAGCGTATCGACAAGCTCCAGGATGTAACCATTACTAACGGCACCATCTCCGGCCTCACCGGCCTCACCGATGCCGACGTTCCGAACGATGTCACTGCAAGCAACTACCTGCCCCTCACCGGCGGCACGCTCACGGGTAACCTCACCGCTTCTTCTCTCACGGTTGCATCTCTCAACACCGGCTCCGCACTTGAGGCGCCGTACTTCACCGCAACCTCCACCACCGCATCAAGCACCTTCCCCAATCTGCTTTCGACGAACTCAACGACAACAAACGCCACCACCACCTCGCTCTTCTCCACCACTGCCTCAAGTACCAACCTCTTCACCTCAAACTTCTCTCTCGGTTCGCTCACCGGCTTCCTCAAAGCGACTGCAGGGGTGGTCACTTCTGCGCTTGTTGACCTTGCGAGCAACGTTACCGGTATCCTCCCGGTTGCAAACGGCGGCACCGGCTGGGCTGCCATTCAGAGCGGCACCGTTCCCTACGGCAATGACTCCTCGGCCCTTGCCACCAGCTCCGCCCTTACCTTCGACGGTACGAAGCTCGTCGCTACCTATGCGTCGACGACGGCACTTACTTCTTCGGGTTCTGCATATTTTGCAACGAGTGGGGGAAATGTGGGGATTGGCACAGCAAGTCCCGATGAAAAATTGGAAGTCACAGGAGTAACTCTCTCAGGCTCTGAGGGTGCTGCAAACGGCAGCTTTGCATATGGCATTTACTATGATGGTGCAGGTAATTATCTAAATACAATTGGCAGTGCATATTCTTCAATTGCAACCATTATTGGCTATGCGGTTAAACCAAAAACTGGCTCCAGTGGATTTTTATCCTCTGCTGGAAATGTCTCTTTTCCCAGAGGAGCTCTGCAAATTAGCGATTCGTTAGTGTTTAGCAACGCTGCCGCTGCTACTGTCGCGGTTGGTAGTACCGTCTCCCTGACCGCTCGCTTCACTGTTGCCGCAAGCGGCAACACCACTATCGTCGGCTCAGGTACTACCTGTGTCATTGGCTCAGGTACCGGCGCAACGAACTGCACTTCGGACGAACGCCTTAAGACCAACATTACCCCGATCTCTGGCACTGAAGCGCTTGAGAAGCTTTCGCTCCTCAATGGTGTCACATTCAACTGGGCAGATCCTACCAAAGACCAGGAGCAGCGGATCGGTGTGATCGCTCAGCGGGTGCAGCAGGCATTTCCACAACTTGTCGGCTCCGCAACTACAACATTCAATGGTGTGGAGGGCAGTTACCTAACTGTAGATTATGCTGCGCTCACGGCACCACTTATCGCGGCAGTGAATGAACTTCATCTCGATCTAGGCACCATTTCTTCTACAACCTCATCGTCAACTCCGTCTTCGCGATCATTCGCAAATGGTTTCTTCAGCACTGTCTTTACACGAATCGCGGCGTGGTTTGCTGATTCAACCAACGGTATTACTAATCTTTTCGCAGACACTATTTATGCGAAGAATGTGAATGGTGGTGTAGGAACATTTGAAAAACTGTGTATCGGGTCTACGTGTGTCACCGAGCCCCAGTTACAAGCGCTTCTTGCAAACCAGAACACTGCCGCCGCAGCTGCAGCGACACCCATAGATGAGAATAGTTCCGAAGCGGACATCACTTCTCAACAAGGTGAAACCTTGTTGGAAGAGCCGGCCACATCAAACGGAGCAGAAATTGGAGGAGTGCCTGCCGCTTCGTCAACGCCCCAGGAAGCCGAACCGAAAGAAGCTGTCTCCCCATCTTCGCTTCCTGTCGAACCACCTAGCCAACAAAACGATGCCGCCTCTTCTTCTATGCAACAAGGTGAAACCTTGTAAATGTAGCCTAAAACGGGAGTGTGTGGGTGAGTGAGGCGCCGCCGCCGGAGAGATCCTCCCACGTGCTCGTGTCGAGTTTGATCTCGCGCACGCCCTCATAATCTTTATACTTGAGGCTGCCGTTTTTTCTTGCGTATTCGTAGATATCGTTCGTGATGCGTACGTCTTCGATGCAGTACTCCATCACCTTGTCCTTTTTGCCTTGTGCCCACCAATCCATCGCTTCGAGCCCGTCGCTTATCTTGCCGCGCTTGAGTGTCGCCTCGGCAATCGACTGGAGCTTGAGCCTGCGGCCGAGCACGTTTTTAACCTCTTTGAGGAGATCGACGCTTTTTATTTTAGTTAAATCGCCCGCGTAGTAGCGGTTGAGGATCGGGATGTCAAAGTGGTCGCTGTTGTAGCCCACCAAGATATCGGCGCTTTCAAACAGCTTCCACATCTTTGGGAAGTCTTCCTGAAAGAAGCCCATAAACTCGTTGGTCTCGGAGTCGTGGGCGCCCACCACGGTGATCTCGAGGTTCGAGAAATCGCCGTTGCCGCGGAAATCGCCCACTGTTTCAATATCGAAGGTAACGCGCTTCATAGGTAATTACTAAATGGTAAGGAAAAACTGCGCAAGCTCGTCTCGTGAGCGTTTAGTCTCTTCGCCGGTGGCTAGGTTTTTAACCGGGTAAGAACCCGATGCCGCCTCGTCGTCTCCTACCACGATGAGGTAGGGGATCTTGTGCTTGGCTGCGGCTTTGATCTGGTCGCCGAGCTTTTTCTCTCCGAAATCGAGCGCCGTGGAAACGTTTTCGGCGCGGAGCATCTGCGCCAAGCTGCTGGCGTGCGAGAGTGCGCTCGGTGAGGCAACCGCTATATACACCTTGGTTGGCGGCACATACTCGGGCAAGAGGCCGCGCACATCGAGAAAATCTTTGATGGTAACGTCGCCCATACCAAAACCTACACCCGGCACTTTTTCGTTATCGAAGAGTCCGGTGAGGTTGTCGTAGCGGCCGCCGCCGAAGAGAGAACGGCTGTTCATCGGGTGATTATCAAACACTTCGAAGACAACACCGCTGTAGTAGTCGAAGCCGCGCACTATCTCGGGTGCGAAGACCGCGTTCTCGATCCCGCGCTCTTTAAGGAGCGCGAGCACCTCTGCCACGTCGTCCGGTACCCGGTCTGACTCAAGGAGCTCGGCAGCGACGCCAAGATCTGCAATCTCCCTAGCAAACTGATCATTCGGCATTTTTGCCCGACGATCGATAAGCCCGAGGAGTTTTTTGCTCGCCTCGCCAGAGAGTTTGAGCTCGCGAGTGAGGGCATTGAGGAAGTTGCGGCTGCCTATCTTGATCACAAAGTCGCTTGTGGTTGCGCCAAAGGCCAGCATCAGCGCGTGCGCCACGGAGATGACCTCGGCTTCGGCCTCGTGGCTTGTAGAGCCAAACAGGTCGACGTTGAGCTGCCAGTGCTCGCGCAGGCGCCCGCGCTGCGGGCGCTCGTAGCGAAAGACGTTCGGGATAGAGAAGAGGCGCAGTGGGAAGCCAAACTCGCGGCGCCTGGCCGCAACCATACGGGCAACGGTCGGGGTCATCTCGGGGCGCAGCGTTACCTCGCGGCCGCCGCGATCGACAAACGTGTAGGTCTGCTCCCCGACAATCTCGTCGGATGTTTTTGCCTTGTAGAGCTCGGCAGGCTCGAGAATCGAGGCGTGGTACTCGACGTAACCGAATTTTTGCGCCACGTTGCGCATCGTCCCCGTGAGGTAATTGAAGAACGCCTGGTCCTCCGGATAGAAATCGCGGACGCCTTTGTAACTTTCGGTTGAGAGTTTTGGGCTATCTGAAGGGTCTTTTTTGGACATATCGAAGATTATTGATACAGTGTATCAGAAATGTCAGCAGCACAGAACATTGGTGGAGAAGTCCTTAACTTATACAAGAATCTTGGAGAAACCCCGCGAGAGAGACTTGAACGCTTGAGGCAGCAAAAGCCCCTTTACGAGCGGGAAGTACTTTCCTATGCAGGCAGGCTCGACCCGATGGCCGAGGGTGTGATGCTGTGTTTGGTGGGCCAGGCCAACAAACGCCGCGAAGAATACCTCGACCTCTCAAAAGAATACACGGTCGACATTCTCTTCGGCGTTTCTACCGACACCTACGATGTGCTTGGTAAGGTGATGAACACCGGCGACGCGAGTAGTGTCACCCGCGCCGCAATCGAAAAAGAGTTGAACGAATTTCGCGGCAAGGTCTCCCAAGAGTACCCGCCGTTCTCGTCGAAACCGGTTGAAGGGAAGTCGCTGTTTGAGTGGGCGCGCCAAGGCGGGCTTGGAGCGCTCGTGATGCCGCAGCGTATGGTGGAGGTGTACGATATTGAGCTAATCGCACTCTACAAGGTAAATGAGGTAACGCTTTTAAATTTTATTGAAACCAGCGTGGGTAAGGTGCAAGGCGACTTTCGGCAGGATGAGATCATCGAGGGTTGGCATCGCCACTTAAGCCCCAAAAACGGCAGGAGCTTTAAATGCGCAACCATCAAGGTCTCGTGCTCTTCGGGCACCTACGTGCGCTCGATCGCGCACCAGCTAGGCCGTAGCCTCGGTGTCCCGGCGCTTGCGCTCCACATCCTCCGCACCAAGGTGGGCGACTACGCTATAGAAAAGAGCATAAAATAGAAACATTTTTTGAGACTTGTAAATACCTCGTAAATATAGTATAATGGTTACTACCTATCATCCGATAGGTAGTTCCTTAAATAGGAGGAAGACGTGACTAGTAGACACTTGGACTATTGCCTTGGTTCCATTATCGGAATTGAAGGAGAGAGGATCAAACTCTTCTTCAGAGACATTTCCGACGGACTCCCATATGGGTATGTGGCGTTCGGCGAGAATGACCGAGGGGTCATCGAGAGTCTGATGACTGAGGTCGGTTTGCTCCGAAAGATCGTGAAGGAAATGGTTCGTCGTGAAGGCATTCATGTCAGCTCGCCGAACGAATTCCATCGCAGTCTCGCCTCGTTCGCCTCGAAGATCAAGGAGGACCCTGACGTCGTCTGGGAACTTCTGAAGCCCTACTACGAGGATTTCCTTAAGCAGATGTTCGAGCGCCCCGTGCGTCAGCAGGCGCATGGCACTCGTGAGCATCCGCGACACGGCAATCGTCGTTCGGGCGGAGGCCACTAAAAATGGCCGTCCTCGAGATCGTGCACACCTCGCAGGGACTCTGTCTCTACTCGTGGCCCGACGGCTACAAGAGAGTGCAGCTTCCGTGCAAACCGAAGACCGAGAGCGAAGTGCTTGCGCAAGCCATGTGGCTTGAAAAGCACGGACGCCCTGATGAGGCCGAGACCCTCATCGATCGGTTTCTCGATTCGCAGTCTCACCATAAGCGCTAGGTTTGAACCCCCAGGTTCTTTAAAAGGGTAATTGGACCTCTCTGCAAACGCAGACTTGGTACAGGATAAGAACCTCACCTCCGCTTCGGCCTCGCGCATTTTGCGCGGGGCCTTTTATATTTACAATTTATATAATTTGTGTTATTTTGTGTTTAGCAAGTTCACTTCATACGGAGACAGGCCATGCATATTGCATTGGAAGATGCCCTCAAGAGTTTCATTGGTGGGGATCTTGAGTACATCGATGCGGGAGCTGGCGGTAGTATGTACCGCGGGCCCATCACGGCGATGCGCGAGATCGATCATGGTGCGATGATCGAGGTTACGCTAGGCTGGTGTGCGCGTAAAATGCTCTTTGCCGGCGCCTCCTGGGAGAGGTGTGAGATAGCCAAGATCGTCTTCTCGAAAGATGATATGGTGCTCGAGGCGGGAGAGTATGGCAAGATTACTTTTGATTTTTTGCAGCTCATCGTGGGCACGTTCTATCCCAAGGGGCAGAACCTGCCCGCCAACCAGGTGAGAGGCTTCGGCCCGATCCACTGCCTCACAAACAACACGCCGCCCGGCATCCGGGCGGCGGTTTTCTTTTACATAACGTAACAAAACAACTCTGAGGGAGGCTTCGCAAGGCGGGTAGCCGAGACTGAGCAAATTTCCAGCAGGAAATTATGCGTACTCCCGAAGGGTTAGTTTTGTGGAGTGCTTACCAATCGAGCTCGCCGGTTTTGTATTCGGTGACGCGGGTCTCGAAGAAGTTTTTTTCCTTCGGCATATCGATGATCTCCGACATCCACGGGAACGGGTTTTCTTTGTGGAACTGCTTCTCGAGGCCAATGCGCTCGAGCCTTCGGTCGGCGATGTGCTCGACATACTGCTTGACCGAAGCCGGGGTGAGCCCGAGGATGCCGCGCGGGAGCGCGTCGTCTGCATATTTTGCTTCGAGCTCTACCGCGTGCTTTATGTTGTCGGTGAGGGTTTGCTTAAACTCCGGCGTCCAGATCTCCGGATTCTCGCGCACGATCGTGTTGATGAGGTCGGCACCAAAGGCCAGGTGCACCGACTCGTCGCGGAGGATAAACTGGAATTGCTCTCCCACTCCCACCATACGGTTCTTGCGGAGCATCGAGAGCATCATCACAAAGCCCGCGTAGAAGAAGATGCCTTCCATAATCACGTAGAAGCCCACCAGGTCGTGCACGAACTTTTGGATATTTTCGGTACCCTGGGTGTTGAAGTTGGGGTCAAACACCGACTTGGTGAGGTTAACCACAAACTCGTCTTTCTCGCGGATCGAGGGGATGGTCTCATACATAGTGTAGATCTCATCCGGGTTAAGGCCTAATGTGTCGCAGCAGTAGATAAAGGTGTCGGTGTGCACCGCCTCTTCATACGCCTGACGCAGGAGGTACTGGCGGCTCTCGGGGTTCGTGATGTGGCGATAGATCGCGAGCACAAGGTTGTTAGCGGTGAGCGACTCGGCGGTGGAGAAAAAGCCGAGGTTCCAGAGGATCATACGGCGCTCGTCTTCCGACAACGCTCCGGGCTTTTTCCAGAGCTCGACGTCTTGCTGCATCGAAACCTCTTCAGGCACCCAGTTGTTAGCCACACCCTTTTTGTAGTGGACACGAGCCCACGGATACTTCATCGGAAGTATTTTGTTAGGGTCGGTTGTAGACGCGCCGTTGATGATGCCAGCCATATAATATTGCTATTTAGTTACTAAATGATGCCTTACGCTGAACAAGATTCGCACACTTCGCCCATAATTTCAATGTTTGGGTTGCGGGTGAGGGTCATTTCTGCCGTGTTTGATGCGCCGATGCCGCTTGCTTGAGAGAAGCTAAAGCTCTTCGGCTCTACGAGCGCTACCTTTGGCGCTTCAGGCATTTGCGTCGGGGTCGAGGTTTGCATCGGAGCGTAGGCAAACTGCTCGGTAAATATCGCCGGCGAGGGGACAGAGGCGCCTACCGCGGCAACCGTCACTGTCTCTTCGATGATGATGGTCGATGGGGTCGGGCTTTCACTTGATGCGGTCGGCTGCGACTCGACGCGAGAGTTGTCGCCGTATTTAGCAAGGTTGATAGTCGCTTTTTCTATACGGGAGGCGCCCATAGAGCGCAGATAGTAGGTGGTCTTGAGCCCCAAGTTCCACGCGTACTGGTAAATTTCTGAAAGGACTTTCCCCGACGTGCCGCTGTAGAAGATGTTGAGGCTCTGGCTCTGGTCTATCCAGCGGCCGCGGTATGCGGCAGCTTTGATAAGCCACTGCGGGTCGATCTCAAACACCTCTTTGTACTTGGCGCGGATAGCGGGCGGGATCTCGGCGATTTGCTGGATGGAACCGTCGTAGTATTTGATGCGCTCGAGCATATCGGCGCTCCAAAGGCCGAGCTTTTTAAGGTCTTCAACAAGGTACTCGTTGACCACCATAAAGTCGCCCGCCATATTGCTCTTAACGTAGAGATTTTTGTAGATCGGCTCAATGGTCGGGTAGCAGCCGGCGATGTTTGCGGTGGTTGCGGTCGGCGCGTTGGCCATCGTATTTGAGTTGCGCATACCCCACTGGCGCACCGCGTCGCGCACGAGCCGCCAGTCGAGGGTCTCGGTGCGAGGAACATCGATGCGGATGCCGCGCTCTGCCTCAAGGAGGGCGATGGTGTCCTGCGGGAAGATGCCGCGATCCCACTTGGAGCCTCGGTAGGTCTCGTAGGTGCCGCGTTCTTTTGCGAGGAGCGCAGAGGAGAGGATAGTGTGGTATGCGATCGTCTCCATACTCTCGTCTGAGAAGCGGACCGCCTCATCGGAGTCGAAGTTGATGTCGAGCTTGTAGAGCGCGTCCTGGAGGCCCCGGAGTCCCAAACCAACCGGTCGGTGGCGCATATTGCTGCGCTTGGTCTTTTCGGTCGGATAGTAGTTGACGTCGATCACGTTGTCGAGCATACGCATCGCAACCGGGGTGACGCGCGCGATCGTGTCGCGGTTAAAGACGCCGTTCTCAACAAATTTTGCGAGATTGAGCGAGCCTAAGTTGCACACAGCGGTCTCATCGGCCGAGGTGTTGAGGGTGATCTCAGTGCAGAGGTTGCTCGAGTGCACCACACCCACATGGTCTTGCGGGGAGCGCACGTTCGACGGATCCTTCCAGGTGATCCACGGGTGGCCGGTTTCAAAGAGCATCGTGAGGTGCTTCTTCCAGATCTCGGCTGCGCGGATGCGTTTAAACATCGGCATCGTGCCTTCGTCAGCCATCTGCTCGTAGCGGATGTACGCTTCTTCAAATTTTTTGCCGTAGAGGTCGTGGAGGTCGGGCACATCCGACGGAGAAAAGAGCGTCCAGTAACCGTCTTCCTGCAAGCGCTTCATAAAGAGGTCGGGGATCCACACTGCGGTGTTGAGGTCGTGGGCGCGGCGGCGCTCGTCGCCGGTGTTTTTGCGAAGCTCCAAAAAGTCTTCAATGTCGGCGTGCCAGTACTCAAGGTACACAGCAGCGGCGCCTCGGCGGCGGCCCGAGCGGTTAATCGAGATGGTGACGTCGTTCGCAATTTTAAGGAAAGGGATCACGCCTTGGCTCTCGACGCCGGTTTTCTTGATGAGCGAGCCGGTTGCGCGCACCGGGGTCCAGTCGACACCTAAGCCTCCGGCATATTTGAGGAGCTGCGCGCCGTCTTTGTATTCGTCGAAAATAGCATGGAGGTCATCCGGCACGGTAGAGAGGAAGCAGGATGAGAGTTGCGGCAGTGAGAGGCCGGCGTGGTAGAGCGTCGGAGACGACGGCGTGTAGTACATAGCCGACATAATTTCGTAGAATTCTATTGCTTGCTGGTTGCGCGCCTCGGGGGTCTTCTCGGCGAGTGCGCAGCCCATCGAAACGCGCATCCAGAAAATCTGCGGGGTCTCAAGCAGCACTTTGGTGCCGTGCTCTTTGGAAAGGTAGTTTGCCTGGAGCGTCTGGAGGCCGAGGTACTTAAACTCGCGGTCACGCTCTATAACAAGCTGCTCCGAAAGGCGCACCAGGTCGAAGTCGAGCATCTTTGGGTCAAACTGGCCGAGCTCAACGCCACGCTTTATGGTTTTTAGGAAGCCCGCTTTGTGCGCCTCTTCGAGATTGGTGTTCTTTGTGTCTCCGAGCACCGTTCTATACATAGTTTGGAGCAAAAGCTGCGCCGCAACAAAGGAGTATGCCGGGTCGCGCTCGATAAAAGAGCGCACTACCATAATGAGCACCTCGTGGATGTCGCTCGTTTTCATACCCTCAAACATCTCCTGGCGCACTTTAGAGATGATAGCCGGCACGTCTACCTGCCGCTCAAAGCCCTCGGATGCGCGGATGAGCGTGCGGGTGAGTTTGCTCTCTGAAAACGGCTCTTTGGTACCGTCGCGCTTCTCAATCAAGAGCGTGTGTTCGCTGATTTTCTCAACCACCTGCTGTTTTTTGACCTCGCGGATCTTTTCGTGTTCGTAGCGATAGATGATGTAGGATTTGGCAACCGAAAAATAGGTGCGCTCCATAAGAGCGGTCTCGACGAGGTCTTGCACCTCCTCAACAGTGGGGACAAACGCCGTGTTTCCGAACTTTTGCTCAAGTGCAAACACAACGGCTCGGGTGATATCTCCGGCCTCTACCTCGTGAGCATCTCCGAGCACTGCTGCAAACGACTTCTTGACCGCTATAGTAATTTTTTCCGGGCTGAAATCAACGATCTCCCCGTTGCGCTTCTTCACCTTAGTTACGGTTGTCATCATGGACTGTTAAGTATAGCCCCGCGGTGCAAAAATCGACGCACTTTTTCGGCCAAAAAACTGTGCACAAGAAACGAGAGAACTTTTTTGAAGAAAATCAATTCTTCGCACAATATTTTTTAAAAAAAGAGGCACTTTAGGCACAAAATAGCGCGTTTTCGAGAGAAAACGCGCTATAAATCGCTACTCATTTCCCACTTTGACAGATGTTCTAAAACGTGACGGGGATCTCAACCGATTGGTCGCGCTCGGGATCGCCGGAAGGGTTGTCCTTCTTCAAAACGAGGGTGCCTTTGGAGCCTAGGGTTTGCGCGGGGAAGGTGAGTGCGGCTACAAACGGCACGAAGTCGGTCGTCATCCACTCGCCCTGTGCCTGTGCAGGCACTTGAGCGATAATTGCACCCTGCGCGTCTTTGAGCACAACCGGGAAGGACGCCTCAAAATACCAATTGCCGCGAGCTTGGCCGGTTACCGAAAGTGGGGAAGAGATAGTGGCGTTTTTGAGCGGCGCGCTCACCGATATAAGATCTGCAATACCCGCAGCGCCATCGCTTGTGGTTGGAGCGTTGGCAATGCCCGACGGGAACATAATAAAAATAACGCCGAGTAATACGACGATAATACTGCCCGCCGCCAGGAGCGCGATGTTCTTTTTCATACCTACACTATACTAAGTTTTTTGCTTGCCCGCAGCTACAAATTTTATTGATTAGGTAGTGAACGTGTGGTATTACGAGGATAGATTGTTTCTTGACACAGAGGTGTAAAAATGAGCTTACAGACCATCTTGGCTATCGGCGCGCACCCGGACGACATCGAGTTGGGGTGCGGCGGCAGTATAGCGAAGTTCGCGGCTGCAGGCGTGCGCGTGCGTGCACTCGTCCTCACAAAGGGCGAAGCCGGCAATCGTCGCAACCTTGATCGTATCGACGAGACACGCAGAGCGCTCGCACTGCTCGGCGTGACCGATTTCTGCTCAGCAGATTTCCCGGACACTCGCCTCGGTGACGATATGAACACGGTCATCGCCTGCATCGAAACCCATATGGCCGAGGTGAACCCCGACCGTGTGTACACGATGTTTGAGCACGACAGACATCAAGATCATCGCGCATTGTTTGCGGCAAGCGTTGTTGCGTGTCGCGCTGCGCGCCAGATCTTGTGCTACGAAACTCCTTCGAGTTGGACCAACTTCCAGCCGGAGATGTTTGAGCCTATCGGCGACACGCTCGACAAAAAAGTCGCGGCGCTAACGCTCCACGAAAGTCAGCGTGACCGCCCGTATACGCAGCCTTCAGCAATGCGCACCCAGGCACAGTCCTGGGGCCAGCGCGTCGGCGTTGATGCGGCAGAAGCCTTCATCGCCTACAAGTTTGTCCTCTAAACCAAGGAGTCTCTACCATGTGGTGGAAACAATTAGATCGAGACGCGGAAAATCTCCGTTCTCTCGAGCGGTATATCGACCCTTCGGCGACGGTGGAGGAAACGGCTATCCTACGCGGGGCAGTCGCAATTGGGCCTGGTACCACGATATGCCACGGTGCTTTCATCCAAGGGCCGGTTAAAATCGGCGCCAACTGTCTTGTCGGGAATAATACGATGATTCGCGGACCGCTCCTCGTTGGAGATGGTACGCGCATTGGCTATGCTGCGGAGCTTAAGAACGCTGTGATAGGGAAGGGAGTCGCCATTGGGCCCTTGTGCTACGTGGCAGACTCTGTTCTCGAAGATGAGGTCTATCTGGGTGCTATGGTACGTACCAGCAACCAGATGCTAGACCGCAGCACGGCTAAGTCTATGCACGATGGAAAGATCGTCGACACCGGCCTTGAAAAGCTCGGGGCCTACATCGGCGAGAAGACCGCGTTGGGTATCCAAGATGTGATTTTGCCGGGCCGCGTGGTACCGGCACACAGCATCTTCGGCCCCCACATAACGATCTCTAAGAATTACAGCCCTGGCCGCTATGTACTCAAACAAGAACTCGAGTACACAGCTATCACGTAAAGGAGCAACCCTATGTATAAGGTGAGGCGCTACTGCGTCGTCGTCCCTGCTCATAATGAGGAGGTAGTTATTGAGGCGACGCTCCGGGGGCTTATCGCCGCCGGTACGCGCCCGCTCGACATCTACCTGGTGGACGACTGTTCGAAAGACGATACGGGTAAAGTTGCGCGGTCTGTGGGAGTCCACGTACTGCGCAATGATCCGAACCTCGGCAAGGCACGCGGGATCCAAAGAGCAGTAAGGGAGTTTAGGCTTACCGAGCACTATGAGTTTATCGGGCTCATGGATGCCGACACGCTCGTAGATCAGGCGTACTTCGTGGAACTGCTGAAGGGTTTTGATGACCCTGAAGTGGTAGCCGCGTGCGGTAGACCAATTTCGATGGCCTACAACTGGCTCACTGCCTACCGGCAGCTGTGCTATGCCAACGGCCACTACGTCTACCGTAAGGCACAAAATAAAGTCGGCATGATCACCATCGCGCCCGGCTGTGCAACGGTGTACCGTTCGTCTATCTTCGACAAGCTCGAATGGGAGAACGATACATCGGCTGAAGACTTCTACATTACCATCCAGATCTATCACGATGGGTTAGGGAAGGTGGTGTATATGCAAAATGCCAAGGTCTATACCCAGACACCGCGCACCGTTCATGATTATCGCAAGCAGCTTTTGCGGTGGTTTGGAGGCACGTGGCAGGTGATCTTGGCACTTAAGATCTATTGGGGAAACCGCAAGGTCGATTGGGAGTGCAAACTCCTGTGGACCGAAGGGTATCTCTCGGCCTTTACTCGCATCGGCGGCACGCTTGTTGTTGCTGCGAGCCCGTTCTTCATCGAGAAGCCGACGAGTGTGCCGCGCCTGTTGTGGTGGGCAGAGGAGTATATCCTCACGATGTTCTCTTGGGTTACGGACGTTCCGTGGTACGTAGGTAGCATCAATGCGCTCATTATGATGGTGGTAGGCGGGTTTATTGCCTCGCTGCCTTCAGTGTTGATTTTTGCCCTACTTGATCGTCGGTGGGATATTGTTAAGTACTCACCACTCTTTCTTGTGCCTCGGTATGTCGATGCCTACGTTCGCATAGAAGCATTTGTGCGGACGGTTATCCTCAAAAAGAAAATCGGCTGGTTTTCACCAGCGCGATACTCGCGGTAAGGAGAAGTTCATGAAACTACTTACGGCGCTGGTCGCAGCTCTTGTGTTTCTACCAAGCGCTGCGTTTGCACAAACGACAATAGTTTCGTTTACTTTCGATGACGCGCCGAAAACGGTGTTTGAAGTCGGATTCCCGATCCTCAAACACTACCAGTTTCCGGCGACGCTCTACGTTAGTACGCGGAACACAGAGTACGACGACTATATGAACTGGGACCAGATCGCGGCAGTAGCTCAAGAAGGGTGGGAGATCGGTGCGCACACGCACACACATCCCCACCTCACCAAGCTCTCCGACGCCGAGGTCCTTGATGATTTGCTTACTTCGACACAGGAGTTCGCAAAGCATGGCTATGCGCCGGTCAACTTTGCCTCGCCGTTTGGCGACATGGACGACCGTGTTCTCAGCATCATCAGCCGGCATTACGCCTCTCATCGGACCGCTTGGCCCGATGGGGTAAACTCGATACCTCCAGACCCGTACAATCTCGTGGCATACGAGGTTAATCGCGACACGACACTGGCAGAGGTGTCAACCGTGCTGGACGGTTTACAATCACAAGGAGGTTGGTTAGTATTACTCATGCACCATGTCTCCTCGAAAGGAGAGGCAATGGAGCATGAATACGGCACCAATCTGCTCGAAGACATCGCGCAGTTGGTGCAGACCAAGGGCTTCCCCGTTATGACTATGGGGCAGGCCCTAGGCCAGTTTAAGTAAGAAAGGAGAATAGCGATGTATGGTCCAGGAAGCCGCCCGTCGGCAATTGGGCATCTCACTATCACGTATCCGGTCCAGGCCGGAATCATCGCGTGTCTCGTTTTTGCGGGCTTCGCGGTGGTAACGTTCGCCTCGCTGTCGGTCGAGGAGCAGGCCAAGTTCGTCCCGCTGTGGGCGATCAAGGCCTACTGTAACGACCCGGCAAACCCGCCCCTGCCGCTTCCGGCAGGAGTGTGGAAGCAGTTCGACGCAGCGTGTCACTGTGTGGACTACACCTGTCCATCCTGACCGCCCGCGTCGACAATGCAGGCAGTGAAGTTCTTTCTGGTCCCGCGTTCGCGCGGGGCCTTTCTTTTTATAATTAGAAAATATTAACTTCTTTTGTCTACGTGGACACTTTGTAAAGTTAGCGTATAAAACCGCAATGGAACCGACGGCTGCAATGCCTACCACTCCTGCGGCCTCTCTAGAGCAACTTGCTCAAACTCCCGGTTTTTCTATTATCGCGCTCGTAGACTCCCTGATCCGGGAGGCGCATATGCTTCGGGCTTCAGACATCCACATCGACCCGACCCAAGCAGGGCTTGTAGTGAGGCTGCGCATCGACGGGATGCTGCAAGATAAATTCTCTTTCAACAAAAAGATCCACCCGGAGATAATCTCCCGCATCAAAATAATGAGTGGGCTTCGGACCGACGAGCATCAGGCGGCTCAAGACGGGCGCTTCCGTACCGTGCTTCAACACGATGTGCCGATTGATGTGCGTGTTTCGATCACCCCGACCTATTACGGGGAGAATGCGGTGTTGCGTCTCTTGGCTGATATTGCAGAGGAGTTTACTCTCGATACACTCGGCTGTAGCCCTGAAAATAAAAAAAAGATTCTCGATGCGATTAAACGCCCGCACGGGATGATCCTCGCGACCGGCCCCACCGGCTCGGGCAAAACCACCACGCTCTACACACTCCTAAAAATGCTCAATCAAAAAACGGTTTCGATCGTCACAATCGAAGACCCGGTCGAGTATGCAGTGTCGGGCATCACACAAATCCAGATCAATGCCCACTCAGGCCTCACATTTGCCTCGGGGCTACGCTCCATTTTGCGCCAGGACCCCAACATTATTATGGTGGGCGAGATCCGCGATGCCGAAACCGCCTCAATTGCCGTCAACACGGCGCTCACCGGCCACCTCATCCTCTCGACTCTCCACACAAGTGATGCTGCCACGACGCTCCCGCGCTTGCTTGATATGGGGATCGACTCGTATCTTGTTGCCTCAACCGTAAACTTGGTGATAGGCCAGCGTCTGGTGCGCAAGATCTGCGAGCGATGCCGCGAGGGATACACGCTGAGCGTGGGCGAGCGCGAGAGCCTCAAGAGCGTGCTCCTGCCGGGCCAGCTCGACGAATCTCAGACATTTTATAGAGGTAGAGGCTGTGAGGCGTGCGAGGGCACGGGCTATGCCGGCCGCATCGGCATCCACGAGGTGATGGTGATCGATCAGGAGGTGCGCGAAGCGATTCTTAAAAAGGCATCCGCGGTAAATATCAAAGAAATCGCCAAGAAAAACGGTATGACCCCGCTGTTTGCCGACGGATGTATGAAAGCCGAGGAGGGGAAGACCACTATTGAGGAAGTGCTGCGCACGATGCGTGAGTAATTATGAACGTTTCCCCGCATATTTTTGTCCGTTTTTCTATCCGCGAGCAAACAATGTTTGCAAAACGACTCTCTTTTCTTATCAAAGCGGGCGTGCCGATACTCGAGTGTCTGGCTCTTATCCGTAGCCAGACGCGCTCTCGGGCGAAAGTCAAAATGTATGACGAGATCATTGATGATGTCGCCAACGGCAAATATCTCTCAAACAGTCTGCATAAATTTAGGCGCCTCTTCGGCGATTTTGCGATCAACATTATCCGCGTAGGAGAGAGTAGCGGCATCTTAAGCCAAAATCTTGCCTACTTGGCCGATGAATTGAGTAAAAAACACGCGCTCAAACGCAAGGTGGTGGGCACGCTCATTTACCCGGCGTTCATTACCGTTGCGACACTCGGCGTAACCGGCGTACTCACCGCCTTTATCTTTCCGAAGCTTATGCCGATTTTTATGAGCCTGCATGTTGAGTTGCCGTGGACAACCCGCGCGCTCATCGCGGTTTCTGATTTTTTGCGTCATAACTGGGTGTTCGTGATAGGCGGAAGTATTTTGTTGATTGTTGCGTGGATCTTTTTGCGCATACGCTTTATGGGGGTGCGCTACGCAGGCGACCATGCGTTGATCTTAACTCCAATAGCAGGAAAGGTCGCGCGCGCCTACAATCTGGCAAATTTCTCGCGGACGCTCGGCCTCCTGCTTACAAGCGGTGTACACCTTGTTGAGGCGCTGCACATTACCGCTGACACAACCGCCAATCTCGTATACGCACGCGCTGCGCGGCGTATTGCCGAAGCGGCGACTCAAGGAGAGTCTGTTTCCCGCCAGCTTCAGCGCGAGCCAAAACTCTACCCCGATATGCTGACTCATCTCATTGCCGTAGGCGAGGCTACCGGCAACTTGGCTCCTACGTGCCTCTACTTGGGAGAGCTCTACGAAGGCGAGGTGGATGAGCTCACTAAAAATCTCTCGAGTTCGGTTGAGCCAATACTTATGATCATGATGGGCCTCTTGGTCGGGCTTATCGCGGTGTCTGTCATTACGCCGATTTATGCAATCACACAACACCTCCAGCCCAAATAACCGCGGGTTCACGCTCATCGAGATGATTATCGTGATCGCCATTATGAGCGTGATAGGCACACTCGGCACTCTAATGAGTTTGGATGCGTACCGCGGTTTTTCGTTTCACTCCGAGCTCGATGTTGCGGTTTCGCTCCTAACTCGGGCAAGGAGCGCGGCAATGGCCAACCGACACAACACCAGCTGGGGTGTGTGCGTGCGCGACGGAAATTATGTGGTGTTCCGCGGCGACTCCTGCATTGTCACCGACACGAGCGAGCTCACACCGGTGAGCGCGGGCACGACCATAGCCGGGCTTTCATCGCCGGTAGTATTTTCGCAAATTGCCGGCACCACCACAGACACTACGGTTACCGTGACACAAAATTCGCGCAGCACAACGATCACTATCAACTATGAAGGCACGATTATTTGGTAATAAAATCACAAAAATCCTTCAAGGTTCGACCTTGAAGAGGGGAGTTGCAACGCTCGAGATCTTGATTGCGTTTGCGATCCTCACACTTTCGCTCTCTGCGGTTATTTTGGTTGTGTTTGGCAACCAGACGGTCGCTACCGACACCCAAACAAACAACGAAGCGATATACAAAGCAAAAGAATACATAGAGTCTGCGCGCGCCCGGGCATATCAAGATTTTAATGCGGTTGTTTCTGTCGGGCACACACAGGACGATATATATCAAAAAAGTCTCACGGTAGAGCAGATACATACCGACATTAAAAAAGTGACAAGCACGGTCTCGTGGCCCTCGCAGGGAAGGATACTTTCCGTGGTGCTCACGACGCTCATCTCCAACCCGACCTCGCAAAATAAATGCAGCACAAGCGTCAGCGGCGACTGGAGCGCGCCGCAAATCTACGGCTATGCCGACTTTGCAGGTTCGGCAGGCGCAACCGGAGTCGACGCGCAAGACGGCAAAGCGTATGTAACTTCCGACCCAAACTCGGCCGGCAGTGACGATTTTTACATACTCGACACGAGCGGCGCGGGCCCCGGAGCGGGGAGTCTTCCTGTGCTGGGGAAGTTTAGTACCTCCTACGGCCTCACCGACGTATCTATGGCCGGCATGTATGCATATGTAACGGCTCACAGCGCATCTAACCAGCTCTTGGTAATCGATGTGTCAGACCCGGTGTCGCTCAAAGCGGCGAGTATCAAAGCAAAAAGAGACGTCACGCGGGGAGGCGACACCGCCTACGGCAACACGCTTTTTTACGCGAACAAAAAAATATATGTGGGGCTCACTATCTCGGCAGGTACGGAGCTCCATATTTTTGATGTGTCTGACCCGATTAATCCGGTTGAGCTAGGGCCTGGGTATGAGGTGGGTGCGTCCGTCAACGACATCATCGTCAAAAATAATATTGCGTATTTAGCCACTGCGGCACGCAACGAAATCATTACACTTGATGTGAGCGACCCCGCACACCTTGTTTTGATGGGGACATACCAGTCTCCAACGCTCACCGGGCAAAGCCTTGCTCTTAGTAGCAACAATTTTTTATATTTCGGACGCATCGGCGGCATAGGCAACCCAAAGCTCCTTGCGTTCGGTCAGGAAGATCTTTCCGTGCCTCGGTGGACGATGCATATGAGCGCGCAGAGCGGCGTGTACTCGATGTTGCTGCGTAGCGGGCTCTTATTTATAACTACCGCAGATCCAAACGACGGCCTGCAAATCTGGGACGTCTCGCACGCAAGTGCAAGGGTGCAACCGGTGCGATTTGATTCGGCCCCGCTCAATGTCCAGCAAGCCGCACCGGCAGGCACCGACTGCTACGGCAATCTCCTCTATGTGGCGCAGCGCAGCCAGCGTGCGCTCCAGATCATAGGACCGGGCGATTCGCCCGGAAACTAAAGCTATGTACACAAACATTCAACAGCGAGGGTTTACGCTCATTGAGACGATAGTGTACATTGCACTCCTTGGGTTTTTAATGACCTCAACACTTACCTGCGTGTGGAGCTTGCTTGAGAGCGCGCGCAAAAGCGACGGCAGGGCGGTGGTGCAAGGGGAGGGTTCGTTTGTAGAAAGGAAGCTCGCGTGGGCGCTCGCCGATATGAGCGCCGCTCCCGCCGTAGACGGGAGCGGCTGCAACCAAACGCTCACGGTGTATAAGACCAACTATCCCAAAAATCCTGTCGTATTTCAGCGCAGCGGCACCAACAATGCCATCGAGATACGCGAAGGGGGAGCGGCTCCCGTGGCGCTCACCACTGCAAACGTCTCTGCGGCCTGCCTTACGTTTGTTTTGATACCTGCATCTGGCAAGTCGCCTGCGGGTGTCACCGCAACCGCTACCATCGATGACCTCGCGTTTACCATCACTCGTTATGTACGCAAATAAGAGATTACTCTTTCTGCCGTCGCTCGCTCGGAAAAGAAAGTCCACTTTCTTCTCTCTCGCTTCGCTAGGCAGTAACACACCACGCGGATTCATTGCGCTTATATCGGCGATTATTATTTCGGCTGTCCTGCTCATCGCGGCTGCGGCAGGGAGCGTCACCGGGATGTATTCGCGCTTTGGCGTGCTTGATGTTGAGTTTAAAGAAAGGAGTACTGCGCTCGCCGAGGCATGCGAGAGTATCGTACTCTCCAAACTCGGAGAAGACTCGGGCTACAATGGCCCCGATCTTAATTATCCGGTCGGGGGCGACTCCTGTTCTATTTTTGTCGCGCAAAACCCGGGCGACAATCCGCGCATATTTAAAGTGAGGGGGATATATCAACATACATACACCAATGTGCTCATCTCAGTTGATGTTGATGCGCTCACGCTCGTCTCGGTGCAAGAGGTAGCCCAATAAAGCCTTCAAGGTTCGACCTTGAAGTCGAGCCATTCCGAAACGCTCGTTTTGAAGTCTTTTGGCATTTCATAATACTTTGGCAGTATTTCTGCGTTTATCAGTTTATTTTCGGCACGGGTTTTTCCCAAATAATCCAAAAAACTTGAATAAGTGTAGGTTTCCAGAAATTCTTCCGCTATTTTTTTGTCTTTAATGCCACTTTCTTTCCATTGTGGCTCAAGCAGTTTTATGGGGTTGAGGTGGATATAAGATAGTAAATATTTTAAATATCGATCCTCCTGTGCGTGGCTCGCCTTAAACTTCCCCTGAAACAAGGAACCGTTTCTCTCGTATCGTTTATTGAAATACATAGTGTAACCGGTCGTCAATTTTTGCATAAATTTGCTAATACCATTATCCGTTTTTTCGGTTAGGAGTAAGTGGAAATGATTAGGCATAAGGCAGTATGCGCCGATATCGACAAGCGGTTCGCCCCTATCAACCTCGAGAACTTCCTTCAAGGTTCGACCTTGAAGTTGAAGGTGGACAGGCGTGTTACCGTTGCTTACGTACAGGAGGGAAGTAAAACGGTCATAATCAGTCTCGTCTTTAAAAATATCGCGTTTTTCCGTGCCGCGATTGTATACGTGATAAAATTCTCCCGGGCCGATGGCGATATTTCTACTCATATCAGCGATCATATACCTTCAAGGTCGAACCTTGAAGTGGGGGATATTGCAGGGGGAGTAGGGTGGTGGTAGAGTCAGCGCGTTTGCGGGTGTCGGATAATTTGACTCGTTGATCGCCGTGTATTCTTTTTTATGAAACAGTTTAAAAAAACACGAGGTTTTACCCTAATTGAGCTTTTGGTTGTGATAGGCATCATCGCCATCCTTGCAGCAGTTGTGATTATTGCAATCAATCCGGCTCGCCAATTTGCGCAAGCCCGTAATGCACAGCGCACGAGCAACATTGAGACCATCCTCAACGGCATCGGCCAAAATTTAGCCGACAATAAGGGCGTTCTAAGTGGCTGTACTGTCACCGGCTCTTCTACGATCGGTACCGCGCCGGGTAATGTTGATCTTTCAGTCTGTTTGGATCCGTACATTCCAGGAGGTATACCGACAGACCCCGCCGGAGGTACTCCTGCAAGCACCGGCTATCAGATCTCCTACATTTCAACAACCGGGCGCTATGTAGTGTGTGCCCCTAGCTCGTCTGAAGCGGTGCTCGGCAGCCCAGCCCCGCTCTGCGTCACCCGCTAAAGGCGGAAGTTTGGCGTTTTGTTTCGGTTGTGTCGTAGTAAAAAGCAATATTGCTCCTTTAGCAATTGAGGCGTATATCACGGCTATGTACGCCCTATGTTAGGGCGTTTTTTATTGGAATTATAAGGATTTAAAAGGGTTTTATGTCATCCATCAACAGCGATATCCGCGTCCGCAGCCGCAGCCAAGGTCGTTTTATATTTATGATTAGTGCCGCTGCACTCATCACTTTGGCGATCTCGTTCAGCATCTCTCTTTTGCCGTATAGCGTGTCGGCTTAGATAAAGGCGAGCTGCTCATCGGAGGCAAATTGTTGACACCTCAAAGCAAAGGTATATCGTTGGGGTAGAAGAAAAGTATGCAGGGCTATTTATAATCTTATTCAAAAATTACTATCATGACGTTGTATCGAGAGATGCGCCGGGCCACCCTGTTTTTTTCGGTGCTTTTGTTCGCAGCAGCTCTTTTTGTAGTAGGAAATCAGCCTCAAGCGCAGGCGCAAAGCGGCGGGGCAATTGCGGAGAAAGTTTTTTGTTTTCTTAATGGCGTAGGTACTCCGGTAAATGTTTTTGATGTGGGCACATGCGACGAGCCGCCCGCAGCTCCTATGTGCTCAGATACCATCGATAACGACTCAGACGGCTTTACCGACACAAACGACCCAAACTGCCACACAGACGGCAACCCAACCAACAGCGGCTCATATAACCCAAACGGCACGAGCGAGGCAGGCATCCTCCTGGAGTGTTGGAACGGCATAGACGACGACAACGACGGTAAAATCGACTGGGCTCCTTCAGGGGGAGACCCGGGCTGCTCTACACCTACTGATAATACCGAGGCAGACGAGCCGCCCCCTCCGCCCTCCGGAGTCGAAAATACCCTGGCACTCTGCAGCAACGGCGTGGACAATGACAGCGACACCCTCATAGACCTCGCCGACCCGGATTGTGCGGCGTTTAAACCTACGCTCACCATAACTAAAGTGGTAAGTGGTGGCGCTGCACTCGTGAGCCAATTCAGCCTCTTTCTTGACGGTTTAGCAATGACCTCCGGGGTTTCAACTACCACCACGGTGGGCACACACACGGTGAGCGAGACGGCAAGTTCTACCTACCCGGGTACGTTTAGTGGCGACTGCAACAGCACAGGGAACGTTACGCTTGCTATAGGCGATGTTAAAAATTGTACGCTGACCAACACATTTACTCCTGCTAGCACCACGCCCCCGGCTGCCCAGTGTGCAGACGGTGCAGATAACGATGGCGATGGGCTTACGGATTTCCCCGCAGACCCGGGATGCTCAAGCGCTAGTGATAACGACGAGCAAAATGCCGCTCCTGCTAGCGGTGGCGGCGGAGGAGGTGGGGGAGGAGGTGGTGGCGGTGGTGGAGGTGGCGGAACAGTATCCGGCCCGCTCTCTATAGGGTTTGTTAACACAAGTACGGGTGGCGGCCAGGTGCTCGGCGCTGTAACGTCCTGCGGTGCCTATCTTTCGAGCTACTTGCGCATCGGCCGCTCAAACGACCCTGCTGAAGTGCGTAAACTGCAAACATTTCTCAACCAGCACATACTCGCGGGCTTGCCCGTAACGGGATACTTCGGGCCGCTCACCGATGCTGCGGTGCGCAAGTTCCAAGCACGATATGCCGTTGAGATACTTGAGCCGTGGATACCATTTGGTCTTATCGACCACCAGACCACCGGGTATGTGTACAAAACAACGCTGCACAAAATAAACAGTATTATGTGCGCTGAGCTGAACGCGCCGATGCCGATGCTCCCGTAGCCCACTCTGCGTAGTCGCTTTCTTGACAACACTACAACACAAAATACTCTACCTCCGGTCATAATAAGGCTTGGCTGGAGGTTTTGTACCTTGTGATAGGACATTTAGATGGGTCCAAAACTTTCCAGTTTACGCTGGTTTCCCGGATTTGGACCCATCTAAGTGCCATATCCTGAGGCCAGTGTGCTCCTTTGAGTATGAGTTTTATCTAAATGAAGGTTACACTAAAAAATTTTATCATACCGACGCGAGCACCTGAGTCTTTTTTTGCTTTTGAGGATGCGCGTGTTTGTGCGATACTGCCCACTTACAAGCCGAGCGAGTACACTGCCACGCTGGTAGAAAATCTCGTGCGATTTAATCCAAAAATGCTCGTGTGCGTAGTCGACGACTGCACACCCAAGGGATATGGCGACAGCGAACGAATCTTTGAAAAAATTGCCGCACTCTCGGCGCTCGTTGTCGTAATTCGCACACCGTTTAACACGCTTAAAGCGGGTGCGCTCAACTGGGCCCTGCAGTATATAGAAAAAAACGTACAGAATGTGGAGACTCTTGAGGTTGTTATAACCTTAGACGACGATGTCTCTATTGAGAGAGATACGATAAAAAATCTTGTCGTGGAGCTCATGAGCCACCCGCGTCTTGGCGCAGCCTGCTCGGAGTGCGCCGTGTTTAATAAAAATAAAAACATACTCACCCGCCTGCAGGGGCTCGAGTATGTGGGCTTTAACGCTATCCGCCTCTCGGATGAAGGGTTTGTCGGGGGCCCATTGGTGATGCACGGCATGCTCACCGCCTTTCGGGCTTCGGCGTTGCGCGAGGCCGGCCCCTTTGCCCAAGGGCACTTAATTGAGGACTATGAAATGACGACCCGCCTCAAAGCGGGCGGGTGGAGCGTAAAGACGGTTATCGGCGCTCGCGCCTCCACGGTGGTGCCGGAGCGTCTCTCTACCCTCTGGCGGCAGCGCACCCGCTGGTCGTACGGCGGCATTACGGTGGTGATGAAGGCGCGCGACCCTTCCTCGGTACTGCAGGATTTAATCGGCCACGGAATTTTTATCGCGACCATAGTGATGATTGGCATCCTCATTTTTTCTTCCGGCGACTCCTCAGTACCGCGCGGTATCGTGTACTCGATTACTATCATCTCTTTTTTGCAGTTCATCGTGTGGTATGTCTTTCAGTTGTGGCTTATGGGGCAGTATAAAGAAAAAGACTGGAAAGATTGGCTCCTGCGCCTAAGCTTGGTGCCGGAGTTTATGTACAGCTACGGCACGACTCTGGCGCTCGTCGGCTCATACCTCTTTTTCTTTTTTACTCTGCTGAAGCGCACCGTCACAAAGCGGAGTATGCGCGCCACGCAATACCTCGCACTGCTTGGCAGCAGGGTGTTCCGTGCGTGCGGGTATACCGAGGGGTGGGGGACGCGGCTACAATAACGACATGTTTAATACGACACTAGGGACGTCAATAATGCCGCTCGGACTCTATGCGGGCTATCTGCTTTTACATTCGGGGAATCTTATCATCGCGATATGCTTTTTGGCCCTCACCACAATCTCTTTTTTGCTTGTTATTACGATGCTCTGCCGCTATATCATTAATTATCGCCGCACAAAATCGGCTCTCCTTAAGCGCACGATGCATCCCCCCGCGTATTGACAGGAGACTTAAGGTCGTTCCCCAATCTTGTCTGAGTAGAAAAATCATTGACTCTCTACAGAGAGCGACCATAATGAAAATGTCTTATAAGAAATGCCTCGGCGCATCTCTTACCTAGGACAGGGAAACTGGCTACAGCTGTGTCTGTTTGTTATTAATCCTATGTCCATAAAAATTGCTTCACGTAAAGTTCAGAGCATAGTCCATACAATGGGTTGTGCTGTGGGCTGTACGAGCCCGCAGGGTCGGTCGATACCCGTCATCGCGCTCGCCGTACGGAGGCACGATGACAAGTTAATCCCATTAATATAAATTCAGAAATTCTATATATGAAGAAACTTCTTGCAGCAGCAACAGCACTTGCAATGCTCGTTCCAGGTTTTGCATTCGCAAGCGTAAACAGCAGCTCTATCCGCATTGATAGCACCAATCAAGGCTCTATCAACAACACAACTTCAGCACGCTCACACACTGGCGACAACTTTGCCGGAGGCAGCTTCGGCGGCGACGGTGAAGAGGGTGGCCACGGTGGCGACGCTGAAGTTGACGGCGACGTCAATGGCAGCAACAGTGGCGATCTCGGCGGCGGCAGTGGCGGCAATGGCGGCAGTGGCGGCAATGCAGGCATCGGTGGCACAGTTACCACTGGTGATGCAAATGCAAACGCTGGTACGCTTAACTCGCTCAACACGACAGCAGCTGACATTGACCTCGGTGGTGAGGATATGAACAGCTCTAATCTCGATGTTGTTACCAACAACGATGATGGTGACAACAGCATCACCGATAACACTCGCGCACGTGCTCGCACTGGCGACAACACTGCTGTGGGTAGCCACGGTGGCGACGGTGAGGAGGGTGGCAACGGCGGCGAAGCTGAAATTGACGGCGACGTCAATGGCAACAATGACGGCAATCTCGACGGCGGCAATGCAGGCACCGGTGGTGCAGGCGGCGCAGGCGCAGCAGGTGGTTGGGTAGTTACTGGCGAGGCAACCTCAGAGGCTGGCAGCGTCAATGTACTCAACACAACACTAGTTCGCGTACGCATCTAGTTGTAGGTCCGCAGGTTCTTTTTGAGGGTCGGGACATAGGCTAGCTTATGTCCCGCCCTCGGGAGAATCTTCTTCAGGAAAAAAAGAAGGTTCTCCCGAGGGTTACTATTACTAACTAAATTATTAGCTATCTAAATACATCATGACAAAAACACTCTCACCTGCAGTAGGAGTGTTTGTAGCGGTGGCTATCTCTCTTGCGGTATGTGTGCCCGCTTTGAGCGTGTACGGGGCAGAAATACGGGATACGTCCCTGGTGCGCTCTCGCGGGGAGGCCGCACAAACGCCCACACCGGCTCCTCAAACTCCGAGCCCTACTCCATCGATCAATATCTTCACTTCGGGTGGAGGCGGCATATCAAACACAATAAGCGGCGACGCCGACTCTGGCGGCAACTCCGGCGGCACGGTCACCACGGGGGATGAAGAAGTGGACGTTTTTGTCGTTAATATAGGCCCAACAAACTCAAATACGGTTGTGACTGGAGAAGAAGAGGATGAAGAAGATGTGTCGGCACCTCGAGGCCAACGCACTCG
>Ga0172379_10003344_pt1 | contig 25782 bp, 34 predicted proteins | sample GrowelOW334metaG_FD_119756 | JGI IMG/M metagenome (GOLD analysis project Ga0172379, IMG submission 119756) | Groundwater microbial communities from an aquifer near a municipal landfill in Southern Ontario, Canada - Groundwater well OW334 metaG | ecosystem: Environmental > Aquatic > Deep...
AAGCCGACCGAACTGCAAAAAGTGAAAGAAGCGCTGGAAGCGAGGAATTTTACCATCACCGACAGTGAGCTCGGCTATAAGCCAAAAGAAGCTCTGCCGGTGACGGATACTCTCCGCCCGGCCATGGAAAAAATGTATGACGCGCTAGACGAGGCTGAAGATGTGCAGAATTTTTGGAGTAATATGGCGGTGTAAACAGGCCGACATGCCGTCACGCCGTTAGGCCGACAGCGAGCTGACAGCTACTGTCGGCATGTCTGCCTGACGGCCTGTGAGCTAAATTAATTTTTTAATTTATTAATGAAACAGTTAATCAACTTCATGGATTCTTTGATCAATTTTTCCGACTCAACGAAGGAGTCGACACTAGACAAACCCAATTCTTTAGCCACTAATAACTGCGTCTCCAACTCCGACGCTGAGCCGATGGCAATTAAAAGGAACCTATTAAATTCTTTGTCTGATCGACGACTATAGCCCTCGGCGATATTAGACGCCACGGAAACCGCCGCTCGGCGCATCTGGCTGGTCAGGCCAAAAAGCTCAGTTTTAGGGAATTCCTTAGTTAGCCGGTAAACAGCAATAACTAACTGAAAGCCCTTTTGCCAGACAATTAAGTCTTTGTAGGATTGGATCATAGATTTTGCTTTATTTATTAACCTAACCCCAGCCTAGCAAAACCCACATTAACGAATTCTAAAATAAACATTAAATAATTCTAAACTCCCGCCTACCTGCTTGTCGGCCTATCTGTCGGCCTGACGGCATGTCGGCCTGTGTGCTATGTTAATCCTCGGCATCGACCCCGGCGTCGCCGACACCGGCTGGGGCGTCATCAAAGTCACCGGCCACCAACTATGTTTGGTTGATTTTGGGGTAATCAAAACTTCGGCGAAAGCCAAATTCGTCGACCGGTTGAATACCATTCATCAAGAACTGGAAAAAATTATCCGGAAGTTTAAACCCGATCGGGTCGCGGTGGAAGAACTTTTCTTTGCTAAAAATGTCAAAACCGCGCTGGTCGTCGGCCAAGCCCGCGGCGTCATTCTCCTGACCGCCATTCAAGCGAAACTCCCCTTATCCGAATACACTCCGCTCCAAGTCAAACAAGCCGTCACCTCCTACGGCCGCGCCGACAAAACACAGGTCCAAAAAATGGTCAAATGCCTGCTTAATCTCCGCGAACTCCCTCGCCCCGACGACGCCGCCGACGCGTTGGCGATTGCCATCTGCGCGGCGCAAGGTAAAAAATATGGATAAAGAACAAGATATTGCCAAACAAATTGCCAAAATTTCCGCCGCTGAAGAAAAAAATGATTATAGCGCTATTAACCAATACCTGCTGGATAAACGCTTATCCTGGATGAAACAAAATCTCCATTTATTAAACAGCCTTGAAGGCAGTGATGTGCGCCGGGCCTTTGAAATGGTCATAATACGCTATCTCGGTCTTAACCCCAAAGAAGTTTTGGTGGTTGAAGAAACCGCTAATAAAATAGTTTGGCATTCCTATAACTGGTGTCCGGTTTTGGAAGCCTGCCAGCGGCTGGGCAAAGACACACGAAAAATTTGCCAACAAGGCTGGGAAAGTTCAGTGGAAGCTATGGCCAAGTTGATCAACCCCAAAATTCGCTTCTCCCGCAATTACGCCCAACTCCGGCCTTACGGCGACTACTGCGAAGAATACTTTGAAATAACTAAATAAAAAAATATTAAAAAGGCGGCCGTCGGGCCGCCACTGCTGTGTAAATCACTTTGTTACATCAAAAATTGCTACACGCGTCCTCAGCCCCGGTTTGGACGATATCCCCCATTTCCTTCGGGGAAATTTTTGTCCGGTTAATGCAACCTGACCCCCACGGGTAGCTATTTCGTCTGTCGTAAAGGCTTTTATTATTTACAATTTGCCGCTCAAAAATTCCAGGCCACTTACCCCACCGGAATACCCAAATCCAGCGGTAAAATCTTTCACCCCTCCTGTCGACGAAGTAATACCTGACATAAAGTGGCCAAAAGAACATCTTTAAGCGGGCCGGGTAAGTCGGTAATAGGCGCACCCATTCTGCAGACATTATAGTTTCCTCCTTTTGATTTGAACCAATTTGATTACTCAACTCAAGGGCTTATAATTGATTTATAGCTTATTCTAAACTTGGCTTATTGTCAATAATTTCAACCGAACTAAGAACGCATAACCCCAGCATCCGGAATACGCCGGACAAGTTACGCGGGACAAGTGCGCGAGGCAAGCAAAACGCCTACCTAGGCTTTGTTCCATGTTCCATGTTATGTGATTTTTTATTCCCCTAAACCTAGCCAAAAAACTCTTAATTTAGCCATCTTCTAACCTAAATCCTTGACAAAAAAATACGGATATGATAGACTTAACCCAATAAAGAAGGGCTCGCTTCGTAGCCCTGAAACTTAAAAAATAAAGAAAAACTATGATTTTTCAAGATGATGGACAACAGACTGCCGCCCCGGCCGAAGACGCTTCAACCGAAGAGTCCGCGACCGAGGAAGTTTCTAACGAAGCTCCAGCCGAGGAAACCCCGGCTGCCAGTGACGATCAGACAGCTGCCTAAATTACACTAAACACTCTAAAACTCCCTTGGCTTGTCCGGGGAGTTTTGTTTTACCAAAATTTCCCGGGGCTTTTTTTATTTCCCAAAATTCAGTATAATATCTGCAAATAAGTATTCAGGGAACAGTATTCAGTATTCGGGGAACTATATCCGCGAACGGCTGATCTGAACCCCTCCCCTGAATACTGAATACTGTTCCCTGAATACTCTTTATGACATTTCCCCACGACATCAAATCCAGCAAAGACTTCAACCGCCCGCGGCGGATTTTTCCGCGGCTCCACCGGCGGCTGGCGCTCCACCGCCTGTCTTACAGCGGCCACCAACGGCGAAACCAAATCCGAGTGCTCTTCAACTACCTCGGCAGTTTGGCAATTCTCGCCGCGATTTTCGGTTTTATTTTTTTCCTGATTATCTTCATCTGGACCACTTCCAGCCTGCCGACGCCGGATAAACTTTTGGAACGAAAGGTGGAACAAACCACCACGATTTATGACCGCAAGGGCGAGAATATCCTTTACCAGCTCCACGGCGACACCAACCGCAAAATTATCCAGCTCACCGACTTGCCGGCTTATGTTAAATGGGCCGCCATCGCGGCCGAAGACCATGATTTCTATAACCACAGCGGCTTTTCTATCCGCGGCATTGCTCGATCGTTTTTTTCCAACTTTTTTTATGGCACCAAAGTCGGCGGTTCCACCATTACCCAACAGTTTGTTAAAAACGCCATCCTGACTACCGAAAAATCTTATGTCCGCAAGCTGAAAGAACTAATCCTCGCCTACCGGATAGAACAAAAATTCACCAAAGATGAAATTCTCCAGATGTATTTTAATGAAATCCCCTACGGCTCGGTGATTTATGGCGTAGAAGCGGCGAGCGAAGCCTACTTTGGCAAACCGGCTAAAGACCTAACCCTAGCGCAAGCGGCTGTTCTCGCGGCCATGACCCAACGGCCGACCTATTTCTCGCCTTATGGCAGTAATGTCGACCAACTGCTTGAACGGCAGCGTTATGTCCTTAACCAAATGGTAGATCTGGGTTACGCGACCGAAAAAGACGCCGCGGCGGCCAAAGCGGAAAAGATTGAGTTTGTCCCCCGGCGCGACGCTATGCTCGCTCCCCACTTTGTCATGTATATCCGCGAGTTGCTCGCCGACCAATTTGGCGAACGCTATGCCGAGGAAGCCGGCCTAAAAGTTACCACCACGATTGATATTAACTACCAAGAACTGGCGGAAAAAGCCGTCGCCGACCACTGGGAAAATAACCGGACGCGCTACAACGGCAATAACGCCGCGCTCGTTTCCCTCGACACCAAAACCGGCCAGATTTTGGCGCTCGTCGGCTCGGCCGATTTTAACAACGAAGACATTGACGGTCAAGTGAATGTGGCTCTCCGCCCGCGCCAGCCCGGCTCGTCATTCAAACCGCTCGCCTATGTCACCGCTTTTAACAAAGGCTACACCCCGGAAACGGTTTTATTTGATGTGGAGACTACCTTTAAAACCGACACCAAAGACTATGCCCCAAAAAACTACGATACTAAAGAACACGGCCCGGTGACCATGCGCCAAGCGCTCGCCGGTTCCTTAAATATCCCGGCGGTCAAAACCCTTTACCTCGCCGGAGTTTCTAATGTCCTTGATCTTGCGGAAAAGCTGGGCTACACCACCCTGCATGACCGCAGCCGCTTTGGCCTCTCTTTGGTGCTGGGCGGCGGTGAAGTCAAACTCCTGGAACACACGGCCGGTTATGCCGCCTTCGCCCGCGAAGGCGTTTACCACGCGCCGGTGGCGATATTGAAAATTGAAGACGCGGATGGCAAAACCCTTTACGAATACAAACCGGAAGAAAACCAAGGAACCGAAGTTTTGCCGGCTGAACCGGTCCGGTCACTCACCAGCATTCTCTCTGACAACGCTGCCCGCGCTTATATTTTTGGCGAAAAAAATTACCTGACCCTGCCTGACCGGCCAGTTGCCGCCAAAACCGGCACCACCAACGATTACCATGACGCATGGACTCTGGGCTACACGCCCTCGGTCGCGACCGGCGTCTGGGTGGGCAACAGCGACAACGAAGCAATGAACCGCGGTGCTGATGGCAGTGTGGTCGCCGCGCCAATTTGGAATGAGTACATGCGCGCCATTACCGCCGGCCAGCCGGTTGAAGCCTTTAACGCGCCGGCGGCGAACGACGCCAACAAGCCGGTTTTACAAGGCGTCATTCCGGCCGCGCGAACAACCAGAATTGATAAAACCAACGGTCTGGAAGCGAATTCATCTACTCCGGCGGAAAATATTGTGGAAAGAAAAGTGGCTAACTTCCATTGCATTCTTTATTACCTTAACAAAGACGATCCGCGCGGCCCGGCGCCAGCTGACCCGTTCAGCGACCCGCAATACGCCGGCTGGGAAGACGCGGTGCAGACTTGGGCCAAAAAGCAGGGCTACGCGATCGGCTCCGAACCCCTGCCGATTGATAACAATCCGCCCGCGAACCAAAACGCGCCCACAATTGAAATCCTTTACCCCACCAACGGCCAAACTATCACCGGCCGAAGTTTTTCCACCAGCGTCGCTGTGAGCGCCCCTAGCGGCATCCGCCGCGTCGAGTATTATTTGGACAATCAGCCGATCGGCACCATCATGAGCGCGCCTTGGGACCTCAACGGCAATGTGCCGGAGCTCACTTCCGGCATTCACACCCTCACCGCCAAGGTTTTTGACAACACTGAAACCTCCGCCTCTAAATCCGTTGATTTAAATTTCCTGATTAATTAATCTTTAATTTCAATCTATCAAAAAAACGCCCGATGTATATTGGGCGTTTTGAGTTAGAACCAACGATGGGTAGGGGCAATTCATGAATTGCCCCTACAAGACGAACTTTCGCTATTCTTGACTTTTTTCACCAATTTTGCTAGAGTCAAAATACCAAACATCGCCAAATTAAACTCACTGAAGGAGGAAACCATGAAGGCGAAAGAGATGAGTTCGATAATAAAAACACAGGAAAAGATGCACGGGCTGAGAACATTAGGTTTGAATCTATCTGTCGTGACGGGGGTTGTGGTGCTCCTCACCCTCCTCGTCAGCATGACCCTCGCCTACTTAGGCCATCCGGGAAAGTTTCTTGCCTTTTATATCGGCGGCGGCGTCTCCACTGTCTTATTCTGCGCCAGCGTCATCTGTATTATTGCGGAATGCCGGCAACGGCCGCGCCGAGGACTGAGAGCCAAAGATCTGTGCGTCGGCTGAGGTCCAATCAAACATCTACCACGAAACACCAACGCCCCGCCGGGTCAGACCTAGCGAGGCGTTATTTTTTTTACCTTAAAAAAATAAATACTTTTAGGAAGCGGGGGTGATTTACATCTCCTGAATAAAATGAGTGGGGGCAATTCCCTCCAGAGGCGGGCAGGCATGGATTGCCCCTACGAAACGAACTTTCGCTTATCCTTGACTTTTGCCCCTAATCTGCTAGTATAAAAAGTCTGGTTTAACACCAGATTAAAGACCAAGGCTCATTGAAAATATCCGCATAAATATCAAACTCAAACTCAACGAAGGGAGAATTGCCATGTCGAAAGACTTGAAAGCCGGCGCTATCGCGGAACTGAGGACTTGGGCACAAGAACAAAAAGCCGAAATCGCGCGGCGTGAAAAATCTCTGACGGCGCTACTGATAGCAGTTGTACCCAAAAATCTCGATTTGTGGCTCGAAGAAGGCGGCGAAACGGTGATCAAAAATCTGCTTGAATACGGCACCGCAAGCCGCAAATACCGAGACGATGATGATGACAAAAGAAGTTACAGCTACACCAACTTGAAGGATTTCGAAAAAAGGTTCCAACGGCTACAAGTCGCCTGGGCAGGAATCGTCAATATCAAAATCGACTGGGACGGCACCTACCGCTTCGAAGTTTCCTTTGCCGTCGTCCAAAAACCTGGCCGACGACCGAGCCAAAAATCGAACAACCAATAAGGGGAAAAAACAATGCATAAGTTAAGAATGTTAGGGCTAAATCTGTCCGTCGTAACTGGGGTGGTGGTGCTTCTCACTCTCTTCATAAGCATGACTCTCGCCCACTTCGGGCATCCGGGAAAGTTTTTCGCCTTTTATCTCGGCGGCGGCGTCTCCATTGCCCTATTCTGTGCCAGCGTCGCCTGCATTCTGATGGAATACCGACGACGGCCGCGCGGAGGCCTGAAAGCCAAAGATCTCAAAGTGTAATCACGGCGAGAATTTTCACATCTAACTCCGATGAGGAGGACACAATGCCATTTATAACCAGAAAGAAGTGGGATGAGCTACCGGTCGGCGTCAAACTCTGGCTCGTGGAAATCCCGAGAAAACGCAACAAAATGGATGGATCATTTCCCAAAGTGCAATCGTTTTGCATCCACAATGTGACAAAAGCAATCCCCAGCCTTCTTGGCGGCTGTCATTTACCCAATGGAGAGGTAATGTCCCTCGGCCTACCCGTCAGTCCGAAAGGTGAAATGCCTTACTGCCTCACCTTCGCCGAAGCGAGAGAAGAGCTCCGGAAGGCCTTGCGCCGATTCACGCCGCATTATGACTGGAAGTAATCTACTTCCGCCAACTTCAAAACACCAACGCCCCGCCGGGTCAGACCTGGCAGGGCGTGTTTTTTTAACTTAAAAAAATAAATACTTTTAGGAAGCGGGGATGATTTGCATCCCCTGAATGAGAATAAAACAGCCTAATAATCGGCTTCGTGAGCGACTTGCCGGCGCTGGATCAAGCCCATGCGGTAGGCGCGGCGCTGTTTCCTGCTCATGGCAAGGATAGCGCTGAGATCACCATGAAGCGAGTCGTGAAACTCATCTCGCCTGATCCAAAGCCGTTGCCAACACAGCTTCACGCCTCGGTTCCAAACCAACCTTTTGACTTTGAATAACCAGGCCTTGGGGCCGAACCATGAGCCAACTCCGATATAACGCAACTCAAGAGGCAATTTCTTTTTCATGCCATCCTCCTTGGTGGTGGTTGTGACCTCCTAAAAGTATTTTTTTAGTTTTGAAGAACGCTCTTTACTAATTATTAAACCCAAACTCGCTATAATGCTCGCCCTTTTTAATCTTCTCCAAAGTCCGCCGGACATCAGGCAAAACATTCTCCGGCAGATTATCCAGATCAAACCAAGTCAACTCACTGCATTTCTCCGGTTCCAGATTAACCACTTCACCAGACCACTTCTCGGCGCGGAGATAAATATCAAAATATTCTCGCCCGGTGGTTGATAGACGATGAACTACATGAATCACTGCTAAATCTTCCGGCTTTAAAATAATGCCGATTTCTTCGGTGGCTTCGCGAATCATGCACTCTTTCGCCGTCTCCCCGCCGTCAAAATGCCCTGAGACCAGAATATAATTGCCGTCCTGATAACCGGTATTCAATCGCCGTGAAAGTAAAATTCGCCCACCTTTCAGCAACACCAAATAGGCGGCGGCGTAGGGTTTGAATCTTTCTTCTTTGGACATAAAAATTAATAATACGCCACTTCCAACTTAATGCCATCCGGGTCGGCAAAATAGACGGCATAATATTTATCCGTGTATTCCGGAATCTTCTGCGGCGCGTCAAAGATATAAACGCGCTGCTTCAGCAGTAATTTATAGATTTGATTCACCTGCTTTACCGAGCGCGCTTTCAAACAAAGGTGATGAAGCCCGGGCGCGTCAAACTTGTATTTATATTTTGGCGTCGCGGCCTGAGAAATTAAAACCCCATAACCCTCCCGGCTCGCCCAGCCGGCGCGGTCCGCTTTAGCTGAAACTTGTTTATACCCCAACTCCTCAAAAATCGCCTTATAAAACAAATAGCTTCTCTTAAAATCCGCCACCGCGATTTTGGTGTGGCCGCAGGGGTCGTAGGGAATACTCGGCATATTAAAATATCAACTTATAAGTTATTCCTTCTCGCCACTTGGGATTATCCCATTTTTGGAATCCCAACTTGGCACAAAGTTTTTGCATTGGGATATTTTCTCTAGCCGTTTCCGTCACCACGCCGATAGCTTTTTTATTTCTAGCGTGCTCCAGACATCTAACCGCTAACTCCTGACCGATTCCTAATTTCTGAAAACTCGAGTCAACCAGTATTTCTCGGAGAAAAAAATAACCTTCCTCCCACCAATCTCGGTCAATCGAACAAAAACCCACAAACTCCGCGCCTCGTTTGGCAACTAAATATAAACTGTCTTTTAATGCCCAATTTTTCTTAAGCAACTCAATCGTGGCATCATCATAGATATAATTAAACGACGCCCGGCCGCGTAAAATCTCAATTTCTTTTTTATTAGTTATGACCTCGATGACCATACCCACTATAAAGTTAAAAGCATTACTTGGTTAAATTATTTTAAGCACACGGAACACAATGACCGCAATTTGAAATTTTACGATCTTCTAACTCAAGGGCAGCTTTTTTTGCTTTATTGTAAGAACTAAAAGGACCGTGCCATCTACCATTTTTATCTCCATGTATTTCCTCATGGCGCCCGTTACCATTATTACAATAAGCGCAGGTTGCTTTGTGAATCTTCGCCTTTTTATCTGCTACCCAATTTTCATATATATAATACATAAAGATTAAATAAAAGGTATTAAACCACAGGGTAAGCCCGCGAGGTATAAAAAAATTAATTTTACTCGTCACCCCTTACCACCTCTCCCCGCCGGAAGTGATTTCGACTTGTTTGATTGTCTCGCCGGTGCCGTCAACTGCGTATTTGGCGGTCAGCTCGATTTGTTGGCGGGCGCGTTTTGCTTGGCAGGTGTCGGCGATTAATTTTAACTCGCCGGAAAACGAGAGATAAAGCGTGTCGCCCTCGGTCCGGATGCCGAGGAGTTTAGTACCAACGGGAACCGAAGAGTAGTAACCTTCGGCTGCCCATTTGTCTCCCGGGCCGGCTAGCAGGAGGCCCAAATTTCGCTCCACGGCGCTCGCCCCGAGGTCGCCACCGGGCAGACTGACCCAAGAGACCAAGTTACAATTTTTGTTCTGCGGATCGTAACGAGTAGAAGCAAAAAAGATGTTGTTATACTCCGTTTCGCCGACTTGCCCGGACTCACCGCCGCCGACGGTCTTCACCGCGCCCGCCACCGCCGCTGGCTCGTTTTGGATAGTCAACTCCGGTCCGGTGGCTTCCGGCGTGTTGACCGCCACCTCGGCGCTCGTCAGCGGCCCATTAACTGAATACTTGGACTGGAGGCGGTCACCGAGGGTCTGACAACCAGACGGGACGACGATTAAAAACAATGTTAAAAACACTAAATTTAGTTTTTTCATAAAATTTTAAGAAAATAAACAACCAATGCTCAAGCTCCAATGTCCAATAACCACCTTTTAGCCTTTGAGATTGATTGGTCATTGGGATTTGGAAATTGGTCATTCTAATTAAGCTCAAAGGCTAAACACCAATCATTGACGCCTATTGTTTAATCGGCATGATCAGGTATAAGTAGTTCCTATCCACCCCTTCCTCCGCCGACGCTAAGACCGGCTTCAAAACCACCGGCGTGTTGTTGTCGACCACTTCCAGCACCACCTCGCCGGTGCCAACCGCTTGCAGTCCGTCCAGAAGATAACGAAAATTGAGAACGATCGAGTTCGGGTCGCCATTGATGTTCGCTTCCAGACCCGAAACATTTTCACCCACCTGAGCGTTAAGGGCCGAGACCACCACCTCGCTTTCCGGCTTAAATTCCAAGGAAACATCGTTGATGCCGGCTTTGACAAAAAGGCTCGCCGACTTGACTGCTTTGGTTAAATCAGCAACATTGGCAATAATCTGCGTCCGGTAACTGCCTGGTAAAATCGCGGCGTAGTCCGGATATTGGCCTTCAATCAGCCGCGAAATCAGCTCGACATTGCCAAAAACAAAGAGAATTTGGTTACTACTCAGGTAAATTTCCAAGTTGCCGTCCGCCGTGGCGGATTCGGTGTCATGGCCGCGCGCCACCCCGGATAAAATCCGCTGTAATTCTTGCAAAGTCGCCGCCGGCACGATCACTTTGCGGTTTTCACCCCCGGCAGAATTGATTTTCACCTTTCTTTCGGCCAGGCGATAACTGTCAGTCGCCGCTAAAATTAGCGATTTTTCCGCTGGTTGGAAGTTTAAAAGCACACCTGAAATCTCCGGCCGCGACTCCGACATTGCGGTTGCAAACACTACTTGCTGGAGCGCGTTGAGGAATTCCGAGGCCGCGACCACCTGCGGCTGATTTTTTTGCATCTGCGGCAAAACCGGAAACTCGGAAGCCGCCTCGCCTTTAATTTTGGTCTTATGGCTGCCACAACTGATTTCCAACTGTTCTTCTTTCAAAACCAAATCGATTTTCTCTTTGGGCAAAAAGCCGACATAATCGGCGAGCACCCGCGCCGGCGCTGTGAAGTCACCCTCTTCCTCCACCTTGCCGCGGACCACTGAGCTGACGCCAATCTCCAAGTTGGTGGCAGAAAGTTTTATCCCTTCGGCTTCGGCTTTAATTAAAATATTATTCAAGATCGGTAAGTTAACATTTTTGGTGGCAAGGTGGCTGACCGCCATTAAGCCTTGGGTAAGATTTTCTTGGGTGCAGGAGAAGCGCATATTTTTAATTAGTTTAACCGATCCCCGTTTGTGATTTTTCTGTCTTGGGGGCGGGAGTTATTATTATAAATAATTTATATATAAATACAGTAATATATAGTAAGGGCTGTGGAAAGTGTTAATAAGCGACTTCTAGCCAAGTGGGCAATGAAAAAAGCTGTTGAAAGAAACTAGCGTAAGTTGTGGGGCGGAAGGTGGATAAGAAATGTGTTCAGAGGGGAAGGCGAAAAAGGTGGGGGGAAGGTGTTGATGGCGAAGATAGTAGTTAATAACTTCTTAAGACTTTATTAACAGGTTGTTAATATAGTTTATCTGTTATGGCTAGAAGTTCAAAGTTCAAAACCCAAAGTTCAAATCAAGTTCAAAAATCAAATATCTATTCTTGGTTAGCCGTGAAGCCGCTTTTGGCCTTTGGATTTGATTTGAACTTTGAATCTTTGGATTTTGAACTTCTAATAGTATTTGTTTGTTTGAATAGCGGTTAGGTATTTTTAGCTGTAAATCCTCTGTTTAATTAGACTTACTTCCTGTCTCATCTTCTCATCCGTCTCCAACTCCCGTTTGATCTTGGTGCAGGCGTGCATCGCTGTGGTGTGGTCGCGGCCGCCCATTTCTTGGCCGATGCCGGGAAATGACGCCTTTAATTCTTCACGGAGCAGATACATGGCAATCTGGCGCGGCACTACCAGCCGTTTCTCGCGGCAGGCGCCGATCAGGTCGGTTAAAGACAAATCATAGAAATCGCAAATCACCGTCAGAACATTTTTGGCCGTGATAGCTTTCTTTTTTGAGCCGCTGGTGGTCCAGGAAGCCAGGATTTTCTTGGCGTTTTCCAGTGTCGGCTCCATTTTATTGACCTCAATCAGCGCTAAGATCTTGTTTAAGGCGCCTTCCAACTCGCGGATATTACTCGAAAAGTTATTGGCGATATAATGCAGGACTTCATTATCCATTTGAATGCTCCGTTCAATGCATTTGGATTCGAGAATCGCGATCCGCATCTCAAAATCCGGCGCGCCAATGTCGGCGATCAGCCCCCATTCAAACCGGCTGGTCAGGCGCTCTTCCAGAGAAGAAATCGCCTTGGGCGGCCGGTCGGAAGTGACAATAATCTGCTTATTTTCCTGGTGCAAGTCGTTAAAGGTGTGAAAGAATTCTTCCTGGGTGCCTTCTTTGCCGGCAAAGAATTGGACATCGTCGACCAGGAGCACATCCGGGAAGCGATAAACCCGGCGAAAGTCGTCCACCGTGTTCTCGTGAATGGATTTGATAAAGTCATTGGTGAATTTTTCGGAATTAACATAAAGAATTTTCTTGTGCGGGAAAAGTTCCAGGATTTTGTGGCCGATCGCCTGCATCAAATGGGTTTTGCCAAGGCCCACTCCCCCGTAAATGAAGAAGGGGTTGTAGGTCCGGCCGGGATTTTTGGCAATTGCTTGGGCGGCGGCATGAGCTAGTTCGTTGTTTTTGCCGACGACAAAGTTTTTGAAGATGTAGCGCGGATTCAAGCCGAAGCGGCTGGCCTTTTCTTCAATACTCGGTGACATGTAAGTGATTTCCGGCGCGGCTGGCGCGGCAACTGGCGCGGCAGTTTGGCCAGCAGCCGGGAAAAACTCTTGAGTTTCCGGCCGGGCTGTAGAAACACGAAAATCAACCTTTTTGATTTGGCCTTTGGTGATTTTGTCTAAAGTTTTAGTGATGTCAGATTGAAATTTTTTTTCCAGCCAAGTTTTGGTAAAAGTATTCGGCACGCCAACCACCGCTAGCGAGTCGGTAACCTCGAGAATAAAAGTTTTTTGAAACCAAGTGGTGAAGCTGGCCTTGGAAAGGCTGAGCTCTAATTCGCCGAGGACAGCTTGCCAGAGTTGTTGGTTGGTCATAGATGCGAGAATCAAGAATTTTGAATTAGGAATCAAGAATAAATGCCCAATGTCCAAGCTCCAATGACCAATCAAATTTCAATGACCAATGTCCAATTACCACCTTTGGTCATTGAACATTGATTGGACATTGGGATTTGGATATTGGACATTTTAAACTTGGTTGAAAGTTTAAACGACAATTTTTGAATTAGGTTGTTTGGATTTTTGGATTCGATGTCAGACTATTTTATCACATTATCCACAATTAAAGTATGGTCGGTTAATGGTAAATGTTGATGGCCTGTGGAGGAGGTGGGGAAAAGTAAAATTAAATTAACCTGCTTAATTGCCCGCTGGTTTTTCGGCTCCCAAAAGCCGGACAAAAATAATATCTTAGCTCGGTTTTTGGATGCCAGATAATTGACTTGGTTTAGGTTTTATGATAAACTTTGACCAGTTCGGTTACTAATCATTTTTTTATGCCAAAAAGAACCTATCAACCTAAGGTCAAACGCCGGTTTCGGAAGTTTGGCTTTATGAAAAGAATGGCCACCAAAACCGGCCGGATCGTCTTAAAACGCCGCCGGGATAAAGGCCGGAAGAAATTAACCGCCTCTGGTTAACCAGAAAAATGTTGAGCCCCCGGAAACGGGGGTTTTACAATAACTCAAAAAAGGGCTAAAATTAGATTATAAACTCAAAAGTCAAAAGTCAAAAGTCAAAACCACAGCTAAAAACGCAAAGCTTAACCTTCTCCGTACTTTATGCTAAAGGTATTCAAAGGGGTAAGTTAATCTTTTGAATAATGGGTTAAGAACTGTAGTTTTACCTTTTGACTTGTGGTTTTGACTTTTGAGCTTTGAGTTTTGAGCTATTTTCTATGCTTTCTAAACCATATCGTCTGCAAAAAGACCAAGAAATTAAGGCGGTTTGGCAAAAAGGCCGCAATTTCTATGGCCGTTACCTGGGTTTGAAGTTTTTACCTAATAAGTTGACAAACAATAGGTTTTGTTTTGTCATCTCTAATAAAGTCAGTAAAAAGGCCACGGCGCGCAATCGCCTCAAACGTCAGCTCCGGGAGACGGTTCAGCTTAATTTAGCTAAAATTAAAGGAAATAATGACATCGTGATTTCCGCTCGGCCAGCCAAAGAGGTTCTAGACCAAAAGTATAAGGATCTGGAAAGTGAGCTGTTTTGGTTGTTTAAAAAGGTTAAATTGATGTAAAATTAGCGATAAGCTGTAAGCTGTAAGGTTTAAGCTGTAAGTAAAATGAGTGTATGAATAAAAAATTTTCAATTTTTATAGAAATTTCTAAAGAATTAAATAGATATGGGATTTTGCCAACCATCTACGGCTCGTTAGGAGCTTCTCGCCTGATCAAAGTTAAAGATATTGATGACATAGATATTATTATTTCAGATACTTGGCTCACTAATAGATTTGCCAAATTTAAAAGAATTATGGCGGGAATTGGTTTTAAGCAAGACTCACAATATCCGCATGAATTTAATCGAGTTAAAAGCGAAGGGCATGTTGGTTTTGAGAAAAAAAGCGAACTCAAAAAAGATATGGGTGTTAATTCTAAAAACATTAAAATAACTAAAATTAATGGAATCAAATTTGGCGAATTATCGGCTAAAGATTATCTTAAGGTTTATAATAAAACCGCGCAACTGTATAATGGAAGAATGACTAAAATACAGTATAAAATTAAAGAATTAGAAAAGTTACTTTAATAGTTATCGAAATGTTTTCTTTATTAGACAACCTATCCCGGCAGGCGGCGGTTAGGGCGATTCGGCTTTATCAGAAAACCATATCTTTTGACCATGGCCCACTCGGCAAACTTTTCTTTTCTAACGGCTTTTGCCGATTTCACCCGACTTGTTCGGAATATGGCGTGCAGGCGATTCTGAAATATGGCTTAATCAAGGGCGGGCTAAAAACCGCCTGGCGGGTTTTGCGGTGCAACCCGTTTTCACGGGGTGGGAATGACCCGGCATAAGTAATTAAAAATTAAGAATTAATAATTAAGAATTAAACTAACAACCAAACCTTAAACCATTTCAGGAGGGGAAAATGGCGAAAAAGGCGAAAGTTAAGGCGCGGCGAGCGTTGCGCGAGGGCGGAACATTCACAATTACCAATATCAGCCAAAAAGGAGAAACAATTGCTCTTCATCTGCGACGCGAGACCGGGCATGGTCCGGGCAACGAGTATCTGCTAAAAGAATTGAAGCCGGAAGAACTGGCGCGCCTGGTTTTCGGCGGCCGGATTGCCGGAGCTGAGTTTCTGAATAATCAAGTTGTTTGCTTGATCGACGGCCGGTTAAGGCGTCGGCGGTTAGATTTGGCGGTTGAAGATCTGGCCGGCAAGCGAACGGTTTTGCGGGTCAGCCATGGCGCCAGAACGCTGATCTTTGGAAGCGCGCAAAAACCAGAGGAGGATTAAAAATGATTGGAAATAGGGTGGTTGGAAAAAGGCAAGATTTAGTTGACGGTCGTGGCGGGGTATTTGAGATTTATGGTGTCCTTGTTCGGCCGCGAAAAAAGAAGGTGGCGATTAAAATTTCGCGTTGTCCGCGGCGCGACGAGGATTCGGATGAAACAGATGTAGACTGCTACTTTCTGGAGTTGACGGCCAAGGAGACTGCCCAGCTGTTGTTCGGCGGTCGAGTGCTCGTCGTTGAACTCAAGGAAAATCACCACATTGTTGCCCGGATTAAAGAGACTGATGGCCGAACAGTCAGTCATGATCAAGATCTGAGAACTTCCAGCTACTTACTCAAAGAACGATACACGACTGTCAGATTGCGATCAGTCGGCGGTCAGCGGCGGGTTTATCTCAGCCAGCACACCAGTATCCGCCGTCACCCCCAGCGCCGGCGCGGCCATTAACTTATTTCTCAAACAACAAAATCCCTCGGCTAGTGCCGGGGGTTATTTTTTTTAAAAAAAGACCGAGGCGCGAGGGTCTCGGTTGGGGGTAAGTTGATTACTGGCGGTCGGGAGTTAGTATTTTATGAAAGGGTTTTCACCCTCCGGCCCTTTGTGCATGATTGATCCGCCTTCAAAATTTTTGCCGTGGCATTTCGGGCATTCTGATGGTGGGACAGCGACTTGGTGCGGATCGCTTCCATCAATGGCCGCCGAGATTTCTTCGCCGCAATCTTGGCAGGTCCAACGGTGAGTGAGTGGTGGGAGCATGGCTTGCCCTCCTTTTACTTAATTGTTACAGTTAGTTTAAATTATTTAGGTATTTTAGTCAAATAGTTGTAAGTTTAAAGGATAAAATAAAATCCCGCGGCAACTTTGTTGGTAGGTTGGCGCGGGATTAATGTGAGTTGTCCGGGTAGTTTGGCGGCCGGACGAATTTTTTGAGCCAGGGGTGGTCGCTTTTCGTCGCCAGATTCGTGAGGAAGCTGGTGCCGAAGCTGAGAAGCGTCGGGATAGCGACAGTCAGGGCTAAACGAGTCGTTCCGAGCCACCAATGGATCAGGAGATAACCGGTTAAGGTCATACTCGCCGGGACGAAACTGCCAAGAAGGTACGATTTGATTTCCGGTTTGACCGGAGAAAAGTGCTGGACTACTCGGCCGGTGACGCCGGTTGAAAAAAAGCCGACGATGGCCGAACCGATGCCGGCGAGCAGGAATTCTTTGGGGTGGACCGCATTCACCACCATCGCGGCTATGCCATTGAAGAAGAAAGACATAACCGCCAGTTTGAGGTTGAATACATTGTGGTAGATTTTTACCACCTTACGAAATAATCCGGCCAGCTTCCGTCGCCAGTTCATTATTATCTCCTTTCAAGGTTGGCGAAATTATGTTGTTTGATGAATGATTGAAGATTAGAGGAATTTAAAGATAGAGTCAAGGTTTAAAAATATGGCTAAATTTGACCATAATCTTAAAAAATGATATCTTAATAATGCTCAATTCCGAGCCAACATTTTGAGGAGGACAAAATATTGTCCAAAAAATGTGTTTGCGGTTCTAGCGCTCGCTCTGTTAACGGTTCAAGTTTGGTTGAATGCCCCAGTTGTCATAAAAAGTGGTATGACAACCATTGCTGGCAGTGCGGCAGTAATGTTGATAGCAGGACCACTACCAGATGTCCGGACTGCCATTGGTACCATTGCCCAGTCTGTGGCGTTTGTTCACTGGAGCACGGCTCCAGACAGCAGGAATCCGATCAGGATTGCTATGAAGCCGACAACTGTTTGCCGGCGTAAAATCCTTTGATTGGCCCTGCCAAAAAACAGTTCGCTTTTGCGGACTGTTTTAACTTAGCCAAATAAATCGCCCCACCATAGTGGAGTTCTGGAAATAAAAAACCTCGGTTGATGCCGAGGTTTTTATCTAAAACTTATTTTCTTAGTTTATCGTACTCTTCCACTGGTAACTGGATATCGTGGAGAATCTTGCGGAGCAGGCCGCGGCTGATTTCTTTGGCGTGGACCGGAATGACTGTGGTGCGGCCATCAGCGTGGCAAAAGAAGACATGTGAACCTTCGGCGTCCCGTTCAATAAAGCCTAGTCCCAAGAGAATTTTTATTAGCTTTTTGGGTTTAATCGGGACCAGTTTAGGCATAAGAAATGTTTAGATTTTGTATGCCCACAAATTTAGCTTTTTCCAAATTATCACGGCTGGTGTTGCGGAGGCAAACTGCCAGGACTTCTTGCAGATTTTTAAGCATTTCCGCTTGGGTTTTACCTTGGGCGTAACAGCTGGGAATAGTCGGAACTGAGCCGATAAAGACGCCATCTTCATCTTGCTCAATATAGACCGTAAAATTTAATTTTTTCATAGGTTTTTATTACAACTAAATACTATCAAAGTTAAGTAAATAAGGCAAATTTTGGGGTTTTGGTTACAAATCAGACAGCGGGTCGCCGGGGAAGAAAATGGTATTCAGGGATTAGTATTCAGGGATCAGGGAGGGGTTCGTATTCACCGTTCATGGATATAGTTCCCTGATCCCCGAATACTGTTCCCTGAATACTTTTTTAAAGATTCACTTCAATCACCTTGTTTTTACCCCGCAAACCTTGGGCAATGGCGACATTGCTTTTGGCGGTTTTGAATTCCTGGGCGACCAGCTCAATCACGCGGTCGTTGGCTTTGCCTTTGACCGGCGGCACGCTAACCCAAATCTTCCAGGCGCCGCTGGGGTCCTTGGCAATCTGGTTTTTGCCGGCTTTGGTGATGATTTTGGCGCGGATACGGAGTAACATAAAAGAAGAATCAAGAATTAAGAATCATGAATCAAGAAGCTCTTTTTATTCTCTTATTCTTAATTCTAGTTCTGATTTCTTAATAACTACTTGGTATATGGTATATCGTATATGGTATATGGCTGCTAAGTTAGCTTGGTTCTTTAGAGATTAACCTGACATTAAGCCCTCTTGATTCATGATTCTAGCTTCTTGATTCTCTTCTAGATATCATTTTGTTTGTTATTCTCCGTCCTAGGTTTGAGAAGTTTGGCGAGAATAGCCCGCACCTTCGGTTTAATCAGATCAGAGCCGTCAGACCAGAAGAAGGAAGCGAAAATACAGAGCGCGAGGACAATCGCCACTTCGGTCCAACCGACGCCGATTGCCATACCGATGCCGGCGGCGACCCAGAGGCCGGCGGCAGTGGTTAGACCGGCTATTTTCCCACCGTGGGTCAGAATCATGCCGGCGCCAAGGAAGCCGATGCCAATAACAATCTGGCCGGCGACATGGCTGGGGTCAACCGTGCGGCCGAGGAAACCGAACTGCGAAATCAGCGTGAATAAGGCCGAGCCGACAGTGACTAAGGCGTAAGTTTTGGTGCCGGCCGGCTTTTCGGCGAGCTTTTGCCGTTCCCAGCCGATCAGGGCGCCGAGGATGGCAGCGAGGAGGAGACGGAAGAGGAGGGTGGAGGTGAGCATAAAAAATTAAGAATTAAGGATTAATAATTAAGAATTGGGTATTCCGTGTTTAACCCAATAAGTATCGTTAAAAGTTCAAAACCCAAAGTTCAAAGTTCAAATCAAGTTCAAAGGCCAAAAGCGGTTTCATGGTTAGCCAAGAATAGCATTTGATTTTTGAACTTGATTTGAACTTTGGATTTTGAACTTTGGATTTTTAATGGTGGTTATTAATTTAAGTATAAAGTAGCTTCAACTCGGCTTTATTGGTGGCGGTGTCGTAAATGGCGAAAGTCGGGCGGGCGAAAAGGCCGGCGAGGGTGCCGGGGTTGAGGAGTTTGGTTTTGCCAACCATTTCTTCCCAAGGTTTATGGGTATGGCCGTAAAAGACTAAGTCGTATTTGCCGGTTTCTGCTAGTAGTTTAGCCGGTTCGGGGTGATGAGTAAAGGCGATTTTTAGTTTATCTAAAGTCAGTTCGCCGGTCTCGCCGTAGATTTTTATTTTCTTGGGGAAGTCAGCTTCTTTATCCTGTAAATGTCCGTGGTCGCCGTCCACATTGCCAAAGACCAAGTGAATCTGGCCGTCAAAGTTTTCGGCTAGATATTTTAAAACGCTGGAGGCGCAAACATCGCCGCAGTGAAGGATATTTTCAATGCCGGCGGCTTTGACTAGCGTCAGCATTTCGTCGATGTTGGGGACATTGTCGTGGGAGTCGGAGATGATGGCGAAGAGCATAGGGTAGAGAGTTAGACAGTTAGAGAGTCAGAGAGTTAGTGGTGTTAGTATCGGAGTGACGAATTGACGGCCGCGAAGCGGACGGAAATTCGTCCGTGCTGTTTACAGACGAATTTCGCTCCGCTCAATTCGTCATTCCGGGCAGGTTTCGGCTAGAAATTTTCGGGGATACTTTCGGTGATACGGTTTAAAAACAGATCCTTTTGGTATTGGTACTCTCGGCGGGAGAAAGAAGACTGTTGTTTTAAATTCTCGTATTCTTTAATCAGCCGCTGATTGGCTAGCATGAATTTGGTTAGTTTTTCGCTGACTAGCGCTTCGTAGCCGGAATAGACATGGATATCAAGTTCCCATTCTTCGCCCGGTATTTCAAACCGGGCAAACTCTTTTTCGCGTTGGAGCGGCTGGCCGAATTTGCTTTCCAGTATATTTATGACGGCCTCTCGGTTGCTTTTAGTTGTATACACAGCCACTTCAACATCAGCTGTGGGAATTTCATAAGCCACCGAACCAATGACGCCGACCCGGGCGTTTTGTCCCGCCAACATTTGGTTCAAGAGGCTGACATATTTGTCCGCCAAGACCCGCATTCCAGGACTGTATTTCTGCAGTTTAACCGGTTTTTCCTTATATTTATCAAAGAATTTTTTAGGAAATTTGTTTAGGGGTTTCATAATTATATCTGATAAGCCAACTTGTTTACTTTTTAAATATCCAAACTTTTTAAAGAAGTAATTTTAGCTTTCATTTTGGCTATTTTTCTTTCCCATAATTTTAGGTATTTCTGATAAATGTTTAGATAGTCATGGGCAGAGAGCTCACCGAATTTAATCCCTTTAATCTCGGTGATTTTAACATCTTTAGGGTTGATGTCCCAATTTTTTAAATCACTTGCTGGTTCAAAACCGATTTGTTGCCGGTTCTTAGTGAATTCATGAGGGTAGAGATGATCTTGCCGGTAACCGATGGACGCCATGATCTTTTTAAATTTTGAAAATTTTGAATTAAGCCAGCGGTCGGGAATTATAATGTCAATATCATTGACATCTTTAACTGTGACATAACGCGCTACACCCAAAGAACCATAAAGAATTGGCACAATGCCATGGTGATTTAAAGCTTGAACAACATTAAGAAAAATTAAAAACTTTTTAGTCATAAATTGGCAAGCATAAATTAAGAGTTTAGGAACGGAGGTTTTTTAGGAATTTTAAATCGCGGAGCCGCTCGGCCTCGCCCGGGGTTTCCAGGATAAAACTGAGTTTTTTTAACTTCAGATTTTTAACAATGGCAATAATCCCCTCGCGGCCGATCTGCCCGTCGCCGAGATCGGCGTGGCGGTCGCGGTGGGAGTTGAATTCGGCCAGGGAATCGTTAAGGTGGATTAACTTTAGATATTTCAAACCAATCTGGCGGTCAAACTCTTTGAGTGTGGCGCTAACGGCGACCGGACTTTGCCAACCGTAGCCGCTGGCAAAAGCGTGGCAGGTGTCCAGACAAACGCCGATTTTGATTTTAGGTAGTTTCTTGGTCACCGCCTTGATGATAGTACCCAGCTCGGCAAAGTCGTCGCCGATAATTTCGCCGGAGCCGGCGGAGTTTTCGAGCAGGAGTTCGCAAGAGCCGCGGTAGCCGGTTAAAACTTTAATCACGCCCTCGGCGGTTTGTTTTAAGGCCGGTTTAATTCCTAGATCTTTCGCCGAACCCAAGTGGGTCATCAGATATTTCGCGCCTAAGGCTGTACCCCGCTCCAGCTCTTCCCGAATGGCGGCAATCGAGCCGTATTTGATCCGCGGGTTAGCGGAAGCGAAGTTGATAAAATAGGGCGCGTGGAGGTAGCTTTCTTTTTGGCCGTATTTTTGACAGTTGGCTTTAAACTGTTTAATAATCTCAGGCGTTAATTTGGGCGCCGGGCCGCCTTGGGGCGGGCGGGAAAAGAATTGAAACACTTCTCCGCCTTCACGGGCGGAGTTTTCTGGGGCATTTTGAACACCGCCAGCCGCAGAGATATGAGCGCCGAAGAGCATAAAAGCATGGATTAACACAGATAAATACAGATGGGCACAGATTTATTTTAGCAGGGAAAGGAGGAAATAACAAAGGCGTAGCTTGTTTTTCGCTCTTACTAGTCCGTTTAGTTAAAACGAGGTGTACAGGCGTAGAGACGCGCCGCGGCGCGTCTCTACCAATGTACTTTTCTTTTTACTAGTTAGAATGTCATTCAATTCTTTCATAACTTCCTTAAATAAAATATCAGAGTAATCTCGTTTACCGCCGTTCAAGCAGTAGATTCCCGTAGGGGCAATTCATGAATTGCCCCTACCACCTTACCGCTAAAACCAAAAAAGGGCGAACGCTTGCCCGCAATACTACACATAGTGTTACAGGCGGGTATGGGTCTGCCACCTATCGTATTCTTAGCTAAATTTGAATAAAAAGCTTAAAAAGTTAGGGATTTATAAGGCAAACTATTGACATAATTTTGTTTATGTAGTATATTGGATAATCGGCGAGTGGTCAGTTTAGGTTATGAGACCAAGGCATTCTTCGAGGTCTTTCGGGGTAAAAAAAGAGGGCAAGAAACACATACAACCGCCCTAACAAAAACCCCGCCTATTTCTTTAAGAATAGTCGACGGCAAGGGTTGCCGAAGATGAATGGCCCAAATTTGGACCGCTCTTGGAGAAATGGCCTTGTGAGGAGGTGCCCCATGTCCCAGACCCAGAACCTGACCACGAGAATCGCGCTAGAGCTGATCCACGCGCTCCGTCTCGGGACTGATGATTTGATCAGCCCGGAAGACGAGAGGCATCAGCTTTCGGCACAGGTTCTTTACCAGCGGCGAGCGGCGGAGATTTGGCGGAAAGTCCGCACTCTCCGGCCGGAGACCTTGGGCATTATTTGCGCCCAGGCGCCGAACTGGTACCGCGTCGACTCTATGGGTAGGCAAATACCTAAAGAGGCGATGCCGCCGAAATCCGGCCTGGAAATTTACTATGTACACTGCGGGTCGTGGCTTGGCAAACATAACGATGGCCTCTCTCTCCTGCGGGAGATTGCGGTCACCGCGATTGTCGCCAAGATCTACGACCTCTTCGGTGGGAAGTAAAGGTCTAGGTCCATTTCATGGGCGTGTAGCAAAGTAAGTATTCTCGTCAGGGAGTATTTATGCGCTGCACGCTATTTTTTTGTTTAAAGAATAAGTTTTTTAACCTTTGCCCATCGCCTGCGGCGGGCTTGTTACTTTTGTGACCAAAAGTAACCAAAAGTCCCGGGGTGGCAAAAGGCCGATCTTCGTGGCGTCTTAGTTCTTCTCGCCCCACTTCGCCTGTGCTTCGGTTCCTTTACTCCTATATCCATCTTCTCTTCTGACGCAACACCCTTTAACTACCACCAGTCCGGTCGGCTCAGCTCGGGCCTTTGCCACCCCGGACCCCCTGCTGAATTAGTTATAGCTACTAAGTAGTAGAGATGTGCTGAAATAAAATAACCGCCGGCGATAGGCCGGCGGTTGTTCAAAAAGGAGTTTATTCTTAAATCTTAAATCCTAAATCTTAAATCTATTTAATTATCTTCCCCTTCAAAAACTCAATCACTTTCCGGTTGGTCAGCATGTTAGCGAGGTAGGCGCGGTAGCTGGGCGAGGCGAGATTTTCCATCGCTTCCGGGTTTTGGCCATAGGTTTTCTTGAGGTCTTCCAATTCGTGGTCGATTTCTTCCGGGCTGGCAAAGAGCTTCTCGGTTTTGGCAATCTCGCGGGTGATGAGCGCGGTCTGGACCCGTTTCTTGCCTTCAACCATAAAGTCTTTCTCTAGATCAGCCTCAGTCTTTTTAATATGCGTTAGGTAATCTTCAAACTTCAGCCCTTGGCCTTCAATACTGTGTTCCAGTTCGTGGACCATACGGTGGGCCTCGGCTTTAACCAGGCTCTCGGGCAGGTCGGAGAACTTGGTGGCTTTGACTAGCTCGTCCAGCATGGCGATTTCTTGGCGCTGGCTTTCTTTTTCCTCGGCTTCTTGTTTGAGGTTGGACTCAATGCCCTCTTTGACCTTCAGGAGGCTGTCGTAGCCACCAAGCGCTTTGGCAAAGTCGTCATTTAGTTCTGGCAAAACGCGGCGGAAAGATTCTTTAACTTTAACTTTAAAAGTAACGAGTTTATTTACCAGATTCTTCTGGTGATAATTCTCGGGAAAGCGGATTTCAAATTCTTTTTCTTCGCCGGTCGACAGGCCTATCAGCTGTTCTTCAAAGCCCGGGATAAACTTTTTCTCGCCGAGGACCAGCGGGTATTCCGGGGCTGAGGCGCCTTCCAACGCCACGCGGTCCAAAAAGCCGTCAAAAGAAATAACCGCCTTATCGCCATTCTCCAGTTTGCCCAGCTTCACTTCTTCTTTAGCGCGCAGTTGGCGGAGGTTTTCCAAAACTTTGTCGATTTCCTTTGGATCAATCTTAGCTTCTTTCTTGGCGACTTTAATCTTTTGCCAGTCGCCTAAGGTGATTTCCGGCACCAGAGTGACCACGGCTTTATAAACCAGCGGATTGCCGGGCACCAACTTCTCCAGATTAATCTGCGGCTGGCCGGTGATTTCCGCGCCTTTCAGTTCCTGCTCCATGGCGGCAAACAAGGTTTTGCCGATAATCGCGTCCAGCGCCCGTTCGTAAATTGCCATTTCGCCGACCGCGGTTTTGACCATGTCATAAGGTGCTTTGCCCGGCCGAAAGCCTGGGATCTTGACTTCCTCAGAAATTTTGCCGGCGGCCTTGGTTAAATAGGGCTCGGCTTCCAGGGGCGAGACTTCAATGGTTAGCTCAATTTCGGACTTGGAGAGTTGTTTTTTAGAGATGTTCATAGGTTTAAGATAGTTGAAAGTTATAAAGTTATCTACCTACGCCAAGGCTTCGGCAGACAGGTAAAGTTGAAAGTTGGCAGGCAAGGGGTTAAGGGGTTAAAAGGTTAAAGGGTTAAGTAAATAAGTTTAGATAGTTTAGCAGGTTGGAGGGAGAAAATCAAGGGAGTGAGATTTAGGATTTAAGATTTAAGAATGTCGGTAATTCGCGTTTAAACTAAAAATCAAGGTTAGAAAGTTAAAATAGTTAAAAAAGGAGTTTATTCTTAAATCCTAAATCTTAATTCTTAAATCTTAAATAAAAAAACGCCCCCGGCCGAGTGATCGGCGAGGGGCGTGGGGTTCGTGATGATGAGGGGCGGCGTCAGACGATGTCGCCGTCCTGGGGGTAAGGCGTGGTGATGGTGACGGCCCTGCCGGGAACCATTTTGCCGGAGCCGGGTTCGCGGACGAGGTCCACGCGCATGACTTGGTCGGTGGCCATCAGATATGGCACCTCCCCTGTTTCATTTTCCGCTTTGGTCGGTTTAAGAGGAATTGTAGTGCCGAGGAATTGCGGCCCTCCGGAGTTAAAACCCGCCACCTCTCTGGGATTTTCCTGCGACCCGCCATAAAGCATGCCGGCGCGGATACAAAAGACCTTGTCGCCGTCTTGGAGGCAGAGGGTAACGGCGGCGAGGTGGGTTGTCAGTGTGGCGATGACGGAGATTAAGCTATCCCGCACCACATTCATGAATTGGCCAACATCGCCAGCCTCGAAGTCCCCGAGCAATTTTTTCAGCTGGTCGATCACGCCGCCGATGTCTTTCGGCGCCAACTTGCCGGCGGCGAGTATCGGGCAGAGCCATTGCAGGAGGTTGACCTCGAATTCCGGCCGGTTGTTTTCCGGTCCGCCGATGAGATAAGTAATGGCTATTTGAAGCCTTTCCAGAATCAAGACATGATAGGGTTTTTCTTCGGATTTTTTGTCGGTCGTGGACATGAGCGATTTCTCCTTGGTGGTTGTGGTCCGCCAGCCTTCGTCCCGTTAAGATGGGGTGAAGGTTCGGCAGATCGGGTTGAGAATGAGGATATCAGGTTGTGGCGTCAGCCGGGGCTGATTCCGGGTAGGGGTCGGTGAGGAGCGCAGCTCGGGGCGCCAGGACATCGGTGTCGGGCTGGCGGACATAGTCCACACGGCGGACATTTTTCCAGCAGTTATTAACCTCGAGATTGAAACTA